>Ga0105241_10004019_pt1 | contig 10882 bp, 10 predicted proteins | sample KBSC64metaG_FD_80422 | JGI IMG/M metagenome (GOLD analysis project Ga0105241, IMG submission 80422) | Corn rhizosphere microbial communities from Kellogg Biological Station, Michigan, USA - KBS C6-4 metaG | ecosystem: Host-associated > Plants > Roots > Rhizosphere > Soil | place: Michigan, USA...
GCAACATCGCGCCGGGTCATTCGGCGGCTGCCCGTCTCGCAATCAATTGCTCAGCCGCGCGTTCGAGGATTTTCCGCGCCACATCGGTCTTGCTCATCTCAGGCCAGCTTTCGACGCCGCCGCTCGTGAGGACATGCACGGTGTTGCGATCGCCACCCATGACTCCGCTCGCGGGCGACACGTCGTTGGCGACTATCCAGTCGGCACCCTTCGATTTCAATTTCTTCTTGGCGTACGCCAGCACGTCCTGCGTTTCGGCCGCGAAGCCGATGACGATAGGCGGGCGGTTCTTCGTCAGTTGCGCGATCGTTTTGAGGATGTCGGGATTTTCGGTGAGGGTCAGAGCCGGTGGCCCTCCGGCGGATGATTTTTTGATCTTGCTGGCGTTGGGCGCGGTGACGCGCCAATCGGCGACCGCAGCTGCAAATATTGCGATATCGGCGGGCAGTGCCGCCTTCACGGCTTCAAGCATTTCCGCGGCGGTGACGACACGGACAACGCGGACGCCGATGCTGCTGGGATCTGCGAGCGAGACGGGTCCCGTGACGAGTGTCACGCGGGCGCCGAGGCGGGCGGCGGCGACAGCGAGTTCGTGGCCCTGCTTCCCCGATGAGCGGTTTGCAAGGTAGCGGACGGGGTCGATCGGCTCGTGCGTCGGGCCGCTGGTGATGACGACGTGCCGGCCCGCAAGTGGTCCTTGTTCGGCACCTAGAGGAGCCATTGCGGTTTCGATTGCAGCGATGAGATCGGGAACCTCGACGAGGCGTCCGGGCCCGCTTTCCCCTCGTTCAGCCATTTCGCCGTGAGCGGGACCGATGAAGCGAATGCCGTCCAGCTGAAGCTGCACGACGTTGCGCCGTGTTGCCGGATTGACCCACATGCGCGGGTTCATTGCCGGCGCAACCAGAACGGTCTTGTCCGTCGCAAGCAGAACGGCGGTCGCGAGGTCGTCGGCATGACCGCCGGCCATGCGTGCGATGAGGTCGGCTGTTGCGGGCGCGACTATGATGAGATCGGCATCGCGCGCCAGCCGGATGTGGCCGATCTCGCGTTCGTCATCCAAGTCGAAGAGATCGGTGAATACCCTTTCGTTCGTCAATGCTGCGAGGGAAAGCGGCGTCACGAACTGATGCGCGGCCTTCGTCATCACGACGCGCACGTGATGGCCGCGCTCTCTCAAGCGCCGGATCAGGTCCAGGCACTTGTAGGCGGCAATGCCGCCGCCGATGATCAGAAGGATGCGCTTTGTCGATGACAAATCTTTAACACTCGGGGCGTCGAGACATGGCAGGACTCATACCACACACAGAGGCCGCGCGATGGGTCCTCCACGCGGGAGGTTAAGGACCTAAAGGCGCGCGAAGGCGTGGCCTCGTGAGCCGCCGAGGCAGCCTAATACGATGGGTCCATGAGGTCGCAAGCGGCTCGACATCGAACGGGGAGACTGCGGTAAAATGCATCACCGAGAGCAATCCGAGTTGTGCAGTTTTTGAGCGCTCCATGACGGAATTTTTTATGTCGCGCGGTGACTTGACGCAGACTTGCTGATAGTTCATGGTGCGCCCGCTTGCGACGGTCGGACCGGTCGCAGACGCGAAAAAAAAATCAATAAAGGTCCAAGTCTAGGGACGAAACGATCGGGGTGGTGCGAACAGCGCCGCCCCTTTCCATTTCATCCCAAGCAAAGCCGGTCTGCCGTTTTAAATTTGCGCGGCCGTGTTTGGCGACAGCGAAAAAGGGAGGTCGTCCCTAGGGGACCGGACATTTTTCCGACAGTGCCCAGTCAATACGGCTTGCCAAATCTCGCGATGCCTTGATCGGAACGCCTTTCTGAAGGCAATAACGCCGCAGCGCGACGACGACAGCGTGGAGAGGCAAAGGGATGGGCGAGGGGGATATCGAAGGAGCAAGCAGGCCATCGCGCCGCCTGACGCTGGCGAGCCTCGCGATCTGGCTTGTTGTGGCGCTGGCGTTGCCGCTCTCGGCTCTGACGCTCAACGTCTTTCACGTCGCAGGATTTCCCTTCGGGTTTTGGATCGCGGCGCAGGGCGCACTTATCGGCTTGGCTCTGCTCGCCATCGCCTACGCAGGGCGAGCTGGTGGGCAGGCGACGGGAGAAGGATTGCGGCCGGCGCTCGTTTTCGCCGGAGAGGCGACAGGCGCCGTTACGATTATCGGCTTCACCGGCTATATCGCGGCGCTCGGCTATGATGGGTTGGCATTGCCGCTCGGGTTGGTGGCGGGGATGGCGTTGCTGGCGATCGTCGTGGCGCCTCGCTTCGTGCTTTATCCGGTTCGATCAATAAGTGGTTTCTTCGCCGTTCGCTACGGCGGCGGCGCGACGCGTAGGCTGGCGCTTTTGATTACGTCGGCTGCCACTGTGCTTCTGCTCGCCGCAGATCTGAAGGCCGGTGCGCACGCCCTGCAAAGCCTGATGAAATTCGTGGAGCCCGGAGCAGTTCTTGCTCTCGCCCTGGCGATAGGCGCTACCTGGATTGCCGGCAATTTCATTGCTTCCAGAAAGGCTGCGGGGCTGAGCTTCGCGTTGGTCCTCCTCGGGCTTCTCGCCACGCTCTTTGCGCTGGCGTTTGCTTTTGGCGGTTCGGTCCTGCCGCACCTGACTCTCGGCGGTGCGCTACAGGATCACGCAAAACTCAATCAGTCGTTGGTCATCAATCGATTTTCGGATGTGAAGTCGCTGACGCCAATGGCCTCGCCGTTCCTGCAGCTCTCGATGCGGAATTTCGCCGGTTTGCTGCTTGCCGTCGCGCTCGGCATCGTGGCGGCTCCGCACCTTCTAGGCCGACACGTTTCGCAATCCGTAGTGGCGCCGGGTGGGGCCGTGCGGCGGACCGCTTGCGCTCTCGCCGCGGTTGCGCTCGTCGCCATCAGCCTGCCGCCGCTTGCCGTCTACAGCCGCATCGGCGTCGAGCAGGCGGTTTTGAAGGGCATTGAGACTGCCGCGATTCCGCAGTCGCTCGCCGATGCGAGTGCGCTGGGATGGGTGAAGATTTGCGATCAAAATTCCGGCACGGCCGCCGACCTTGCCGCTGCCTGCGCCAAGGTCTCGGGACAACGCGGCTTTCTCAGGCTTCAGGATATTGCCTTCACGACCGACGGTTTCGTCGTCGCAGCGCCGCAGATATCCGGTCTAAATCGATACGCGCAATATACTCTGTTGCTCGCCGTGTTGCTCGCGGCGCTGCTTGCCGGCAATGCCCTCATCGCCGGTATGGTCGCTGCCGACGCAGAGGTTCGGATGAACCGCTCTCCCGAGCCAATGGGGCTCGACTTTCGCTCATCGACGCTGGGCGTCGCTTTGCTGGCCGTCGCGGCGATCATCGCGTCGATCGCATCGAACGGCTCGGGCCTTCTCGCGGCCGAGGGATTCACGCTTCTCGCTGCCGGGATTTTCCCCGCTCTCATCCTTGGCCTGCATTGGCGCGGCATGACCGCGACGGGCGGCGTCGCCGCGATGCTCGTCGGCTCTTCGATCGCGGCGCTCTATCTGCTGGGCGTGCATCTATGGCCGGTCGAATTCTTCCGCATTTCAGGAGGGCTGTCGGACGCGGCGCCCGGGGCGCTGAAGCAATTCGCCGATCTTGACGCTGTGCTGCAAGCGGCCACCGATCCACCGGCCCAGGTCGCGGCGGCCGCGGTGTTGAAGCTCCACGCTGCGGAAATCGCCAATTGGTGTGGACTCAAACCGGCGGCAGTCGTGCTTCTAGCGGTGCCCGCCGGGATCGTTGCCGGGATCGTCGGCAGCATCATATCGAAACACGGGCGGCGAAGTCTCGAGCATGTGAGACTTCGCACAGGCGGACGAGTCGCCTAGACTTGAGGTAACGGCGACGCGGTGCGCGGGGCGATCTCACGGATGCCGGACGAGATTTACGATCTGGTCGTGATCGGCGGCGGCATCAACGGCACCGGCATCGCTGCGGACGCTTCGGCGCGCGGCTTGAGCGTGCTCCTGGCCGAGGCTGAAGACCTGGCCGGCGCGACGTCGTCGGCAAGTTCGAAGCTGATCCACGGCGGCCTCCGCTATCTCGAGCATTTTGAGCTTCGCCTCGTCCGGGAAGCGCTGGCTGAGCGCGAGGTCCTGCTGGCGAAGGCTCCGCATATCATTTGGCCGATGCGATTTATCCTGCCGCACATTGCCGGCATGCGGCCGCGAGCGCTGCTGCGCGCCGGACTTTTTCTCTACGACCATTTGGCGTCACGAAAGACGTTAGACCGGTCGCGAGCCCTCGACCTTCGTCGCGATCCCGCCGGGGCACCGCTCGCTTCCGACTTGCAGCATGGATTTTCGTATTGGGACTGCTGGGTCGATGACGCGCGGCTCGTCGTGCTCAACGCCATCGCGGCGCGCGAGGCGGGAGCGCTGATAGTGACACGCACGCCCGTTCGCGAGTTGAGCGTCGACGGCGGTCTTTGGGTGGTGAGGCTGGGCACCGAGGAGCGCCGCGTCAGGGCGCGCGCGATCGTCAACGCGGTGGGCCCGTGGGTCGGCGACGTGGCGCGGCTCGTGTCGGGCCCGCGTCGCGCTTCTCCTCCAACAGTCAGGCTGGTGAAAGGCAGCCACATCGTTGTGCCGCGCATAACCGGCGCCGATGACGGCTACACGTTTCAGCATCGCGACGGTCGCGTCGTCTTCGCGTTGCCGTTCGAGGAAAACTTCACGCTGATCGGCACGACCGAGCGGCCCCAGTTCGGAAGCCCGCGTGCAGCGCGTGTCGAGAAGGAAGAAGAAACTTATCTGCTCGACATCGCCAGCCGTTATTTCCGCGCACCGTTGACGCCGGATCAGATCGTCTGGAGCTTTGCCGGCGTTCGGCCGCTCGACGATGACGGCAGTGAGAGCGCGTCAGCCGTCAGCCGGGATTACCGGCTCGAGCTCGAGGCAGGCACTACGCCGCCCATACTTCACGTCATCGGGGGGAAGATCACGACGTACCGCAAGCTCGCGGAAGCGGCGCTGAAGCTGCTTGAGCCTCACCTCGTGCCAATGCGGCAGGGGACGACAGCGACGACGCCGCTGCCGGGCGGCGATCTCGACGGCCGGACCTTCGACACATGGTTCGACGACTTCGCTCGGCGCAATCACGATTTTAATAAGGGCTATCTTCGCCGCCTCGCGCGCCGATACGGAACGCGCTCGTCGCGGATCATCGCCGGGGCAACGACAGAACGGGATCTAGGCGAAAATTTCGGCGTGGGTCTCAGTGCCCGCGAGATCGCGTATCTCAAGGCCGAAGAGTGGGCGCAAACGGCAGATGATATTCTTTGGCGGCGAACGAAAGCGGGCCTGCATCTTGCGCCGGATGAGCGTCAGCGCGCCGAAGATGCCATTGGGGCGTATCTAGGCAAAGTCTGATGCAGGCCGTGCTTCCCCCTACATCAACCGGCGGCGTCGAGCGCGCAGCGCGCACGTTGCCGGGCATACTGATTCAGCGCAGAGCAATTGGTTTGCCTGGCGCAAAGCGGTTGCTAGAGCCTGGGCGCCGTTCAGCGTATCGCCGATGTCTTCCGAGCCGATCAGTGCCGATGCCGACGCCGTCAACGCTTGGCGCTCGTCGTGCTGACAGGCGGCGATGATCGAGATCGCGAGGCATTCGTCGCGGCAAAAGCTCCGGCAACCGGCCGGCGAGATTTCGATGTCGCGATGCGTGTTGGCTTTCACGGCGCGAACGAATTTTGAAAGATCGAGCAGTAGCGCTTTGGCGTGCTCAGGCCCGAGCATGCCTGAAAACGTGTTCCAGGCGTCTTCCCAACACTTGATGTCGCCCGTCGAAAGTCCTGCGAGCCAACAGCGGAAGCCAACACCGACGAGCCTTTCCGGCGCACGTGCCGGAAGCGGAACGATCTTGGCGGTCGGTCCGTGATGCTCGCTTCTGAAATTCGAAATCGGATCAGCCATTTTGGCGTGCCTCCGTTCTCATGTATTCGCAGACGAAGCTGGCGGCGCCTTCGGCCGAATAGGACGAAGCGCGAGCGGCACTGGCGATGGAATGGTGGTGATTTGCGCGATAGTGCGCGCGCGGAAAGTCATTCATTTTCTGCTCCAATAATCGAGGTTCAAGGCCCCGGTATCGGTTGACGCCCGTTCGTGGCGCGGGGTGCCGCGGCGGCACCGTCGCTTGAGCTAGCCTGAGCACGAGGCGCTGGTCAACCGTCAGCAGGTCGCGGCGCTCACATTAGAATTTTTATAATTTTCAACTAGCTAGAGCGGAAAGCAGACGCCGGCGATCATCGCGATCTTGTTCATGCAGATGAGCGCGTAGAGCCGCCGAAGGCGATCAGCACAACCGTGCCCTTTCCGGGAGCGCTATCGATCTCGATGTTGGCGCCCATCTCGCGCACGAGCCGCTGCACGAGTGGCAGACCGATGCCATGTCCATGCGCCCACGGCTCGGAAACGCCGTCGGATACAGTGACCGCGGAATCCGCGTGGGTCTTGCCGTTCATGCCGCAACCTGTGTCGCGAACGACGAGAAAGATTCGGCCGTCCTTGATATGACCGGTTGCGACGCGAACGTCGCCGCCGCGCGGCGTGAACTTGATGGCGTTGGTCAGCAGGTTGAGCAGGATTTGGCGCATCGCCGTCGGATTGGCGACAATGTGCGGACGGCTGTCGCCGGCATCGAAGACAAGCGCCAACCCGTGCAATTCGGCCAATGCCTGGACGCTCGATACCGTGCGTTTCACGATCGCGTTGAGATCGAGTGCGATAGGGCGTGACATCGCGGCGTCCGGCTTGGCGCTTTCCGATAGTAGCGACGTGATCACATCGAGAGCGTGCGTGGCGCTTTCGTGAATATCTGCGGCGTAGCTCAGGTATCGCTCGTTGCCCATTTCGCCGAGACGCTCGTCGCGCATGATCTCGGCAGCGGCGGCGATTGCAGTCAACGGTGTCTTGAGTTCGTGCGCGAGCTTGGCGAAATGGTCGGGATCGAGCACCGGGAAAGCCGGGCGCCGAGAGTGGTGTGCAGGCGATTCCGATCCATCGGCTATCTGCCGAGCTTCTCCATTGGGAGCGATATTCGACGCGCTGGGCGTCGACCCGGAGGCAGTATTTCGTGTTGGCCGTGCGGACAGAGCGCCTTCGCGAATTTGCCGCGCTATCTCTTTGAGGATATCGGCGTCTTCGCGCCCGGCGCGAGAAGCGGGACCGTCCTCTGCCGCTCCGGTAGGCAGGCTTGCGTCGCCATCAAGCGGCAAATCGTTGCGATCGCTCTCAAGATCGAGCCGCGAAGCTCGATGGCGCACGTCCTCAAGAGCAGGTATGAGGGCAGTCTTCATCGGAAACGCTCAATTTTGAGGACTGTTAACCCGCGACCTTCAACCGTCTACGCGATTTGCAGCAGTCGTGGGATTAAACCGCGCGATTTCCACTGTTGTCGTTGGTGTCGCCGGCCTCGTTCGGGCGATAAACTCCCCAAATGCGGGCTTTGCCTCTCAGAGGTTGCACATCGCGGCTTCGTCTGGTTTTTTACTTGACGCAGGAGCCCTTACAGTCGTTTTAAGGGCGCCCGCGAGCCCGTTGCGCGCTCGACGCATGTGCCGCCTTAGCTCAGTTGGTTAGAGCGCTAGATTGTGGATCTAGAGGTCCCCGGTTCAATTCTGGGAGGCGGTACCATTTTTTCAGATGGCGTGTGCGGCGCGCGCCACAAATGCTATCGGCTTGAAAACTAGCAAATTCTGGGACCTATCTGCGATAGACCCAGATTTTGCTTACGTTTCGGCCGTTGCATTGCGGCAGTTCTCCCATCCCGACGGAGCGGCTTAATCTGGCATTATCCTCAAGAAATCGCACTGCGAAAATTGGCGAACGCGGAGAGTCGCTTTATGCTGTGCTGCAGCAACTCAGGTGGGGGATCTCAAAATGATTGATTGGGCTAACCGACAGCTGTGGACCCTTGAGGGCCAACTTGCATTTTGGAAGTGCGGCATCGCCCGTGTCGTCGACGGACCATCGAGTGACGACGAGATTACCGAGGATGTTATCGCTGCCATCGAGCGGCACATTTCCGACTGGCGGGATCTGATGGCCCGACACAACGTGCCGGTCGTGTCTCCCTCTGCGGATTCGTCGTCGAGCGAAGGTTGAGGGACCGGTACTCGTTTATTCCTTCACGGCATATCCCGCGCATTCCGGGTCGGCTTGACGGCGAATAGCAACAGACCAGCGACGAGGATCAGGATGCTGGCGGCCTGGAACGTCGCCCCGAATGGGACGTGCTGATCTTTCAACATGCCGCCGACGTAGGTCATCACGCCGCCGGCAGTCGTCCCGACGAAATTCAATAGTCCGTAGGCGGTCGCCCGGTGGCGGAAGTCGGTCACCGTGCATGCGGCCGGCATCAGGTTGGCGTCGAGAAATCCTTGCGACATTCCGGCGACGAACACGCACGCGAGAAGGATCGGGATGTAGGCGGTCGCGCCGATCGTAAACAGACACGGCGCCGCGATGCAGAAGCCGATCGCCGGGACCAGCGCCCGGGCTCGCGGGTTGGTCCGCGACCACCAGTCCGAGGCGTTGCTGGCGATCAGCATTCCGGCGAAAGCTGCGCCGTTAAACGCCATCGGCCCGTAAATTCCGGCCATCGTCGGACTGACGCCGAGTTCGGCGTGAAAGAATTCCGGCAACCAGTTCCGCAGCGGCCAATAAGCAGCCCCGTTCAAGAGATTCATCCCGAGAAGGAATAGGAAGCTCGGCGTCGCGAGAAGCGTGCTGAACACGTCGCGCCAGGGCAGTGCCATACCTTGCCGCTGCGTTTCTTCTGCTTGCAGTGAAGCGGGATCGTTCGCAGGATGCGGCAGGAAAATCATCAGCACCAGCGCGTAGGCGACGCCGATCGCGCCGAACGCGAGGAACCCCGTTCGCCAGCCGAACATCTCCGCCATACCACCGCCGAGCCCTCCGAGGACGGAGCCGGCGTAGACGCCGCTCAAATGCAGTCCCGTCGCCCGGCTGCGGGTGGCGCCGCGGTGATACTCGACGATCAGCGACACGGCGGCCGGCATGTAAAAGGCTTCGCTGACGCCGAGCGTGGCGCGTCCGACGAGGATTTCGGCGAACGAGTCCGCGATGCCTGTGTAGAACGTCGCCGCCGACCAGATCAGCAAGCTCGCGATGATGACGGGGCGCTTGCCGAAGCGGTCTGCCACGTATCCGGCGACCGGCGAGCAGAACCCATACACCCAAAGAAAAACCGATGAGAGCAGTCCGAAACGCTCGTCACCAATGCCGAGGTCGGCCTTGATCGGCCCCGGCATCGTCACGACGAGCTGCCGATCGAGATAGTTCAGCAGCGCCACGACCCATAGGAGCCCGACGACGGTCCACGCCACGCGACTCAAGCGTCCCGGCTGATGCATCCGCTTCCCTCTTAGCGCGCCCCGATCCGGTCAGCGTAGCGGTCGAAGGCGAAATTGGGATAGCGAAAAATCCGAATGGGGCGGTTTCAGACCAGGCTGGCCGCAAGATTGATCGCCAGCGCCAGCACCATCGTATTGAAGAAGAACGAGACAATGGCGTGCAGCGTGACCAAGCGCCGGAGCGACTTGCTATTTATCGAGACATCGGATGTTTGCGAAGCGGCGCCGATGGAGGTCGCGAAATAAAAGAAATCCCAATAGTCGGGAGCGTCAGTTCCGGGAAAAGCGAGCCCATTGAGGGCCTTTTCGGATTGCCCGCTCGGGGCATAATACACGTGCGCGTAGTGGAGCGTGAAGACGACCTGCGTCACCGTCCAGGACACCACGATCGTAGCCGCGGCCAGCGCCGCGAAAAGCAGCTTACTGCCGGCCGTTGCGGCCTTCGCTTCATTCAGCAATCCGAAGATTGCCGCGAAACTCGAGAACATCGCGAGCAAGACCAGCACGAGTATGACCACGGCGCTGTCGTCCTGGCGCGCGGCTCGCGTGCGGATCTTCTCCTGATGGGCGCGGGTCATAACGCGGAAAGCCATGACCAGATAAGTCGATCCGCCGAGACACCAGGCAATCGCCTCGCGAACCGCTGGCGGCACCGAACTTGGCAAGAACAGCAAGGCGGCAATGCCGATGAGGGTGCCGATAACAACCCTTGGCCTCGCGCTCAGGGATCGCCAGACGGAACGTGGGTGATACCAGCGTGCTCGTACATGAGCAGGCGTTGCCGTTCCGATCATTGCGATTTCGTCCTTTAAGCTATCCGGTGCGCGGGAAATCCCGTCGCCGTGATGCATACATCAAGGACGGTACATGATCGACTGCTTGGCAGCCGGTATTCATTGAGATTGTTAGGTGCGCCGCCAAATCTTTGGCGTTTCGGAGCGCAAGACGTTTGATCCGCTGCCGCCGACAATATCGCCAAGCTGCGCTCTGCCCAGATCGCTTCTCGAGCGGCAGAGCCCAGCATCGTTTTGAGCCTTGTCGTGCGGCGCTAAGTTCTGTCGACGACGGTCGTCAACAATCTGAGGTGCTCAGCGCGGCATGGCTTGCTTCCGCTCGTCCGTGGCTTGCCGCTTTGCATTGCGACGCTGCTGCCACATCGTCCACCAGGCAAACGGAACCACGATTGCCGCAAATACGACAAGCGCCAGAATAATATTCATTGGATCGAAATTTGTCATCGCACAGCTCTGCGTTCTTGTTGCCACCCCTTCGAAGTCGGAGCGAACCGATCCCCGACACCGGATCGCGCGACGTCACAAAAGTGCAAAAATCGCGGGCTCAGAGATATTCAGCTGCTTGAGCTATAGGCGTCAGTTAGGCGCATAGACCAAGTGGTCTACCGCCTCTCGCTGAATAGGCGATCTCTCGAGAAAAAATGCACTCTGCTCTGGTCTGGAGTACGTCTGATAAGGAAGGTCACTTATGACCAGCTTGGATCTGC
>Ga0105241_10004023_pt1 | contig 10875 bp, 9 predicted proteins | sample KBSC64metaG_FD_80422 | JGI IMG/M metagenome (GOLD analysis project Ga0105241, IMG submission 80422) | Corn rhizosphere microbial communities from Kellogg Biological Station, Michigan, USA - KBS C6-4 metaG | ecosystem: Host-associated > Plants > Roots > Rhizosphere > Soil | place: Michigan, USA...
CACGTTTCGATCTGGCACTACAAGTTGGACGAGTTGGAAGAAGTAGCCACGCCAGAAATGTGGCTGAAAGCGAACCCCAATCTCGGAAAGACCGTCACGTACGAGACGTATCAGTTGGATGTAGAAAGAGCAGAGAAGGCACCGGCTTCTAGGAACGACATTCTGGCCAAGAGATTCGGTATTCCGATGGAGGGATACACGTATTTCTTCACCTACGAAGAAACGCTGCCTCATCGGAAGCGTTCTTTCTGGAGAATGCCTTGTGCTCTTGGTGCTGACCTCTCGCAGGGTGATGACTTCTGCGCGTTCACGTTCTTGTTTCCTTTGCGCGAAGGATTCGGCATAAAAACCCGAAGCTATATCACCTCGCTTACGTTGATGAAACTGCCTGGAGCCATGCGCTTCAAGTACGACGAATTCATCAACGAAGGAAGTCTTCATGTCCTCGAAGGAACCGTCCTGGACATGATGGAGGTCTATGAAGACCTCGAACGTCACATCGAACAAATGGAGTACGATGTACGTGCCTTGGGATTCGACCCGTACAACGCGAAGGAATTCGTCACACGCTGGGAAACTGAGAACGGCCCCTATGGGGTCGAGAAGGTTATACAGGGTGCAAAGACGGAGTCCGTACCGCTGGGAGAACTGAAGAACCTCAGCGCAGAACGTCTGTTGTTCTTCGACGAAGCGTTGATGACGTTTGCCATGGGTAATGCAATCACCATGGAGGACACCAACGGAAACCGAAAGCTCCTGAAGAAGCGGCAAGACGCCAAGATAGACAACGTCTCTGCAGCGATGGACGCTTATGTCGCCTACAAGGCCCACAAAGAGGCCTTCGAGTAACCTGGAAGGAGGTGACACATGGGATTTCGTGCATCTTTGAGGCACGCGTGGAACGCCTTCAGAAACTGGGATGAAAACGAACAGCAGAATCTCGGTTACGCCGCTGGCTATGCGTTCAACGTCAGACCAGATCGAACCCGTTTGACTTTCTCGAATGAGAAGTCGATCGTCTCGGCGATCCTCACAAGGATTGCCATCGATGCAGCTGCAGTGGATATGTCTCACGTCCGAACGGACAAAGACGGGAGATACGTGGAAGACATGGTGAGCGGACTTCAGAACTGTCTCACCGTCGAAGCCAATATCGACCAGGCTGCAACTCAACTCCGTCAAGACATTGTCCTGACGATGTTCGACAAGGGTGTCGTGGCTATCGTCCCTGTGGATACAACGATCGATCCCACAAGCAGCAATGCTTACGACGTCGTTACTCTTCGAGCCGCGGAAATCGTCGCGTGGTACCCCGAGCATGTCCGTGTCAGTCTGTACAACCAGGCTGTAGGTTTCCGGCAGCAGATCACGCTTCCCAAAAGCATGGTCTCGATTGTCGAGAATCCCTTCTACCAGGTGATGAACGAGCCAAGCTCGACTCTTCAGCGACTGATTCGGAAGCTCAACATGTTGGACGCCGTGGACGAGGCCTCCAGCTCAGGCAAGCTCGATTTGATCGTTCAGCTTCCGTATGTCGTGAAGTCTGACGCTAGTAGACAGCAGGCCGAGCAACGACGATCGGACATCGAGTTCCAACTCAAGGGCAGCAAGTACGGTATTGCCTACACAGACGGAACCGAGAAGATCACACAGCTCAACCGTCCCGCGGAGAACAATCTTCTCGCTCAGATTCAGTACCTGACCGAGATGCTCTACGGACAGCTCAGCATCGACGCGACCATCATGAATGGCATGGCGTCGGAGCAAGCGATGCTCAACTACAACAAGAGGACCATCGAGCCCATCGTCAAGGCCATCACAGAGGCCATGGCTCGAACGTTCCTCTCCAAGACCGCACGAACTCAGGGACAGACGATCGTCTACTTCCGCGACCCGTTTGCTCTCGTTCCGATGGGAGAGTTCGCGAAGATCGCCGACATGCTGTCTCGAAACGAGATCGCTACGCCGAACGAGCTCCGTGCAGCCATCGGCCTGAAGCCGTCCAAGGACAAGAAGGCGGACATGCTTCAGAACAGCAACATGCCAACGCCGAGACCGCTGCAACCAGCACCAAGGCCACCGTTCCCACCGAGTCAAGCACAGCTTGCCGGAGTCAAACAACTTCAACTCTCACGGACAGGAGGAAACAGTCAAAATGGAACCTGATTTCACTGGCTGGGCCACCAAGGCCAACCTCGTGTGCTCCGACGGCCGCACCATCATGCCCGACGCGTTCAAGCACATGGACGGTCAGACGGTCCCTCTCGTCTGGCAGCACTCGCACACCAATCCCGAGAACATCCTCGGTCGCGCCGTTCTGCGCCACCAGGCCGAAGGCGTCTTGGCCGACTGCTACTTCAACAACACCGCAGCCGCCCAGCACGTCAAGGAATCGATCAAGCACGGCGACATCAAGGCACTCTCGATCTACGCCAACCAGCTGATCGAGCAATCCAAGAGGGTCATGCACGGCATGATTCGAGAGGTCAGTCTGGTCTTGGCCGGTGCGAATCCCGGAGCGTTCATCGACCCGGTCACCATTCGTCATGCCGACGGCGACATCTCCGAGATCGACGACGCCGCGATCATCGGCACCGGCGAATCTTTCTCCCACAGCTCCAATGCGGACGGCACCGACTCGACCGGTACCGACAACGCGGAAGAGCCGACCGCCCAGGAGATCTGGGACAGCATGACGCCGATCCAGCAGAAGCTCGTGGAAGCCGTCGCTGAGTCCGCAGCCCAGGCTGCTCAGGACCCCGACGGTGACGGCGACAACGACGCTCAGGCTGGCGTCGAGGCGGACAACTCCGCCGAACACTCCGAAAACAACAACTCCGGCGAGGACGACCTCAGCCACCAGGGAGGAGCTGGCCCCATGACCCGCAACGTGTTCGAGCAGCGCAACACCGGCTCCGAGCCGACCGAGAAGAGGCTGTCGCACAGCCAGATGAAGGAGGTCCTCGAGCTGGCCCAGCGCGGCGGCGGTGTCTCCTCGCTGCGCGACCTCGTCAACGAGTACGCCCTCAGCCACGATGTGTTCAAGGCCGACGAGCTGGCGCACGGCATCGAGCCGATCGACGTCCTGTTCCCGAACTTCCAGAACATCACCAACACGCCGCAGTTCAACCAGCGGCGGACGGAGTGGGTCGAGGGCGTCCTCAACAAGTGCTCCAAGTCCCCCTTCTCCAACGTTCGGTCGATCGTGGCCGACATCACCCAGGACGAAGCCCGTGCGATGGGCTACATCAAGGGGAACTACAAGAAGGAGGAGTGGTTCACCGTCACCAAGCGGACGACCTCTGCCACCACCGTCTACAAGAAGCAGAAGATCGACCGCGACGACGTCATCGACATCACCGACTTCGACGTCGTGGCGTGGATGAAGGGCGAGATGGCTCTGATGCTCCGGGAGGAGATCGCGCGGGCCATCCTGATCAGCGACGGTCGCGCCATCGACGACCCCGACAAGATCTCGGACCCCGCGGCCGCGTCCTCCGGCGCCGGTCTGCGTTCCATCGTGAACGAGCACGAGCTCTACAAGACCGACGTGTTCGTCAACCTCGGCGACTCGAACTCCTCGTACGTCGAGGTGATCGACGCGGTCGTGCGCTCGATGCGCTTCTACAAGGGCACCGGCACGCCGACCTTCTACACCACCCTGCCGACGCTGGCGAACATGCTGCTGGTCAAGGACACCTTGGGCCGCCGACTGTACAACAACAAGGCGGAGCTGGCCGCGGCCATGCTGGTCGACGACATCGTTCCCGTCGAGGTCATGGAGACGCTGCCGAACGTCATCGGCATCATCGTCAACATGGTCGACTACAACATCGGCGCCAACAAGGGCGGCGAGGTGAGTCTGTTCGACTTCTTCGACATCGACTACAACCAGTACAAGTACCTGACGGAGACCCGCATCTCGGGCGCTCTGACCAAGGTCAAGTCCGCCCTGGTCGTCCAGACCACCACGTCCACCAACGTCGTGGCCACACCGACCGCTCCGACCTTCGTGAAGTCCACCGGCGTGGTCACCATCCCGACCGTCACCGGCGTGGTCTACAAGAACATGGCCGACAACTCCACGCTGACCGCGGGTGCTCAGACCGCGCTGACCGCCGGTCAGGAGCTCAACGTCTTCGCCGTCCCGGCCTCGGGCTACTACTTCGAGACCGACGGCATGGGCAACGAGTGGCACTTCGAGGTGGGTTCGACCACCTCCACCTCCTGATAGCTCATGGCTTCTAGGAGGTTCTACGGCAAGGTTGGTTACGCCTCTTCAACTACGGAAACCGCTCCTGGCATATGGAACTCCACCATCACCGAAGTTTATTACTACGGTGACGTTCTTCGAAACACTCGACGTCTCGAAGACAATGCCAAAGTTAATGACGACATTGTCGTTAACAACAGCATATCCATAATGGCTGATGCGTACGCTGTCGAAAACTTCCTGTCCATGCGCTACGTCGAATGGAACGGGGTGCTCTGGACCGTCACTAACGTGGAAGTCCAGGGCCCCCGTCTCATTCTCACGTTAGGGGGCTCGTACAATGGGCCGAAGGCTTGATCTTCACACGCTGCTTTTGACGGTGACTGAGAATGTATATTTTCAGCCGCCGTCTGAGACTCAAATGCAGTACCCCTGCATCGTGTACCAGCGCTACAACGGGATTTCGAACTTCGCCGACAACAATCCCTACCACCACACTGTCGGGTATCAGGTGACAGTGATCGATCCTGATCCCGACAGCGCGATCCCCGATAAGGTTGCCCAACTTCCAATGTGCCGACGAAATCGGTTCTTCGTGGCGAGCAACCTCAATCACGACGTCTTCAATCTCTACTTCTGAGAGGAGAACCTCCGCATGGTGGCTCTCACTTGGGACACCGTCGGCAACCACGTCTACGAGACTGGCGTCGACAAGGGTGTTCTGTTCATTCCGGACAACAACGGGAACTACGTCAACGCCTATGCGTGGAACGGTCTGACCAAGGTCACCGAGAAGCCGGTCGGCGGAACCGCCACGGCCCTCTACGCCGACAACACGCGATACCTGAACCTGACCTCGACGGAGTACTTCGGCTGCGACCTCTCGGCCTACACCTACCCCGACGCGTGGAGTGTCTGCGACGGCACCGTCGAGCCGGAGATCGGCGTCGCGGTCGGCCAGCAGAGCCGCAAGACCTTCGGCTTCTGCTACCGAACCCGGATTGGCAACGACCTGGTCGGGACCGACGAGGGCTACAAGCTCCACCTGGTCTGGGGTTGCACCGCGGCTCCGTCCCAGAAGGCTTGGTCTACCATCAACGACAGCCCGTCCGCGAACGAGTTCACCTGGTCCGTCACCTGCGTGCCGATCAGCGCGACCGGCTACAAGCCGACGTCCACGCTGGTGATCGACTCGACCAAGGTCAACCCCAGCGCACTGGCCACTCTGGAGGACACGCTCTACGGCACCTCCGGCGTCAACGGTCGTCTGCCGCTGCCCGACGAGGTCCTGGCGATGTTCGCGGGCACCATGTCGACTGCTGTCCCGACGGTCCCGACCTACAACTCCTCGACTCACGTGGTCACCATCCCCGTCGTCACCGGCCTGCAGTACTACAAGGTCGTCGCTGGTGTGGCCACCCTCGTCACGGGAACGGTCACGATCACGGTCGACACCGTGTTCATGGCGACGCCGACGGCCGGGTACTACATCCCGGACCCGAACGTCAACGAGTGGCTGATCACCTTCTAGTCGAACGAACGGAGACCAGAGAGTGCTCAAGATCAAAGTTCCCTACGGCGAGGACTTCTTCGATGAGATAACCGAAGAGTTCATTGTCGGGGAGTACGAACTGACACTGGAGCACTCTCTGGCTTCTCTGTCAAAATGGGAGGCGATCACTGAGAAGCCGTTCATCTCCAGGGAGGAGAAGAGCGGCCAGGACCTCCTCGAGTACATCAAGGCGATGACGCTCACCGAAAACGTTCCCGACGACGTCTATGACGGAATGTCGGTGGGTAACATCGAAGAGATCAACGCCTACATCAACTCTCGTCAGACCGCGACTTGGTTCAAGGACGAGAAAGTTCAACAGGCTCGAGAGATCATCACCGCTGAGATCATCTACTACTGGATGGTGGCTCTCAACATCCCCTTCGAGTGTCAGTATTGGCACCTCAACAAACTGTTGACTCTCGTGAGAGTCTGCAACGAGAAGAACCAACCCGAAAAAGAGCTCACTCCGTCTGAAGTGGCAGCACGGAACCGCGCACTCAACGAAGCCCGGCGAGCCGAGATGAAAAGTAGGGGTTGACCTTGACCGCGATCAATTGGGGTGCGGCAGGCTCACGCATCTATCAGTCAGGAGTTGACCGAGGTGTTCTGTACATTGGAAATCAGCCGGGTGTTCCATGGAGTGGTCTCACTTCAGTCGTGGAGAACATCTCAGGCGGAGCTGCGAAACCACTGTACGTAGACGGCGACAAGTACTCTAATCTCGCTACGCCCGAAGAGTATCAAGCGCAATTGTCCGCGTACACGTACCCCGACGAATTCGAAGATTGCGACGGCAATGCTTCTGTTCGTACCGGCTTCCTTGCTACTCGGCAGAAGAGGAAGCCGTTCAGTCTTTCCTACAGGACGTTCATCGGAAATGATCTGACGGGTGCTCTGGGCTACAGAATCCATCTCGTGTACAACGTCTTGGCTTCGCCCTCGATCCACAGCTACAAGTCCGACACGACTAACGTCAATGTTGCCGACTTCGCTTGGTCCCTCACCGCATTGCCCCCGGCGGTGAGTGGCTATCAGAGGACTGCACATTATATTCTCGACTCAAGGGAGCTCTCTGAACCCGTTCTCACGTACATGGAAAACGCCCTGTACGGAACGGACACGACTCCTCCGCATCTCCCTCCGTTCACTGAAATCATCAGCGCCATCGACTCCAACGGTGGTCTCACCGTCACAGACAACGGCGACGGCACCTTCACGATGACGGCACCCGACGGTTCTCTGTTCATGCTGGACTCGAACACCGCTCAGCTCACCTGGGACAGCGCGGTTTACATCGATTCTGACACCTACACGGTGAGTTCGTCCTCTCTCTAGAAAGTAGGCAATGTGGCTACAGTCACAGCAATGACCGCGGCAGCCACTCAGACTGCTCTGGACGGGAAGGTGGACAAGGGCTCCCTGGTCTACAACGTCATGGACTATGGAGCAGTCGGTGACGCATTCACCTCCAACGACACGGCCTTCGCTGACGCCATTTCCGCGGTCACCTCGTCCGGCGGTGGTGGCATCGTGTTCATCCCTCCGGGAAACTACCTCCTGACATCGACCGCAGCTCTCACACTCAGCGCCGATGGGACGACACTGCGAGGCGCTGGCCCCGAGGCAACGCGAATCATGATCGGCGGTACCTTCACAGGAACTGCTGCGGTCGAGATAACCGGCAACGACTGCATCGTGGAAGATCTCACGATCGCTGGAGCCAACTCCAGTTCCACGCCAGGCAACCCCGTCGTGGATGCGATCTACGTCTACGGCGGTAAGCACGTCAAGATCGACAACTGCACCTTCCAGTTCATCAACTCGTGGTGCATAGAGGCCGTCAGTGATTCCTCCGGGAACAACCCCGACGGCCTGATGATCAGCAGGATCTTCGCTCAGCAATGCTCAGCGGGGATGCACCTGAAAGGCAACTCGCCTAACAGTTACATCTACCACGGTCAAGTGAGCGATATTTGGCTCCGGACCATGGGTGTGACAACAGGCGCAGGCGCCAACATGGACGGTCTGTTCATCGAAGACGCTCAAGATCTCGAGTTCTCCAATATCAACCTGCAGATGGCAAACGGCACGGGGAGCAATCTCCACATCAAGGGTGCCGTCAGAGATCTGTTCATGGTGAACGTCCGCTCTACCACCACCAGCGCTGGTGGAGCGAACTGTCTGATCGAGGACAGTGCCGGTGGATCTCCTACGAACGTCCAGATCACAGACGGCGTTCTTCAGTACGGAGTCATAGGTCTGCGCGTTACCGGCGCGGCATCGAGTCTCTTCGTACGAGGTCTCAGGATCACCGACTGCCAGACACACGGCGTTTCGATCGAAGGATCGGGCAATCCGATCAATCTTCTGGACCTTGGATTGACCGCCAACGGTTCTGGTTCTTCCGGCACCAACTACGAGATCAACTGGTCTGGAACCTCGACGGGAGTCATCAGCGATTGTCGATTCAGTTCGAGCATCGTGGCTTCTGGTTCGAACGGTGTGCAGAAGAGCATCAACATCGCTGCATCCGGGCAGAAGGTTCGTTGTATCAACACTCGTTTCGAAGGAACCGGTGCGTCGTCATCGAACTGGGTGACCAATACCCCATCTGTTCTTGTGGATGTTTCCGGAACGAACCAAACCAACGTTAGCCGACCGGTCTTCAATGCTGGGATCAGCGTCAAAGAGGGTACCAACCTCCGTCAGGGCACTGCCACACTTGTGGCGGGGACCGTGACCGTCAGCAACAACTCGACGACAGCCAACACCAGGATCTACTTGGGGTCGGTGACTCCCGGAGGGACTCCCGGTGCGTTGTTCGTCAACGCTCACACCGTCGGCACGAGTTTCGTGATCAAGAGCACGTCCTCGACTGACACGTCGGTCGTTTCCTACCACCTGGTTGAAGCCGCGTAAAGAAAGGAGCCGCGATGATATCCTACACTGTCTCTGGTGATTTCAAATCGACTGAACAGTTCTTGCAGAAAGCTGTGAAACTGAACATTCTCGATATTCTGAAGTCGGCAGGACAAGAAGGCGTCGCGGCCCTTTCCTCGGCCACTCCGACAGACACAGGACTCGCTGCAGGTTCGTGGAGTTTCGACGTGTCGGCCAGAAACGGTAGGTACACGATCTACTGGACCAACACTGACGTGGAGTCAGACTTCCCAGTAGCGATCATGCTTCAGTACGGATATGGAACCGGCACTGGAGGCTACGTTCAAGGCCGGGACTACATCAATCCGGCGATGGCACCGATATTTGACCAAATCGCCGAAAGGGTATGGAGGGCGGTGACTTCCGCATGAGCAACATCGACCAGCGGGTCGTTCAAATGCTCTTCGACAATACGTCGTTTGAGCACAACGCCGCCGTCACACTCGGCACAATGGACAAGCTGAACAAGGGTCTCAGCTTGGAAGGTGCCGCCAAGGGTTTTGCCAGTCTCGGCGAAGCAGTCAAATCCGTCACGATGGATCCTCTCGCCAACGGCGTGGATCACGTGGCGAGCCGTTTCACCGCTTTGTCTGTGATCGGCTACACCGTTCTCTCGAATCTGACCAACAAGGTCGTTGACGTTGGCCTGCAAATGGCCAAGTCGCTCACAATCGACCCGATCAAGGCGGGGTTCCAGAACTACGAAACCCAGATCAACGCGGTTCAAACGATCCTGGCGAACACAGCGTCTGAGGGTACGAAGATAGGTGATGTCAACAAGGCCTTGGCCGAGTTGAACACCTACGCGAACCAGACGGTCTACAACTTCTCTGAGATGACTCAGAACATCGGTACCTTCACGGCTGCCGGTGTGGACCTTAAGACTTCGGTCGAGTCCATCAAGGGCATCGCCAACCTGGCTGCTCTCTCGGGAGCTAGCTCGCAGCAGGCCTCCACCGCGATGTACCAACTGTCTCAGGCCATCGCAACCGGCAAGGTTCAACTTCAGGACTGGAACTCCGTCGTCAACGCTGGTCTCGGCGGCAAGGTATTCCAGACTGCTCTGGAGAACACCGCTCGAGCCGCGGGCACCAACATCGACGCGATCATCAAGAAGGCTGGAAGCTTCCGCAACAGTCTTCAAGAGGGTTGGCTGACATCCGACATCCTCACGAAGACGCTGTCTCAGTTCACTGGAGACCTCAGCGCCGCTCAGCTCAAGGCTATGGGTTTCACGGCTCAGCAGGCCAAGCAGATTCAGGCTCTGGGTCAGACCGCACTGGGTTCCGCTACGCACATCAAGACGATGACGCAGCTTGCCGACGCGCTCAAGGAGGAGGTGGCAACCGCATATGGCGCGATCTTCAAGACGATCTTCGGCAACATTGATCAAGCGACAAACCTCTTCACCAAGGTCCACAACGTTGCTGAGAACGCACTCACCGGACCGGTCTACGCGCTGAACAACCTCCTGGAGGGTTGGGCGAAGCTAGGCGGTAGGACCGAGCTCATCAAGGCGTTCGGCCAAGCGTTCCAAGATCTCGGCTTGATCATGAAGCCGATCGGAGAAGCATTCAGAGACGTCTTCCCGCCGACTACCGCCGCAAATCTGAAGCATCTGACAGACGTCTTCGAGCAGCTGACCGAAAAGTTCAAAATAGGAGCGCATACTAGCGCTGATCTGAGGCAGATCTTCGACGGCCTCTTCTCCGCGGTGAAGATCGTCTACGATATTCTCGTGAAGTTGGGTCAGACTTTCGAAGCGGTCTTCGGTTCTTCGGTTTCCAGGGGATCGGGCAATCTGCTCGACTTTGGAGCTCGAGTTGGTGACTTTCTGGTTCGGCTCAAGGAAGCAGTGGAGACCGGGCAGAGGTTCAACGAGTTCTTCGTGAAGCTTCAGGAAGTTCTCCAGGTTCCGATCACCTTGGTCAAGGCTCTCGGTCTGCTCCTCAGGGACTTGTTCGATAAGCTCGACGTTGGTGACAAAGCGCAGAAGTCCATCGGTTCAGTCAAGGATTCTCTGAGTTCAGTTCTGAGCGAGAGCAAGCTTCTCGCCGCTGCCTTCGATTATGTCCGCGATCACATCGATGCCTTCTACCATGGTGTTCAGCCTTTGGCTGACAAGATCTCAAAAGCTTTTGAGAACATGGCCAAGAGCTTCACGAAC
>Ga0105241_10004027_pt1 | contig 10872 bp, 7 predicted proteins | sample KBSC64metaG_FD_80422 | JGI IMG/M metagenome (GOLD analysis project Ga0105241, IMG submission 80422) | Corn rhizosphere microbial communities from Kellogg Biological Station, Michigan, USA - KBS C6-4 metaG | ecosystem: Host-associated > Plants > Roots > Rhizosphere > Soil | place: Michigan, USA...
GCCTCCGGCATACGAAGAGTGCTGGTAATGGTACAATTCGTGTTGTCTATTATTCTTGTAACCGGCGTGCTCGTTATCTATGCCCAAATGAATTATATCAGAAACAAAGATCTCGGATTCAGTCCCGATCAACGGATCGTTTTAAACTTCAATTCCCAGGGGGCTTTCGAGCATCTGTCTTCTTTCATGGATGATACCCGGCGCCTGGCCGGAGTGAAAGAAGTAAGCAATGCCAGCCAGTATCTCAGCAATCCGGCCATGTACAACAACAGCTTTATGTTGCCGGGTCAAACTACTGCTGAGTCGAAGAATGCAGAGTATGTTCTGTCAGACCGGTATTTTCTTGAGGCCAATGGCATCGCGCTTCTCTCGGGCCGCAATTTCCGGGAAGGAGATTCTGACCGCGTGCTCGTCAATGCCAGCTTTGCCCGGCATTTGGGTCTTGACCCTTATAATGCGGAAGGCGCTCGCCTGCATGATGATCAGGGCAGACAGTTCGAGATCATCGGCGTCATGAAGGACTTTAATTTCGCCAGCTTACACTATGAGGTAAGAAACTTTCTGGTTTGGATCAATAATCCACGCTATGGCCTCTGGCCCACCGTTACGGTTCATGCCAATACCAATAACTACCATGACCTGATACAACAGATCGGCAGTGTATGGAAAAAAGATGTACCAGGTGTACCGTTCGAATATACTTTTATGGACGATGCAGTGCAAAAGCAATATGAAACAGATCTTACCATGTCGCGCGTGATCAATGCCTTTACGTTGATGGCTATCCTGATCTCCGGCCTTGGTCTTTTTGGCCTCGCTGCCTTCAGCGCAGAACAAAAGAGCAGAGAAATTGGCATTCGCAAGGTGTTAGGGGCTAGTGTGCCGGCTGTGGTTCGCCTGCTGTCGCGGGAATTTCTGTTACTTGTATTTCTTTCATGGATCGTCGCTTCACCTGTTGCATGGTGGGCTATGAATAAATGGTTGCAAGGCTTTGCCTATCGCATCGGCATCCATTGGTGGATGTTCGCGCTGGCGGGTTTGATTGCTCTGGTAATCGCTCTTGGCACCGTCAGCTTTCAGGCCATCCGCGCAGCCCTGATGAACCCGGTAAAGGCATTGCGAAGCGAATAACAAGAGGTTCCAACATATAGGTACATACAAAAAAGAACCCCACCTTGCGGCGGGGCCCTTGCTTGTCATGTCAGTATACCTTCTTTGAAAATATATTCAAATTATCTTAAGAACAACATTTCGCGGTATTTAGGTAACAGCCAGTATTCATCGCCTACCAGCAGTTCCAGTTTATCGGCATGATAACGGATCTTGTCGAAGAATTCACCTTTAACCTTATCGCAGTAAGCAATTGCCTTTTCACGAATATCGCTGATGGCATTAGCTTTTTTGCGGGCTTCGATCATAGCTTCAACAGCTTCGCTCATTTTATTGATATGCTCAGATACTTTCTCAAGGATTTGTTTTTGATTGGCAAAAGCTTCGCCGCTCAAACCAATTTCTTTCAAACCTTTGATATTTGTGATCAGGTCATTTTGATATTTAACGGCAGCAGGTAAAATGTGGCTGCTGGCCAGTTCACCCATCATACGAGCTTCGATCTGTACTTTCTTGATGTATTTTTCAAGCTCGATCTCATGACGGGCTTCAATTTCAACGTGGCTTAATACGTTGTTGCTTTCGAACAGGTGCTTTGCTTTTTCGCTAACTGAAGCATCCAAAGCCAGCGGTGTAGTGCGTACGTTGGGTAAACCACGTTTTGCAGCTTCCTGGTGCCATTCTTCGCTGTAACCGTCGCCTTCGAATAATACTTTTTCGCTGGCAACAATGTATTCGCGAATAACGTGCATAACAGCGATTTCTTTTTTCTCGCCTTTATCGATCAGGGTATCAACATCTTTTTTGAAGTTCTTCAATGTTTCAGCCATGATGGTATTCAGCGCAGTCATCGGGTTGGCGCAGTTGGCAGTAGAACCTACAGCGCGGAACTCGAATTTATTACCGGTAAACGCGAACGGTGAAGTACGGTTACGATCGGTATTGTCCAGCAACAGTTCAGGAATGCTTCTGTGCAGGTCTAATTTCAAAATAGCTTCATCCTGCTCATCGAATTTGCCGCCTACTCTTTCTTTTACATCATTCAGCACTTTGTACAGATACTGACCAATGAATACAGAGATGATAGCAGGAGGAGCTTCGTTAGCGCCCAAACGGTGATCATTACCGGCTGAAGCGATAGAAGCACGCAGTATATCAGAGTAATCGAATACAGCTTTGATGGTGTTCACGAAGAAGGTCAGGAACATCAGGTTGGTCTTAGGCGTTTTACCGGGAGCCAGCAGGTTAATGCCGGTATCGGTTGCCATGCTCCAGTTGTTGTGTTTACCACTACCGTTGATGCCGGCAAATGGTTTTTCATGCAACAACACTCTTAATTTATGACGGCGGGCAACGCGGTCCATAATATCCATCATCAGGGTGTTATGGTCAACAGCCACGCTTACTTCTTCGAAGATAGGAGCACACTCGAACTGAGCGGGCGCTACTTCATTGTGACGGGTTCTTAAAGGAATACCCAGTTTGTAAGATTCTTCTTCAAAGTCGCGCATGAAAGCATACACTCTTTCAGGAATTGAACCGAAATAGTGGTCTTCCAATTGCTGGCCTTTGGCAGGTGAATGTCCAAATACAGTACGGCCACCCATTACCAGGTCAGGACGTGCATTGAACATAGCTTCGTCGATAACAAAATATTCCTGCTCCCAACCGAGAGTAGCGTTTACTTTGTTAACGTTTTTATCGAAATAATGACAAACTTCAACAGCTGCTTTATTCAAAGCTTCCACTGATTTTAACAGAGGAGCTTTGTAGTCGAGTGTTTCGCCGGTGTAAGAAACGAAGATAGTAGGAATGCAAAGGGTCTTTCCTGCACCGATTTCCATAATGAAAGCGGGAGAAGAAGGATCCCATGCAGTATAACCACGGGCTTCAAAAGTAGCACGGATACCACCACTGGGGAAAGAAGAGGCATCAGGCTCCTGTTGTACCAGCGCATCGCCATCAAAAGTTTCGAGAGCGCTGCCATCGCCTTTTAAAGTAAAGAAAGAGTCATGTTTTTCTGCAGTAGTACCTGTCAGTGGCTGGAACCAGTGTGTAAAGTGGGTTACACCTTTGCTTTCAGCCCATTGACGCAAACCGGCAGCAATTTGATTGGCCATCGCACGGTCAATTTTCTTTCCTCCCTTTACTGAAGCAGATAAGCTTTTATACGCTTCGTCACTCAAAAACTCACGAGCAGTTTTTAATGTAAAAACATTCTCGCCGAAAATGGCGGTAATTTTGGTTGAACCTTGTACAGTCAGTCCGTTGGACTGAGAAGTAAGGTCGTTGATTGCTTTAAAACGTAATGATTCCATCACTAAAATTTTTGCTTTTTGCAAATAAACGACAATTACAGGTGCAAAAAAAAATTTTGAACCTGCAGGAAAGTTTTTTTGATAAAATATATAAAATCCGGCGTAGAATACCGGTTTAGGTTCTAAAAAAGCAGTAAAAATGCGTTTTTTTTAAATATATAGTTTTTTATTAATCTTCTCAGAAAGGCGCCATTTCGAGCAAATGACGGGTATAATTAATAACAGCAGTTCGGGCACCGCTTTATATCGCACAATAGCTCCCGGAAAAGGAATGGTATAACCTATAAATATGTATAATGTTATGCCGAAACTTAAACAAAACAGCAGTAAAGGACTGGTTATTCGCGCTTTCCACTTATCGTCCCTGTTGAATATCATATATATTACCAGCAGCCAGAAAACAATTACCTCCAGTGCCGTCATGATCTGTAACAAGCCTTTGGCCTCCCAAACCCAGGGTCTGAAAAACGTATGACTTACCGCCTGTGGCAAAACCCGGGCATAGCTGATTACCGAAGGTTGCAGACTATCGAGCTGAAAACGGGTTCCCTGTAAGGCCAGAAATTCCTGTTGTTTTTTTGCTACCATGCCTGGCAAATTCCCGTCGGGTAAGATCCACGCTGTGGCGAAAAATACAAAAGCAGTAACAGCAAACACAAGTACATAAGTGAGCACCGGTTTTCGTGTAAATTTTACTGATATATACCATGCCAGCAATGCAGGTATTAGTACCATCACCAATTGCATTCTGAAAATAAATAGGCCCACTATAGCTACTATACCATACAGAAAGCTTGCCTTTTTTTGTTCATAGATCCAGCGGCGAAAATGCACCAGTAACAATGAAAGAAAGAATAATAATAATCCGTCGGCCCTGATGCCGCTTAGCCAGAAAACGAGTGGTGGAAAGAAAAAGATCACCAGCAGTAAGGGCCTGCGTTTTGCCGGAAATTCTTTTGCCAGTATTTTGAATAACCAATAAGGTCCCCAGAAAAGAATAAAATTGAAGAACACCACATTTATATAATAATTACCACGGCTGAAAATATTCACAAAGCCCAGCGTTTTGGTAATGCCATCGTTTTCGAGCGTTTTAATATATACATTAAGGCCATGCCAGAAACCGCCACCTGCCCAGGCGAATGATGGCGCCGGTCCTATTTCTGTAAAGAAGAGGCCCGTGTTATGCAATAATTTTTGATACTCTTCCAGCGACTGACGATGAAGCATCCATGTATCATCTCCATTATAGTAATGCAGATAAACGTAGCCGTACAAACAGCCCATGAGTACTTTGAACATAAACGCGGCCGTCAGTTCGGTAACTGATAGCAAGCCGGCTTTACGGGTAAGGCGGTAAAGGAGGTAAATAAATATAGCACTATAAATAATGAAGCCGGCTATGTACATGCTTAAAGGGTTGAACGTTACAGATTACACGGGCAAACTTAGCGACCTTTGCGTCTCCTTTGCGCCCTGAGCGAAGTCGAAGGGTTTGCGTTAACAAAACCATCTCTAATGGGAACGAAAAGAACGCTAAGAAGCCGCAATGAACGCAAAGACAAGCTGAACAATTTTAAGCCTCTGTAATCTGTAACTTGTAATTACTGGTCAAATGTATAAATTTGAAGCTAATATTGACTGATGTATAACGAGGCACATGCCCACAAGTTAATAGCTTTTGTATCCAATAGCGCCTGGTCGGTATACAATTTCAGGTTAGATGTGATCCGTTATCTCATCAATCAGGGATTTAGTATACTGGTCCTGGCACCCGATGATGACTACTCCGCCGGTTTGCGTGAAAACGGCTGCCGGTTCATTCCCCTCGACTTCAATAATAAAACAGAGAACCCTATTGAGGATCTATCGTTTTACCGGCAGTTGAAAGAGCTGTATCAGGAACACAGGCCCGATTTTATCTTTCACTATGTTGCCAAACCAAATATTTACGGTTCTCTCGCTGCTGCGGCCATTGGTATTCCATCGGTAGCCGTGATAACCGGATTGGGATATCCGTTTGCCAAACGCAATTTATTATATCATATAGTAAAGCAATTGTATAGAAGAGCCCTTCGCAAAACCCGCGAAGTGTGGTTTTTAAATAATGAAGATGCCAAGGTATTCATCAGCGGAAAAATAGTGAATATCGAAAAGGTAAAAGTATTGCCCGGTGAAGGCATCGACACCGATTTTTTTTCTTTCCCTCAAAGAAGCATCAAAAAAGACAGCGATCCCTTTACATTCTTAATGAGCACCCGTTTGCTGAAAAGTAAGGGCATCAGCTTGTATGCCGATGCGGCCCGTATTTTAAAGAAAAAGAATTATGCCGTTCGTTTTGAGCTGATCGGTTTTTTTGAAGCGCATCACCCCGATTCTATTTCAGCCGATGACCTTGAACGCTGGCAAAAAGAAGGATTGATCCACTATGGCGGTTTTGCCAGGGATGTTCGTCCGTTTCTGGAAAAAGCAGATTGTTTTGTATTTCCCTCCTTTTATAATGAAGGCGTACCCCGCTGTTTAATGGAAGCCGCCAGTATGGAATTGCCCGTAATTACCTCTAATAACAGAGGTTGTAAAGAAGTGGTTGTCAATAATGCCACCGGCTATATGTGTCACGTACAGGATCCCTTCGATCTGGCCGATAAAATGGAAAAGATCATCAATCTTCCCGCCGAAGAACGCCACCGCATGGGCCGCAATGGCCGCTCCCTCGTAATCAAAAAATTCAATATTAAAAAGGTTATTGAGGAGTATATGGATACGCTCAACAGGGATTTAATTGATTAATTTGAAGATTTATGACATCGGAATTTCATGGTCTGAAGGTTTGAACGTTAACCTTTTAGATAGCTATTTCACTTTCAAAGTTTAAAAATTTTGAGATTTTAAAATTCGATTTTAGACACGCGCTTCATTTTCAGATTTTCAAATTTTCGAATTTTCAAATTCGATAAGCTGGCAGACTGTTTGTACTTTTGCGCTTTCTTAAAAAGCTGACAACGAAAGTTTGCAATTGGCAATCAGCAGTTTGCATTTCAACGCATTGCCAACTGCCAACTGCCCACTGCTTTAACAGTGGGTCTGCCATTAGTCGGCATTTTTTTAACTATTAATCATGGAAGTAACAGTAAAAACGGCTCAACAACTACGTCTTACCGAAGAAGAATTTGAACTGATCAAACAAAAGCTTGGCCGCACGCCCAATTTTACCGAATTGTGCGCCTTCAGCGGTATGTGGAGTGAGCATTGCAGTTATAAGAACTCTATTAAATGGTTGAAAACTTTACCGCGCGAGGGCAAAAAAATGCTCGTAAAGGCCGGTGAAGAAAATGCCGGGTTGATGGACATCGGCGATGGCTACGGCGTTGTATTTAAAATTGAATCACATAATCACCCTTCTGCCATTGAACCTTTTCAGGGTGCAGCCACAGGGGTAGGAGGTATTCACCGCGATATTTTTACCATGGGCGCCAGACCCATTGCCTCACTCAATTCGCTTCGCTTTGGTAATTTAAAAGAAGCAAAAACACAACATCTGCTGGCAGGCATAGTTCATGGCATTGGCCATTACGGCAACTGCTTTGGCGTGCCTACTGTAGGTGGTGAAATATATTTTGAACAATGTTATCATACCAATCCGCTGGTTAATGCCATGAGCGTTGGTATTGTAAAAAATGGCGAAACCATTTCTGCTACTGCAAAAGGATTGGGTAATCCGGTGTTTTTTGTAGGCTCAGCTACCGGTAAAGATGGTATTGGCGGCGCGTCATTTGCGTCAGCCGATATTACAGCCGAAAGCGCTGAAGAATTACCTGCTGTACAGGTGGGTGACCCTTTTCAGGAAAAGAAATTGCTCGAAGCCTGTCTTGAAGTAATAAAAACCGGCGCTGTAGTAGGTATGCAGGATATGGGTGCTGCAGGTATCATATGTTCAACTGCCGAAATGAGCGCCAAAGGCGAAGTAGGCATGCGTATTGATCTTGATAAAGTACCTACCCGTCAAAAAAATATGAAAGCCTGGGAACTGCTGCTCAGCGAAAGCCAGGAGAGAATGCTGATGGTAGTAGAAAAAGGCCGCGAAACTGAAGTTCAGCGTGTATTCGATAAATGGGATCTGCCTTGTTCAGAGATCGGCGAAGTAACCAACGATGGCTTACTGCGTTTTTATATGCATGGTACACTCGAAGCCGAAATCCCGGCCAATGAACTGGTGCTCGGTGGCGGCGCTCCTCAATATACCCGCGAGTATAAAGAGCCTGCCTACTTACAAAAGATAAAAGACTTTAATCCCGATAACGTTTCGGTTCCTGATAATTTAAAAACAGTAGCCGAACAGATCATCAGCATTCCCAATATTGCAAACAAACGCTGGGTATATGTTCAGTACGACAGCATGGTAGGCGCCGGTACTACTACCACCAACACGCCCTCAGATGCCGCTGTGGTAATAGCCAAACCAACAGATAAAGCACTCGCTTTAACCACAGACTGTAACAGCCGTTATGTATTTGCCGATCCGTTTACAGGTGGTATGATCGCGGTAGCAGAAGCTGCGCGTAATATCGTTTGCAGCGGAGGTCAGCCGTTGGGTATTACCAACTGTTTGAATTTCGGTAACCCGTATGATCCGCAGGTATACTATCAGTTTGTACAGGCCATTAAAGGTATGAGCGCCGCCTGTATAAAATTCGATACGCCCGTAACAGGTGGTAATGTGAGCTTTTACAATCAGAACCCCGATGGCGCTGTTTATCCTACGCCAACCATTGGTATGGTGGGTTTGCTGGACAGTGTGAATGATAAAATGACCATGGATTTTAAAGAAGCGGGTGATCTGATCTTTTTAGTAGGAAAAAGCAGGAGCGATATCAATTCTTCTGAATACCTGCATAAAATACAACAGGTAGAATTCAGCCCTGCTCCATATTTTGATATTGAAGAAGAAGCAACACTGCAGCATAAAATTGCCGAACTCATCAAAGCCGGCGCTATACAGTCGGCCCATGATATAAGCGAAGGCGGATTGTTTATAACGCTGATAGAATCTTGCTTTAACCGCAACCTGGGTATTGATGTGGTAGCAGGAGATATAAAGATCCGTAAAGATGCCTACTGGTTTGGTGAAGCACAAAGCCGTGTAGTGGTGAGTGTAAAAGCTGCCAACATTGAATTGTTTAAAAAGATAATTGGCAATCACCCCTGTGAAGAGCTGGGCGAAGTAACCAGCGGCAGCATTGAGGTAGACGGACTAAACTGGGGCACTATCAATACCTGGAAAGAAAAATACGATACAGCAATAGAAAACCTGCTGGCTGGTCATGAGTCAGATCATGCGCTGAGTGCGTTGTAGTTGAGTTTGCAGTTAGCAGTCAACGACCCAATCTGCCTGATATTAATCATGCTGACCGAACCGTAAGGCAACTGCAAACTGCCAACTTGAATTTAAACTTGTTACAATTAATGAAGAAAAACAGTACTATAGTCATCACCGGCGCTGCCGGCTTTATAGGGAGTTGTTTAACGGGATTTCTGAATGCAAAGGGATATACCAACCTTATATTGGTAGATGAATTTACCGAGCCTGCAAAACTGAAAAATCTCGAAGGAAAACAATTTCAGGTTAAAGTTGAACGCGAACAGTTTTTCGACTGGCTGGCAGAACAGCAACCTGCTGTTGATTTTATTTTTCATATCGGCGCCCGTACAGATACTACTGAGTTTAATTACGCCGTGCATGAGCACCTGAACATAGAGTACTCCAAAAAAATATGGAACTATTGCACAGCGCATAACATTCCGGTTGTATATGCTTCTTCTGCCGCTACATATGGTTCGGGTGAACAGGGATATAATGACGATCATGCCGTTGTAAACCTGCTGAAACCTCTGAATCCCTATGGTGTTTCAAAAAATGAATTTGATAAATGGGCATTGCAGCAAAAAGATCATCCGCCGTTTTGGGCAGGATTGAAATTCTTTAATGTATATGGCCCCAATGAATATCATAAAGGCCGCATGGCCAGCGTGATCTGGCATTCTTTCAACCAGATCAACAGCCAGGGAAAAGTAAAGCTGTTCAAATCGCATAAAGAAGGCTTTAAAGATGGTCAGCAGCTGCGCGATTTTGTATATGTGAAAGATGTGCTCAAGATCTGTTACTGGCTGATGGTTCAATATGAAAAGGCGTCAGCTGCGGCAAATGGATTATACAATTTAGGTACCGGCAAAGCACGTAGTTTTGAAGACCTGGCAAAATCCACTTTTAAAGGGCTTGACAAAGAACCGGTGATCGAGTTCATTGATATGCCCATAGACATTCGCGACAAATACCAATACTTTACCGAAGCCAATATGCAAAAGCTGAAAGACGCCGGTTACAGCGAAGCATTTTATTCACTGGAAGAAGGAGTTGATGATTATGTGCGTAACTATCTGGCGAAAGGGCATTATTATTAAAAGTCGGAAAGTCGGCAAGTCCGAAAGTCAGAAAGACAAATACAGGTAGCTTTGGTTCTTTCTTTCGGACTTACGGACTTTGCGTCTTCCGGATTTATAAAAGCAAGTATCATGAACAAGAAGATTGCCATCATCGGCGGGGGAAACCTGGGAACAGCTATAGCAGAAGGATTACTGAACAGCGGTTTTTCTTTGCCTGAACATATTCTTATTACAAAAAGAAATATCAAAACCCTTTCCGCTTTGGAAAAAAGAGGTGTTTTGATAAGCGATAATAATGAAGAGGCAGTACGCTTTGCCGACATGGTAGTGCTCGCTGTTAAACCTTTTCAGGTAGATGATATTCTGGCAAAACTAAAACCACTGCTCAATTCTGAGAGGCATGTATTGGTATCTGTTATAACCGGAGTAACCATCGGTCACCTGTTAAAAGCAGTTGGCAAAAAACTATCGGTGATCAGGGCCATGCCCAACACCGCCATCGCCATTCAGGAAAGCATGACCTGCCTGGCATCGCATGACGCAAACAGTGATCAGATAGCTTATATAGAAGATCTGTTTAATCAGTTAGGTAAAGCTGTATGGATCGATGAAAAATTAATGGATGCAGCCACCGTATTAGGCGCCTGCGGAACAGCTTATGCTATGCGTTATATCCGTGCCAACATACAGGGCGGTATCGAAATTGGTTTTGACGCGGCCACAGCAAGTTTAATTGCTGCGCAAACTGTAAAAGGAGCAGCAGAGTTATTATTGAAAAAGGGTTCTCACCCCGAACAGGAAATTGATAAAGTAACAACTCCCAAAGGTTGTACAATAGCAGGCTTAAATGAAATGGAACATCAGGGTTTTAGTTCTTCTCTTATAAAAGGTATTGTGGCCAGCTACGATAAAATTGAAAAAGATAGCTAGTAAATGTGCGGATGCGTGAGTTAGTAAATGTGCGAATCACAAATAAATTGTGTGATCGCACATTAATTTTTTA
>Ga0105241_10004029_pt1 | contig 10871 bp, 10 predicted proteins | sample KBSC64metaG_FD_80422 | JGI IMG/M metagenome (GOLD analysis project Ga0105241, IMG submission 80422) | Corn rhizosphere microbial communities from Kellogg Biological Station, Michigan, USA - KBS C6-4 metaG | ecosystem: Host-associated > Plants > Roots > Rhizosphere > Soil | place: Michigan, USA...
ATATAACCGGCTTGTGCAAGACTTGAATATGCAAGCATTCTAGGAATACTTTTTTGTGTTAAAGCACCCAAATTTCCAACAGTCATAGTAAATATTGCAATAATAGCTAGTACAAAAGACCAATGAGCGTTTAATGCTATTAATCCTATTATTATTATCCTTATAGCTGCTGCAAACCCAGCTTTCTTTGTCGCTGCCGCAAGTAGAGTTGCAACCGTGATAGGAGAACCCGAATATGTATCTGGTAGCCACATGTGAAATGGCACTAATCCCATTTTAAATCCAAATCCTGCAATAAATAATCCAACAGCCAACAAGCCAAAAGGTATTAGATCAGGCTTTAAAGTAGATAGTGCAATTATAGAATCATAAATATTTGTAGTTCCTGTTATACCGTAGACTAGTCCCATTGCTAAAATAATAATTGCAGTAGATAAAGCACCAAACAAAAAGTATTTTATTGCAGACTCATTTGAAATAGGATCTCTTTTAGAAAATGCTGCTAATGCATAAGTAGGAATAGACATCAATTCCCAAGCGACCAACAACATTACAAAATCGGTAGAATAACCAATTAGAATCATTCCTACGGTTGATAAAAGAATTAGAGAATAATATGCAGCATGATTACTTTTCTTTTTCATATAACTCCAAGAAGACACTGCCACCATTATGGATACAATGATAAAAGTTATTGAAAAAAATGCGCCAAAAACATCGTCCGTAATAACCCCTTTATTAGTAAATGACATAGCTGGAAGAGTCTCGCCTGATACTATTCGAACGATTACAATTATCAAAGATAATGTAAGTGCTCCAAACGATATTGCACTGTAAATCTTATTATTTTTTGAACCTTTTTCTTTGTTTAAAGCATCTATTACAGGAATAAATAAAGCTACTGCTCCTAGCATAATTGTAACTAAAGAAGGTGTCGAAAATAGATCAACCATTTATACCACCATTTCTCCTCAAATCAATAATAGCATAGCTATTACTATAATACCAGCAGAAAATACGTATAGATATGTTTGAACATTACCTGTTTGTGCCACTTTAGCTACTTTTGACATAAAAACCATAGAATATTGAAATGCAGGGTTTACGCCATTCATAAACATTCCTTCAAAATATTTATAAATTCTTCGGTAAAATGATAATTGAATAACCACACCTATCCAATATAAAAGCGAATTAAGGTACCACCGATTATATAGAAACTTCCACAAAGCCCTTGAAACAACATTTTCACTAATTACACTCGGATTAGCTTTTCTTTGTATATAAAAAAGATATCCTAAGTATCCGCCTATTCCAAAAGCACCTATTGAAGAAATAGCAGCTACGGGGTTTAAGTTTAAGAATCCTTTATCTTTTTCTTCAACAGTACCAGTATTACTATTTTTATCATTTATTCCAAAGTAATTAGACAGATAGTACGAGAACAAGCTATGAAGTTGCCCTTCAAAAGCAAAACCAACAACACCAATAGCTATAGTTGCAATTGCAAGTACAGCAAATGGCATCCACATAAGCCGATTCACTTCATGAATATGATGTCCTTTAGATTCCATATCAGTTATATTCTTACTGGAATTACCAAAGAATGTTAGTCCAATCATTCTAAAAGTATAAAATGCAGTCATAACGGCGACAATTACAGCAAGGGCAAATAGATATGGCGATAGAGAATAATTAGATTCTAACAAAGAAGCAAAAACAGCATCTTTACTCCAAAAACCAATTGTAATTAATGGTGCCGCTGCTAAAGACAAACTAGCCAATAGCATAAATAAATATGTCTTTTTCATCTTCTTTCTAAGTCCTCCCATATCATACATGAATCTAGAACCAACAGTATGCAAAATGGCACCAGCAGCCATAAATAATGAAGCTTTAAACAATGCATGACTAATCATTTGGAAAAATCCTGCAGTATATCCATCAACAAAATTAGTTGATAAACCAGCAATACCTAGAGCCATCATCATGTAACCTATCTGAGATCCAGTTGAATATGCCAAAACTTTTTTTATTTCAGGATTAACTAATGCCTGAGTTGCTAACAAGAATGCAGTAATAGCACCCACCCAAGCAACTACTTCAAAAAATTGTGAAATATTAAATACGGCTAATGCAAAAAAGAGAGGGCCAATTCGGGCGACAAGAAATACGCCAGCTTTTACCATCGTGGCGGCATGAATGAGTGCTGATACAGAAGTCGGGCCGGTCATAGCCTCAAGTAACCATTCATTTAGAGGAAATTGAGCTGACTTACCTATTGCGCCTCCAAATAACAATACTGCTGCAGGGACCAAAAGATTTTGTTTCATCATCTCCTGAGCCCATGAAGTATTTGAAAGTAATTCCTTGAAACCAAATGTTCCAGCATATGCAAAAATCAAAAACATTCCCGAAAGCATCATAATATCACCTATTCTATTAAATACAAATGCCTTTACTCCAGCGTGCGTAGGAGAAGTCCACATTGGAATTCCCCAAACAACATGACCTTCTTGTCCAACGTAATCTCTTTTTCGATCAAAATACCAAAATCCAACTAAGGCATATGAAGCTAATCCAACACCCTCCCATCCAAAGAACACCATTAAAAGATTATCTGATAAAACAATGAGCTGCATCGATCCTATAAAAAACAGCATAAAAAACCAATAACGAGTTAAAGATTTTTCACCATGCATATAAGAAATAGAATAGATAAAGATTGATGCAGATATCCAAGCAACTAAATTGCTCATTATTATAGCAAGAGGGTCTGCCAACACACCAGCATTTAGATTCAATGAGGAAATCCATGGAATCTGACTATGAATTTCCTGACCTGCAAATCCCAAAGGTAAAATACTTAATGCAAAAAATGCACTTAAAATAGAGAAACCTACTGCGGTATAACTTCTAATTTTTTCACTCTTATTTTTTAAAGCAGGAATCAACGCTGCACCAATAAATGGGAGCATCCATATTAGCCATACATTAACTCCTAAGCCAACAAATCCTATTGTTTCATTTTGAACCATTTTTCATTACTTCCTTATATTTTTACACTATTTAGAATAGGAAAAGTACTTTCATGTTGAGACCCGGTTTGTAGAAATTTTTCTTTTTGCATACTACTTTTATTTTCACTTAGGTTTTCGGATACTTTTGAATTAGCAGAGGTAGTAGTTTTTTGTTTTATAAGAGCAATCCCATTGGTATGATTGTATAAATTTTCAACATAATTTATTATTGATTTATAAAATAAATCTGGATATATACCCAGTATCAAAGTAAAAGCAGCTAAAATACCCATAGTAATTATTACATATCCACTCGCATCCTTTACATTTTTTAATGTTTCTGGAACTATTCCAAAAAAAACTCTCTTATATAGCCATAATATGTATGCAGAAGTTAAAGCAGTAGTCAACATAGCAATTGCAAAGGCTATTACTTTCACAGAGTCCCAATGATTAACAATGGCCCCTTGCAACGAGCCATTGAATAATACCCATTCGGCCATGAAACCACTAGTTATTGGAACTCCCATTATGGTTAAAGCTCCAATCATTGTGAGTACAGCTGTATACGGCATTTTGCCAGATAATCCACCCAAATTATTCATATTGCTTGTTCCAGTCTGCATAATTAAAGAACCAGAACTCATGAATAGTAATGCCTTTCCTAATCCATGCGTAACAAATAACAAAATTGCTCCACTTACTCCTAAAACGCTTTCAGATCCTATTCCAAATAAAATATAACCCATTGAACTAATGCTAGAATAAGCAAGAACTTTTTTCATATCATTTTGCATTAAAGCCATGGCACCACCAAACACCATAGTTGCCACAGCCCATAATTCTAAATAAATTCCATAACCAGCATAATGGATAGATAATAGGTCTAGCCAAACTCTAATAATACCATAAGCACCTATTCCAGTCATTGCTGAAGATATCAGTACAGATATTGGAGTTGGAGAAAGGGTATATGTATCGGGCAGCCATATATGTAAAAATAATAACCCTAATTTTATACCAAACCCTATGAGAATTGAAAAAATAATTAAACTGATCCAATTGAGTGGTATTTTAAAAGCATTTGCTTTTATAATATCATAGTCAAAGCCACCGGTAAAGAATCCAATAGCTAATAAACCTAAAAGTAAAATAAGTGCTCCAATCGCCGACCAAAAGAAGAAAATAAATGAAGTTCTTTTTCTATTTCCATAACCAAAAAAAGCAATCAAGAAAAGTGCAGGTACTAACATTAATTCAAAAAATGCATAAAATTCAACCAAATTTGTAGCTAAAACTGTACCGACCATTCCCATAGAGAGAGTCATATAAAGAGCAAAATAAAGCCCCATTTGTCCATTTAAATATAATTTTTGGTTATCAGATAAAACTAATGTTGATTGACTATCTTTATTATTAATGTTAACTCCACTATAGCCTGATTCACTAGTATCCATTTTTGGATTTGAATCATCTTTTACCTTATCATATTCATTTAATATTTTACGAGTCATATATGGTTTTGAATAAAGCACAACTACTGTAGAGATAAAATATATTGTTATTGCAAAAGGAATGCTCAAACCATCAAGTTTTAGTCCAAAATGACCTAGAAGACTCCATGAATAGGTTTCTTGATAGATTCCACCAGAACCAAGATTAAACGATGGGACAATGAGAAAAATAGTAGACAGTGCCAAAACTCCTAAAGAAAACCATGTTACAATATTAATTCCCTTGCGTTTACCTAAATAATATGCTACTGGAGAAAATATCAATGGCAAAAATGTTGCCACCATTAGATAATATGAAGATGAATCTGCCATCTACATTCTCGTACTCCGAATACCTCTACCAAAACGACAATTACTCCTTTTATATATTATACTATTATTAGAACAATAAACTAAAAAAAATTATTAATTAAATTTAATTTTTGAGATTTTTATACTCTGTTATATCTATATCTTTATAAAATCTATAGGCTATTATTATAATGCCAAGTCCAACAGCAACTTCTGCAGCCGAAATAGCAATTGAAAACAATACAAATATTTGACCTTGAGGGTTAGAAACCATTCTAGAAAAGGTAGCAAGAGTAAGGTTAACGCCATTAGCAATTAATTCAATTGAAAAAATTAACCTGAGTGCATTTCTTTTAACTACTAAACCATATATTCCTATAGATACTAAAATAAAAGATATAATTAAAAAATCACCAGGTTGATTCATTTTTCTCTTCTATATCCTCCCTTCTTGCAAGAGCTAAGGCACCAATAATAGATCCTGCCAATACTAAAGCCAATGTAATCAATACCGGAGAGTAATAAGTTAATAATTCTTTCCCTATTTCTTTGATATCTACAGAAGGTAAGTTAGTATTAGTAAAACTGAATTGTTTATTTACAGAATTTCCGATCAAAGGTATTACTAATGCAAGAAAGACTATGCTTATAAGCATACCTACAATTTTTTTCTTATTTGTTTCTCTTTTTGTGACGGTATTGGGAGATCTAACCAACATAACAGTAAAGATAATTAAAACTGCAACGGCTCCTACATATACGGCTATTTGAAACATGGCAACAAAAGGAGCATCTAAAATGATAAAATATCCAGCTATACCAAGCATAGAAATAGCTAAAGCAATACCACCGTATAATATCTCTCGACTTTCTAGAGTAACAATAGCAGAGCCTATTGTTATTATAGATAAGGCTATAAAAATACCATCAACCATGATTTGCACCTTTAGAATCAATTTTTATTTCAACATCACCATCATAACGAGGTTTAACTGCCAACTGAGAAGGTGTATATATCAAACTAGATTTTGTAAAAGAAGACAATTCATAGTCATTTGTCATATATAAAGCATAAAAAGGACAAGCGTCAACACATAAACCGCAAAAAACACATTTTCCATAATCGATCTGAGGCATAATGTTTTTTTTATTTTGTTTCCAATGTTCATCAATCTTTACCATGCCAATAGCCTCAGCAATTCCTTCACATGCAATAGAACACAATTGACAACCAGTACATTTATCATGAAAAAGTATATGACGTCCTCTAAGTCCAGCTATACCTACACCTCTTTTTGGATCAAATTGATAACCATCCCCATCAAATTTTAGTTTTTTTTCAGGATATCTCAAAGTAAAACGCTTTATAAAAAGATGTTTAGTTCCCGATTCTAATGCTTTAATAAAACCACTTGCAGTATTCATTTTGGTAAGATCATTCCTCCTGGCCCCAAAATTCCACCATAAATTAATGTCAATACAACAAAGAGATTTATGAATGTTAAAACTATTAATTTATACCAACCGGTATGTAATAATATATCAATTCTAATTCTCGGATTAACTCCTCTCGTTATTAACATTAGTAAGATAATACCAAATGTTTTTACTATAAACCAGAAAATGCTATTTACTGTAACGGCATTATATAATCCATCTAAAGCAATTATTTTCAAAAGTGGTATATTAGATGACGATGCGCCCGGAATAAGTTCATGCGGAAATATTTGTGGTCCATACCAACCACCTAAAAATAATATTACAAATAGAGCACTCAATGCATACAGTTTGAGGTAACTACCTAATTGTATTAGTCCAAAAATCATTCCAGATGTTTCTGTCAGCCAACCTGCAACAATTTCACTTTCTGCCTCAGGCAAATCAAAAGGAATACGCTCTAGTTCAGCAAGTGATGATATGTAGAAAACAAATGCATTGATAGGCATAACAAAAATATTCCAAAATATATGCTGAGACCTTGCTATTTCAGTTAAATTCAAAGATCCTGATAAAATTACTACAGGTAACGCAGATAAAAAGAAAGGAATTTCAAAGGCAATCATTTGATGAAGAGCCCTCAAGCCCCCAATGAATGGATATTTACTATTACTAGCCCAAGAGTACAATAATGCTATTAAGGGAAAGAATCCTAGTAAAGCAAAAGCTGCTATCAACCCAACATTAAGATCTGCAACAACCCAGCCATATGCTACAGGGATTAGTGAGACTACAGCTGCAGAAGTCGCTACAAACATTACCGGAGCAAGCCAAAATATAGGTTTATCAGCGCCTGAAGGAATAATAATTTCTTTAGAAATTAGTTTTAGACCATCTGCAAGTAATTGAAAAATACCCTCTACTTTTCCTGCATATAATGGTCCAACTCTTAATTGCATTTTTGCTAACAGTTTTCTTTCTATAAAAATTGTTGCTGCAGCAATCAACGAGGCAAATAGAAAGCCGGGAAATATTGCAGCTTTGAATAAAGCTGTATGCATTAAAAACTTTACAATCGGCAGTGTCCTGGAAGGATCAACTACCATAGAGAAAAAAAGATAAGGAGTCAATACCTGCCCATTAACAACAGGCAAAGGTACAAAAAATAATGTAAAAAATATCATTGGAAGAATTAGTACTGTAACAATAGCTAAAATTACTAGTACTAACTGTATTATACTTCCAACAAGATTTCCAAATCTAAAGTCAGGAGTTATCGAGCCCATTATCTATCTGCCTCTATAGGCCAATAATTTAAAGACCAATATATCGATGGCATATCTCCTAACTTAGAACCAACCAACAAATAAGACAAAGCAATTAGGTTTCTGAATGAAGGAGTGGATATTTTAACCCTATATGGTCTTGATGCTCCATCGCTTACTATATGATAACCTAAGGCTCCGCGTCCAGATTCCACACGTTTAAATGATTCACCTGGAGGTCCTTTCATGTTTCCTTGCAATTTAACTCTAACATCACCTGATTCAGGTATCTTATCAAGAAGCTGTCTTATAATATGGCACGATTCAATCATGTCCAAATATGGTATATATGATCTAGCAAAAGAATCACATGTTTTCATATGCTGAACTTTAAAATCTATTTCATCATAAATATCATATGGTTCAACTTTTCTAATATCATATGGAACTCCTGATGCACGAAGGACTGAACCTGTAACACCCAACTTTATTGCATCTTCTTTTGGTAAAATACCTACGCCCTCTGTTCTTTGTCTAAAAAGGGGGTTATTATAGAAAATATGTTCGTATTCTTTTAATCTTTTTTCAAAATAGTTTACTTGTGTTAAGCATTTTTCTTTAAAGTTATATGGAAAATCATTTCTAACTCCACCAGGTATACTAAAACAATGAGTAACCCGGTGACCCGAAAAACGTTCAAATAAATCTATTATCAATTCTCTATCACCTGCTGGCCACATAAACATGGTAGAATGGCCAAGAAATATACCATAAATGGCTAGCCAATATTGAGTATAAACCAATCTATCCAATTCTGATGCAATAGCTCGGATAAATTGACCCCTTCTTGGAACATTTATCCCTACCAAATCTTCAACTGCAAGACAATAAGAATATAATATATTTGAAGAATCATGTAGTGCAGGTCTTTCCAATTGTGGAAGATTCTGGAAATAGTTACGATATTCACACATCTTTTCATGTCCCCGATGGACATATCCAGGATCTGGATCTACATTAACAATATAATCGCCATCAACCTTTATAACAAATCTAAAGTGACCGGACCCAGGATGTTGAGGCCCAACACTCAATGTCATAAGTCTATCAGCTTCAGTTTCTTTAACTATCTGCATAGATAGTTTTTTAGCTTCATCAATTTTTTCTTCTAGATTAGACATTTAAAAATAACTCCTTTATCTTCCTTTTGATCTAAAATCTTTTCTAAGAGGTGGAATATCTGCCCAATCTTCAGGCAAAAGAAAACGCTCATTACGCGGATGTCCAATAAAATATACTCCCAACATTTCATAAGTTTCTCGCTCAAAAAGTTCAACACTAGGGAGTATATTTATTAAACTGTTTGATTTTGGATCTTCTCGATCAACTTTAGTTGATAATACCAATACATAAGGTAAAAGATCAGAATTGCTATAAGTTCCTAAATGATAGTTTATTTCAATTTTCTCTTCTTTTGGGTAATCTGTCCCAGAAGCAGATTCAACGTGATCAAATCCAAAATTATCTCTTAAAAAAATTGCGGTTTCGACTAAACTCTCAGGTTCGACCATGATTTTTGAGCGGTTATGGATATCATAAATAATTTTTATTCTATTACTAAATTTATCAGTTATAGATTTTAATATCTCACTGGAAACAGAAAGTAAAATATTTTCGTTTTTGAGTTCTATATTGCTATCCATCACTTTATCTTTGACCTTTTGATTTTTTCCTGTAATAGAAATGCACCCTGAATAAGAGTTTCAGGTCTAGGAGGACATCCAGGAACATAAACATCTACCGGAACAATACCATCGCAACCAGGCAATACATTATAAGAATCAAAATACATTCCTCCAGTAATTGCACAAGCTCCCATTGCAATAACATATTTAGGCTCAGGCATCTGATCATATACCATTCGTAATCGAGGAGCCATTTTTCTTGTAACAGTGCCTTGAACTACAATTAAATCACATTGTCTTAGAGAGCCAAATGCTTCTAGCATACCAAATCGTTCTACATCATATCTAGGACTTGATGCCGCTCCAAATTCTACACTACAACATGAAGTTTCTAAATGGACTGGCCATAATGAAAATACACGACCCCAATTAATCGTATAACCCAAAGGTTCTTCTAAGGATTCAACAAGCATATCACCAAGTTTTGATACGAGAATATTAAAATTAGAAGGAATAGGATCAAGTAGTTCTTTTAACATACCACTACACTGATGTATAATAACAGGTTTAGTTATTAAAATCTATTGGAAATTAGGCTCTGTTAACATAAGCGTTTTTTCCTTTATTGTAGATGTAAGCAAACAGGTTAAGACATTTATTTACATAATTTAATTTACATTTCTTTCTTTTGCATGGAAAACAATCATCAAAACTTTCGGTTCTATATTTTATGTATTGTATAGTTCTTTCAATCAGGCTTTTCTCAAAAGGAGAATGAATATGATGTGATAAACTTAAGTATCTGCAGGCCTGGGCATACCAAGTGCCCCCATATGTTGATATTACTACATGGTTTCTATATATATGAACTAGTTTTGACATGGATCAGCAACAAATATGTTTCTCTCTTTGTGGATATATTTACTGCGAGAATTTGCTTGTTTTCTGGTTCAATTGCAACCCAGAGCCATATGAGTCCTGAGCCAACTCTGATTATAGTCTCATCAACGATGAATTGATAGATTTTTTTTCTTTTTAAATTCATAATTCTAAAGTAATGTTTTTGAATCCATTTCCATATTGAAACATGGCTTCTCTTGACAATTTAAAAAAGATAGTGCTTTGACAACACTTCTAGTGGATAAACCCAAAAAATACAAATACAAAGCACAACCAATATCATACAAAGATGTTCTGTTTCTGAAGGCCATATAGGAAATAGAGCATCCTCAAGCTATAGGCTTTTTGTTAAGTTAACAGCTTTGTAAACGCAAAGGTAAATATTCTTGTAAAATATTTGTGATTGCTTTGTCATGATTCTTATTATAAATATCCTTCCACGTGCTAACTGCTTGTCCTATTTCTTGTTCGTCTTTAAATGTAGAATTATTAATTGCCTGCCTTTGTAACCATGACCATCTTACTTCAATTAAGTTGAGTTCCGGAGATCTTACCCGCAAAAATACAAATTTTAGTCTTCGATAATATTTGGATATTCCATCCTTTATCTTCTTTGATTTGTGTACTGACAGGTTATCAAGTACAACAAAGATATTTTTAATATTCTTGTCATATCTTTTATCTACTCTTTTTAGAAATTCAACAAACTGTTTTCCTGTTTTCTTTTGGTAGCAATGTACGTGCATCCTGTCATTTGTA
>Ga0105241_10004033_pt1 | contig 10869 bp, 10 predicted proteins | sample KBSC64metaG_FD_80422 | JGI IMG/M metagenome (GOLD analysis project Ga0105241, IMG submission 80422) | Corn rhizosphere microbial communities from Kellogg Biological Station, Michigan, USA - KBS C6-4 metaG | ecosystem: Host-associated > Plants > Roots > Rhizosphere > Soil | place: Michigan, USA...
GATTACCTTGGCGGCCCACGGATCTGGGCCAAGCGCGAGGACTGCAACAGCGGTCTGGCCTACGGCGGGAACAAGACTCGAAAGCTGGAGTACCTGGTGCCGGACGCGCTCGCGCAGGGCGCGACGCACCTGGTGTCCATCGGTGGTGTGCAGTCCAACCACACCCGGCAGGTCGCGGCGGTCGCCGCCCGGGTCGGGCTCAAGGCCCGTCTCGTGCAGGAGAGCTGGGTCGACTGGCCCGACTCGGTCAACGACCGGGTCGGCAACATCCTGCTCTCCCGGATCATGGGCGCCCAGGTCGAGCTGGTCGAGGCCGGGTTCGGCATCGGCTTCAAGGAGAGCTGGGAGAACGCGCTCGAGGAGATCAGAAGCGGCGGCGGGGTGCCGTACGCGATCCCGGCGGGCGCGTCCGACCACCGCCTCGGCGGGCTCGGCTTCGCGAACTGGGCCTACGAGGTCGAACGCCAGGAGGCCGAGCTCGGCGTCTTCTTCGACACCATCGTCGTCTGCAGCGTCACCGGCTCCACCCAGGCCGGCATGATCGCCGGCTTCGCCGGGCAGGAACGGCCGCGGACCGTCCTCGGCATCGACGCCTCGGCGAAGCTCGACGAGACGCGCGCGCAGGTCGCCAAGATCGCCCGCAACACGGCCGAGCTCATCGGCCTCGGTCGCGACCTGCGCGAGGACGAGATCACCGTTCTCGAAGGCTGGGCCGGCGACTACTACGGCATCCCGGTCGCCTCGACGCTCGACGCGATCCGGCTGACCGGCCGGCTCGAGGGGGTCATCATCGACCCGGTCTACGAGGGCAAGTCGATGGCTGCCCTCATCGACCTCGTCCGCGACGGCCGCATCGCGCCGGAGTCCAACGTCCTCTACGCCCACCTCGGCGGCCAGCCGGCCCTCAACGCGTACAGCGCGCTGTTCAAGACCTGAGCCCACCCGTCAGGGCGTCGGCACGTGCGAGTAGCTGGCCGTGTAGCTCTGGAACTGCGCCGTGGTTGCCGAGTAGAGGATCTTCGTGGTCGTGGTGCTGCCGTCCAGGACGACCTTGGCCGGCACGTTGCTGACGATCTGGTTCGACGACAGGAAGTTGTTGCTGCCGCCGCGGACCAGGACGATCGTCGGGCTGGCACCGGCCGGCGTGATGTTGGCCGGCGGCACGTCGAAGGAGAAGTGGTTCGCCGAGACCGCGTTGCCGGTGCCGTTGATCTGCACCATCCCGTACAGATCGTCATAGGCGGTGGACGTTCCGTCGCCGTAGATGCGGCGGAACTGGTTGGCCGAGATCAGGTTCTCGTCGCACGTGGTCTCGTGGACGATCATCCCCGGGAAGTTGCTCACGAACTTGTTCGACGTGATGCACGCGCGATGAACGTTCTTGAACTGGATCTTGGCCGCCCACAGCATGCTGTTCCCACTGATGAGGACGCCCTCGTTGTTCTCGACGAACACCGAGTAGCCCGCCCAGGCACTGATCAAGTAGTTGTTGGTGATCTTGCCGACGATGGAGCCGCTCACCATCTCGATGCAGCTGCCGCACTCGGTGATGAAGTTGTTGGTGATGTTGAAGGCATCGGCGTTGCGCACGACGAGCGCATGGGCCAGGTACACGAACCCCATCCCCTCGATGCGCAGCGAGTCGCTGTCGTACTGCACGGAGATGCCTGTCTTTCCGTTGCCGGGCAGGTACGGCTTGGTGTCGCTGATCCCGTCGATGCAGAAATCCTGGAACACGATGCCGTTGAGCCGGCCGTTCGTTCCCGGCGTCCCGCTCCGGGTCACCACGAAGCCGGTCTGGTTGGCGTTCGCGATCTGCACGTGGCTCGAACCCGGGAGCGTCTCGACCCAGGCCCCCGTGCTCGAGCCGTCGCGCACGGCTTCGGACATGAAGCCGTGGCCCGAGCCCTTGATGGTCAGGAAGCTGACGTCGATGACCGCGGTGGTCTGCAACGTGTAGTGGCCGGGCGGGATGTAGATGACCGCGCCAGGCCGGGTGGTCGGCGTCGTCTGGGTGGCGTGGATGTCGGCCACGATGTCGTTGATGACGCGCCCGATGTCCGTGTAGGGCGAGACCGAAGCGCCGGGCCAGGTCGTCACGTCGTAGACGGTTGGTGCCAAGGTGATCTCCTCAAGAAGGGTGGTGGGGCACGTCAGAGCAGGCCGACGATGGCGCCGTAGTCGGGTGGGGCAACGGCGGTGGCCGCCTCGGCGTCGCGACGCGGCACGGCGGCGACGCCCGCGAGCGCACCGGCCACGCCGGCAAGCAGGAACAGCTGGCGCCGGCTCAGGGGTCGGTCGCTCAAACGCGTTCGGGGGTCAGGCATGAATACCTCCGGTCGAAGGCCGCGGCGGTCAGGGGGCCGGGGGCAGGTCGTCCGTCCAAGCGAGCTCGAACGGCTCGTCGGCCGCGATCGGGCCGATCCGGTAGGCGCCGTAGCCGCCTGATCCGAAGACCTCGAGGATGTCGGCGTCGAGCAGCACCCGGATCTCGTCGCCCGGCGTGACCGGCAGCCCGGCGCTCCCCCGTCCCGCCCGATCGATCCACAGCGTCGTGGCCGGCGGGTCGGTGTGTAGCTCGGCGACAATGCGTTCCCCCGCGCGGATCGACAGGCGTCGGCCCGGGCGCGGCACGTAAGCGAGCAACCCGGCCTCGCCGAGCAGGTCGATCCCGCCCGACGGCACGTCGTCGAGGGGCCGCGACGCGGCCACGACCAGCGGGTGCAGTTCGAGCGAGAGCCGGTCGCCCACGCGATGCAGCAGGGCGGGCGCAGAGTGGGCGCCGGCCCAGCCGACGAGGGTGGGATCGGTGCGGGGTTCCTCGCGCAGCCACGACATGACACCGGGCTGGCCGTCCCGATCGGCGAACACGCTCGCGGCGTACGCACTGTTGCCGTGGGTCAGCCGCTGCCAATGCCGCGGCTCGAAGCGCCGGCCGTCGTAGTCACCGATCGCGACAGCGACGTAGTGGAGCTCGTCGGCAGCCCACACCGACACCACCAGGACCCACTCGCCGTCGACCTGGAGCAGTTGGGGGCACTCCCACGCGCTGCCGGTCCACGCACCGTCCGTCGCCGTCGAATGCCGTTGCGCCAGCAGCCCGTCGCAGGTCCAGCGGACCAGATCGGGCGAGTGGTAGTGCACGGCGGCCGCCGATCCGTCGGCTCGCCCCGCGCCGACGATCATCACCCACTCGTCCTGGTGCCGGAACACGAACGGGTCGCGGAAGGTGGTGATGTCCAGTTCCGGCGGGGGTCCGGGGACGACCACGTCGTCCGGGCCGGTCACCCACTTCGCCAGCGCCGCGTCCCCGGCGGCAACGGCCACTGCACCCAGTCCCCAGTCGGGCTCGCGCACCCGGGTGTAGAACAGCCGCGGCCCGCCGGGGCCGTCCAGGACGACCCGACCCGACCAGCAGCCGAGTTCGAAGGGCTGCGGCGCAAGAGCAACCGGTTGTTCCACCCAGTGCACGAGGTCGGGTGACTCGGCTCGCCCCCAGCGGCACTCCGGGGCCCAGACGACGCCTTCCGGTACGGCCTGGTAGTAGAGGTGGTATCGGTCACCGGACCACACGAGACCGGTCGGGTCGTTGATCCAGCCCTCGCCCGCCGTGAAGTGCACCCGCGGGCGGGCCCGGTGCCCGCGGGCCGGCGCGAGCCGGTCCGCGGTCGACTGGGCGGTCACCGGAACCGGCGCCGGAGCTCGGCCGCCTGAGCGGTGTTGGCCGCGGACTCGGCCTGCGAGCGCGCAACCCGCTCCTCCGTGCGCGCGGCCAGCTTCGCCTGGTACTCGGCGAAGCGCTCCGCGTAGCGCCGGCGCATCTCGGCGACCTCTTCGGCGTCGGCCCCGCGCCGCCGCGCCGGGGCGGGCGTCGGTGGCTCGGCCGGCCTCGTCGGCAGGCGTTCGGCCAGCGGCCGGATCGTCGCCGGCGGGCTGGGCAGCGTCTGGTACCAGTACGCGGTCGAGGCCCAGTCGTCGGACAGATGGTTGCCGTGGCCGTGCTCGATGGTCACCCTGATCCGCTCGGAGAACCGGACCGGGTCGGCGACGTGGAAGCGGTAGTTGACCGAATAGCCCGGCACCTGCGACTCGTGGACGATCGCGCCGTGGAAAGGATAGGCGTTGCGCTGCATGCCCCACGCGTGGTTGAAGTAGTCCTCCGTCCCCGTGCCGTGCAGGCTCGGCGGCCAGGTGTCGTCATCGACGAAGATCATGTCGTTGCCCTCGCCCCACCACGAGCCCTGCCGGTGGAACACCGACAGGTTGCAGCCGACGTAATGCCCCGTCCCGGTCGTCTCCAGCACGACGTAGTTGTGCTCACCGGTGAGGTCGACGATGTTGACCTCGGGGCTGTTGGTCTGCAGGTCCGGCCCCCAGCCGTCGCACGGGTTGCTGCGCGACCAGCGGGAGTGGAAGTACAGCGTGTCCTCCGGCAGCGGTTGCCGGTACAGCTCGTAGTCGACGTAGAAGTACTGCGAGAGCGGCAGGTCGTTCTCGTTGACCAGCTCGATAAGGCACCGCTTCGCGAACGGCATCGGCGCCCAGCAGTTGAGTGCGGCGCTGCCGCCGAACACCAGTGACTCCTCCGGTTTGGCTGACACCGTGAAGAGGGCCGAGGAGTAGCTGTTCGGCATGCAGTGACCGACGCCGAAGAAGTCACCGAGCGGCACGAGGACGGCCGGCTCGGCCTCGTCATCCCAGGTGATGCGGATCAGCACCTTGCGGTAATAGTCGGGGTCCGGGACCTCCCAGTTCAGCCCGAGCGCGTTGTGGATCTCGAGCACCGGCGCCGTGGTCGCCGTGTCGAACGGGTCGAGCAGTCCGGGTCCCAGCACCTTCCGGCAGAACTGCGTCATCCAAATGTGCGTGATCTGGCCCGGCCCCTCGAGGTCGGCGAGCACCCGGGTCTCGTGCGGACCGGTCGTCCAGTAGTCCTGGTTGCGGCCGCGCTGGTCCCAGCTCGAGAGCCGGCCGGTGCGAGCGTCGACGCGGCGCGTCAAAGCGGACAGCGGAACGGACAAGATCATTGCCTTTCGCTACGGCGGTCGGGTGATCACCCGACCGGGACGAAGACGCGCTCAGACGGCGCCGAGGCAGCCGCAGGAGTCGCGGTAAGAGATCTCCGGCTTGAGCCGGACGATCTTGCTCCGCACACCGGCCTCGCCGGTGAGCCGGCGAAGCAGCAGCTGCATCGCCGTGAGTCCTATGTCGTAAGCAGGTTGGGTCACCGCGGTGATGCGCGGCTGGAACAGATCCGCGTGCGCGAACCCGTCGAAGGTGCCGAACGCGAAGTCGCCCGGCGTGGAGAGCCCGAGATCACTCGCGGCTTCGAGCACGCCGGCTGCCGCTTCGGTACTGGTCGCCACCACCGCCGTGGGCGGCCGGCGCAGGTCGAACAGCCGGCGCGTGGCGTCCCGAACGTCCTCGGCCCGGCCCGAGCCCGTCAGCACGTACTCGTCGGCCGGCTTGATGCGCGCCTCGGCCAGCGCCTCGAGGTAGCCCTGATGCCGTTCGGCGATCGTCGAGACGGCGAGGTCGCCGGCCGCGAGCGCGACCCGGCGATGACCGTGGTCGATGAGGTGGAGCACCAGATCACGCATCGGCGCGGCGTTCTCCACGCCCACCATGTCGGTGCGCAGCCTGGCCGTGCGGTCCATGAGCACGATCGGCGTACCGCCTTGACGCACCTGCTCGAGATCATGCACCGCCGTGCGCGCCGCCGGCGCGATGATAAGTCCGTCCACGCGCCGGGCCGCGAGCACCTCGATGGCCAACCGTTGCCGCGCCTCGTCCTCCCCCGAGTTCGCCAGCAACAGCGTGTAGCCCGCCTCCGCGGCCGCGTGCTCGACGCCGCGCACCATTCCGGCGAACGCCGGTTCGGACACGTCGGAGACGATGACGCCGACGGAGTCGGTGCGAGCGCGGCGCAGCGAGCGAGCCAGCGTGTCCTGGCGGTAGCCGGTGGTGGCGATCGCTTCCAGGACGCGACGGGTCGTCTCCTCGCCGACCGGACGGGTGCCGTTGACGACGTGCGAGACCGTCGAGGTCGAGACGCCGGCCAGGCGAGCGACATCCACGATCGTTGCCACGGACCACCTCCGGATCGAAACGTTTGCGCGACTATGGCACCGGAAAGATCGACGTGTCAACGACGGTCTCCACGACCGCGCCGGGGCGCCCCTTGACACGCTCGGTTTGCTCGGTACCTTGCTCCCTAGCAAACGTTTCGATGGCGCGTTACGGCGCCCACCATCCCGTCCGTTGCCCCTCGCGTCAGAGCGTCGGCCGGACGGACGGCGGGTCGGCTCCGGCCGCCCCGGCAACTCTCGAGGGGAGCAAGGTCATGACACGAGCGCAGCGGGCTCACCGCGGCCCGCGATGGAGCCGTCCGGCGGCCGGTCTCGTCGCCGTCGCGCTGGCCGCAACCGGCCTCGCGGCCTGCGGGTCCGAGGGTGGGACGAGCGGCGGCAGCAAGACGATCACGCTGTCCATGCAGACGGCGAACGTCCAGAAGTCCGACCCGGCGACGTACCAGATCGTGAAGGCGTTCGAGAAGAAGAACCCCGGGATCAAGGTCAACCTGACCGGCCAGCCGGTCGACCAGCACGAACAGCAGATGACGATCGCCGCGCAGAGCCACACGCTGCCGGATGTCTTCTGGGTCTACAACTCGCTGGCCCAGACGATGGCCAAGAACGGCAACCTGCTCGATCTCACCCCCGTGCTGGCGCAGAACCAGCTGAAGGCGAAGTTCCCGCCGAGCATGCTGGCCGGCTACCGCCGCGGCGCGCTGCAGTACGGCGTTCCCTACCAAGCGCTCGTCACCGGGCTCTACTACAACAAGAAGATCCTCGCCAAGTACGGCCTGGCGCTGCCCAAGACCTTCGACGACCTGCTGCAGGTGGCGAAGGTGCTGCACTCCCACGGCGTGGTGACGATCTCCCAGGGCGCGAACCAGTCGTCGTTCAGCGTGTGGGCGTTCCTCACGATGCTCGACCGCTTCGGCTGGGAGCAGAAGCAAGCCGGTCTGCTGGACGGGTCGATCAGCTACGACAACCCGGACTTCCTGCGGCTCTACGAGCACGTCGCGGAGCTGGCGAAGGCCGGCGCCTTCCCGGAGAACATGACCACGCAGAACTACCAGCAGGCGGTTGACGCCTTCACCGGCGGCAAGGCGGCCATGCTGGACTCCGGCGTGTGGGCCGCCGGCGCGATCCAGGCGAGCCCGGTCGGCAACGACGTCGGGTTCTGGGCCGGCCCGACCTTCGCCGACGGCGTCGGCAAGCAGGAACTCGTCATGAACGCGCCCTCGGCGCCGCTGGTCGTCAGCGCCGCGGTCGGCAAGAACAAGACCAAGCTGGACGCGGTGACCAAGTTCCTGCAGTTCTACTACAGCGACGCCGGTCAGCAGCTCCTCGTCGACAACGCCCAGACGCCGGTGACGACGTACCAGCCGACCGGGCCGGCCGTGCAGAAGCCGGTGTTCGCGTCCGTGCTCGCCGCGCTGCACGCACCCGGCTGGACCAGCCCGTCCGCCCAACCGGATCTCGTCGTGTCGGCCGCGGCCTCGACCGCGATCTACGAAAGCATGTACGGGGTCATGGAAGGTGTCCTGAGCCCGAAGCAGGCCCTGCAGAACGTGGCGCCGACGATCAAGCCGGCCGGCTGAGAGGACGATCGACGTGAACTGGCTGAGCCGGCGCTGGCAGGCAGCGCTCATGCTGGCGCCGGCGCTGCTGGTCTACACCGTCTATGTCGTCTACCCCGTCGGGTACTCGATCTTCTACAGCTTCACCGACTACAACGGCGTCACCGAGGCCAAGTACGTCGGGACGGCGAACTACCGCCACATGGCGGACGACAGCCTGTTCTGGTCGTCCATGCGCAACACCATGGTCGTGCTGGGCGTCGCCGTCGTCCTGCTGGTCCCCCTCGCCTTCCTGCTCGCCGTGCTGTTGAGCAGCCGGATCCGGGGCGCGGGCGTCCTGCGTGCCCTGATCTTCGCGCCCGCCATCGTCGCCCCGATCCTGGTCGGCCTGATCTGGGTCTTCATCCTCGATCCGCACATCGGCCTGGCGAACGCGTTCCTCGCCTCGCTCGGGTTCACCGGACCGGAGTGGATCGGCGGGACGTCGCTCACTCCCGTGTCGGTCGCGCTCGTCTACACCTGGCAGACGGTCGGCTTCATCATGACCATCTTCTACGCCGGCATCCGGATGATGCCGCGGGACGTCCTCGAGGCCAGTCAGCTGGACGGCGCGACAAGGTGGCAGCAGCTGCGCTACGTCACCGTGCCGATGCTGCAGGAGAGCTTCGCGATTTGCACGGTGCTGGCCATCACCGGCGTGTTCAAGATCTTCGAGCTGGTCTACGTCCTCACCGGCGGCGGCCCGATCCATCTGTCCGAGGTACTCGTGAGCTACATGTACTACGTCACCTTCCAGCTCCAGAACTACGGCTACGGCCTCGCACTGGCCGTCGTCGTCTGCGTGCTCGGGGCCGTGGTCTCGCTCGCGTACCTCGGGTTCCGCCGACGCAGCGCCCGCGCATGAGCGCGGTGATGGAGCGGACGCCGGTGCGCAGTGCAGCCGTTCCCGATCCCGTCCGGCGACGCCCCGCGCGCCGCGGCCTGATGGTGGCCACCGCGATCGCCTACCTGGTGACCTTCGTCGTGCTGCTGCCGCTCTTGTGGATCGTCCTGCTGTCCTTCCGCAGCAGCAGCGACATCCTCAACCACCCGTTCTCGCTCTCGCACCTGACGACCGAGAACTACCGGACGGTCGTGCACACGCTCGACCTCATGCTCATGTACCGCAACACGCTGATCCTGGCGGTGGCGTCGGTCGTGATCGGCCTCGTCATCTCGTTCATGGCTTCGTTCGCGATCACGCGCATGGTCTTTCGCCACCGGCGGCGCCGGCTCCAGAAGCTCATGCGCTACTACTTCCTGGCCGGGCTGGCCGTACCGGTCTACATCCTGCTATTCCCGGTCTATCGCCTCGACCTGGACTTCCACGTCTTCGGCACGTACACCGCGCTGATCCTCCCCTACGTCGCCACCTCGATCCCGTTCAACGTCCTGCTGCTGACCGGGTTCCTGGCCGACTTCCCCGAGGAGGTCGAGCAGGCGGCGTTGATCGACGGCGTCGGCCTGTTCTCCCTCTGCGTGCGCGTGGTGCTGCCGATGATGCGCCCGGTGGTCGCCACCCTGCTCGTCCTCAACGTCATCTACGTGTGGAACGAGTTCCCCTTCGCCGTCACGCTGATCACGAAGCCGGAGCTCACGACGGTGTCGCTCGGGGTGTCGCAGTTCCAGGGGCAGTACGCCACCGACTACGGCGCCGAGATGGCGGCCGCCGTCCTCGTGCTGCTGCCGCAGCTGGTCATCTTCGGCCTGTTCCAGCGACAGGTGATCGAGGGCATGACCCTCGGCGCAGTGAAGGGCTGAGCACCGGTCGACGACATGGCGCGGGGGCCCGGCGACGGCCGGACCCCCGCGGGCAGGAGCAAGTTCAGGCGGGACGGGCGAGGTACCCGCGCCGGTTCTCGGTGTCGTGCAGGACGAAGCACGGCCGCCGGCCCGGACGTATGCGCGGCGACGTCACGTCGAGGACGGCCTGGCGCTTCGGCCACGTCGCCACCTGGCGCAGGTCGACGAAGATCGGGCACCGGGCAAGATGCCCGACGATCGCCTCGTGGCCGCTCGGCCGGTGCAGGTCGGCCGGCAGCAACGCCACCCCGGCCGGCCAGGTCAGGACCAGGTGATGCGGGCCGGAGGTGCGCAGCAGTTCGATCAGGGCGCGACGCGCCCGGACCGTCACCTGCAGCCGGTCGCCCAGGCGGGCGCGGCGCAGCGGTTCGGTTTCGGTGAGCACGATGGCTCCTTCGCGTCGGGGGGTGTGACGCACACTGCTCGTCTGGCACCGCTCTCAGCGTGGGCGGTTGGACACCGGTTGCTTGGGTCGAAGGTCCTGAAAGTCCAGGCGGCGCTACCCACCGCTCGCTGCGCCCGTTCGGCGTGTACTGCCTCGTCGCGGCGGCGGCATCCCTCACCTGGTTCGCCCTCCGCTGAGGGCGGCGCTGATGGGTTGCGCTGATGGCGAGGCGAAAAGGTTTGGACGGCGAGTCGTGCACACCTGTGAGATCTCCACAGCGACCGGGCATATCTTCGGCCGACGGCTGGTTGTATGCGTTCGTCGGGTCGACCCGATACCCGATCGCATAGCCCCACCAGCCAGCCCGATCGCCGTCCCACGAGGAGTTCGACGATGACCGCAACCGTGAGCGCGGACGACCGCCACGACGTGCTTTCCAACCGCCTCGCCGCGCTCTACCTCGAGCGCGAGCAGGTCCTCGCCGAGATTGCCCCGACCGGGCTGGGCGACGAGGCCGACCGCGCGACGAACGTCGACGGCCACATCCGCCTCGCCATGCTCGAGCAACGGATCGTCGCGGTCGAGAACGAGCTCGCCGAGCCGCGGCCCGCCGCGCCCAAGAAGAAGTCCGACGTGGTCGCCGTGGGCGATGTCGTGACCGTCGATCTCGGTGACGGCCCGGAGACCTACCTGCTCGGCTCGGTCGACGAGGCCGGCGCCGGCTTCGACGTCATCACACCGTCGAGCCCGCTCGGGCAGGTGCTCGAAGGTGCCGCCGTCGGCGCCACGCTGACGTACGCGCCGCGGCCGGGCCGCTCGCTCACCGCCAAGGTGCTCTCGCTCGGCTGAGGCCTCACCTGCGGCCGGCCCGCGGGCGGCGCTCGCCCGGCCAGAACCGCAGCAGCGCCACCGCGCCGAACACGAGCGCGGTGGCGCCGAACCAGCCGCCGACGACGTCGCTGGGGTAGTGCACGCCAAGGGCGAGCCGGCTGAA
>Ga0105241_10004039_pt1 | contig 10860 bp, 13 predicted proteins | sample KBSC64metaG_FD_80422 | JGI IMG/M metagenome (GOLD analysis project Ga0105241, IMG submission 80422) | Corn rhizosphere microbial communities from Kellogg Biological Station, Michigan, USA - KBS C6-4 metaG | ecosystem: Host-associated > Plants > Roots > Rhizosphere > Soil | place: Michigan, USA...
CGCCTCGTCGCCCAAGCTCACGCGCAGCCGTAGCGTCTGCCAAACGCCCGCGCGCGTCCCGAGCAATTGCCGGTTGCGAGGCCAGGTTTGGCCCCGCTGTCCCTGCCGGTAGCTCATCGATCGGCAACGTCTCGATCCGGGGCTGCCCGGCGCCGTTGCCGTGACCACTTCGGAGCGTCACGAGTGGCCGCCCTTCCCCGCGTTGCCTGGTCGCACTTCGGGGGCAACGCCGGGGGCGATGCCCATCCAAAACGAGCCTTTTCGCTCGGGAATTGGTGCCTTTCCGAGGATCATGAATCCGCCGTTGCCTTTCGGAGCTCGCGCTCCACTTGTCTCGCGCGCGCCCACGTCACGGACGCGCACGGAGCGCCTGCGCGCGCGTACCCGCCACCGCGCCAGCCGCCGCGTCCGCGCATTCCGGGACCGAGTCAGCTGAAGTTCGCGGCCCCGCATCGAGGATCCCCGCGATCTGGTCCTGGGGTGCGCTTTTCGCGAGCCGCTCAAGCCCGAGTTCCGCCAAAAGGTGGTCGGGGCAGGGCACGTACTGCGACAAGTCCGGCGGACGAGCAGGCTGCAGCCGAATGCGCTGGGCGGCGGGATCGGGCGCCAGTCCGATGAACTTGTCTACCTGCGCTGCGTCGCGGAGAATGGTTTTGATGGCCTGATAGGCGCGGTTGTCCGCGATGTGTTCGGCCTTCAGCGAACCCTGGATCGCTCTCACGAGCTGCTCGACCGTGAACCCCTCAGCAAAGCGGTCGAGCAACACAATGGCGCGGGGATCAGCTCCGTGCCGTGGTGTGTCGGCGTGGCCCCAGGCTTTTTCGAACGCGGCGCAGACAGCACCAACTTCGGGCCAGGTCTCGACCTTTCCGAATCTGAATTCAGAGCCCAAACGGTCCGCGAGTGTCTGTTTCGCCTTCGCGTCGAGGGTGGGTTCGGGCTGAAGCCTCTCGCTGCGCGGCGCTTCGCTCGCGCGCGCCTCAGATTTCTGATCCTGCTTCTGATCCTGCTTCTGATCCTGATCCTGGGTTGGCATACCGTTCGGGTAACCGTTTGCTGAACCGTTCCCGGAACCGTTCGGTAAACCGTTTGCGATACCCGTTGCGTTCCGCACTTCACCGGTCGGACTGAGCTCGAAGCCTTCAAACCACTTCGGCTTTCTGGTGCCGTCTTCCGTGCCTTTTTCCGCAGAAAGCCAGTCACTTAGGTGAGCTATTGCCTTCCGTTTCAGATCGCAGTCGGGCACAAGCGCAAGGTGCTGCGCCCAGCCCTTCACGACGTTCTTGTTTGCGGGGTCGGCGTGGGCGATGGCGTCCGGGACCCAGACCACTCCCGCTTCCCAGTCGGCCGCGGCTAACCCTTTGGCAGACAGTTCGGCAAACCGTTCCCGGAACCCTTCCGGAGTAAATCGCCAAGCGGCCGCGAGCCCCTCGAGGGTGGCCGCCGATAGACCCGGAACCAAGCTCGTGTGGTTGCCGGTCAGCAAGCGGAAGTAGATCAGCAACGCCTCGTGGCTGAGGTCCCGGATGCGCGCATCCGCGTTGATGCTCCGGTCAATCTTCGCGTACATCGGGCGCCCTTCCGCGTTCGAGCTGTTCGAGCCGATGTTCGGTTGCTTCGAGTTGGTCGAGCTCGTGGCGAGTTAGACGCGCGCGACGGCTCCGCTCCAGGTCCGCTGCAGACGGGACAGCGAGGCGGCAGAGGCAGTGTTCCGCGCTCAACGCGCAAACGGGGCAGCCGTACATTACGCGATCCTCTGGACGCCGAGTCGCCGGCGGATGCTTTCGGCGGGGTCGAGCGTGTCGTTGGACGCCTCGGGGTCGCCGACGGGAGGCGTAGCAGCCTGGCGCGCGCGGAGCGCCTCCAAGAGCGCGGACGCGGGCACAAGCAGCGCCTTCCCGAAGGGCACCAACGGGATTCCTAACTCGCGCGCATGGTCGCGCACACGCCGCCACGGCAGGCCCATCACGGCCTGGGAATTGAGGGGGCCCACGAACAACGCGGACGCACCCGGGCACGGCGCTCCGGACGGAGTTCCGCTCGATCGGTCAGTCATGGTTTGTTTTCCGCGGCGCGCACACGCGACATGTCGCGTTGACTGCGCCAAAAAAAAGCCCACGGCCTCTCGGCGGTGAGCTTTTGGATCTTCTTGGAACTAGCTAGGCGGCAGAGTCAGTGGCGCGAATCCTGGCCTCGCGCACGAGAGCGCACGTGCCCGGGTAGACGCTGAGGCCCGCGACCACGTTCGCGAGCGAGGATCGGGAGCACCCGACCTGCTTAGCCGCGCGGACAATGCCTACCCGAGCAGCGAGCTCGTGGGCCCACACGCGATCAACATCGTCAGCAGGACGGCCCCGCGCGACGAACTCCGTAACGATTGGGTGCGACATGCGACAAGCTCCCTCTATACCTATAGCGCTACTCGGTGCCCAAGAACGCCCAAGCTCGCCCGTCCTAAGACGACCGAGCTTCGATCGCTTTGAGGCGGGAATCGAAGCAGAGAACGAGCGTGCGGAGCTCCGAAACTTGCGACCGAATTTGGCGAAGGTGAGGTTTGACGTCCTCGGCGAACCGGTCGGCGATGGTTTTGTCCACCTGCTCCTCGAGGCTAAGCAGCTTTTGGCGCAAGTTTTTAGCGAGGTCATCGACTTTCGAGCGCGCGAAGAGCTGCGGGAGCCATTTCCTGAGGGCGGGCACCGTTGCTTTGTACGCCGGTCGTTTTTCTGAGCCTTCGCGGACGAAAATGCGCACGCCTTGTTCCCGTTCGGCGGCGAAGACCGCACGCTTCAGGCGCTCACCGCCCTCATTGTCGGTCCAGCCCAGCTTGGCTGCGAGGTCACGCGGGTTCAGCAGCTCGATCGGGTCCAACTTCGGGCGGACCTTCGGTTGGCGGCGGCGATTCGGACTTTTCTTCACTGGCATGGTCATCGTTCCCGCTTCTTGCGCTCGAGATCGATCACCGTACCGCCACGGCTCGCAAGTCGACGGCTCTCCAGCTCACGCGCCAGCTGGGCTACGACCGCCCATTCGCCCGCTTTTGACGCGCGTTCGAGAGCGTTCGCTAGAGCGGCCTCAACCGGGTCTTCATGGCCCCGCGATGGCCCCGGAGGCGGTTGTCCGCGCTCATCCTCGCCAACGGCCCGGTCAGTGGTATCAGCTACTTGCGAGCTTGCCGGCGCATCACCCGGCTTTCTAATCCACCGGTCAGGGGTTCGAGTCCCTTCGGGCGTGCCAAGCGAAGTCGCGAGCTTTACGGGATGCGCGGCGACCACTGAACGCGTTCCCGGGGGGCGATCGAGTCAGCGCCTTCGAAACGGTATCCGATGAACACGCGCATAACGAGAGCTTGTCACGGTGCCCAAGGACGACTACGGCATCGGCGCTCCATCACCGAGCATGAGTTCCCTGCTCCGTTAGTGAGCAGCTCGCCGGGAGGCACGGCGGTTGGCATCCGAGGGTCATCGCCTTGATTTTGATGTGCGGTACGTGTGTCGCACATGGCAACGACCTGTAGCCTATGCCCGTGACCGTGACCGCTCGATCAAGGGTTTTGACGCGTCATCATTTCTAGAAAATGAGGCACTGCCGCCGTGACCGATGCGGAACTGGCACGTCCCCGGTAATCCCTTTGGGCGTACGTCTTTGTGATTCTTGAGTGCCGCACGGAGATATCATCGGTTTCGTTCTTTGCGGGCCGAACGGGCGCTCGAGACTTGGAGAAGAATTGTCAATGTGGGAATGGCTCGAACGGTTGTTTGGCCGAGGCTTCATGCCGCATGGCCATTGCTACTTGTGGGCACCCGGGATGGTGTGGACCCAAGTCACGACGAATCTCCTCATCGGGCTCGCATATGCGGCAATCGCTTCAACACTTGCCGTACTGGTACGCCGAATCCGCAATATCCCATTTGCGTGGGTGTATTGGGCGTTCGGCACATTCATTCTTTCGTGCGGTCTGACACATTTTTCGGACGTCGTGACGGTCTGGCACCCCGTCTACTGGCTCGACGCGGGGTTGCGCGTGGTCACTGCGGCGGCGTCCCTTGCCACGGCTGTCTTACTGGTGCCGATGGTGCCAAAAGCCGTTGCCTTCGCCGATGCCGCGCGTCTATCGAGCGAGCGTGGAAGACAATTGGCAGTGGCGCATGCGGAGTTGAGGAAGGCTCACGACCTCCTTGAAAAACGGGAGCTAGAAACTCGCCGACGCGCGTCGACGAGTGAGGAACAGTTTCGCTCGCTTGTCGAAACGATGCCGCAGCTCGCGTGGATCTCTGACGCCAACGGAACTCCCATATTCCGAAACCAGCGCTGGCGCGAGTACACGGGATTCTGGCGGGACGACCCGGCCGATCCGTTTTGGCAGTCGGTCCCGGATCCGGAGACCGACGGGCCAGCTCGCGCCCGCTGGATAGAAGCGATCAAGTCGAAGGAACCATTCGAAGTGGAAGCACGATTTCGGAGAGCCGACGGTCAGTACCGTTGGTTTTTATTGCGCGCGGTTGCTCTATTGGATGCAGGCGGAGACGTGCTTTCGTGGATGGGAACCTGCACCGAGATCCATGATCAGAAACAACTTCAACAGGAGCTGCTGCGCACCGCCGAGATGAAGGACGAGTTTCTGACTACCGTGTCGCACGAGCTCCGAACGCCTCTGAACGCGATCCTCGGCTGGTCTCGCATGTTAAACAGCGGCGGAGCGACCGGCGACAAAGGAAAAAAGGCGCTCGAGTCGATCGAGCGCAACGCCGTCGCACAAACGCGGCTGGTTGACGACTTGCTCGATATCTCCCGAATCATCTCTGGCAAAATGCGCCTCGACGCCATCACCGTCAGCCCAATCGATGCGATCGAGGCGGCCATTGACGCCGTCCGCCCTACGGCGGTTGCAAAGGGCGTCGAGTTTCGGAGCACGATCGAGCACGAGCTCGGCATGGTGCTTGCCGACCCATGGCGAATACAACAGGTCGTTTGGAACTTGGTGGGCAACGCTGTCAAATTCACCCCAAGGGACGGCAGCGTCAACGTCCACGCCGCACGCGTAAACAACCAACTGGAGATTGTCGTGTCGGATACTGGATCCGGCATCAATCGCGAGTTCCTTCCACAACTTTTTACCCGATTCTCTCAAGAGGATGGGTCGATTCGACGGAACCACGGTGGGCTTGGTCTCGGACTAGCGATCGCAAAACGCCTGGTTGAACTCCACGGCGGAGACCTCAAAGGTGACAGTGCCGGAGAGGGGCAAGGCGCGACATTTACCGTGACACTTCCGTTGGCTGCACCTCTCGCGACGCCGAGCTTGCCATCTCCTGCACAGGATCGGGCCATGCCCGACGGACAGGCCCGCCTGATAGGCCTTCGCTTGCTCCTCGTGGAAGATGATCACGACTCGATCGAAGTGGTCACCGCAATATTGAGCGATGCCGGCATCGTGGTGACAGGCGTCAGTAACGCCGAACGCGCACTGGCTCTTTTGGAGACCACCACGTTTGACGTGCTCATCTCAGATATCGGCCTACCAGGAATGGACGGGCATGCTTTCATGCGAGCCGTGCGGAGAAGGCCAGAACTGGAGCGACTCCCCGCAGCTGCCCTAACGGCGTACGCCTATGTCGAGGATCGTCGACGCGCACTCGAAGCAGGATTTCAGGTGCACTTAAGAAAACCATTCGATCAACAAGAGTTGTTCGCGGCCGTCGGTGAGCTCGTCGAGATCGCCGGGGCAAACCGCGCTTAGTACTACTTGATCAGTTACAGATGGCAGATCGCCAGGCCAAACACGCGGCCGGACGCGAATCATTGCCACGACCAGCTTCAACGTGGAGGCGAGCGGCTGGGCGCTTCGCAAGTCGCTCAGCCGCGACCTGGCGCTGGCATCGGCGGCGCCCGTCACATGAGGGACGAGAGCTGGCTCTGCTCCGTTTCTCACTTCACGACCGGGATCTCCGGCGGTTGGCTGATGAGTTTGAGGTTGAGGCCGCCCGGGTACTCGTACGAAGTGGCGTGGCCGAAGCCCATCACTTGCAGGCCGAGGCCTTTGGGATCGGTGGTGGTGAGTTTGTGGACACCGCCGCCGGCGGCATCGAGCGGCGCGCGGACGATGCCCCAGCCGGAGGTACCGATGGCTTGCGGGGCGCCAATCGCGACGCCATCCAGCATGGCAGTGGCGCCAGTTGGGACGAGGATGTCCGCGAAGTTCTTCTCGTAGTCCGCGGGCGCGAGGAACGTGTACGACTGCCGGAATTGCTGGGGCGTGACCATGATGGTCATGGCTGGATCGCCGCGGCAGGGGAAATCTGGGCAAGCATCGCCGGCGGGGGCCTGCAGCGAACCGCCGACCATGAACGAGCCCACGACGAACGGTTGATTGCCGTCGATCACGAACGCATCGGTGAGCGGCCCGAGCTCGACGAAGGCGCCGGCGTCGATGGTCGTTGGCGCGCCTGCGGGTTGGCCAGCGGGATAGGTGAACGTGGTGCCGTCGACGTTGCCGTAGATGCGAACCATGTGTCCGCCCTTCACGGCGCCGCTCGGCGACGTCGGCGGGGCGACGATGTATTCGTTTCCGATGACTTCGGCGGGGAGCACGATCTCTTCGATGTGATCGGCGTTCACCGCGTTATCTGGGATGTTCGTGATCGGGTTCAGTGAGATCACTTGCACGGGTGCGCTGGCGTTGATGATGGTGCCGCTGAGATCGGCGTGCTTCAAGCCATCACCCGTGGCGAGCTCTCCCAGGAATTGCACGACGTCGCCGGTGTTCAGCGTGTACATCACGGTGGTGCCGCCGGTGGCCGCCATGACGCCCGTGCCCGCCGCCAAGCAGCCGCCGAGCATCGGTGGGTTGAACGTTTCGGTGCCGCAGCCTTTGGGAAAGGCGAGCTTCACGACGGTGTTGTCCTGGGTTGCGGTCACGGCGAAGCCGCCCGAGTCGCTCGTGAACGCCTGGCCTGCGGCGCCGCCGAACACGGCAGAACGCGAAATCACGCGATAGTTCCCGGTCATCGCCGATGAGGGCAAGAGCAGCGAAGCGTCATTGCTGGTCGAGAAGCAGTTCATCGTTTTGAAGCTGGTGCCGCAGGCGCTGATGCCTGCGAGCGGCTTCTGATACTCGAGGGTGTTGAACTGCCACGCGGTGACCGGCACCGAGCTCGAGACGTGATAGGCGCCGCCATTGACGCGCACCGAGGCGCTCGCGCGACCTCCGGAAGTGTTCGTGCGCGAAAATTCCGGCCCTTTCAGCTCGGGAACCCAAGGCAGGAGGATCGGCGTGAGGCCACCCGGTGGCACCGTCGCCGTCTTCGTGAAGCCCGCCGGACCCGTGACGGTGATCTGCGCCACGCCAGTGCCGCCATTGGCGAGCACCACCGCGAAATCGAAATCCGTGTACACCGGGTTGTAGGTGATGGTCGGCCAAAAGTCGCAACCGACGTAGGTACGATTGGCTTTGGCGTCGTCACACGTCTCGGGATTGTCTGGAGTGCCGCCATCCCCGACCGCGCCGCCGTTGGTGGTCACGATGAGGCCGTTGCCACCGCTGCCATCGCCGCCCTGCCCCAAGATCAGGCTGCCACCGGCGCCGAGCGCGCCGCCCGAATTTCTCGGACCCACGTTGCTGTTCGAACCTCCTGCCGAGCAACCCGACGTGACGATGAGCGCACCGCCGACCATCGTTGCCAGGCCGAACACCAAACCAAAGACTCGCAGCTGCCAGCGAGAAGCCAATACCGGGCGGAAAGACATGCTTGCCATTCTGAAGGAAAGTGAGGGGCTGACAAGGCGTCGGCAGGTTCGTTTCTTCTCAGTGATGTGACCGCGTCTTCCGCTTTGGTTCGTGTCTCCGACTTGGAGATCGGACGTCAGCGAGCTACGGTCGCTCTCGTGGTGGCGATGCTCAGGTGTCCGAACTGCGGGGCGCCGCTCGCGGAGGCGCACGCGGGTCAGCAACGCACTTGCGCTTATTGTCACGCCGTTCTGCAGGTGCCTGCGCCGCCCACCAGGGCGCAGCCAGCGCTCGCGCCGCGTTCATCACGCCTGTGGTTGATAGCGATACCGGTGTTGCTGACAGTCGCGGTTGGCAGCGCCATCGCGACGTTTCGCGCCGCGAGTGCGAGCGCTCCCTACATCCCGCAAGCGGCGACGCCGCAAGCCACAGCGCCTTTGGCCGCAGGCCCAAGCCCGAGCCCGAGCGGCATCGCCTGGAACCGACTGGCCGCGATCGACATCCACGCCACCACGGAACAAGCCAAAGCCCTCAAAACCCAATTTCCCGAAGCGGAAGTCGAGCAGGACAAAGACTATCGACTGAACCTCGCGCACCCGATCTTGAATCAGGTCTTTTACTCTTGGGATTGGGGCTGCGCCTGTCTCGATCACGTCGTGTTCTTCTTCAAGGATTACACGACGCGCACGAACACGTTACCCACGTTCATCCCGTGCCTGACGCGAGAGCTCGGCCCCGCCGCGACGAGCGCCCCACCCTTCGACTACGATTGGCCATCACACCGCGAGTTCCCTCACCTTCACGTCGGACCACAAACGGTGACGCTCAGCATCGAGCGCGAAACGAGCGCAGCCAGCTATGGCAACGCACTCACTGCGCTCGATCGCTGTCGGCAGTAGCGCCGGTCCTGACCCTTACGGCGCCGAACTGGGTTTTCCGGAGCCCGCCCGGGTGTGAACGGAGCTCGACGCGGTCAACGCCTGCTCATCGACCACGAGCACCGAGCAGTCCGCGTGCCTGAGTACCGACGTGGTGATTTGGGGGGTGGGCGCCGGGCGATGTGCCGTCCCCATGACAATGAGGTCCGCTTTGACGCGCGTCGCCACCTCCGAGATCAGCTCTCGCGCATCCCCTTCGACGACATACAAATCGGCATCGATTTGCCGCCGACGAAGCTCTACTCTCAAGGCTTGCCGCACCTCGGACAGTGGTGGGCGTTGCCCCATCGGACGAGCGGCGTAGGCTCCGCCATTGAAGAGGTCGGCAGCCAACGTCGTCATGAAACCAACGTTCAAGCAGTGAAACGCGGTGAGCAGAGCGGAGGACGAGCGAGCTTCCTCGATTGCTGCATCGAGAGCAGCAGAAGCATTGAACGGGCGATCCACTGCGACCAGGATCCGGTCCGATCCAATCTGTGGCCGAGTGACCAGCACTGGCCCGCGCGCCCGTTCGATCACCCTTTCGGTCACGTCGCGCAACAGCGCGTGCCCGAGACCATGATGCATGTGCGTCCCCACGACCAACAGCGCTTGCCGGGAGATGGCGAGTCGAGCTAGCACCAAATGCGCTTGCCCCCTTTCGACGATCACCTCGTATTCCGGGTCATCGCGACCCGTTAGCGCGTTGACGTGCTTCCGAATGAGCGCTTCGATGCGCGTTATCGCCAGTGCATCGTCGACTGCCCCCCAAAGCAGGGGCGACATCGCGTGAACCACGGTGAGAGGCGTCCCATCGCGACTGGCCCGCGCTTCTGCTTGGATGAGCGCATCGTCAGACGCTTCCGTCAGGTCCGTACCAACGACAATCGGATGTTGCATTGCTCTCTCCTGTGTCTATTTCGACAGTGCGACGAAGCACACGACGCACTAATTCGCGAAGCGCCGCCATCTTGAAGGGCTTCTCGATCAACACGGCTCCCAACTGCTCGGCACGCTCGCGAGTTTCCGCGTTGCCGAAGGCGGTCATCACGACGACGGGGATTTCAATTCCGGCGTCACGCATGCCGCCGACGATCTCGAGGCCCGAATAGACCGGCATACGGATGTCGGTGACGAACAAATCTGCCGGCGCCAACAGATGGCGCAAGAACAGCGAGTTTTCGACGTGGAGCAGCAGCTCGGCGCCATCCGCCACCTCGAGCACGTCGTAACCTTCCTTGCGCAGGCAATCGGCGACCAGCCGGCGCATCTCGAAATCGTCTTCAGCGACGACGATGCGTGCGGGCCGGTCGATGTCCGCGCGCTGCGATCGCCTGACGCTTCCGGTTGCCATCACTTCCATAGTGCAGGGCTCGTGCCATGCACTCGCGCGGGCTGATGGCTAGAAAATCAGCAAAAAACGCCGACCATCGCTGCCCTGTTCGCTGCCAGCCGAGTCAAGACGACACGCGCGCGTCGGAGCGATACGACCTGGCACTACGGTTCCTTCTCGAAATGCTCTAGCTTCCGGTACAACGTCTTCCGCTCGATGCCGAGGATACGGGCCGCCGCTGTTTTATTGCCTGCCACTGCGCGTAGAACATGCAAAATATAGCGACGCTCGACCTCCTCCATCCGCAATAGCTCACTGGGGTCACTCCCGCCTACGACGACATCGGTATTCTCGTGATGGCGTACGCGATCGGAGAGGTCCTCGATTCCGAACTCGCTGAAGCGGGCCAAAGCCACTCCGCGCTCCATGCAGTTTTGCAGTTCTCGCACGTTCCCAGGCCAGGGATAGGAGAGCAAGCGCTCTGCAACCGCCGGAGAAATCGCCGTTACTTGTTTACCCGCGGCTTCGGCAAAACCCAGCATGAAGTGCTGAGCGAGAGGCAAAATGTCCGAAGGTCGAGCGCGCAGAGGTGGCAACTCCAGACGAATGACGTTCAAGCGAAAGAACAAGTCTTCGCGGAAGCGTTTTTCTTCGACCGCTGACTCGATATCCAGATTCGTCGCAGCAATGAAGCGAACGTCGATCGGAGTTTCGGTGCTTGCTCCCAAGGGGCGCACGGTTCGTTGTTGGAGTACGCGTAACAACTTGGGCTGCAAACCAATCGGCATATCCCCGATTTCGTCGAGGAAGACCGTGCCGTGGCGCGCTTCTGCGAGCAGCCCCGAGTGGGCTTGACGAGCGTCCGTGAAGGCGCCGCGGGCATGGCC
>Ga0105241_10004040_pt1 | contig 10860 bp, 7 predicted proteins | sample KBSC64metaG_FD_80422 | JGI IMG/M metagenome (GOLD analysis project Ga0105241, IMG submission 80422) | Corn rhizosphere microbial communities from Kellogg Biological Station, Michigan, USA - KBS C6-4 metaG | ecosystem: Host-associated > Plants > Roots > Rhizosphere > Soil | place: Michigan, USA...
CGTGGACAATGAGCGAAATCGCCTCAGGGCACTTGCCCCTCTCTATCAGTCGCTCACCGGTCTCCGTAGTGGTCCAGTATCCGATGCTCAGAACCTGCAGGACCTTGCGAGGGGGCACATCCTCGAAGACGAGCTGGCGAACATACTCTTCCTCAGACGTTAGTTTAACCGGACGACGCTCGACCAAAAGACGCCACGATTGGAAGATATTGATCGCAGCAAAGAGCACACTCCAACTGATCGGCGCCCACAGCGGCTTCGGCTGAAGGATGAAATAAGGAATGGCAATCAGCGAGGACGCCAACGCGCACAACCTCAGCCACAGAATATCTCGAACGCTGTAAGCCACGAGCAACAGGACATTTGCTGCGTGGATAAAGTAATTCGGGTCGAATAAGTTAATGGTCACAGTCCGAGCCAGTGTCAATTGCGCCATCTCACGCGGTAACTGCAAGTTTTGACAGTTCTCTCCCGCATCAGCCGATTCGTACATTGAAAACGTCAACACCCAGTGGAACGGGCGAACGGATGTAACGACTTCCTGCTCTCGGGCCGCACTTCGCAGCTGCGAGGCCATGAAGCAAATCAATGTCCGAGCAGGATAGAGTCTGACCGATTCGTTCGCCTCCGAGCCCGTGAATCAATACGAGATCGGTAAACAGCCTGTTGAAGAGGAGAATGCGCGATGGAAAGCACACTCAAAGTGATTGGCAGCTCGGAAGCCGGATGTGGTACCTGCAAACCAACAGGATGTGGATCGTGTGGAACAACAGCACACAAGACTGAGACTCCGGCAGTTCTCAGTCGACGGGAATTCGGGCACGCCGTGCTCGCGGCATCTGCAGGCGCACTACTTACAGGATGTTCGTCAGAAAAGACTCCAGAGACAGCCAGCGCGCCGACTCCGGCAGTCCCCGCGCCTCCGGCTCTTTCGCCCGATCTCGCTGTGGTTCAGAGTTCGAAGGGTCCGATCATGACGACGCTCGACGAGTTCTACAAGATGGGCCCCGGGCCGTCCAGTTCCCACACCATGGGCCCGATGCGAATCACGTACGATTTCTTCCAGAGAGTTTCGAAGCTTCCGGAGGATCAACTCCAGCGGGCCACAGCGCTCAAGGTCCATTTATTTGGCAGCCTGAGTGCGACTGGCAAAGGTCACGGCACAGACAGAGCATCTCTTGCCGGCCTGCTCGGAAAAGCTCCGGCGACGTGCCCCCCGCAATTTCTGGATGGGCTGGCCGCCAATCCCGATCAGGCTTACAAAGTTACGATCGGCCCCAAGACCCTCGAACTGACGCTCAAAGACATCATCTTCGACGCCACCAAAGGCGACTTCCACCATCCGAATACAATGACCGCGAAGCTGCTCGCTGGGAACGAGACGCTTTACGAATTGGAGTACTACTCAGTCGGGGGCGGATTCATTGAGTGGAAAGGTTATAAGGCACCTGACAAAGGGCACCCCAAATATCCCTTCGAGCATGCGCGAGAACTGAAAAAGTATCTCATCGACGACAAGATCCCGCTGCCGCAACTACTGCTTACGAATGAAATGGCGATCTCTGGCAAAAGTGAGAAAGACATCTGGGAGCTTCTCGATCAGGTGGCTGAAGTCATGGTGCGTGGCGTTGATACCGGATTGACGGTGGAGAGCGTCCTTCCCGGCCCCATCAAGCTACACAGCAAGGCGGCCGCGATGCAACGCAATTTGAAGACCACCAACAAAGGAGACGCCGGCCGTGTGATCACCCAGGTGGCATCGTACGGGTTTGCCATGGGCGAGGAAAACGCCCGCGGCCATATCATCGTGACCGCTCCCACCGCAGGTTCGGCCGGAATTATACCGGCGATCGTCAAGTCCCTTCGCGACCTCAAGACGCCAACGCAGAAGATCCGGGATGGTTTTCTTGCGGCGGCCGCGATTGGTTATCTCTGCAAGCACAACGCAACTCTTTCTGGCGCCGAAGGCGGTTGTCAGGCGGAAGTCGGCGTTGGTTCTTCGATGGGTGCCGCAATGATCGCTCAGGCCTTGAGCGCAAGCCCGAAGGTGGTGTCAAACGCAGCCGAGTCGGCCCTCGAATCGCACCTTGGTATGACCTGCGACCCGGTCGCAGGGTACGTCCAGGTCCCTTGTATTGAGCGCTGCGCTTACGGAGCAGTCAAGGCGTGGACTGCTTACTGCATTGCAAGCGAAGAAATTCCTGAGGAACGCCGCGTTGATCTGGATACAACGGTCGCAGCCATGGCCCTGACGGCCAAGGAAATGAACTCGAAGTACAAGGAAACCTCGGAAGGCGGCTTGGCTGTGTCTGTCGTCCTCTGCTGAAGAACGGTAATGCACGACACAAGTAGGAGAATCAGTCTTGAGTGAAGTCATGCCGATATTCGCACATCCGGGAAGCGATCAGGATGCGAACTCAGGCACCAGGACGGCCACCGTTGCCTGGGTGGTGGCGGCGATCTTTTACTTTTATCAATACGTATTGCGCTCGGCGCCGTCCGTCATGATGCCGCAGTTATCAGAGGCTTTCGCGCTCAGTTCGATGGGCGTGGCTTCGATGTTGGGCCTGTTCTACTACGGGTATTCGCCATTCAGTCTCGTCGCCGGCGCTGCCATGGACCGCCTCGGTCCGAGTAGGGTCCTCCCGATAGCTGCGGCCATAGTTGGCGTCGGGGCGCTGTTGTTCGCCACGGGCCGTGGCGATTTGGCGAGCGTGGGCAGAGTACTTCAGGGGGCTGGAGGCGTATTTGCGCTCGTGGGTGCAATTTACATCGCCACCAAGAACTTTCCGCCATCGCGGGCAGCCACCTTGATCGGTGCTACCCAGATGTTCGGAATGGCTGGCGGGTCGGCGGGGCAGTTTGCCGTTGGGCCAATGATCGGCGCGGGGTTCGCTTGGGACCGTTTCTGGATCGGCATGGGCATTTCCGGCTTGGCGATGGGCATCCTTCTCCTTGTTCTCTTGCCAAATGGCAACAGAACCGAGCGTCGCGGCAGTGGATTAAGAAGCACCACCGAAGCCTTCTCCACCGTGTTTAAGAACCCGCAATCAATCTTGTGCGGCGTAATCGCAGGGCTGCTTTTCATTCCGACAACAATCTTCGACATGGTATGGGGCGTGCGCTATCTCCAGGAAGCACATGGCTTCAATTATGCCTCGGCAGTCATGCGCTCAGCCGCGGTTCCATTTGGGTGGATCATCGGCTGTCCGTTGCTCGGCTTCATTTCCGACCGGCTCGGGCGACGAAAGCCAGTGATCATCGGCGGCGCAGTCCTGCTTTTCGCGTGCCTGGCTTGGATCCTATTCGGCCGTACAGGTGTCCTTCCTCCTTATGCAATCGGCCTCACAGCCGGGGTGGCGTCTGGCTCGGCAATGCTGCCCTACACCGTGATCAAAGAGGCCAACCCTCCGCAGTTTGGCGGCACGGCAACCGGTGTGATGAATTTTCTGAATTTTACCTTCAGCGCTCTGCTCGGTCCGGTCTTCGGATGGATGCTTCAGCTCCTGTCGGGCGGGGCCAAGCCAATGGAGCTGGAACATTACCAAATGGCTTTTGCGCCGCTTCTCTTGGGCGTCGTCATCGCGATTGGCCTCGCTTTGTTGTTGAAGGAGACAGGCCCAGCGATCCGAACATCTTTTTCTGATTTGGGGCAGGAGGTCTAGACATGAGCCGAGCAACCGGAACCGCGACAACCGGAAGTGGAAAGTACGAACAACTGCTGGTGAGATGCAAAAGTTTGAAGCCGGTTCCAACCGCGGTGGCACACCCCTGCGAGGTGACGGCGCTCTCTGCCGCAGTGGAGGCTGCCAGCAAGGGACTCATCATCCCGATCCTGGTTGGCCCCCGCGCCAAAATAGAATCAACCGCCAAGTCTGCCGGGATCGACCTCAACAACTTTCAAATCATTGACACTCCGCACAGCCACGCGGCGGCGGCCAAGGCGGTCGAATTGCTACGCGAGGCCCAGGCAGAAGTTCTGATGAAAGGCAGCCTGCACACCGACGAATTGATGGCAGCGGTGGTGGCTCGTGATAAAGGCTTGCGTACCGAACGTCGCATTAGCCACGTCTTCGTCATGGATGTCCCCACTTATCACAAGGTGCTAGTCGTTACTGACGGCGCAATCAACATTGCTCCCACATTGGAAGACAAGGTGGACATCTGCCAAAACGCCATCGATCTCGCTGTTTCTCTCGGCCTTGAAAAGCCTAAGGTTGCCATCCTCGCCGCGGTCGAAACCGTGACCTCAAAAATGCCCGCCACCATAGATGCCGCTGCGCTTTGCAAGATGGCCGAACGGGGACAGATCACGGGAGCGATCCTCGATGGCCCCCTGGCATTTGACAATGCGATCAGCAAGCAAGCGGCGCAAACCAAGGGTATCCACTCAGAGGTCGCTGGTGATCCGGACATCCTTCTTGCGCCGGATCTCGAAGCCGGCAACATTCTCGCCAAGCAATTAACCTTCCTGGCCAATGCCGACAGCGCTGGGCTGGTGCTGGGGGCGAGGGTACCGATCATCCTTACGAGCCGGGCCGACAGTGTTCGGTCTCGAATTGCCAGTTGCGCTGTTGCCATGCTGGTAGCGCATGCGCGGCGGAAGAAAACATAGAGAATTCACATGGATGATTACGCACTCGTACTCAACGCGGGCTCATCGAGCCTGAAATTCTGCGTATACCGGCGCCCAGGCACAGAAAACTGGCGTCTTGAGACACGGGGCCAGATTGAGGGCATCGGGACGTCGCCACGACTCTCCGCCAAAGATGCTCACGGCGGAATCATCGCGCAAAACAATCTGGATGATTGGGTGTCCGATGGTCGGGCCGCCCTTGATGCTCTGGCCTCCTGGCTTCGATCCAAGTACGGTGGCGCGCGGGTGTTAGGTGTTGGCCACCGTGTCGTTCATGGTGGAGCGCGGTATGCCCAGCCGACGATCGTGACCCGGCAAGTTCTGGCAGAACTATACGAACTGATTCCTCTGGCCCCATTGCATCAGCCGCACAACCTGTTAGCCATTGACACGATCTTTGAGCGCATGCCGGACGTGCCCCAGGTTGCCTGTTTCGACACGAGCTTCCATCAGGGACACTCGCCGGTCGCAAAGTTGATACCGCTGCCCAGGGAGATTTGTAAATCGGGCCTGCAGCGATATGGCTTCCACGGATTGTCCTATGAATATGTCGCTTCGGTTCTGCCTGAGGTAGCTCCGAAAATCGCCAGGGGGCGCGTCATCATCGCACATCTTGGAAGTGGCGCCAGTCTGTGCGCTTTGAAAGACGGGAAAAGTGCAGATACCAGTCTAGGCTTCACGGCGCTGGATGGACTCTGCATGGGCACGAGACCAGGCGCGCTGGATCCCGGCGTTGTTTTGTACCTCTTTCAGAGCCTCGGGCTGTCGCCTAAAGAAGTGGAAACCATCCTCTACAAGAGATCGGGTTTGCTGGGGATCTCAGGCATCAGTAATGACATGCGCGACCTGCTTACCAGAACTGCGCCAGAGGCCCGTCTGGCGGTCGATTACTTCGTTTACCGCGCGGCCAAGGAAATCGGCGCTTTGGCTGCAGTACTGGGCGGAGTCGATGGACTGGTATTCACCGCGGGCATTGGAGAGAATTCCCCGGAAATCCGTCGGAGAATCTGCGAGGCCTCTTCCTGGCTGGGCGTGGAACTAGACGCACCAGCCAACACTAATAGAGGTCCGCGGATATCCACTCAGAAAAGCAAAGTCTCGACCTGGGTCATTCCCACAAACGAGGAACTTATGATCGCACGGCACACCGGTGCGCTACTTGGACTAACGGAGCGCACGGCAGCGTGAGGCTGGCGGTTCGTGCGTGAAACTGCAAGCAGCGGGATTTGCATGAGAGGCCACCAAGTTGACCGTAGATGCTCTTAGAGGCTGGCGCTACAACCCCACTCGGGGAAGCGCTCAGTGACAGAGGTAAAACTGTTATGAAGAAGAAAGACTTTCGATGGAGACTACTTCTGGTAGTCACGCGAAAGTGCACTGCTGTTTTGTGTGCAGTGTTGCTACTACCCGGAGAGCCACTCTTGCTCGCTCAGTCGCAGCAGGCAACGGGCTCAGCTCAGACAGCGGCAGCGAAAATACCACCGGATCAACTCGATTCTCTCGTGGCGCCGATTGCTCTCTATCCGGACCCACTCCTGGCCCAGGCCCTGGCAGCATCCACCTATCCTCTCGAAGTCATTCAGTTGCAGCAGTGGCTAGAGAAAAACAAACAGCTGAAGGACAAGGCCCTTGCCGATGCTGTGGCGAGGCAACCTTGGGATCCAAGCGTGCAGGCGTTGGCCGGTCTGCCCGATGTGGTAAAACGCCTAGCAAACGACATTCAGTGGACTACCGATTTGGGAAACGCGTTCCTGGCGCAGCAGAGCGACGTGATGGATGCCGTGCAGCGCATGCGCAAGAGGGCTCAGGACAAAGGCAATTTGAAATCGACCGAGCAGCAGCAGGTGGAAACCAAAGTCATCGAAAACAAGAGCGTGATCATAGTCGAACAAGCGAATCCGCAAGTCGTGTATGTACCTTCGTATGATCCCGTCGTGGTGTACGGCCCCGCGTTTTATCCCTACCCTCCTATTTACTATCCGCCGGTGGGGTACTACGCCGCCGGGATGGCAATTTCGTTTGGCGTTGGCGTCGCCATGGGAGCGTTCTGGAGCGGCGGTTGGGGATGGGGTTGCGGCTGGGGTGGTAACAACGACATCACCATCAACCGAAACAACAATTTCAACCGCAACTCGAACATTGGTGGCGGCAACCGTAACAACATCGGCGGTGGCAACCGCCCGTCAAATCAACCATCTCGCGGCGCCGGCAACCGCCCTTCGACCCAACCGGTTCGTGGCGGCGGCGACCGCGGGGCCGCAGGCGACAAGTGGCAGCACCGACCAGAACATCGCGGCGGTGCCCCGTATGGGGACCGCGGGACTGCGGATAGGTTTGGAGGAACGACGCGTGGAGATTCTCTTGCCAACCGTCAGGCCAGCGCCCGGCAACAGGTTGGCCGGCAGGGCGGCAATTTGTCCAGCAACCGCGGCGCAGGGACTGGCCTGAGCAATCGTGCCGGCGGGAGTAATCACTCCGGCGGGGCCGGCAGCGGCAACCGGGCGGGAGGAGGCGGATCGGATCGCATTGGAAGCCGGGACCTCTCGCGTAGCGGTGGCGGAAACCGGGATGCCTTCGGCGGGGGTTCCAGGGGATACAACGGATCAAATGCTCGGTCCGGCAGCAGTCGCGGCGCATCCAGCATGGGATCTCGAGGTGGAGGAGGCTTCAGTCGTGGTGGCGGAGGGCGGCGCAGGTAGGAGAACTGGACTACCGAGCGGAAATATTAGGAGCACCCAATGAAGTCAAGATCTGCGAATGGAAGTCTCTCCAGACTTCTTTGGATTGTCGGTGCGGTAGCCTGGGCATGTTTGTGCGCGTCGGTCCTTTCTGTTGCGCAGCAATCCACCGCGAAAAAAACTCCAGCTGCTGCCGCCGCCCCTGCTGCGGGCGCCAGGAGCTTTGACACTCCCCAGCAGGCTGCGAACGTATTGGTCGACGCCGCCGAGAAGTTTGACGTGGTTGCGCTCGGTCAGATTTTTGGGCCCGGTGGCGAGGACATCGTATTCAGCGGTGAATTCGCGCAAGACCGGCAGCACGCTGCCAGTTTTGTTGCCGAGGCCCACGAAAAGAAGAGCGTTTCCGTGAATCCGAAGATCAGGAACCGCGCATTCCTGCTAGTGGGTAACGAGGACTGGCCGTTCCCCGTGCCCATTGTGGAAAGAGGCGGCAAATGGTTCTTTGATGCCACGGCCGGCCGACAGGAACTCCTCAACCGCCGCGTCGGCGCTAATGAATTGGACGCCATTTCAATCTGCCACGGCTACGTCGAAGCGCAGCATGATTACGCCCTCCAGAAGCGCGAGGGTTACGACCTGAACCAGTACGCACAACGCATCGTCAGCACTCCCGGAACACACGATGGCTTGGCATGGCAGAATGCCGATGGCACCTGGGGAGGCCCGGTGGGCGACAAGATTGCCCGCGCGATCGAACAGGGCTACACCAGCGGCTCGGAACCTTATCACGGTTATTTCTTCAAGATTCTGAAAGGACAGGGACCCGCGGCGCCACTCGGCGAAATGGACTTTGTAGTGAAGGGCGTAATGATCGGAGGCTTCGCCCTGGTGGCTGCGCCGGCAGAGTACGGCGTGACCGGGGTGAGGACCTTCATCGTCAGCCACGACGGCGTCGTTTACGACAAAGACTTTGGGCCGAACACCCTTGACGAGTTCAAGAAAATGGAACGCTTCAACCCGGACAAATCTTGGACCCCGGTCTCAGACGAAAACGAATAAAGAAAGTACCACGAGGTCGTTTTAACAGACAGAAGTAGGGAGAAACGCAAATGGCTATCGCTATCGTACATCCGATCTCGCCAGAGGAAATGATTTCCCCATGGCAGGGATTCAAGACAGGTCTCTGGCAAAAAAAGATTAATGTTCGCGACTTCATCCAACAGAACTACCAGCCGTACGAAGGAGACGAATCCTTCCTTGCGCCCGCGACAGAGCGAACCAAGAACCTGTGGAATCGGTTGAACGAGCTCTTTGTAGAAGAGCGGAAGAAAGGTGTGCTCGACGTCTCTCTGATTCCGAGTTCCATCACCGCGCATGGCCCGGGCTACGTTGATCGAAATAATGAAGTAATCGTGGGTCTCCAAACCGACGCTCCGCTCAAACGGCCCATCATGCCCAACGGCGGCCTGCGTATGGTTGTGAACGCGCTGAAGACTTACGGATACGAAGCCGACCCGCACATGGTTGAAGCGTTCACCAAGTACCGCAAGACGCATAACGATGCTGTTTTCGATGGGTACACCGCGGACGTAAGACGGTGTCGCAGCTCTCACATTCTGACTGGACTGCCTGACGCTTACGGGCGCGGACGCATTATCGGCGACTATCGCCGTGTGGCTCTCTATGGAGTCTCACGGCTCATTGAGCGGAAGCAAGAGGAGAAGCGCAGCCTCGACTCAGCCATGTCTACCGACGAAATCATACGTGACCGGGAAGAGCTGAGCGAGCAGATTCGTGCCCTGAAGGAACTACAGAAGATGGCCTCCATCTATGGGTTCGACATTTCGGCCCCGGCTCGTAACGCGCGGGAAGCCGTGCAGTGGCTCTACTTCGCCTATTTGGCCGCGGTAAAGGAACAAAACGGTGCGGCGATGTCCCTGGGCAGAACTTCGACTTTCCTTGACATCTATTTCGAGCGCGATTTGACCGCAGGCGCAATAACGGAAGAGCTGGTGCAGGAGATCGTCGATGATTTCGTTATTAAGCTGCGCATTGTTCGCTTTCTGCGCACGCCGGAGTACGACGAGCTTTTCGCGGGTGATCCGACCTGGGTCACGGAGTCGATCGGCGGGATAGGGGACGATGGACGAACCCTGGTAACCAAAACGAGTTTTCGCTATCTGCAGACGCTCTACAACCTCGGACCAGCTCCAGAGCCAAATCTGACGATCTGGTATTCCCCGCGGATGCCTGACGGGTTCCGCAGTTTCGCTTCGAAGGTGGCGATAGACACGAGTTCCATTCAATTCGAAAGCGACGAAATCATGCGTCGCTCGTGGGGAGACGACGGCGCCATTGCTTGTTGCGTTTCACCGATGCTGGTAGGAAAACAGATGCAGTTCTTCGGCGCTCGAGCCAACCTCGCTAAGTGCTTCCTTTATGCGATCAATGGTGGCAGGGACGAGATCACCGGCGAGCAGGTCGGTCCGCCAAACGGCGCCGTCCAAGGCGAGCAGCTCGACTTCGATGATGTTCTCGAGAGGTTCGAAAAGATGATGGATTGGCTCGCCGACGTCTACGTCAATGCCATGAACATCATTCATTACATGCACGACAAGTATGCCTATGAACGCATTGAGATGGCGCTGCATGACTATGCTCCGTTGCGAACGATGGCTTTCGGCATGGCGGGAATGTCCGTAGTTGCCGACAGCCTGTCGGCGATCCGTTACGCGAAGGTTCGAGTGATCCGCGATGCAACCGGGCTTGTGACCGACTACCAGACCGAAGGTCAGTTCCCCCAGTTTGGCAACAACGACAATCGCGTTGACCAGCTCGCTTCGTGGCTGGTCAGCACATTCATGAGCAAGCTGCGGAAATATCCTACCTACCGAAACGCTGTGCACACACAATCGATCCTGACCATCACTTCAAACGTGGTGTACGGGAAGAGCACGGGCAATACCCCGGATGGACGGCGGCGCGGAGAGCCCTTCGCCCCGGGTGCCAATCCGATGCACGGGCGGGACTCACACGGCATCCATGCTTCGGCAGCGTCGGTCGCCAAGATTCCCTACCGTGATGCCGCCGACGGCATTTCCCTCACGACCACGCTGATCCCCGAAGGCCTGGGAAGGGTCGCGGAAGACCGAGTCACCAATCTGAGAAGCATCCTTGATGCCTTCTTCAGTGCAACCGGCTATCACATGAACGTGAATGTCCTGAATCGTGACACCCTTCTGGATGCAATAGACCATCCGGAAAAGTATCCGAACTTGACGATCCGCGTCTCAGGATATGCCGTGAACTTCGTGCGGCTGACTCGGGAGCAGCAAATGGACGTGATCAACCGAACGTTCCACGGGAGCCAAAGCCTATGATCGAAACGAAACCGCTGAAAAATCCTTCGCTCGAGGCAAAAAATCCTTTTGAACTCCGCGTGAATCTCGGCCGGGACGTTCCGGAATCTGACATCCGGACCGCGCTGGCTAACGGAGATATGGGTTTTCTTCATTCGTTCACTACCGGTTCCACCGTAGATGGGCC
>Ga0105241_10004044_pt1 | contig 10859 bp, 11 predicted proteins | sample KBSC64metaG_FD_80422 | JGI IMG/M metagenome (GOLD analysis project Ga0105241, IMG submission 80422) | Corn rhizosphere microbial communities from Kellogg Biological Station, Michigan, USA - KBS C6-4 metaG | ecosystem: Host-associated > Plants > Roots > Rhizosphere > Soil | place: Michigan, USA...
CCACTGCCCGATGCTCGAGGCGCCGGAAGCGCTCGTGGACGCGATCGCCGCGTTCGGGCGCGAGGGCGCGCGGACGTGAAGACCGCGCGCTGCGGGCGCTACGACATCGCGTACGCCGAGGCGGGCGGCGGAGTGCCCCTCCTCCTCCTGCATGGCCTCGCCGGCGATCACCAGGCGTGGATCCCGCAGATGGAGGCGTGGAAAGAGCGCTTCCGCGTCGTGGCCCCGGACAACCGCGGCGCGGGCGCGAGCACGCAGGTGGACGAGCCCATCACCACGCGCGACATGGCGCAGGACATGCTGGCCCTCCTCGACCACCTGGGCATCGCGCGGGCGCACGTCGTGGGCCGCTCCATGGGCGGGGCGATCGCCCAGCACATGGCGCTCATGGCGCCGGAGCGCGTGGCTTCCATGGCGCTCTGCGCGTCGTTCGCGAAGCTGGACGCCTTCGGCGCGCGCGTGCTCGCCAACATGCGCGACGTGCTCGAATGGACGGGCTCGTGGGCCGACCACGCGCGCCACTCCGTGCGCAACTTCGTCTCGCCGGAATTCTTCGACGCCAACCCCGAGCGCGTGGCGGCGATCGAGCGGCTGATCGGCGGCGAGCAGCGGCTTCCCGCGTGCTACGTCCGCCAGAACCGCGCCTGCCTCGAGCACGACACGCTCGCGGCGCTCCCCACGGTCCGCTGCCCCACGCTCGTCCTCTCGGGCGGGCGCGATCCCATCTGCCCGCCCGTGTGCGCGCGCTGGATCGTGGAGGGCATCCCGGGCGCGGAGGCGGTCGAGTTCGCGGCGTCGAGCCACTTCTTCCTGATGGAGGAGCCGCGCCGCTTCATGGAGGTGATGGAGGACTGGCTCGGGCGCCACGCGCCGCGCGGCTGAAGCGCGGCCGGGGCAGAATGGCGCCATGGCACAGCTCCGGATTCCCGCCGTGTACATGCGCGGCGGCACCAGCAAGGGCGTCTTCTTCCGCGCCTCCGACCTTCCCGCGGACCCGGCGGAGCGCGACGCGATCCTGATGCGGGTCGTGGGCAGCCCCGATCCCTACGGCAAGCAGATCGACGGGATGGGGGCCGCATCCTCCAGCACGAGCAAGGTCGTGATCCTCGCGCCCTCGAGCCGCGCGGACAGCGACGTGGATTACCTCTTCGGGCAGGTCGCGATCGACCGGCCGCTCATCGACTGGTCCGGCAACTGCGGGAACCTCACGGCGGCGGTGGGCCCCTTCGCGATCGCGGAGGGCTGGGTGAAGCCGCCGCGCGACGGTCCCGCGCTCGTGCGGATCTGGCAGCGCAACATCGGGAAACGCATCCTCGCGCACGTGCCGGTCGCCGGCGGCGAGGTGGTGGAGGAAGGATCCTTCGTGCTGGACGGCGTGGCGTTCCCGGCGGCGGAGATCCGGATCGAGTTCCTGGACCCGGGCGGGCTGGGCGAGGGCGGGGATGCCGGCGGCGCGATGCTTCCCACGGGCCGGCTCGTCGATACGCTCGACGTGCCGGGCGTGGGCCGCGTGGAGGCGACCCTCATCACGGCGGGCAATCCCACGGTCTTCGTGGAAGCCGCCGCGCTGGGACTCCGGGGGCACGAGCTCCAGGCGGCCGTGAACGCCGATCGCGGCCTCCTCGCGCGGAGCGAATCGATCCGCGCCGCGGGCGCGGTCGCCATGGGGCTCGCCAAATCGGCGGCGGAGGCGAGCGCCACGCGGCTCCACACCCCGAAGATCGCCTTCGTGGCGCCCCCGCGCGACTACGTGGCCTCGAGCGGCGAGCCCGTCGCCGCGGCGGACACCGACCTCGCGATCCGCATGCTCTCGATGGGCCAGCTCCACCATGCCGTCACGGGAACGGGCGCGGTCGCGGCGGCCGTGGCCTGCGCCCTCGAGGGGAGCCTTCCCCACCGGATGCTGCGGCCCGGAACCGACCCCCTCGCGACGCGCCTGGGCCATCCGTCGGGAATCCTTACCGTGGGCGCCGCGGTCGCGCGCACGCGGGACGGCTGGATCGTCGAGAAGGCGGTGATGGGCCGCAGCGCCCGCCGCCTGATGGAAGGATGGGTCCGGGTACCGGCGCTCTTGACCGCCGGTGCGGAAAAAATCCATCCTGCATGCTAGTCTTGGGCCCCGGACCCGACGCAGGCCCGGCAAAACCACTACAAGCAGGAGGACGCATGAAACTCGCACGTCTCGCGGCGGCGCTTTGCGCGCTCGCCCTCGCAACGGCCGTCCAGGCCGCGCCGATCATCATCAAGGTGAGCCACGTCGTCGCGGAGAAGACGCCGAAAGGCCAGGCCGCGCTCAAGTTCAAGGAGCTCGCGGAGAAGAAGCTCCCCGGCAAGGTCGAGGTGCAGGTCTTCCCGAACTCCCAGCTCTTCGGCGACGGCAAGGAGATGGAGGCCCTCCAGCTGGGCGACGTGCAGATCATCGCGCCCTCGCTTTCCAAGTTCGACCGCTACACGAAGAAGCTCCAGCTCTTCGACCTGCCGTTCCTCTTCGACAACATCGAGGCGGTGGACCGCTTCCAGCACAGCAAGGAAGGCGTGGCGCTCCTGGACATCATGAAGCCGAAGGGCATCAAGGGGCTCGCCTACTGGCACAACGGCATGAAGCAGATGAGCACGAACCGCGACCGCCTGCGCCTGCCGGAGGACGTGAAGGGCCTCAAGTTCCGCATCCAGCAGTCGGACGTGCTCGAGGCGCAGTTCCGCGCGCTGGGCGCCAATCCGCAGAAGATGGCCTTCAGCGAGGTCTACCAGGCGCTGCAGACGGGTGTGGTCGACGGCCAGGAGAACACCTGGTCCAACATCTACTCGCAGAAGTTCTACGAGGTGCAGAAGTCGATCGCCGAGACCAACCACGGCATCGTCGACTACATGGTGATCACCAACGCCAAGTGGTGGGATAGCCTCCCGCCGGACATCCGCAAGGGACTCCAGGAGGCGATGGACGAGGCGACCGCGTACGGCAACAAGTTCTCCTTCGACATCGACCAGAAGGACAGGAAGCTCGTCGCCGATTCCGGCAAGACGAAGATCCAGGCGCTCACGAAGGACGACATCGCGAAGTGGCGCAAGGCCATGGAGCCGGTGTGGAAGAAGTTCGAGCCGGACATCGGCAAGGATCTCATCGCCGCGGCCCAGAAGGCGAACCGGTAAGCCCGGCGCCGGCGCGGGGGGCACGCCGTGCGCTTCCAATGGTTCCACCGGCTGGAGGAGTGGCTCATCGCCCTCCTCCTCGCCGCCATGACGCTGGTGAGCTTCGGCCAGGTCGTCGCGCGCTACGTCTTCAACTACAGCTTCACGTGGGCGCTCGAGCTCACGATGGTGTTCTTCGGCTGGCTGATCTTCCTGGGGATCCCGTACGGCGTGCGGATCGGCTCGCACATCGGCGTGGACTCCCTCGTGAAGGCGCTCGGGCCGAAGGCGGGCCGGGTGGCCGGCACGGCCGCGGCGTCGCTCTGCGTCGTCTACTCCGTGATCCTCCTCATCGGGAGCTGGTCGTACGTCACCAAGATGTACGTCCTCGACGTGAACATGGACGACCTCCCGATGGTGCCCATCTGGGTGCCGCGCGCGATCCTCATCTTCTCCTTCGCGCTCCTGGTCGTGCGCTTCTCCCAGGTGCTCTACCGGATCGTCGCGGGGCGCGAGGTGCGGCTGCACCTGAGCGACGAGGCCGAGGAGCTCCTGCGCGAGCGGCGCGAGGCGCTGGACGCCGGGAATGACCCCTCCGAGGGCCGGAAATGACCACCGCCCTCCTCTTCATCCTGCTCTTCGTCTTCATGTTCCTGGGGATGCCCATCGCGATCGCGCTGGGCCTGTCCTCGGTGCTCGCGATCATCTGGGTGGGCCACGATTCCCTCGCCTCCCTCTCGCTCAAGCTCTACGAGACCTCCGAGCAGTTCACGCTGATGGCGATCCCGTTCTTCATCCTCGCGGGCGCCTTCATGACGACGGGCGGCGTCGCGCGGCGGATGATCCGCTTCGCGAACGCGTGCGTGGGCCACCTGCACGGCGGGCTCGCGATGGCCTCCGTCCTCGCGTGCATGCTCTTCGCGGCGGTGTCGGGCTCCTCCCCCGCGACGGTGGTAGCGGTCGGCACGATCGTGATCGGCGGGATGGTGAAGGCCGGCTACTCGAAGGAGATGGCCGCGGGCGTCATCTGCAACGCCGGGACGCTGGGGATCCTCATCCCGCCCTCGATCGTGATGGTGGTCTACGGCGCGGTCACCGAGACCTCCGTGGGGCAGCTCTTCATGGCGGGGATCATCCCCGGGATCGTGCTGGGCGTGATGCTCATGGTCGCGATCTACTTCCGCGCGCGGCACCTGAAGCTCCCGCGCCAGCCGCGGACGAGCGCCCGCGAGCTCCTCGTGGCCGGCCGCGACTCGATGTGGGGGCTCCTCCTCATCATCATCATCCTGGGCGGCATCTACGGCGGCATCTTCACGCCGACGGAGGCCGCGGCCGTGGCGGCGGTGTACGCCTTCTTCGTGGCGATCTTCGTCTACCGCGACATGGGGATGAAGGACGTGCCGCGCGTTCTCGTGGACGCCGGCCGCGTCACGGTGATGCTGATGTTCATCATCGCGAACGCGCTCCTCTTCGCCTACGTCCTCACCACCGAGCGCATCCCGCAGACCATCGCCGAGCAGATCGTCTCCTGGGGCATGGCGCCGTGGGAGTTCCTGATCGTCGTGAACATCATGCTCCTCATCGCCGGCAACTTCATGGAGCCGACGGGCATCATCCTGATCCTCGCCCCCATCCTCTTTCCCATCGCGCTCCGGCTGGGCATCGACCCCGTGCACCTGGGCATCATCGTCACGGTGAACATGGAGATCGGGATGGTGACGCCGCCCGTGGGGTTGAACCTCTTCGTGACCTCGGGCATCACGGGGATGTCGATGATGCACGTGGTGAAGGCGGCGCTCCCCTGGCTCTCGGTCCTGATGGTGTTCCTCGTGATCGTGACCTACGTGCCGCAGCTCTCGCTCTGGCTTCCGCACCTCATGTTCTGACGCAAGGCGCGCGCCGACGGGGCGTGCTAGATTCCGCCGGCAGCACCCCTCACCCCGGGAGAACAACATGACAACGACCCTCAGGACGGCCCTCGCGGCCACCTTCGCGGCGCTCGTCCTCGCCGCCTGCCAGACCCTCCTTCCCGTCTACAACGTGAACGACGCCGCGGTGTCCACCGCGTCCGGCAAGCACCCCACCGCGGGACAGGTCCGCTCGGCGATCATCACGGCGGGCACCTCGCTCGGCTGGCACGTGGTCGACGCCGGCCCCGGGCGCCTCGAGGGCACGCTCCACCTGCGCACGCATACGGCGGTGGTGGACATCCCGTACAGCGCGGCCAGGTACAGCATCGTCTACCGCAGCTCCGAGGACCTGCAGGCCGCCGACGGGAAGATCCACAAGAATTACAACGGGTGGGTGCAGAACCTCGATCGCCAGATCCGCACCGAGCTCTCGCGGCTGTAGCGCGCGCTCAGGCGGCGACGGCCTTCCAGCGGCGCGTGACGAGGAGCCGGAGCTTCCGGCACTCGGCTTCCGGGAGGGCACCGCCCTGGGCGCGCAGCGCCGCCTCGAATTCCGCCATCGCCTCGCGCGTGGCGGCGGCGAAGAGCTGCGCCTTGAGGGCGTAGAAGAGCGGCGAGTACTCGCCGAAGAGCTCGCCCATGACGGGAAACGACTTGCGGTGCACGGGCGAGCGGCCCAGGCGCACGAGCGCCTCGCGGTGCTCGGCCGTGGGATAGCCCTTGTGGCCGGCGAGGCCATAGCCGGGATGCTCGCGGTCGAGGGCCTCCATCATCGCGTCGCGCGCGGTCTTCGCGATGATCGAGGCCGCCGCTATGGAGAAGTTGATGCCGTCGCCCTTGTTGAACGCGTTCTGCGGCATCGGGATGCCCGGGACGGTGCGCGCGTCCACGAGCACGTGCTGCGGCGGCCGCGGAAGGCCCTCGACCGCCCGCCGCATCGCCAGGAGCGACGCATGGTAGATGTTCACGGTGTCGATCTCCTCCACCGTCGCGATGCCCACCGCGACGCCGGAGGCCTTCGCGCGGATCTCCACGGCGAGCCGATCCCGCGTCGCGGCGTCGAGCTTCTTGGAGTCGTCCACGCCCGCGATCTCGGTCTCCGGCGGGAACATCACGGCGGCGGCGACGACGGGGCCCGCGAGCGGCGCCACGCCCGCCTCGTCCACGCCCGCGATGTCGCGGACGCCGGACTTCCAGAGCACGCGCTCGAAGTGGCGCATCGCGTCCAGGCGCACGCGCTCGTCGCGCTCGCGCTCGAAGCGCTTCTTCAGCACCGCATGGAGCTTCTGCACGCCCTGGCGCTTGTCGCGCTGCAGGCGGGTGAGGATCTGGGCGGAGACGGGGTCCTTCGACTCGACGTAGCGCTTGCGGATCTCGTCGACGGAGAGCTCTTCGACACGGGCCATGGATGCGGTTTCGGGCGATGCGGCCGTCTCGGGACGGCTCGAATGGCGGTTCGGGGATCGAATCGATTCTATATCAAGGCGGCGCCGGATCGGGGGCCCCGGCGGGCCCGATCCGGCCGGGAAAGGCCCGGAACAGGCCTGTCTTTTGCTCCGGGCAAGGAACGGCCCGCCGCAGGATTTGACTAAGGCGGGGATGACGACGCGAAAACCGGCCCTGCTGGCCTGCCCCGAATGCGACGCCCTGCAGCGGGAGCCGGCGCTCGCGCCCGGGAGCTGCGCGGACTGCGTGCGCTGCGGCGCCGAGCTTTACCGCGAGAAGCCCCACAGCCTCGACCACACGCTCGCGTTCCTCCTCGCGGCCGCGGTCCTCTTCGCGTTCGCCAACGCGTTCCCGCTGATGGAGATCGACGCCCGCGGGCTCGTCTCGGCCACGACGCTCGCGGGAACGGTCCAGGCGCTCAGCCGGGACGGCATGCCGAGCGTGGCGGCCCTCGTGCTCGCGACCGCCATCCTCTTCCCCGCGATCGAGCTCGCGGCCATGACGTACATGCTGGCCGGGCTTCGCCTGCGCGTGCTCCCGCCCGGCCTTCGCATCGCGTTTCGGATCGTGAACGCCGTGCGGCCCTGGGGCATGGCCGAGGTGTTCGTGCTGGGCGCGCTGATCGCGATGGTGAAGCTCCGCGACGTGGCCTCCGTGCATCCGGGGGTGGCGCTCTACGCCGCGGGCGCCTTCGTCTTCCTCCTCGCCGCGGCCGACGCCTCGTACGAGCCGCGCGCGATCTGGCGCTGCGCGCGGGAGCTCGAGGCGTGACCGCGACCGCCGCGGGGAGCGGCCTCCTCGTCTGCCAGGCGTGCGGGCTCCTCAACCGCCCGGCGGGCGAGGCGGGCGGCTGGCGCTGCGCGCGCTGCGCCGCGGCGGTGCACTGGCGCAAGCCCGCGAGCATCGCCCGCGCCTGGGCCTTCCTCATGGCCGCCGCGATCCTCTACATCCCCGCGAACCTCCTCCCGGTGCTGCACACGGGCTCGCTCTTCGAGACGCAGGACAACACGATCCTGGGCGGCGTGACCTACTTCTGGCGGACGGGCACGTGGGCGCTCGCGATCATCGTCTTCGTCGCGAGCATCGTGGTGCCGGCGACCAAGATCGCCGTGCTCTCGCTCCTCCTCGTCACCGCGCGGCTGCGCTCCACCTGGCGGCCGTTCGACCGCACGCGCCTCTACCGCCTCACGAGCTACATCGGGCGCTGGTCGATGGTCGACATCTACATCGGGGCGGTCTCGGTCGCGCTCGTGCAGCTGAAGCCCTTCGCGTCGATCGACCCCGGCCCCGGCGCGATCTTCTTCGGCGCGGTGGTGGTCCTCACGATGCTCGCCTCCGAAAGCTTCGACCCGCGTCTCATCTGGGACCCGGTGGACGGGCGCCATGACTGATATCCCGCCGCCGCCGGAGTCGCCGGAGGACGTGCCGCGGGCGGTCGCGCGGAAGGAAAGCCCGCGCACGCTGCAGCTGGTCTGGATCGTGCCCATCGTCGCGGCGCTGGTGGGCGCGGGCATCGCGGTGAAGGCCTTCCTCGACCGCGGCCCCTCGATCACCATCGAGTTCCGCAGCGCCGAGGGGATCGAGGCCGGAAAGACGAAGATCAAGCACAAGTCCGTCGACGTGGGGACCGTGCGCACGGTGAAGCTCTCGCCGGACCACAAGCGCGTGATCGTGACCGCCGAGATGGCGCCGGACGCGAAGGACTTCCTCGTGGAGGACACGCGCTTCTGGATCGTGCGCCCGCGGATCGCCGGGGGCGAGGTCTCGGGCCTGAGCACGCTCCTCGCGGGCTCGTACATCGGCGCGGATCCCGGGCATTCGAAGGAGGCGCGCCGCGACTTCGAGGGCCTCGAGACGCCGCCGGTCGTGACCTCGGACCTCCCCGGCCGCACCTTCACGCTGAACGCCTCCAACCTGGGCTCGCTCGACGTGAACTCGCCGCTCTACTACCGCGGCATCCTCGCGGGGCGCATCGTCTCCGCCAAGGTGGCGGACGACGGGGGCGGGGTGAAGATCGACGTCTTCGTGCAGTCGCCCTACGACCGCTACGTGACCGACCGGACGCGGTTCTGGAACGCGAGCGGCGTCGATTTCTCGGTGGACGCGAACGGCGTGAAGCTGGAGACCCAGTCCCTCGTGACGCTCCTCCTGGGCGGCATCGCCTTCGAGACGCCGCCGGAGGAGGCCGGGAAGCCGGTCCAGGCCAACGCCCAGTTCACGCTCTGGGACAGCCGCAGCGAGGCCGTCCGCCCGCGCGAGACCGTGGTGGAGGCCTACGTCATGCGCTTCGCGCAGTCCGTGCGCGGCCTCGCGGTGGGCGCCCCGGTCGACTTCCGCGGCATCACCGTCGGGCGCGTGAAGCGGATCGACCTCGAGTTCGATCCGAAGGCGGTCGCCTTCCGCACGGCGGTGCAGATCGAGCTCTGGCCGCGCAGGATGCGGCCGCGCAACGCCCGCCCCGGAGGCCGCTGGGATTCGACCTCGAGCGAGGAGCGCATGAAGAGCTTCGTCCGGCACGGCTTCCGCGGGCAGCTCCACAGCGCGAACCTCCTCACCGGCCAGCTCTACGTGGCGCTCGACTTCTTCCCGAAGCAGCCGCGCGCGGACATCGACTTCTCGCAGGCGCCGCCGGAGATCCCGACCCTCGCCGGCGGCCTGGGCGAGCTGCAGGAGTCGCTCGCCAACATCATCAAGAAGCTGGAGAAGGTGCCCTTCGACGCGATCGGCGAGGAGCTGCGGAAGGCGCTGAAGGACCTGCAGGGAACGCTCGCGAACCTGGACACGCTCACGAAGCACATCGACACCCAGCTCACGCCCGAGATGCGCGCGGCGATCCAGCAGGCGCGGAAGACCCTGGGCGCCGCGGAGAAGGTGCTCTCCACCGATTCGCCGGTGCAGGGCGACCTTCGCGAGACGCTGGACCAGGTGAACCGCGCCGCCGAGTCGCTGCGCTCGCTCACCGACTATCTCGAGCGCCACCCGGAGTCGCTCCTGCGCGGGCGGCGGGAGGAAAGGAAATGATCGTGCCCAGGACCGCGCGGGCCGCGGCGCTCGCCCTCCTCCTCGCGGCGGCCGCCTGCGGCTCGCCCGCCCCGAAGGAGCGCTACTTCACGCTCGCGGTGCCCGACCGCGCCGGCCCGCCCCCTGCGGCGGACAAGCCCGGCATCTTCGTGGGCCCCGTGTCCGTGCCGGAGGCGGTCGACCGCACGCAGATGGTGCTCGCGACGGGACCCAACCAGGTCGACGTCTCGGACGACGACCGCTGGGCGGAGCTCCCGCGGAACGCCATCGCCCGCGCGATCGCGCAGACGCTGGGCCGCGAGCTCGGGACCTCGCGCGTCTTCTCGAGCCGGATGGCCGCGGGGACGCCCGTCGACTATCGCGTGTCGATCGAGGTCCGGCGGTTCGACTCCTCGCTCGCCGACGGCGCCACGATCGACGCCGTGTGGACGATCACCTCGCCCAGCGGGCCGGCGCGCACGGGGCATGCGTTCGCGCACGAGCCCGCGGCGTCCCACGACCCCGCGGGGGTGGCGGCCGCGCACGGGCGCGCGCTCGAGCGCATCGGCCGCGCGATCGCGCAAAGCATCCGCGAGGCGGGCTAGCGGCGAGCGTCCTGGTGCGACGGAAGGAGCCGGTTCCCCGCGAGCACGAGGAGCGCGCCGGCGAGCGTCGCCACGACGCGGTCCGCGAGGATCTCCACGCCCGGCGGCGCGCCGAGGTCCAGGATCGCGAGGATGAGCGGCGTCGTGACCGCGGTGTAGGCGAGGTAGCTCCGCTCCCGGAGCCAGCTCCTCGCCGCCGCGAGCGCTCCGATGGCCGCCGCGAGCACCCAGGCCCCGAGCGGCGCGGCGAGGAAGAGGCCGGCGGCGATCACGCCCGCGAGCGTCCCGATCGCGCGCTGCGCGGTCTTCGCGGGCCAGGGCTCGGTCTTCCGCTCCGTGAGGAGCACCACCGTGATCGCGATCCAGTGGAGGTGGTGCGTGGGCCATGCTGCGCCCGCGGCCGCGCCCGCGCAGAGCCCCGCGCCCAGGCGGAGCGCGTATCGCCATCCCTCGAGCGCTGCGAGCGATCGGCGCCAGCGCGACCAGCGCTGCGCGAAGGTGGGAGCGGCGGCGGCGTCCGGACTCGCGGGAGGTGCCCGCCGCCATCGGCGCGCGGCGGCGCCCGCGGCGAGGTTGGCGGTGGCGGTCCACGCCGCGCCCGCGAGGACGAGGAGCGCCAGGCCCGCGCGGTCGGCCACGCCGTCCGCGATCGCCGAGGCGATGAGGAGGAGGAGCGTGAAGCGGATGGCGCCGATGGCGGCGGCGCGGCTGAAGGAGCCTCCGAGCGCCGCGGCGAAGCCCAGCGCGACGATGACCGCATCCTCCGCGA
>Ga0105241_10004045_pt1 | contig 10857 bp, 9 predicted proteins | sample KBSC64metaG_FD_80422 | JGI IMG/M metagenome (GOLD analysis project Ga0105241, IMG submission 80422) | Corn rhizosphere microbial communities from Kellogg Biological Station, Michigan, USA - KBS C6-4 metaG | ecosystem: Host-associated > Plants > Roots > Rhizosphere > Soil | place: Michigan, USA...
AATGACAGCAACATCGATCCGCGGTGGTTCCGGCATATCCACCAGCATAGCCAGCCGCTCGATCCCCGCCGCCCATCCGACCGCCGGGGTCGAGGGACCGCCCAGATTCTCGATCAGCCCGTCATAACGCCCGCCGCCCAGCACCGTGCCCTGCGCGCCAAGACGATCCGTGATGAATTCAAACGCGGTATGACGGTAATAATCGAGGCCGCGCACCAGCCGGGCATTGCGCTCCCACGCCACGCCCGCCGCGTCGAGGCCCGCCGTCACCTTCTCGAAGAAGCTGCGTGCCTCGTCGGTCAGATAGGCGTCGATGTCCGGCGCGCTGTCCGCCACAGGCCGGTCGCGAGGATCCTTGCTGTCGAGGATGCGCAGCGGATTACGGTGCAGGCGATCGATGCTCTCTTCCGACAATTCGCCGCGATGCGCCTCGAAATGGGCGATCAGCGCGGCGCGCCAGGCTTCACGGCTCGGCCCGTCGCCGAGCGTGTTGAGATTGAGCGTCACGCCTTCCGACACGCCCAGCTCACGCAGCAACTGGTCGGCCAGCACCAGCAGTTCCACGTCCGCGCCCGGCTCGCCTGCGCCGATAATCTCCGCGTCAAGCTGGTGGAACTGGCGGAACCGGCCCTTTTGCGGGCGTTCGTAACGGAACAGCGGACCGTGGGTCGCCACTTTAAGCGGCGCATATTGCTGCCAGCCTTCGGTGATATAGGCGCGGGAGATGCCGGCCGTGAATTCGGGGCGCAGCGTGATGCTGTCGCCGCCGCGATCCTCGAACGTGTACATTTCCTTGGAAACGACGTCCGTGCTTTCGCCCAGAGAGCGGGCGAACACCGCCGTCGATTCGAACACGGGCACTTCCACCCGCTGGAAGCCGTAGAGCCTGCGTACCCGGTCGAAGGTCGCGACTACATGGGCGAAACGTTCCTGGAACGCTTCGCTCGTGCCGCCCAGCATGTCCTGCGTGCCGCGCACCGGATTAGGGGTCTTTGGGCGCGGGGTTTCGATCTTGGCCATGGGGCAGCGCCTTTAACGATAAAGACGCATCAAGGAAACGCGCTTTTTTGTCGTAAAATATGTCAAGTAGAGTTGGGGGTGGACGAGAGCGGAATGGCTCGCCATTCTGTTGTTATACGGTCGTTCGACCGAGCGCTTTTTCGGAGATGTTCATGATCCGCAGCCTTGCTGCCGCCCTTTTCCTTTCCACGGCGATCGCAACCCCGCTCATCGCGCAGGATGCGATCCGCTCCAAACCCACGGCACTGCCGGTCGACAATGCCGCGCCGACGCCCAAAGATGCGCCCTATCCGGGCGGCACCATCCGGCTGGAGGTCGACGCCACCGACACGGTGCAGCGCATCTTCCGCGTCAAGGAAACCATCCCCGTCGTCCAGGGCGGGCCCATGACGTTGTTGATGCCGCAATGGCTGCCCGGCAATCACGCGCCGCGCGGGCAGATCGAGAAGCTGGACGGCCTCAGCTTCACCGCCGACGGCAAGCCGCTGGCATGGAAGCGCGACCCGCTCAACGTCTTCGGCTTCGTGATCGACGTTCCGCAGGGGACGAAACAGGTCGTCGCCTCCTTCCAGTTCCTTTCCGCCACCCAGCCCAATCAGGGCCGCGTCGTCGTCACGCCCAAGATGCTCAACATTCAGTGGGAGTCGGTGTCGCTCTATCCGGCGGGTTATTATACCCGCCAGATCCCGATCCAGGCGACCGTCACCTATCCCGATGGCTGGCAGGCAGCGACCGCGCTGCGCGGCAGGAAGACCGGATCGACCGTCGCCTATGAGACGATCGATTATGAAGCCTTGCAGGATTCGCCGGTGTTCGCCGGCCTCTATTTCAAGCCCGTCGACCTTGGCCATAATGTGACGCTCAACATCGTCGCGGACGATGCCGACGAGCTGGATGCCAAGCCCGACCAGATCGCCAAGCACAAGAAGCTGGTCGATGAAGCGGGCGCCCTTTTCGGTACCTATCATTTCGACCATTATGACTTCCTGTTCGCCATCACCGACGAGATGGGCGGCATCGGGCTGGAGCATCACCGCTCCTCCGAAAATCAGGTGGAACCGGGCTATTTCAAGAAATGGGGCGATGGCGATGCGCTGCTGGACCGCAACCTGCTGCCGCATGAATTCACCCATAGCTGGGACGGCAAGTTCCGCCGCCCCGACCTGCTGTGGACGCCCGATTTCAACGTGCCGATGCAGGACAATCTGCTCTGGGTCTATGAAGGGCAGACGCAATTCTGGGGCTATGTGCTCGGCGCCCGTTCGGGTCTGTTCAGCAAGCAGGAAACGCTCGACGCCTATGCCCATATCGCGGCCAGGCTGGACACGGCGCGGGGCCGCGAATGGCGGCCGATGGAAGACACCACCCATGACCCCATCATCTCCGCCCGGCGTCCCAAGGGTTGGTCGAGCTGGCAACGGTCGGAGGATTATTACAATGAGGGCCTGATGATCTGGCTGGAGGCGGACGCGATCATCCGCCAGCAGACCAGGGGCGCCAGGGGCCTCGACGATTTCGCCAGGGCTTTTTTCGGCATCAATCCCGGCGACTGGGGGCAGGTCGTCTATAATCGCGGGGATGTGATCAAGACGCTCAACGCGGTCGCGCCCTATGACTGGGCCGGTTTCTTCCAGAAATATGTCGACAGCACCACCAGGGAAACGCCCAAGGGCGGCTTCACCCTGGGCGGTTACAAGCTGGTCTATGGCGACACGCCGGGCGCCATCACGAAGGCGGCCGAAGGGTCGGGCAAGTTCACCGACCAGAGCTTCGGCATCGGCCTGATCGTCAAGAATGACGGGGAGATCAGCAATGTCGTCTGGGACAGCCCGGCCTTCAAGGCAGGCCTTGCCATCGGTTCCAGGATCGTCGCGATCAATGGCGACGAATATTCGGGCGACGTTTTCAAGGCGGCGATCAAGGCCGGAAAGCCGCTGCAGATCATACTTAAGCAGGACAAATATTATCGCACTTTGACCCTCGCATATTCAGGCGGCCTGCGCTATCCGCGCCTCGAAAAGACAGGAGAGGGTGAAGGCAGCCTGGACCGGCTGCTGAAACCGAAAACATAATCACCCGTAGCGCCAACGCGTATCGAAAAAGGCTTGAAGTCCCATGAATATCGAACTGATCCCGGTCGGCGACGATCCGCCCAACAGCCTGAATGTCATCATCGAGGTTCCGGTCGGCGGCGAGCCCGTCAAATATGAGTTCGACAAGGCTTCCGGCGCGCTGTTCGTGGACCGCATCCTGCATACGCCGATGCGCTATCCGGCCAATTACGGCTTCGTGCCGCACACCCTGTCGCCCGACGGCGATCCGCTGGACGCGCTGGTCATCGCCCGCTCGCCCTTCGTGCCCGGCTCGGTCGTGCGCGCCCGTCCCATCGCCGTGCTGAACCTGGAAGATGAAGCCGGCGGTGACGAGAAGCTGGTCTGCGTGCCCGACAACAAGACTTTTCCCTATTACCACAATGTGGGTGAAAAGGACGATCTGCCCGGCATCGTGATGGAGCAGATCGAACATTTCTTCACCCACTACAAGGATCTGGAAAAGCAGAAATGGGTGCGGATCGGCACCTGGGGCGGCGCGGAAGACGCCCGCCGCATCACGCTGGAGGCGATTGAACGCTATAAGGCCGGCAAATAAGCCGACTGGCTGCAGCTTCTGCGAAAAAAGGGCCGCGCGGACATTCCGCGCGGCCCTTTTTCCATATGTCCAGGGGAGGCGGTGATCTCAGGTCAGATGAGCCGATCCGCCTCCAGCGCGGCGGCCACCGAATCACGACCGCGCGGCGTGCGGGCATGAAGCCGCGCATCGGCTTCGGCCAACCGCTCCACGCCCATCGTCAACTGCTCCTCCGGCAGGGTGAAGGGCAGGCGCAGAAAGCGCTCGAATGCCCCGCTCACGCCAAAGCGCGGCCCCGGCGCGACACGCACCCCGTGGCTCTCGGCAATGGCGGCCAGCGCCGTCGCCTCCCCCCGCGGCAGTTCCGCCCATAGCGACAGGCCGCCGGCGGGGGATTCGGCACGCCAATGCGGCAGGTGCCGCTCGATCAGCGCCAGCAGATGGTCCCGGCGTCCGCGCAGCATCGCCGCCCGTGGACCAAGTCCTTCATCACCGTCGATCAAATGCGCGACGGCAAGCTGTTCCACCACCGGGCTGGCCATGTCCATCGTCGTGCGCAGGCGGCCCAGCGCCGCCACGGTCTGAGGATCGGCGCGAATCCATCCGACGCGCAATCCGCCCCAGAAGATCTTGCTGGCAGAGCCCAGGGTGATGACCTGCCGTCCCGAAGGATCATGCACGGCGACCGGCGGCGGCGGCATATTGTCCAGGCCCATTGCCGCCATGGTCTCGTCGATGATCAGCGGCATGTGGCTGCGCGTCGCCGCCGCCACCAATGCGCGGCGGGTGGCCGGGTCCATGCTGCGCCCGGTCGGATTGTGGAAATCCGCGATGATATAGGCGAAACGCGGGCTGGTCTGGCGGAAGGCCGCCTCCATCGCGTCGATGTCCCATCCCTGCGCCGGCAGGCCGACCGGCACCGGCACGACATGGGCGCGCTGCAGGGCCTGGATCGCATTATGATAGGTTGGATGGTCGATCACCGCCCGGTCCCCCGGCCCCGCCAGCCAGTGCAGCAGCAGCGAAAGTCCCTGCTGTGCACCATTGGTGACGATGATCTGGTCGGGACTGGTCGGGCATCCGCGCCGCTCATAATAGGCCGCGATCGCCCGGCGCAACGGCGGCAGGCCCAAAGGATCATAGCCCAGTTCGCCCAGAAAGGCGGGCAAGGCCTCCACCGCCAATTGACAGGCGCGACCAACGCCAGGCGCAGCCGGCAGTGCGGCATGGGTCCAGTTCAGTATATCCACACCATCGGTCAGTTCGATCTCCGGCAGGGCCTGTTCCATCCGGCCGGGCGGCAGGCGCGTGACGCTCCCCGATCCCTGCCGGCTTTCAAGGAAGCCCTCGTCGCGGAGCCGGTCGAAGGCGGCGGCAATGGTCGTGCGGCTCAGCCCCAGCGCGGCGGCCAGTTCCCGTTCGCCGGGCAGACGGACGTTCAGGCCGACGCGCCCGTCCAGCACCAGCATCCGCAGCGCCTGCGCCAATTGGCGATAGGCCGGTTCGGCGCTGCCCTCTGCACGCCAGGCACCCAGCAGGCGAAGCAGGGAAGGGGGCCGCAGAAGAGAAGTGGACATGGCAAAGGCTTCCGATCCAGAGAACGAAGAGGCCAGTTATCCGATAATGGCTGTTTTGTAAAAGGCCATTTTGCCCAATGTGAAAGCCATGATGATGCCGCGCCGCCTTTTCCAGCTTTTCTGGGGCCTCAACCTTTATGGCTTTGCCATGGCCGTGATGCTGCGCGCCAATCTCGGCCTTGATCCCTGGGATGTGCTGCATCAGGGGCTCGCGTCGCGGCTCGGCCTGAGCTTCGGCATGACGGTCAATCTGGTCGGCGCGGCGGTCCTGCTGCTGTGGTGGCCGTTGCGCCAGCGGCCGGGCCTGGGCACCCTCTGCAACATAGCGGTGATCGGGACGGCCGTGGACCTCAGCCTCATGATCCTGCCGACGCCGGACGGCTATGCCATGCGCTGCATCTGGCTGGCGTCGGGGATCGTCCTCAATGGCATTGCGGGTGGCGCCTATATCGGCGCGGGGCTGGGACCGGGACCGCGCGACGGATTGATGACCGGCTTCTGCCGCCGGACGGGATGGCCGGTCAAATGGGTGCGCACCAGCATCGAAATCGGCGTGCTGGCGATCGGATGGCTGATGGGCGGCACGGTTGGACTCGGGACTTTGCTCTATGCGGCGACGATCGGCTGGATCGTCCACCATGCCCTGCCCTTCTTCACCATCGCGCCGCGGGAAGCGCCCGTCCTCCTCTGAACCCTTTGCCCCCTGACCGGCCGGCACGGAGACCCGCCGGCCGGTCCTTTTATTTCGCCCGGGTATCGACAGCGGCACCAGCCGCCATATCTATGGCATCCTGTCGGCACGATATGAGGAGAGCCTAGTGGCCACCGATCTATATGATCTGACCGTTCCCGCCTTCATCCGGGGCCTGCGCAACCTGTCCGCGATCCTGGACAAGGCCGCCGCCTATGCTCAGGAAAAGGGCATCGATCCGCTGACCCTGACCAGCGCGAGGCTGATCGAGGACATGGCGCCCCTCACCGCCCAGGTCCAATTCGCCAGCGACAGCGCCAAGGGCGCGATCATCCGCATCGGCCAACTTGACCCGCTGCCCATGCCCGACACCGAACAGAGCTTTGCCGAGTTGCAGCAGCGGATCGCCAAGACGATCGCTTTCCTCGAATCCGTGCCTCGCGGACGCATCGACGGGCAGGAGGATGCGCAGGTCGTGCTCAAGACCCCACGCGGCGATTTCCCCTTCACCGGCCGCAACCATGCGTTGGGCTTTGCGCTACCCAATTTCTATTTTCATGTGACAACCGCCTATGCCCTGCTGCGCCAGGCGGGCGTGCCTCTGGGCAAGCTGGACTATCTGGGCGGCATCTAGGCGCAGAACCTCGACGCTCTCTTCCCTAGCCCGCGATCAGCCGGATCGCGGCGCTCGACACCCAGCCGCTGGGGCAGGGGCCGTCATAGGGCTGCTTGCGATCCGCCGGTTCAGCGACGCCGCAATCGATCGGCGCCGTCGCATTGTCGGCCGGGGGTTCGGGAGCCAGCACGATCCCCAGCCACTTCTGGTCGAGGCTGCGGGTGCAGATCCAGGCGCGGCTGCCCTCCGCCATCCGGGCGGTTTCCCGGGCGTCGGCAAAGGGCGCGGCACGCACCGACGCGCCCCTGGCGCCGACGCGCACCGCCTGGCCCATGGCGCCGCAGGCGTCGAGGCGCGGACCGTCCTCTCCGATGGTCACGGGGCGGACGAGATGCGATTCGAGCCGGGTATCGGGCATCTCGTCCCGCGGCGCACCCGCCAGGGAACTGTTGGGCAGTTCCTCCAGCACGTCGCTGCTCTTGGAGCAGGCGGCAAGCATCAGGGCCAGGGCTAGGATCATGCGCATAGGCGCGTGATAGACCTTGCTTCGGGCGGGCGATAGCCGCCATGTTTCGCTTTAGTTTGCTGGACCTTTTCCCTATATGCTCGGCATGAGCGAGGAAATTCAGAACAGCCCCAACAACAACGCCTATGGCGCCGACAGCATCAAGGTCCTGAAAGGTCTGGACGCCGTTCGCAAACGCCCGGGCATGTATATCGGCGACACCGACGACGGCTCGGGCCTGCACCACATGGTGTTCGAGGTCAGCGACAATGCGATAGACGAGGCGCTGGCCGGCCATTGCGACCGCATCCTCATCACGCTCAATCCCGACGGTTCAGTCAGCGTCGAGGATAATGGCCGCGGCATCCCCACCGACATCCACAAGGAAGAGGGCGTGTCGGCGGCAGAGGTGATCATGACCCAGCTCCACGCCGGCGGGAAGTTCGAGAATACCTCGGACGACAATGCCTACAAGGTGTCGGGCGGCCTGCATGGCGTCGGCGTTTCCGTGGTGAACGCGCTCAGCGAATATCTCGACCTCCATATCTGGCGGGACGGCAAGGAGCATTATATGCGCTTTGCCTATGGCGACGCCGTCGCTCCGCTCAAGGTGATCGGCGATGCACCAGAAGGCAAGAAGGGCACGCGCGTGACCTTCCTTCCCTCGACCGAGAAAGTGCCCGGCGACGGCGGCACCTTCAAGAACCACACCGAATTCGATTTCGAGAAGCTGGAGCATCGCTATCGCGAACTCGCCTTCCTCAATTCGGGCGTGCGGCTGTTCCTGGTCGATGCGCGGCATGAGGAGAAGAAGGAGATCGAGCTGTTCTACGAGGGCGGCATCGCGGCCTTCGTAAAGTGGCTGGACCGCAACAAGCAGCCGCTGATGCCCGATCCCATCGCCATTTCGGGCAGCCGCGACGATGTCACCATCGACGTCGCGCTGGAATGGAACGACAGCTATTATGAAAATGTCCTCTGTTTCACGAACAACATTCCGCAGCGGGACGGCGGCACGCACCTTGCCGCGTTCCGCGCGGCGTTGACGCGGACGCTCAACAATTATGCGGACAAATCGGGGCTGCTGAAAAAGGAAAAGGTCTCGCTGACCGGCGAAGACATGCGGGAGGGGCTTACCGCCATCGTGTCGGTGAAGCTGCCGGACCCCAAATTCTCCTCGCAGACCAAGGACAAGCTGGTTTCGTCCGAAGTGCGCCAGCCGCTGGAAAGCCTGATGGCGGACAAGATGGCGGAGTGGCTGGAAGAAAACCCGCAGCATGGCCGCCTGATCGTGCAGAAGGTGATCGACGCCGCCGCCGCGCGCGAAGCCGCGAAGAAGGCGCGTGAACTCACCCGGCGTAAGGGCGTGATGGACATCGCGTCCCTGCCCGGCAAGCTGGCCGACTGTCAGGAGCGCGACCCCGCCAAGTCCGAACTCTTCCTGGTGGAGGGTGACTCGGCCGGCGGTTCGGCCAAGCAGGGACGAAACCGCCATAATCAGGCGATCCTGCCGCTGAAGGGCAAGATCCTGAACGTCGAGCGCGCCCGTTTCGACCGGATGCTGTCGTCCAAGGAGGTGGGCACGCTGATCCAGGCGATGGGCACGGGCATCCGCGATGATTTCAACCTGGAAAAGCTGCGCTACCACAAGATCGTCATCATGACCGACGCCGACGTCGATGGCGCGCACATCCGCACGCTGCTGCTGACCTTCTTCTACCGCCAGATGCCGCAGATCATCGAGGCGGGCCATCTCTATATCGCCCAGCCGCCCCTGTACAAGGCGACGCGGGGCCGGTCGGAGGTCTACCTCAAGAACGAAGCCGCGCTGGAACAGTATCTGGTCGACAATGGCGTTGAATCCATGGCGCTGGAAACGACCGGCGGCATGCGCTCAGGCGAAGACCTGCGCCACCTGATCGAACATGGCCGGCGGATGCGGGCGGTTATGCGTTATGTCCCGCGGCGCTACAATCCCGCAATCATCGAGGCGCTGGCGATCAACGCCGCGCTTGATCCGGAACTCAGCCAGGAGGCGCAGGCCGATCGCCTGGCCAACACCGTCCGCTGGATGGACGCGCAGGACGATGAAGGCAGGTGGAGCGGCCAGATCGCGGAGGAGGGCGGCTTTCATTTCGAGCGCCTGTGGCGCGGCGTCACCGACCACCATATGATCGAGGCAGGCTTCATCGGTTCGGCCGAAGCGCGCAAGCTGCACGCCATCGCGACCGAGGAAGCGGACAGCTATCGCACCGCCAGCCGGCTGGTCACGGCCAAGGCGGCCGCCGCCGCGGAGGATGCTGGAGAGGACGAACTACCGGTCGCGACCAAGGGTTCGACTGCGGTCACCCGGCCCAGCGAATTGCTGGAGGCAATCCTCGCCGCCGGGCGCAAGGGACTGGCGATCCAGCGATATAAGGGCCTGGGCGAAATGAATGCGGAACAGCTTTGGGAAACCACGCTGGACCCCGATAATCGCTCCATGCTGCGGGTGGAGGTCGAGCAGGCCGACGTGGCCGACGAAATCTTCACCCGGCTGATGGGCGATGTGGTGGAGCCGCGGCGCGAGTTCATCCAGGACAATGCGCTGAACGTCGCCAATCTGGACGTCTGATCCGATGGAGCAGGTCCGTTGCGGTTGGGCCGGGACGGACCCGCTCTATTGCGCCTATCATGACAGCGAATGGGGCGTTCCGGAACGCGATCCGCGGATGCTCTGGGAAACGCTCATGCTGGAGGGCTTCCAGGCGGGGCTGAGCTGGATCACCATATTGCGCAAGCGGGAAAGCTTTCGCGTTGCCTTTGCAGGCTTCGACCCAGACAGGGTCGCGGCATTCGGCGAGGATGATGTCGATCGGCTGATGGCCGACCCCGGGATCGTCCGGGCCCGCGCGAAGATCGAGGCGACGATCATGGGCGCTCGGATCTTCTGCGCGATGCGGGATGGGGGCGAGGATTTCTCGACCTATGCCTGGGGGTTCGTCGACGGCCAGCCGATCCGGAATGATGGCTTGACCTTCCCGGCCAGGACCGATCTTTCAGAGGCGATTTCCAGGGATCTCAAGCAGCGGGGCTTCAAATTTGTGGGGCCCACCATCGTTTATGCGTGGATGCAGGCGATCGGGATGGTGAACGATCATGCGCTGGATTGCTTCCGGCGAAATGAGGTCTGAAAAAAGCATGAGGCGGTTGCTGCCATTGGCCCTGGCCGTTGCGCTGGCGGGATGTGGCAAGGATGAGATGCCCGCGGCCAATGTCGCGCAATCTCATGCCTCCACACCCATCACCATGCCTGACCCGGCGCCAAGCCAAGTTTCTGAGAATATTCTACAAAAGGTTCCACGTGGAACAGATGGAAGCGCGCCGGCCAACTCAGCGGAAGACTCTGCGGACGTCAGGCGTCCTGCGGAAAATGGCTATCGCGCTATCGGAACCGAGCCTTTCTGGGCGGTGACGGTGAAGGACTCCACCGCCTTGCTGGAACGGCCCGACAAGGCGCCGGCCCGCTATGCGATATCGCGGAACGACGATGGGCGCGCCGTGCGTTTTCTGGGCGAGGGTTTTTCGATGACCGTCACCGAAGGACCATGCAGCGATGGCATGAGCGATGCGGTCTGGTCCGACCGCGTAGCGCTCGCTTTCGGCGAAGGGACGCTGAATGGCTGTGGTGGCACACGCTATGATCAGGGTGAACCCTGAAGGCGCATCTTTGCCGATCGGCATGGGGAGCCCCGCCTGTCCTGCCCGAATGGAAGGGCGAGGTGCCAGAGACCGGAACATGGTTCGGCTTAACGGGAATAAATAGCGGACACGGCAAAAG
>Ga0105241_10004046_pt1 | contig 10856 bp, 8 predicted proteins | sample KBSC64metaG_FD_80422 | JGI IMG/M metagenome (GOLD analysis project Ga0105241, IMG submission 80422) | Corn rhizosphere microbial communities from Kellogg Biological Station, Michigan, USA - KBS C6-4 metaG | ecosystem: Host-associated > Plants > Roots > Rhizosphere > Soil | place: Michigan, USA...
ATTCAGACGAATGCCCACGGGTAATTTTAACCGGTTCGACGGAAGTTTTTCAACATTGTCGGTGCCATCCTGGAAAAATACCCTATGGAAAGGCAAGCCAAGATAACCGGTTTGCGCAACACCATCCAATAGAAGAACTCCCTCGAGGCGCTTATTGATAACCTGCGAAAAGGATAGCGATAAAGTTCCCGTAGTTCGTGGCTTAGATGGGATTCTATTCCTGCTTTCTTCACCGCCGCTCGCCGATGTTACGGTAACTTCCTGTACAAATTCAGATGGATAAATTAGTTTAACGCGGTCGAAATAGCCGCTCAGTTTTGCATTGAATTCTCCGTTATTTTTTGTCTTTTTTGAATATTCTGCATCAACGCCAAATGAAGTGTAATTATATTCTTTGGAAAAATAAAGTCCTAAGCCCATGCCAGTTCCTTTTTTGGCATTTTCAACATTCCAGTTAAGGGAAGGATAAATGCGCGTACCGCCTGTTTTAGAAGCTCCCGTTTTACTTACAAAAGCTGAGGAGGCTGAAGTGTGGTGATCAAATCCGAGGCCAGCCGTTAATGTGTTTTTTCGTTGCATTGCATCCCATCCGATCCATTTTACCTCCAACCCATTTGACAAATCGGATACTTTTTCAGTGCCGATGCCGCCCGTTATTGCCGAGTGATCGCCATTCTGTTTGTAGTAACTGGATACAAGATTGATCTCATCGATCTTTAATGGCTTAGCTATATAAAACGAGGTATCCTTATCCTGGTATTGCGAAAAAGCATGCAACATCATTAAATAAATACCGACAAGGGTTAAGCAAATCTTTTTCATGAATTATTTTACAGATGAAATTGTGTAATTAGTTACAGCCGCAACCACCGCCGGTTTTACCACCATTTGCGCCTGATGCTCCTTCGCGGTATGATTGAAAATTAAGTTCGTTTTTTTCCACCTTACGGTTACCGAGAATCATTTCGGCATCATTGATCCTGCTTTTTTGGTATTCCTTCACATTAGCGCAGGACGCCAATATAATAGCCGCTGTTAAGGCAAGTGATATTTTTTTGAGAACTTTTATTTTCATGTTTAGTTTTTATTCGAAGATTGCTTAGGCAAACCGGTTCATTATTTAATTGAGGGTCGAATTTTTAATTGGCAGATTTACTGGCATAACAGACATTTAATACTTCATCCGAAAATTGCTGTACACCTTCATCAGGGTAACCATCCCACGCTTTTAAAACTTTTCCGTTGGCATCAAGCAGCAGTGTGTACGGAAATTTGCCTTCAGGATTGTACTTGTCTGCAAGAGCATCGTTTTGTTTTTTCGTTTGTGCATCCAATTGATTCTTTTTGTTTCTTGGAAAATCAGCATTGACCAACACTAATGATGTATCCGCCATTTTTGTAAAAACTTCATTATCCAAAATTTCTTTTCTCAAGCGCATGCATGGGCCACACCAGTCAGAGCCTGAGAAGTTTAATAAGATGAATTCATGTTTTTCTTTTGCAATTTTCTTTGCTGTTTCAAAATCCGGCTGCCAGTTGGCAAATGACATGGCGGTAATACTGAAAGCCAGTAATAATAGTTTATTCATGAGTTATAATTGGGGTCAATAATTTATAGATGCTGATTATAAATTTTGGTTGGGTAAAAAATTGGCTCTAACTTTTTTTTAACAAACCGCGTCGATATTTTATTACTTTTGAAATTAATTTGCAAACTTCTTCATTACCTTTCACAAGAACTTCCTAATTAACCAATTTTTTTGATTATTAAACTGCGAAGTAAGAATAAAAAATAAATTTAAATTTTAAGAGAACCTGATGTTATCTGAAGCATAAACAGTATTATTATCGTCTATCACTATTGCCTCAATGTCTTTCATTTGGTTGATGAGGTTCATGCCCGCTTTAAGGCCCATTACCATTACCGGCGTAGCCATCGCATCAGCAATTTCGGCGTTGAGCGTAATAATGGTTACACTTTTTATGCCAGATACCGGCAATCCGGTGCGTGGATCAATTGTGTGAGAATACTTTTTTCCATTGATCACGACAAACTTCTCATAATTCCCCGAAGTAGCAACGGCCATGTTGGTAACATTTATGTAAGAAAATAGTTGATTCGAATTGTTGGGATCAGCAATTCCTATCGTCCATGGCTGACCGTTAGGTTGCAATCCCCACGTGGTAAGATCGCCGGATGCATTCACAATACCACTTTCCACACCTTCTGACTTCATTACGTATCTTGCTCTCTCTGCCGCATATCCTTTTCCAATTCCGCCGAAGCCAATTCTCATCCCTTTTTCTTTCAGGAATACCGTACAGTTTTCATCATCAAGAATAATATTCCTGTAATTGATGAGACGAACCATTTTTTTTGCCGTCTCTTTATCCGGCAGTGCTTTCATATTCGTATCAAAATTCCACAAGCGTTTATCTATTGATCCATACGAAATGTCAAATGAGCCCTGCGTTACTCTTGAGATACGCAGCGACCTTTCAATAAGATCAAATGTTTCACGTGATACAGTAACGGGCGCCATTCCTGCATAACGGTTAACGAGGCTTGTTTCACTTTCTTCATTGAAAGTTGTCAGTAATTTTTCTATGCGTTGTATTTCACGAATTCCTGCGTCTATGCGTTCATTGGCCCATGTCTCGTTATCAGAAACGGCAATTATTTCAAAGTGGTTGCCCATCAGTTTCAAAGCTTTTTTAAACACGGTGCGTTCTGTCATGTCAACAAGTTAAACGATAGATTTCCGGAATGGAATAGATGTGTTGAAATTTTTTTGAGAATAGTTTGGGCGAAATTAATATCAAAAAGAGCAATGATACTTAAGACAGTTAAAAAATATGTTAAGCCAGCGTTAATAGAAGAACGTAGCCGGGACTGGCTCCCTTTTTCTTTATTATTTGTCAGCGATTTAAAATAAAGAAAGTGTTACCCGGTAGGACGAATCTAAATTTTCTTATCCACGTGTTTCATACCGTCCGGCATTTTTATTATGTGATTTAAAAATAATTATGATTTTTCACCAATGAGATAATGACAACAGTCATATCCTCAGATAAATTAAATAAATAGTTTTGTGAGATTTTAGATTTTGTGTAGCTTGATTTATCCTTTTATTTTTTCGGAAAGGATTATTTGTTCTCATGGCTTAAAATTTCCAATTGGGAATTTTTTCATCGGGATAATTTGCTTTAGAATCTAAAACACATGTACCCCAATTCACTTTTAAAATTCCAAACGTAAACGATGACTAACGGTATTGAAAAAAAATTCAAAGAACCCGACCAAACACAAATGCTAAACAGGCTGTGGGAGTTGCAAAAAAGTAATGGGTATATTCATGATGATAACATAAAGGAACTTGCTAACGCATTTAATGTTTCAGAGGTTGAGGTTGAAGGCGTGATTTCATTTTATCATTTTTTTCAACGTAATCCGACCGGTAAATACACCATCTATCTCAACAACAGTATTATCGCAGATATAAAAGGATTCGAACGGATTAAAGAAACATTAGAAAGAGAAACGGGGGCGACGTTTGGAACTATTGATCGTACTGGTACTTTTGGTCTTTTTCTCACTCCCTGCATAGGCCTGAGCGATCACGAACCTTCTGCATTAATTAATTTTTATCCTTTTATAAATCTGAACACCAGTAAGGTAAAAGACATCATCGCTAAATTAAAAAACGGCGCAAGTGCAGAATCTATTTGTGATGCTCCCGCAGATAATATACGCTATACACCTCCGGGTAACAAGACGGTCTTTTTTAAAAAGTTTACTCCAGGCTCTGTCATTTCAAAATTAGTACAGGCTACACCGTTAGGTATAATAGAAGAATTAAAAAAATCAGAATTAGCCGGCCGCGGCGGAGCCTATTTTCCTACATGGAAGAAATGGAACTCCGCAATGGTGCAACCCGCTTTACCAAAGTTTGTGGTGTGTAACGCAGACGAAGGCGAACCGGGGACTTTTAAAGACCGTGTGCTGATGAACAGGGAAGCTAATTCTCTCATTGAAGGAATGATTATTTGCGGGTATACCATTGGCGCTGAATATGGCATTATTTATTTGCGGGGAGAATATTGGTGGCTGAAAAATAAACTGGATGAAGCAATAAAAGAATATCACTCCAAAGGTTTATTGGGAGAAGATTGCGGTAATATCAAGGGTTTTAGTTTCGATATCAGGATTCAAATGGGAGCCGGCTCTTATGTTTGTGGCGAAGAAACAGCTTTGCTTGAATCATTGGAAGGTAAGCGTGGAGAGCCACGCACCAAATGGTTTTTCCCAGTTGAAAAAGGCTACTTACAGCTTCCAACCGTTATAAATAATGTAGAAACTTTTTGCGCAGCAGCAAAAATAATTGAAATGGGCGCTGAAGAATATTTGAAACTTGGCATCCCTGGGTCGCCGGGAACCAAGCTCATAAGCGTTTCAGGTGACTGCCAACTACCAGGCATATACGAAATTGAATGGGGAATGACGATTGAAGAATTACTCGGACTATGTAAGGCCGATGATCCATATTATATTCAGGTTAGCGGACCTTCAGGAGAGTGTATTTCCATAAATGAAAAATCACGGCGCATGTCAATGATTGATTTACCCGGGCAGAAAGACATTCGTTGCGGCGGGTCTTTTATGATCTTCAATAAGCATCGTGATATTTTAAAAATACTTGTGAATTTTTCGGAATTCTTTAAACATGAATCCTGTGGAATTTGCACACCATGCAGGGCCGGTAACTTTATCATACAAAGAAAACTGGATCGCTTGAATAATGGGTTTGCAAACGAAACAGATCTTGATGAAATCAAAAGCTGGGGTACTATAATGAAAAATACAAGCCGGTGCGGTCTTGGGAAAACGGCTGCTAACAGTTTGATAATTGCTATGGATAAATTTCATGATTATTTTAAGACGAAACTTGATAAAAATTATGATGGGCTGAATCTGAAATTTGATATGGATGCGGCAACTAAAGATTATGAAGAATATAAAATATAGAATATGGCAAGCATGGTCAACATTACAATAGATGGTAAAAATTTTCTTGCTGAGGAAGGTAAAAATCTTATGCAGGTAGCGAAGGAGAACGATATTTTTATTCCTTCGTTGTGTTATTATGAACACATAGAGCCGCCGTTAGGAACCTGCAGGGTATGTATTTGTAAAATCAATGGAAGATTTGGCCCGGCTTGTACAGAAAAAGTTAAGGAAGGCCTCACAGTTGAAGTAAATAATCCTGAGTTAAAAGACACAAGAAAGGCATTAGTAGAAATGACATTTGCTGAAGGGAATCATTTATGTCCTGCATGTGTTAAGAGCGGCAATTGCGATTTACAACACATGGGATATGAACTCGGAATTTCGTCTACACGCTTTCAGCATTTATTTAAAGATCGCACTATTGACTATAAAGCTAACAGGATAGTAATGGAACATAATCGTTGCATTAAATGCCTGAGATGTGTTGTGGAAGTGGTTACTGATGATGGTAAAAAAGTATTTACTTATCAAAACAGGGGCTTTGAAACTTATGTAGGAGTTGATTATGAACAGGAAGCTAAACTAACGGAAGAACAAGCTGTCAATGCAATGAAAATCTGCCCGACTGGCGCTATCATGTTAAGAGGAGTAAGCATACCTGAACCATTTGGTCATAGAAAGTTTGATATGGAATCTGTACAGAAAAATTATAATGATGAAACTATAAAACCCAACGGTCCAACCGCAATCACTAAGAAAAGGATTGCTACCATTTCTTTAGCGGGTTGCTTTGGTTGTCACATGTCTATGCTCGACATAGATTTAGGACTTCTTGATTTAATAGAACTCGTATCATTTGATAAATCGCCTCTGACTGATAAAAAGAATTTTACTGAAAGATGTGATCTGGGAATAATTGAAGGCGGTTGCTGCAATGATGAAAATGTAGAAACACTTAAAAAATTCAGAGAGAATTGTGATGTACTGATTGCATTAGGTGAATGTTCAGTATGGGGCGGCCTTCCAACTTTAAGAAACTCCATTCCGCTTAGTGAATGTCTTGATGAGGCTTATCTGAATTGCGTTACAAACGAACCAGCTAATAACATTGTTCCTTATCATGAGGATCTGCCAAAGATCCTTGACCGCGTATATGCATGTAATGAAATTGTGAAGATTGATTATTACATACCGGGATGTCCGCCCGATGCGGGCATTATATGGAAAAGTGTAAAAAATATTCTTTGGGGAGAAAAGAATCCTATTCTTTATTCTGAATTTAAATATGACTAATTGAATAAAATATTATGAGCAGAAAAATAATAATCGATCCTGTAACAAGAGTGGAAGGCCACGGCAGGGTAACCATACATCTTGATGAAGAAGGAAAAGTGAAAGATTCTTTTTTTCACATAGTTGAGTTCAGGGGCTTTGAAAGATTTGTGCAAGGACATCCTTATTGGGAAACGCCGGTATTGGTTCAACGGCTCTGTGGTATCTGCCCCGTTAGTCATCATCTTGCGGCCGCTAAAGCTATCGATCAGATTGTTGGGATTGATCCAAAAGACTTATCGCCAACTGCGTCTAAGCTTAGGCGTTTGATGCACTATGGACAAATTTTTCAATCGCATGCATTGCATTTTTTCTACCTCGCTTCACCCGATTTATTATTTGGCGTAGATGCGCCGGTAGAAAAAAGAAACATAGTAGCGGTAGCTGTGGAAAACCGGGAACTGGCCATCAAGGGAATCACGATGAGAAAGTTTGGGCAGGAAATTATTAAAGCGGTGGCGGGTAAAAAAATTCATGGTATTCTTGCCGTGCCGGGTGGCGTTCATAAAACAATCACTAAAGAAGAAATAGACTATTTTTTGGACGGGAAGAATATTGAAAACATTGACACGATGATTGCCTGGTCGCAGGCAATGGTAAACTTCATGAAAGAGTATCATGAAAAAAACCGAAAGTTTTTGGATGAATTTGCAGAATTTCCTTCCGGTCACCTGGGCATGGTAAATGATGAGGGAGGTTTGGAGTTGTATGATGGAAAATTAAGGGCTATCGATAGTGATGGCAATATTACGCTCGATGATATATCGACTGACTTATACCAGGATTATTTTTCCGAAGCGGTTGCACAATGGTCTTACATGAAATTTCCTTATCTGAAAAATATTGGAAGAGAAAAAGGCTGGAACAGGGTAGGTCCGCTAGCACGAATTAATTTGTGCGATTTTATACCTACTCCGTTAGCTGAAAAAGCAAGGCAGGAGTACTTTGGTTTTACCGGAAAGAAAGTCAACAACAGTACGTTGTTTTCTCACTGGGCCCGGCTGATTGAAGTGTTGCATTGCGCAGAAGAAATGAAATCATTGCTGAATGATCCTGACCTAATGGGCGACGATCTTGTTCGCAAGGGTGTTGGTCGTTTAAAAGGCATCGGAATAATAGAAGCGCCGCGTGGCACGCTTACACATCACTACGAGGTAGACGAAAAAGGAATGATTACCCGGTGTAATCTTATAGTTTCAACAACTCATAACAATGACGCAATGAACACCGCGGTTAGATGGGTTGCTGATAATGTGATCAGCAGCAAGGGAACTATTACAGACGGCATGCTTAACCAGGTTGAAATTGCCATCAGGGCTTATGATCCCTGCCTCAGTTGCGCCACACAGGCAATTGGAAAAATGCCACTGAAGGCTGAATTATATAATTATAAAGGAGAGTTAATCGATGAAAGATGTAAAGATTGATCCGATAGCTATCGAATCAAATAAAGTTCTCCTTATTGGTATCGGAAATAGCGGCCGCGGGGATGATGGGCTCGGCTGGAAGTTTACGGATATGCTTAAGCGTTATAAGTTTGATTTTCTTGATTACGAATACCGGTATCAATTACAGGTAGAGGATACTGTTCTCATCACTACCTACGATACCATCATTTTTGCAGATGCATCACATGCAAAACTGGAAAATGGTTTTGAAGTAAAATCCTGCACTCCTTCAAATCACTATTTTTTCTCTTCTCACATTCAAAGCCCTGAAACGATTCTGTACCTGGCGAACGATCTTTATAATAAGCAACCTGCTGCATATACCGTGGCCATTTCAGGTTACCATTGGGAATTGAAAACCTCTCTGAGTAAGGAGGCTAAAAAAAATTTGCAATTAGCCTTTGCTTTTTTTCTGAATAATTTTTTACCGACGATTCAACCAAAGAATATATCTCAAAAAGATCAGGTCACGGTTTAAGCGTTGACATCAGGTATCACATTCAACCTGAATGTATGATTAGAATCACAATTTTTTTAGATGCCAATCATCTAATTATTACCCTTTCTATGTTGTAGCCGGCAAAGGTTATTAATTGCGGCCCGAAGCAGACAACATCATCCATTTTGCTGATTAAAATCATAGCAGGAGACTGTGTAATTTTCTAATATAGCGTTTCTTTTGAGATAGTTAAACTCTATTCTATGTATTCCTTAATCATAAGCTTATTCGTTACCCCGGTAATCGTAAGTGCGTTATTGTTAATACTGCCCAAAACATTTTCGAGAATACTGATTATTGCTACATCCATTGTGCTGTCGGCGATATCGCTATACTTGTTTTTAACGATAGGAGAAGGATTTCGTTTTGGTGTTCCGCACTATATGAATGCCGTTGTATCTGCTGCCGATATTTTGTTGCTGCTATACTTTGGAAGTGTGGCGATTCGCAAAAAAAGCATGTTGGTTGGTTTGTTGACTGTTTTGCAGTTGGGAACTTTACTTTATTTACTTACTATCATCCCTGCGGAATATGAAATGCAATTTACTGTTGACAAGTTAAGTGTGTTCATGTTTCTTTTGATAAATGTTATCAGCGGATTGATCTCTATATTTTCAATTCAATATATTGATGGTGAAGATTGCAGCGCTTTTCGTAAAAAATATTTTCTCTCCATTTTATTCTGGTTCATTGCCGTTATGAACATGATTGTTTCTTCAGATAACCTGGAATATTTCTTCCTGTTTTTTGAGTTAACAACTTTGGCTTCATTTTTATTTATTGAATTTAGAAAAGATGAAACGTCTGTAAAGAATGCACTCACTGCACTATGGATGAACCAGATTGGCGGCCTCGCTATTTTAGCGGCTATATTTTTTATCATCTCTAATAAATACGGAACAGCAACATTCAGCAATTTACTGGCACATACTTCATCAGCGGGGATATTATTACCTCTTGCATTGCTCTGCGTGGCTGCATTGGTAAAGGGCGCACAGATGCCTTTCAGCAAATGGTTGCTGGGCGCTATGGTAGCTCCAACTCCCGTTAGTGCGTTACTGCATTCGTCTACCATGGTAAAAATTGCACCGTTTATAATTCTTCGTTTATCGCCTGCATTAAAAGGAACACCAGTTGCATCTGTAGTAATTGCGATGACGGGTTTTGTTTTTGTGGCTGCAGCCATTGGTGCATTATCGCAGGATAACTTCAAACGAATATTGGCGCATTCCACCATAGCCCTGTTAGCATTGATGATTATGATGGGAGCAGTTGGTACACCTGTTACTATAGTTGCTGCACTAACATTGATATTTTTTCACGGCCTTTCAAAATGCATGTTGTTTTTGAATGCCGGAATCCTGGAAAGAATATTTCACTTTAAGCAAACGTCGGATATGGATAAGTTGGCAGAAACGGGGCCCTTCACTTCACTGGTAATTTCAATTGGGTTTATGTCCCTGCTGCTTCCGCCCTTTGGAGCCTTCATTGGAAAATGGTTTAGCATTGAATCGCTGGGAGCGTTGGCAGTAAATCAAAAGATCCTCGGGGCATTGGTTATTGTTGCCATAGCCTGTGGTGGCGCTATTTTGTCCTTATTGTATTTTAAAGTATTGGGTTTATTGATTGCACGAAGGGGCAGCGAGGATGTTATAAAATTTGAAAAAACCAAACCATTATATTCGGATACGATCATCATTTTAATGGGATTGATCATATTAAGTGTTTTGACCTTTCCATTTTTAATGACACATTATTTTGTGCCGGTAGCTTCTCATATACTACAGGTGCCAATTGAGGTGGCAACTTACGGCTGGAAATTGCATCTTGGCGCCATGACGCTACCCATAATTCCATTGTTGATAGCGTTTTTATTGTTACCCGTAACAATCATAACGGCTATGTTTATACGCTTTAAAAATGTGGACCGGGCAAAAGAATATGCCTGCGGCGAAAAGATAGATTATTCTTTTTCATCATTCTATTTTGCCACCGATAAAGCCACACCCTATTTTTCTGTAATTGGTGTTTTGTTTTTTGTAGCACTCATTGTAGTGTCTGTTGTGTAAAGAAGTTGAAAGATGAAAATTATTTGAAAGAAAAAAATTGATCATGAAAGATGTTTTAATTCCGGTTTTGCTCATCCTCCTGGCACCGCTTATCGGCGGCTTGCTTTATGGTTTTGAGAGAATCGTGAGGGCCCGTATGCAACGAAGAATCGGGCCACCATTGTTGCAGCCTTTTTATGATTTTTTAAAACTGGCTGATAAAAGAAGAATGATTGTTCACTCCACACATGCTTTTCTCGGCATTATGCATTTTGTGTCTTTATGGTTTGCGTTAGCAGTATTATTATTAGGTGGGGATTTTATTTTAGTGATATTTCTCCACCTTTTATCTACTTCTCTTTTAATACTGGCAGGTTACAGTACCCGCTCTATTTTTAGTCACCTTGGAGCCAACAGGACTGCAATAAGCATCCTGGCTTACGAACCAGTATTAATATTAATTGCTGTTTCAGTTTTCATGTTTACCGGGAGTTTTGATGTTTCTCCTATTTTCACTTATA
>Ga0105241_10004055_pt1 | contig 10837 bp, 8 predicted proteins | sample KBSC64metaG_FD_80422 | JGI IMG/M metagenome (GOLD analysis project Ga0105241, IMG submission 80422) | Corn rhizosphere microbial communities from Kellogg Biological Station, Michigan, USA - KBS C6-4 metaG | ecosystem: Host-associated > Plants > Roots > Rhizosphere > Soil | place: Michigan, USA...
CTCTGAATACCCATCCATGCGGGATAGTTGGCGGGCTTCAGATCGTCGTCCGGCGCTGTCGCCTGGAATGGCGTGTTGTTGGAATTGAAGACGAAGCCGGATTTCGGATTCCACAATTGCGGCTCGCGCTCGAACGGCAGATAGGAGTGCCAGATGAGATCGGAGCGATCGCCGGGCACGTAGTCCTGCCAGTTGATGCCCGGCTTCCGCACTGGGAACTCGCCGTTATAAACGTAACCGATGTTCCCCTTCTCGTCGGCGTAGACATAGTTGATGCTTGGCAGCGCCTGAAGGCGCATCGCCGCCTTCCATTCGTCGAGATCGCGCGCCTTGTTTAGGCGATAATACTGCAGCACCTGCCGTACCTCGCCCATGCCGGCATAGCGCACCGCGAAGACGCCATGATCGGTCTTGAACACCGGACCATGGACGGAGAACTGCACAGGGCGATGCACAGTCCAGATCAAGGGACCGAAAAGCTTCACACGGATAGCGGCGTCCGTAGTTTCGAAATTCCGCCATTTGCCGTCGAGTTTGTACTGGTTGTCGTTTGCCGGATTGATCGTGAGGCGATAGATATCGACGAGATCGGGATTGTTGACGGTGTTGGCCCAGCCGAGATGTTCGTTGTGCCCGTGCAGCATGAACGGCGTGCCGGGGAAGAACCCGCCCGCGACATGCCAGCCTTCGTCGCTTTGCAGCACCGCTTCGTACCACGCGACCGGACCGGCATAAGGCTGGTGCGAGTTGACCAGAAGCCGCGTCGCGCCATCCGACGAGCGCGACGGCGCGACGGCGATCCCATTGGAGCCGATGGGCAGCGCGGGTTTGCCGCCTGTGTCGACGGTGAGTCTTTTGAGCGTATCGGCAAAGCCATAGAAGAACGGTGTCTTGAACACGAATCCGGCCGCGATGTCCTTGCCTGTCAGCGGTAGCAGGCCGGGTTTGACTGCGCCGGGATGCAGCGCGGCGTAATAATTCACGCCATCGGCATAGGCCTCAAGAACACGCTTAACGTCTTGCGGCAGATCGTGGTCGTAGCGCGCGTCGATCGTTTCCCACACGCGCATGGCGTGGACGAGATAGTCGCCGGGCGCGGCCTTCACACCTTCGCTGGCCGCAAGCGTTCCCCGCGTCGCGAGTGCGACGTCCTGAATGGTCGCAAAATCGTCCTCGCTATGGGCGAAGCCGATTCCGAAACCGACATCGGCATCGGTGTGGCCGAAGATGTGCGGCACACCGAAATTGTCTCGCACGATATGGACCTTGTAGTGCGCGGCCCTTGCGATCAGGACAGCAGGATCGGGCGCCGCAGGTTGCGCCATGCGATCGCTAACGATAATGACCGCGAGCGCGGCGAGTACCACGCCTAGAAGAACGGCCGCGCCGATTTTAACAAAACGCATGTGCAAAGCCCCAGATCAGTGAAATGTGCGGTCCGTGCCAGGTCCCATGGCGGTGTCCGGAATATGCGCGCGCTTCATCAATGGCAATGCCAGAAGCGAGATCGCGAACAGAATGGCGATGGCGATCCACGCCTCGTTGAAGGATTCGGCCAGTGCCGCCTTCTTCACCAGCGGCGCGACAATGGCCTTGGTGATCTCGTCGATGGGACCAAGCGGCACATTGTGGAATTGCGCCAGCGGCAGGCCGACTTCCTTGGCGGCGTCAATACGGCCCGCCTGTAGTTGTTCGATCAGATGATCGGCATGACCCTGGGTGCGCTGCTCCAGGATCGTGTCGATCAGCGCGATGCCGATGGCACCGCCAAGATTGCGCATCAGATTGAACAACCCGCTCGCATCGGGAATCTCGGATTCCGGCCAGCGCTCCAGCGCCAGCCGCGTCGCCGGCAACAGGCATAGCATGATGCTGAGTCCGCGCAGGACCTGCGGCCAGAACAGGCCGTCGAAATCGGTCGCCGAAGTTTCGAAGCCGTTCATCAACAGGCCGATGCCGAACATGCCGAAGCCGATGGCCGTCAGGAGCCGTGGGTCAAAGCGTGTTTCAAGCCAGGCGGCGACAGGGGCGGACAGCAGCTGGACCGCGCCCGACACCATCATGATCTCGCCGATTACGAGCGGCGTGTGCCCGCGCACGAGACCGAGGAACACCGACATCAGATATGTCGAGCCGTAGACCCCGACGCCGAACACGAAGCTCAACATGCAACCGAGCGAGAAGGAGAGATCGCGAAAGCGGCGCAGATTGACGAACGGATTGATGGCCTTGAGGCACTGATAGACGCCGAGCACCGCCGATGCCACGCAGGCGGTCAGCAACATCACGACAAATTCTCCGTGCCAGCCGCGCTTCGGTGCTTCTTTCAGAAGGAGTTCGAGACTGCCGAGGAAGATGGCGGCGAATACGATGCCCGCATAGTCGATCCGCCGAAATTCGCTCCAGTCCGCTTTCGTGCGGCCCATGCAAGCGGCGACCAGCAACGTCACCACGATGCCGGGCACGATGTTGACGAGGAATATCCAGTGCCAGGAATAGGTCTCCGTGAGATATCCGCCGACTGCCGGGCCGAGTGTCGGCGCGATCATCGCGAAGATGCCGGCGATCACCGTCGCGAGAATGCGATCTTTTTCCGGGAACAACGTGTACGCCGACGTGAACACCGCCGGGATAAGCATGCCGCCGCAGAAGCCCTGCAGCACGCGAATGATCAGCAAGGGCTCAAGCGACGTGCACAGCGCGCAACCGAAGCTCGCCAGCGTGAACCCCGTTGTTGCCGCGACGAACATCCATCGCAACGACAACGCGCGCGTCAGCCAGCCGGTGAGCGGGATCGCGATCACCTCCGCGATCAGATAGCCGGTCTGAATCCAGCTCATCCTGTCGGGCGAGATATTCAACGCCGATTGGATGTTGGTCAGCGAGCTGGCGACGACCTGGATGTCTAGGATCGCCATGAACATGCCGATGCACATGGCGGAAAAGCCTATCCATGTCTTCGCGGGATGGCTCATGAAAGGGCGATCTTATGCGGCAAGGCGCACATCGCCACTATCGCCGGCCCTCTCTTCGAGGGCGCGCTTATCCATGACGCGACGCCAGAGCGGTGGCACAAGCGCGAGAAGGATGCTGCCGGCATAGCCCGCGGGCAGCTCCGGCGCCGTGCGCACGAATTGCAAACCCTGATACGACGCCGAGGGTTTGCGATGGTGATAGGAGTGCCGCCCCATATTGAAGATCAGCAGGTTCACCAGAACATTGCTGCTGTTCCAGCTGTGATGATCGGCGAGCGGTTCCAGTTTGCCGGAGAAATCGACGCTGCGCGTCAATCCGTAATGGGCGATGTAGTTGAAAAGTTCCAACACCGTGATCGCGACGAAACTCTGCGCAAGAAAGAACGCGAGGCCCTGCCAATGCCACACAGCGAAGATTGCGGCACACACGGCAACTGTCACGGTGACATCCATGACCGCGCGATTGGAAAGAACGCGTCCGGTGTTCAGGCGCGCGCGCTCGAACTGCCAGGATTCAACGAACTGGCCCGATACCGTGCGAATGAGGAAAGCATAGAACCCCTCGCCCAGCCGTGCCGTGGCGGAGTCGCGCACGGTCGCGGCGTAGCGATGGTGGATATGGACATGGGCGATGCGGAAATGGCGATATGCCATGCCGCTCAACATCACCGCGCCCAACATACGTTCGCCTCGGCTGCGGCTGTGCACCAGCTCATGCGCGGCTAGCATCCCAAACACGCCGGTTGTGATGCCGACCGATAGAAGGAGACTCGCAACACCAACCGCAGAGGTTTGCGAAATCTCATTGATGGCCCAGACAATGGAGATAAACTGCAACGGCACGTAGATGTAAAAAAGGATGCGATAGCGGCCAGGGTTTGAGGCGCCGCGAAGGACGTCGCCGCGCGCACTGACAAACTCAGCCCCGATCAGCGCTGCCAGCAGCAGCCCAATCGTCGCGAACGGTCCTGCCGGCCCGAGCCCGTAATAGAACGCCGGGATCGAGGCCAGAAGCAGGAACGGGCCGCCATATAAAAGCATCGCGTCTCCCCTTGGGCCTGAATCTTACCCGATCGCTGCCCGGACGCCAGCCTAGGCCGCAATCGTGCGTCGCACGGCCAGCGCTTCATTCTCCTGCCGGATGCGCCACGCCAGGATCAACGCATTGAGGATGGTAAAGGCCACTGCGACCCATATCTCGCCGAAGACAAGTGGCAGGACGGCGATCTCGCCAGCGACAACCATGTAATTGGGATGGCGCAGCACGCGAAAGGGCCCGCGGCGGATAAGAGGCGCGCCTGGCAAGGTGATGATCCGCGTCGTCCAGTAAGGACCAAGCGTCGCAAGCACCCAGACGCGCAGGGCCTGAAGTACGATGAAGATACCGAGCAGGATAAAGTTGATCGGCGGGTCGTTCGGTAAAAAAGCGACGATAGCCACAAGCCAGCCTGCATGCAGCAGCACAATCAGCGGATAGTGCGCCCGGCCGACTTCGACGGCGCCGCGCGCAAGCAAGGCCTTGGTGTTACGCTTGGCATAGGGGAGTTCCGCCAGCCGCTGCACGACCACCAGCGCGATAATGATATAGGCGAGTTCGCGCATCAGTTTTCGAGAAGCTGCATCACGGATGAGAAGCCCGGACCGAGAGCGGTCATCAGGATGCGTTGATCCTTCTTCCGCCAATCCATGCGCTCCAGCACGAACAGCGCCGTGACCGCGGACATGTTGCCGAAGTCGCGCAGTATTGAGCGGCTTTCCGTCAGTGCACCGCGTTCGATCTGGAATGCATCTTCGAGCGCGTCGAGCACTTTGGCGCCGCCAGGATGACACGCAAACCGGTCGATGTCGGTGAGTTTCAGATCATTTTTTTGCAAAAATGCGTGCAGGATCGTCGTGAAATCGTTTGCCACCAACGTCGGGATGCTCTGCGAGAAGATGGCTTTCAGCCCGTCTTCCTCGACATCCCAACCCATAACGCCGAGCGAGTCGGGCCACGTGTATTCGCCGCTCGCACCGAATGCCGGACCATCGCCGTCCGTCGACAGGATCGCGCCCGCCGCACCGTCGCCGAACAACGCAGTCGCGACGAAGTTGCTTTTGGTCATGTCGTTCTTGCGGAATGTCAGCGCACAGAGTTCAACCACAAGGAACAGTACGCGTGAACCTGGGCGAGATTTCGCAAGATCGGCCGCGCGGCTCAACCCGATGACGCCGCCGGCGCAGCCAAGTCCGAAGATCGGGAGGCGCCGAATGTCGCGGCGCAACTGCATGCGCTCAATGACAAGCGCGTCGAGACTCGGCGTCGCGATGCCGGTCGTCGAGGACACCACGATGCCGTCGATGTCGTCGATTGTGAGTTTCGCCTCTTCGAGAAGCGCGCGCGCGACTTTCTCCAGAAGGTCGACCGCGTTGCTGACATACAGCGCCGTGCGGTCCTGCCAGCCATGGTCTTCGTTGTACCAGTCGATCGGCACGCAGGAATAGCGGCGATCGATGCCGGTATTGCCGAAAATCGGCATCAGGCGCTCAACATCGCGGCGCTCCCCGAACAACTGACCGGCGCGGACCACGACATCTTTTTGTTCGAGAACGTAAGGCGGGACGGCACTTTTCAACGCAAGCAGACGCGTCTGCATTCCTGGACTTTCTGTGCTTGTAACGGCCCCGCCGGTGCGCACTATAACGGGCGAATTCCCGTGAGCCTATGGCTGATTGCCGCTGGTTCCACAGATGATCCGTGGACAAACCTTCAATGCGGATTCGTTGGTGGCCGTACAGCGGAGTGATCGAGCACGCCGGGTTCGTCCCATTTTCCTTCCGGCCGGATAAGGATAAGCGGATCGCTTTCCGGCGTAAGCGGATGGGGATGCGGCGCAATATCGCCCGCGATCTCCACATATTCGTGATCGGAGAAGACGAGCTTGGCGTCCTTCTGCATCGGTTTAAAACCGAACCGTTCCCAGAAGTGCACCAACCGCAACTGCGACTGGCCATACATTCTGGTGTAGCCCTTGCGTCGGCAAATCTCGAGTGCGCGCTCGACAACATTGCGGGCGATGAGCGTGCGCCGGAAGCGCGGAAGCACGGCAAGCCGTTCGATCTTCACGAAGCCTGCGAAGTAGCGGACGCGCAGACAAGCAGCGGGCTCGCCGTTCACGGTTCCCAGAATTTGCGCGCCGGCATAGTCATTGCCGTCGAATTCCTCGTCATAGGGGCAATCCTGTTCGGCCATGAACACCGCGGCGCGAATGGCGACGACCTTCGTCATGTCATCGGCGCTCGCCACCAAAACGGAATCGAGTTTTGGCCGGGGCGCTTTGCGTTGCGCCGGTCCTTTCGTCCCGGGGATCACCTTCAGCGCACGCATTTCCGCGCGATGTTCCTTCAGGAACTTGATCTCGAAGGTCGAGCCGATCGTGGCGTCGGCATATTCGCGCGTATGGGAGGAACGCTTGACCGAGTCGAGTGCGGACTGTGTCGAGATCCAGCCGATGACCGGCAGGGTCTCGAACAGATCGGCGCCGAGTGCGCGGCAGTTGAGCGCGAACGCGAGATTTCCCACGCCCGGCGTCACGATAGCCCAGAGATACAAGACGACCGGGTTCTCGCCGGGCTTCGCAAGAAGGGAGATATCGGGATGACGGCCATCGACCGTCTTGGCGTCCAGAGCCTCTTTGCCCTTCGCGTTCAGCGGGAGGTAGGCAATGAATCCAATAAGCTTAGGCGACTCGCGCTTGGGATTGGCCGCGCGATAAACGCCCCAGAACGACATCGGATTGGCGTTGTAGACGGACATCACCACGTCGAACGGCGCGACATTCTCGCCGATCTCTTTCTTCAGCAGCGCGTAAACTTGCTGCATATCGTTTGGCGCAGGTGTCTTCGTGAACACGAATGCGCCATCGGGAGTGATGATTCCGGGCTCGAAAACCGGGGCGCCGGTGTCCAGCGGTGCTTCGCCCGATTCGGCGATCCTGTCGGCATTAGCGGGCTTGGCGGTGTTGAACTTATCCATCTCGAAACCCACACGTCTTAATCATAATCTTCCATGATCCTACGACATTCAACGGGTTTCTCAGAGGAAGATCGGTAAGCTTTGTTAACGGCGCGGCCCTGCGGAACTTCAAGCGACAACCCCGGCGCGTCGCTATCGCCTTGAGTTAATTCCAGCTTTTGTCCCTTCCTGGTTGAGTCTGCCAGGCGCGATGTTTCAGGTGCTATGATTTTGGGCATCTGATTCGCTTGCCGGCTGGGCAAGTTCTGGGAGGAAATCATGAGCAGCTATTCCACCGAAATGCAGATTCTGTTTTGCGCGATCGTACTCGGCATCGTGCAACTGTTGATTGCGGTCTTGGCGAGCGTCGGCACACGTGGGTTGCCCTGGGCGGCGGGCCCGCGCGACGAACCCGGCGCCCCACTCGGAACGTTCGCCGGCAGGCTCGACCGTGCCTACGGAAATTTTCTCGAGACGTTTCCGTTCTTCGCCGCCGCGGTCCTGCTCGCACACGCACTCGACAAGAGCACCGCGAATTCGGCGCTCGGTGCGCAGATCTATATCTGGGCAAGGCTGCTCTACATTCCGGCTTATGTGTTTGCGATCCCATTCCTGCGCACGCTGATCTGGGCCGCCTCGTTGGTCGGCATACTGATGGTCATGTCGGCGATCTGGCCGGGCTGAGTTTTCGCACTAGTAGAGGACACTGCATCCCGCGCATGCGTGACCAGGTGCGGGCGCATTTCCGCGCACGAAGGCGTGCGTCCTACATGCAGAGCAGTCTTTCTTCTGGAGAAACCCGATGATCCGCGCTGTCCTGTTTGCAGCAACACTTGTTGCCCTTCCCACGCTGAGCAGCGCGGCCGAGCCCGTCTCCGTGATGATCGTCGGCGATTTTCACATGAGCAATCCGGGTAAGGACATGCACAATATGCAAGCCGACGACATGCTCGCGCCCAAGCGTCAGGCGGAAATCGCGGCCGTGACCGATGCGTTGGCGAAGTTCAAGCCGACGCTTGTCGCCGCCGAATGGCCCGCCGATATCGTCGACCAGCGCTATGCTGATTATCTGAAGGGAACTCTTCCGCCGTCACACAACGAAGTGGTGCAGCTCGGATTTCGTCTGGCGAAAACGGCGGGGCTCAAGAACTTCGCCGGCATCGATGTCGATGGCGACTTTCCATACGAAGCCGTCGATGCCTACGCCAAAGCTCACGGACAAAGCGGCATCCTTGCTGCCTCAAATGCCGAGATCGAGAAATTCGTGAAACGGCAGGACGCCCTGCTCGCCAACGGAACGGTCGGTGGCGTCCTGCGCTTTCTGAACGATCCCGCGCTCATCAAGGACGGCAATGCGTTCTATCGCTCAACGCTTTGGGTGGGCGGTGGAAAGGACCAACCCGGCGCGGAACTGCTCACGCAATGGTATCGCCGCAACTTCCTGATCTGCGCCAATCTCGTGCAGCGCGCCAAGCCAGGCGATCATGTCGTCGTGTTCTACGGCTCCGGCCACTCGTTTTTGCTGCGTCAGTGCGTGAGCGAAATGCCGGGATACAAGCTGGTCGAGCCGAACGATTACCTGCCGAACTAACTACCAGCCGCCACCGCCACCACCGCCACCACCGCCGCCGGAAAATCCTCCGCCGCCGCTGCCGGAACTAGACCCCGGCGCTGTGGATGCCGACGCCGCTGCGGACGCCATTGACGCGCCGAGCGCGCTGGAGAACGCGGCGGTGCCGAGTCGGCTGAACGACGTGCCGGAGTACCAGAGCGGCGTGTAGTTGCTGTAGCCGGAACTCGGCGCCGCGCCCGCTGCGGCCGCCTCGGCTTCGAATTTCTTGCTCCACTGGTTCTCACAATCAAGCGCGATGGCATAAGGCAGAAAGCGTTCGAACACTTCCGGCGTGATCTGCGGCGGATTGAGTGCTTCGAGACGATCCTTCTCCGCCGTGACGAGGAACATCTTGAAGCCATCGACCTCGTCGAAAATCTTGGCACCGGCCAGGGTCGGCGCTTTCAACAGGTGATAAAAGAGGTAGCTCGCGAACCCGGCGGCTACGATCGAGAACGTCGCGGGCGGCGCGATCGCCTGTGCCAACACAAAGATGCCGAAGAGCAACCCGCCCGTGAACGGCACCGCGAAAACAGTGAGGAATAACGCGCCGAATGTGTTGAGGATGCGCGAGCCGGGCCCGGCGATAACGCTCATCCAGCCGTCATAGGCACGGTGCAGAAGGAACGCGGTGCCAATGGACCAGCCCGAGAGCCAGAGGAGCATGAACACCGCCGTCGCCGTGTCGTCGCACAGCAGCGCCGTCGCTATCGCCGTCACGCCGAGGATGGCAAGCCCGCCAAAGAACCACGCACTGTTGGTGATGAAATAGACGCGCTCATATTCATTCTTGAGCGATGTCGTGAGCGCGGATATCGACTCGGAGATGTCGGAATGATTTGCCTGCTTGAGTTCGATCGAGTCGTGTCTGGAGGAGAACAGCTTGCCAGCGATCGCCGCCTCACCATGCGCCAACCCGGCTTCGCCCTCGCTCTTGCCCGTACGTGTCAGCGTATAGGTGCCGTGTTCTTCGGAGATTTTCAGATAGCCCTTCACGGCCATATCGACGAGCGACGCCGAATAGGATTTTCTGTCATAGGCCATGCGATGCACGAAGCGCACGGCCGCCGGAGAGAAATCCTTCGGCGGTGCGAACCGCGGAATGACGACGCCGCGCTTCGGATCGCGCCCATGCGTCCACCACGCGACCGTAAAATAGATGAGCAATATAAGCGCTCCGGCCATCGCCACGACCGTCCCGGCGTTGTCACGAATGAATTGCTCGCGAAGTTCGGTTTTGGTCGGCGGGAGAACCGCGCCTTTTGAAAAGCCGACAGCGACGGTCAATCCTTCTTTCATGCCGAGCGAATGTGTCGTGACGAATCTTATCTCGTGACCGTTGATCATCTCGGCGCGCGCATTGCGCGTGATCGAACCGGCCACACCGGTGTAGAATGCGGACTGCCTGATCGTTGCGCCAACCGGCAATCTGATCGTCGCTTCGGCGTGATCGATCGGAAAGTCCCAGAAATTTCCGGTCGCGTTCCAATAGAGTTCGTCCTGGTCGGCAAAGAACCCGATCTGACGATCGGTCGCATAGGTCAGCGTATAAGTGTGCGGGCCAGGTTCCACGATAACGTCCGCGTCGCCGATTTTGACGCGCTCACCGGCATCTATCGATTCAACGCTGTAGGGCTCGGCATGGCCATCACGCGTCGCACTGAGCACGTCGAATCCGACGTGAACCTTGCGGCCGCTCTTGTCCGTGTACGTCGTGGGGAAGTCGCGGAAGATGCCGTGACGGATCTCGTCGTTTTCGGCAATGATCGAGATCGTCTCGGTGACGGTCAGCGCCCCGGTCTGTGCGACTGTGACGTCGCTCGCGTAATCGGTGATGCGCTCTTCAGCAAATGCAGGCGTGATGTAAAGTGCGACCAGAAGTGCCGCGAGAGCGCCAAGGCGCATTACGAGAACGAGACCTTCGGCGCGGCGCGCTCGGCCTCGTTGTCGATCTGGAAGAAGGCGCCCGGCTTGAACCCGCCGAAATTGGCAATGAGGTTCGAGGGGAACTGCTCGATCGTCACGTTGAAGTCACGAACCGTGCCATTGTAGTAGCGGCGCGCGAGTTGAAGCTGATCTTCGACGTCTGCAAGTTCGTTCTGCAGGGATTGGAAGTTCTCGTTCGCCTTCAATTCGGGATAGGCCTCGGCGACCGCCATGATCTCGCCGATCGCCGCCGTGATCGCCTGTTCGGTCTGCGCGCGCGCCGCTGGGTCGGTCTGGCCCTGACCTGCCGCACGGAGCCGCGCCAGCTCA
>Ga0105241_10004058_pt1 | contig 10834 bp, 7 predicted proteins | sample KBSC64metaG_FD_80422 | JGI IMG/M metagenome (GOLD analysis project Ga0105241, IMG submission 80422) | Corn rhizosphere microbial communities from Kellogg Biological Station, Michigan, USA - KBS C6-4 metaG | ecosystem: Host-associated > Plants > Roots > Rhizosphere > Soil | place: Michigan, USA...
CTTCTGGCCGGGCTCCAGCGGCGCCCCCACGCTGTGCACGCAAGGCACGAAGTCGCCGTCCTCGCCCAGCAGCTCCAGCACCGGCTTGCCCATGCGGGTCATGATGCGCATGTTGACCGCGACGTAGGCGCTGTCGGACAGCTCCACGCCGATGTGCGAGATCGGCGAGCCCAGCGGACCCATCGAGAACGGCACGACATACATCGTGCGGCCGGCCATGCAGCCGTCGAACAGGCCGCTCAACGTCTGGCGCATGTCGTTCGGGTCGACCCAGTTATTGGTCGGGCCCGCCTGCTCCTTCGTGGCCGAGCAGATGAAGGTGCGGTCTTCGACACGCGCCACGTCGCTCGGATCGGAACAGGCCAGGTACGAATTCGGGCGCTTTTCCGGGTTCAGCCGCTTCATCGTGCCAGCCTCGACCATCTGTGCGCACAGGCGGTCGTACTCTTCTTCGGAGCCGTCGCACCAGTAGATGGCGTCGGGCTTCGTCAGGGCCGCGATCTCGGACACCCAATTGATGAGTTTGTTGTGCTTGATGTAAGCTGGGACGTTCAGTGCGGCGACACCGCGCATCACGGGCTGGTTCATAGATACCTCCAATGCCAATTAAGAATTCCTGGCGATTCCGGCACCGGGATGCGGCAGAGGCGGCGGCCTGCGATGCGCGCGGTGACGGGAATCCCGTTTATCTTGTCCCGGCAGGATCGTCGTCGAGTTGGCCTCGTGGGCCCGCGCCCGGTGCCGTGTGATCACGGTTTGGCGCTACGGCGGTCATGTCACCAGCCCCGGACGCGGTTGCGCAGTGCCGGCGGACTGGTTGGAACGTGTGCTGCTGGCCGCAAGTAATATCAATCTGACATCTCGGGCTCTTATTTCTGGTCGATTCTACACCTGCACAAACGCGTTTCAAATGCTTCAATAACAAAAATGTAGGAATTTTGGTTGAGTAATGTAGTAGGCTATTTCTCATCGTTCAAATTCTGTTATTTCATTACTTTCTTACCACTAACATCGGCTAACATCCATGAAAATTGCGATTCTCGACGATTATCAAGACGCCGTTCGCGGTCTCGAATGCTTCCGTTTGTTGGAGGGGCACGACGTCAAGGTGTTCAATAGCTCGGCCCGCGGCCTGGGCCAGCTGGCGATCCGCCTGGCGCCATTCGATGCCCTCGTCCTGATCCGCGAACGCACCGCATTCTCGCGCGCATTGCTCGCCAGGTTGCCGAACCTGAAGCTGATTTCGCAGACGGGCAAGGTGTCCGGCCACGTCGACGTCGCGGCCGCGACGGAACAGGGCATCGCGATTGCGGAAGGCGTCGGTTCCCCCGTCGCGCCGGCCGAACTGACATGGGCACTGATCATGGCGGCCAGCCGCAAGATCGTGCCTTACGCCAACAATCTGAAGGATGGGTTGTGGCAGACGGCGTCCATCAATCCCGAACTCAACGGCCTCGGCCGCGTGCTCAAGGGCCGCACCCTGGGCATCTGGGGCTACGGCAAGATCGGGCACATGATCGCAGGCTATGCGCAGGCATTCGGCATGCAGGTGATGGTGTGGGGCAGCGAGAAGAGCCGGGCTGCGGCGGCCGCCGACGGTTTGATCGCCGCGCCGTCACGCGAGGCCTTCTTCGAGCAGGCCGACGTGATGACCCTGCACTTGCGGCTGAACGATGCCACGCGCGGCATCGTCAAGGCCGACGACCTGGCGCGCATGAAGCAAGACGCGTTGTTCGTGAACACGAGCCGGGCGGAACTGGTCGAGGAAGGGGCGCTGGAGGCCGCGTTACGCAAGGGACGACCGGGGTATGCGGCGCTGGACGTGTTCACCAGCGAGCCGCTGGCGGCCGATGCGGCTATCCTCAAGATTCCGACCGTGCTGGCGACGCCGCACCTGGGGTATGTCGAGCGCGACAGTTATGAGGTGTATTTCCGTGCAGCTTTCGAGAATGTCGTGAATTTCGCGAACGGGAACCCGACCAATATTCTGAATGCTTAGGAACCGTTATCCTCGACCGTGACGTGCGCACGGGCGTCGCGCGATTTCCATGATTCGACCAGCGTGTCGATGGCCTGGAAGTCCAGCGTATCGATGCGATGTCGCACTTCCTTGAGGAAGTCGGCGTAATCCGGATTTGCCGCCTGGGTTTCGATCCATTGTTCGATGTCGGTAAAACGGCCGCTGCGCGCGAATCCGGCCAGCCTGTCGAGGGCTTCGGGTTCCGGACAAGGCGACATGTCGTGGACACGGAGCGGCGTCGCCATGGCTTCAGCCGCCGGCGACGCCGGTCCGTGGACGTGCATGGGCGGCACGAGCATGGCCCCGACGGTCCGTACGGCGATCCGGAACGAGAACGATGAGCCGGCGCCCGGCAGGCTCGATACCCGCAGCGTGCCCCCCATGGATCGGACGATGCGGTCGGCGATGAACAGGCCCAGCCCGGTCCCGCCGTCGGTCGGGTGCACCTGCCGGAACGCCTGGAAGAGTCCGTTTTTTTCGTCGACGTCGAAGCCGATGCCGGTGTCCGCGACTTCGATGCCGATATGGTAGCCGCCAGCTTCCTCGTGCGCGTCGACGGAAAGCGTGACCTGGCCGTCGTGCGTGAATGTCGATGCATTGGACAGCAGGTTCAGCAACACTTGCTGGAGACGTGTCCCGTCGACCAGCACCGTCCGCGGTAGCGGCGTCAATGCGCGACAAGTGAATTGGTTGTTTTGCTGCGTGGATAGCGCAACGGCAAAACTGCTGATGTCGTCCAGGAAGGCCGGCAGATCGATTTCTTCAGGGTCGAGATCGAGCGGTTGCAGTTCGGCTTTCGTGAATTCGAGCAATTCGTCGATCAGGGCGAGCTGGTAACGGATGCTGCGGTCGATGAACCGGATGAGCTTGGCCTGATGGTGCGTCGCGGTCTCCAGCAGGAGTTTCGCGTATCCATTGATCGTGGAGAGGGGCGCGCGCAGGTCGTGGCTCACATAGCCCAGAATTTCAACCTTTTGCCGCACGTTGACCTGCGCCTCGTGCAGGGCGTCGTTGAGCGCGAGCGTGCGCCTGGTGACTTCTGCCCGCAGGCGCTCCTGTTCCGTACGCTGTTGATCTTCCAGATGCCGTTTCGCTTCACTGCGTTGCCGGCCCACGTGATGGATCCAGGCCGCCAGCACCAGGAGATTCGTCGCAAGACCGATGACCGCGATGACAGGGTTGGGGAAAATATCGGAGTGCAGCCAAAGCAATGCCGACGGCAGCGCATCGTGCCCGTCGAGGGTCCGTATCACGTAATTGAAAAACGAGAAGACCACCGTAACCAGCATCAGGCGACCGGTCGGGGTCCGGCGTCTGGCAAGCAGCAGTGCAAGGCAGATATTCAACAGGCCGAATGCGACGTTCAAACCCGCACAAAACCGGACGAAGACGTACAGGTCGCCAATCGCCGCACCGGCCATGCCAACCCATTCGAGCGCGAATATCGTCAGATAGGCGATGCGCACGGGGATGTGGATCTTCTCGCCGTTCGAAATTTTCAGGACAAACAGGATGAAGCAGGCGACCGCAAAATAGACGGCCATGGTTTCGCCGCGGGCCGCCCATTCTGGCGCGGACGGCAACAGGAACGTCCGCAGGTATCCACGGATGCCGGCTTCGTACACGGCAGTGCCGAGCGACACCATGGCCAGCAAGAGAAAGGCGACGCTGCGCGAAAACAGGCCGATCAGCAATGCGCACCACATCAGCGCCAGGAACCCGCCAAGTAGCGCAGCATCCCACAATGCCGCGCGCACTTCGTTGGCATGCCAGGCCGCCCAGGTGACGACCGTGGGCTGCAGGTGTATCGGCTTGCGGGATGAGATGCGCACCAGTACGGGAAGTTCGTCGTGCGGCTTGAGAGTGAGGTCGAGCAACGGGTAGCGCGGGCGCGCCGCATTGGCGGCAGCGCTGGCGGGAGGGAAAACGGTGTTAACGGTCCATTTGCCGTTCTGCAAAATGTAGAAATCCGCGCTGTCGACCCGCGGGTCCTGCAGTGCCAGCACGAGCGCGCGCTCACTGTCGTCGCGATTGGCCACGGTGACGTGCAGCCACCACGCGGACCGCGAAAATCCGGGATTCAGCCGTTCCTTGGTGGCCGGCAGGAAACCGTCTTGCGGATGACCGAGCCGCGCGATCACCTGGCTGACCGTCAACGCGGACGTGGCATCTTCAAAGATCGACACGCCTTCCGGCAGCGCCGACATGCCGGCCGTCCCGGCGGCTCGGGCGTTGCTCAGGGAGAGGCATAACAGCAGGCAAACAAGGAGCGTACGACAGGCCAGCACGGGCAAATCCCACAGCCTATGCATCGGCCTGTTGTTCCGCAGGCGGATGGCCGTCCTCCATCCGGCCTTGCTGGCGCCGCCAGTCGGGTGGCGTCATGTCGAAACGTTCGCGAAATGCTGTGGCGAAATTCCCTGCAGTAGAAAAGCCGATTTCTTCCGCAATATCGCTGATGGTCATCGACGTATTGAGCAGGAAGCGCTGGGCCGTTTTCAGCCGCGTGTCGCGGATATATTCGCCGGCAGTCTGGCCGAGATTGTCACGGAACGCCCGGGACAGGCGTTTTTCGTGCGTACCGACGAGCCTGGCTAATTCCTCGACCGTCGGCGCCTTGCGCAAGTCGCGCACCAGCACTGCGGCGGCCGCGCGAACCAGCGCCGCATCGGGTCCGTCGGGCAGGTCGGGCAGGTGCTCGTCCAGACGCGTACGGATGATTTTCTTCAGATGATTCCGGATTCGCGCGATCACCTCGGCCGGCTCGAACGGCTTGACGATATAGTCCATCGCGCCGAGTTCGAGTCCGCGGATGCGGTCGTCGAGTTGATCGACAGCGGTCAGGATGAGAATCGGAATGGCCTGGGTGGCGGGATTCGCGGCCAGCAGACGGCACGCCGTAAAGCCGTCCATGCGCGGCATGCGCACATCCATCAGGATCAGGTCGGGCGCAATCAGTTGAGCGCGGTTGTACGCCTGCGCCCCATCGAACGCGACGCTGATCCGGCAGCGCAATGCGCGCAGGATTTCGATCAGTAATTGAAGCTCGTTCGGACGGTCATCCACAACGAGGATATGGGCGCCAGCGATATCCTGGGCGGTATGGGGCAGCGTCGGGCTGGACGGCATGGACTGCGAACGGTGAGGCGGTAAATGTTACCGACGGCACAAGCTTTGCAAAAATGTGAACCATTATAGTGGACCAGTCAGCAAAAGTTTTTATGAAAAGTAACGACACGCCGTTGAAAATACACTGTTCGCATTACGAGGCTTGCACGAACCCGAGCCACATCGTCCGGGTTCGTGCAGGTCAGCCCACTCGCAAGGTGTGGACGGGTTACCAGCGATAACCGACACCTACGCCCGCACCGAACGCGCCATGCCGCGACACGGGTTTCGTCATCGAGCCCTTGACCAGCCATTTCTCCGACGCGGCGGAGATACCGACGGCGATCGCGCTCTGGCCACCGTACGTGCCAGCGCCAAGCGTGGCAACCTTTTCGCCGGGCAGGACCGCTTGCGGCAGGCTGGCCACGGCGATCGCGCTCGCCGTACCCGCATTCGCATCCTTGCGATACTGCGACATTTCGTCGCGAACGGAACCGATTGCAGCGTTCAGCTGGCGCACGTTCACGCCGTCCGTCGGCGCCGTGCCGTCGGCCATGTTCGCCAGTTGACGTTCGGCCCCAGGGGAGCCGATCGATACCGTGTTGTCCCGATCGGCGACCGAGTTCGCGCCCAGCGCGACGGCATTGTTCGCCGTGGCCTGGCTGTTCGTACCGAGGGCGGTGGAGTTCGTGCCGGAAACGTTCGCGCCAGCGCCCACCGCAGTGCCGTTCGAGGCGCTCACGACCGAGTTACGGCCGATTGCCGTGCCGGTCTGGTCCGCGACCGTGCCGACCGGGGCGCTCGCCGTCATCTTGTCGACGGTCGTCGTCAACGTCGACACCTGACCGGAAACCGCGGTGACCTGGGTCGCAACCGTGTCGACCTTGTCCGAAACCGCGCTGACCTGGGTCGCAACGTTGTCAACCTTGTTGGAAACCGAGCTGACCTGGGTCGCAACCGTGTCGACCTTGTCGGAAACTGCGTTGACCTGGGTCGCGACCGCGTCAACCTTGTCGGAAACCGTGTTGACCTGGGTCGCAACCGCATCGACCTTGTTGGACACCGCGGTGACCTGGGTCGCAACCGTGGCAACCTGATTGGTCACCGACGACACCTGGTTGGCAACCGAGTAAAGCTGGGAGCCGTTCACGGCGTCCGTGCTCGTTGCACTGACAGCGCCGGCCGCGACGTTGACGACCTGGCGTTCCGCGCCGGCACTGCCCACGCTCGCCACGCCGACCGGCGTACCAGCGAATCCATTGTAGGTCACACCACCGACCGTCACGTTGCCGACGGTGGTGGCAGCGCGCGTGGTCGAGTTGGAGCCCAGCGCGATGGAATTCGCATCTGCAGCCGTCGCGCCTTCGCCGATGGCGACTGCATTCGTTGCCGAAGCCGTCGAACGGGCAATCGCGACGCTCCCGGTTCCGGATGCCACGCTATCCACACCAAACGCAACCGCATCGGCCGCGCCTGCGTTTGCCTGGAAGCCGAGCGCCGTACCGCCCGCCGCGACACTGCCTTTGCCGACGGCAGTCGAGAACGTCGTATTGGCCTTGGCGCCTTGTCCGACCGCCGTCGACTGGTCGACTGCGGACGCACCCTGGCCGAATGCGGAGGCCGTTCCCCCGTTCGCGACCGCGCCGTCGCCGATTGCCGTTGCCTGCACGCCGGTGGCGTTGGCGTTGGAGCCGATTGCCGCCGCGTGGTCCCCGGTCGCGGTAGAGCTGCTGCCCACCGCCGTGGCCTGGGCGCCAGTCGCCGAGGCCACGGCCCCGATCGCGATGGCATTGCTGTAAGTGGTCGGAGAACCTGCTTTCGAGGTCGCAAGAACGCCGATCGCAATATTGTCGCAGCCCGTCGCCGTGGCCGGATAGGCGGGGCTTCCCGAAATTGCAACGTTGCCGTCGCAGTATGCAATCGTCTTTGTGGTTGTCCCGTTCACCGTGTAATCGGCCCGTGCCGGCGCGGAGGCCGCAAGTGCGACCATGGCCGCGCTGATTGCGACGGCGATCGAGGTTCTGGATTTGGCCGGCAGACGTCGTACCGGATGTGCAAACGCTTGTTTATTACTCATGCTCTTTCCGTAAAATGTGAAGTTGCTTTTGTGACATCGCCGCCTCCTCCATCTTTTTATAATGTCTCGCCGCTTTACGGATGGCCTTCACGATCATCGATACATCATCGCGATGGCGCCCGATCCGTGGTCGCATCAAGTTCGGGAGGATTTTGAGTCGAGTCAGCAAGGTTCACATTTGCTACAGGGCAATAAATCTTTTAATGTCGGTAAATTTATCCTTTTTGTATTTCACAAATGAACAATATGACGAGCCAATGGCGCCGGCGGACCGGGCCCGGGACTCGATGAGTGGGAGAAAAGGCGAGCGTTCCTCGCTGGAGGACTGGCGCTACCAGGATGATGTTATGCCTGGACGAGATCCAGGCTATCGGGCTCAGGAAGTGACTTTCAACACACCGTGTATGTCGCGCCCTACCGCAGCTCGGGCTCGCCGGTGAGATTGGGCTTGCGCGTCGGCATCTCATGCCGCCGCGTCCACAGCCCGGCCCAGCCCGGCGGCCATTCGATCACGGGACCGGCATACACCGGCAACCCCGCGCGCACCGGCACGACGGGTACCGGCGGCATTTCGATCAGCCCGCCGTTCGCATTCTTTTGCATCGGCGCCATATCGAAGGAATACATGTACCCCGGCAATAGCGCCTCGCACACGTTCGCAAACCAGGCCGTGTGATCCTCGTCGCGCCCGAGCGCGCGCGCGAGGCCTTCCGGATCGAATTTCGCCAGCGCATGGATCAGCTCGTCCGTACTGGCGCCCAGCGCATCGCCCCATCCCATCACGGGATTATTGTTGTAGTCGGCGCCGGAGCCATACCAGCCTTCGCGCCACGGGCGTTGCATCCAGTCGCGCTGGCCGGTGAACAGATGCCAGCGCCAGTGCAGGCCGGACGGCTTGGGCCAGGAGTACAGATACAGCTTTTCGTAGCCGGCCTTGTGCAGCTCGCGCACCATCGCCATCAGGCGCGCATGCGGCATGCGGTCGGGCGGGGAGCGGCGGAACCGGATCGCCTCGCCATCGGCATGCTGTACCTCGTCGGTCGACAGGTTCAGGTCGAGCGTGCGCGTCTCGTTGCCGAAGCGCGCGGAAATCCAGCCTGTCAGCAGGTTGACGTGGGTGATGACGCCATAGCCGCGATGGCGGTGAAAGATGACGGTACCGGGTGCGACGGGTTTCATTGGGAAGGCGGGCTCGGCCCAAAAGGAGAAAGGATACTCATCCGATCCGAACGATTCTAGCGCAGACACACACGGATACACTACGGTTTGCGGCTATCATTACCCACCTTTTTTTACAGAGTTTTCAAATCATCATGACTTTGCGGATCATCGCTACGGGCGGCACTTTCGACAAACACTACAATGAACTCAACGGTGTCCTGGGCTTTGCCGACAGCCACCTGCCGGAGGTCATCGCACGCTCCCGCATGACCATTCCGGTCGAGCTGCAGGTCGTGTCCCTGCTCGATTCGCTGGACATGCAGGACGCCGACCGCCAGAACGTGCTGGCCGCCTGCCAGGCCGCCAGCGAGAAACAGATCGTGATCGTGCACGGCACCGACACGATGCGCGAAACGGCCGAGGTGCTGGGCGCGGCCGTGTCGGACAAGACCATCGTGTTCACGGGTGCCATGATTCCTTACGAGATCGCCAACTCGGACGCGCTGTTCAACTTCGGCTTCGCCTGTGCCGCCGCGCAGATGCTGCCGCCGGGCGTCTACGTCGCGATGAACGGCAAGATTTTTACTTGGGATAACGTCACGAAGAACCGCGCCGCGGGCGTGTTCCAGGCACTCTGACGAGGGCCAGTTCGCCCGGCGTCTTGCGGGCGCTCCGCGATTTCGTCAATTCCTATAATGGTTTGGTTTTCCCACGAACCTGAGGAGCCAATGCGATGAGCGAGCAGCGCCCTACCCTGACCACACGCCAGGGCCATCCCGTCCGCGACAACCAGGCCATGCGTTCCGTCAGCGAACGCGGCCCGGCCACCCTCGAGAACTACCAGTTCATCGAAAAGATCACCCACTTCGACCGCGAACGCATCCCCGAACGCGTGGTGCATGCGCGCGGCACCGGGGCGCACGGCTATTTCGAAGCGTATGGGAAGATCGGCAACGAGCCGGCGAGCAAGTACACCCGCGCCCGCGTGCTCAACGAGACGGGCGTGCAGACACCCGTGTTCGTGCGCTTCTCGACCGTGATCGGCGGCAAGGAATCGCCGGAGACGGCACGCGACCCGCGCGGCTTCGCCGTCAAGCTGAAGACGGTCGACGGCAACTGGGACCTCGTCGGCAACAACCTGAAGGTCTTCTTCATCCGCGACGCGATCAAGTTCCCGGACATGATCCACGCCTTCAAGCCCGACCCCGTCACGAACCAGCAGGAACCGTGGCGCTTCTACGATTTCATCTGCAGCCACCCGGAAGCGCTGCACATGGTTACCTGGGTCAAGAGCCCGTGGGGCATTCCGGCCAATTACCGCGAGATGGAAGGTTCGGGCGTCAACACCTATAAACTCGTGAACGACCAGGGGATCGCCCACCTCGTCAAATTCCACTGGCAACCGAAACAGGGCGTGCGCAACCTGACGAGCCAGCAGGCCGCCGAGATCCAGGGGCGCGACACGAGCCACGCCACGCGCGACCTGTACGAGGCGATCGAACGCGGCGATTTCCCGGAATGGGAATTCTGCGTGCAGATGATGAGCGACGGCGAACATCCCGAACTCGACTTCGACCCGCTGGACGACACCAAGCGCTGGCCGGAAGACCAGTTCCCGCTGCTGCCCGTGGGCCGAATGGTGCTCGACAAGAATCCGGACAATGTGTTCGCCGAAACGGAGCAATCCGCCTTCGGCACGGGCGTGCTCGTGGACGGTGTCGACTTCTCCGACGACAAGATGCTGCAGGGCCGCACCCTCTCCTACTCCGACACACAGCGCTACCGCGTCGGTCCGAATTACCTGCAGCTACCGATCAATGCGCCGCAAGAACAGGCCCGCACGCGCACGAACCAGCGCGACGGTCAGATGACGTATTACGTCGACGGCGGCGGAGAAGAAAAACACATCAACTACGAACCGAGCCTGCTGGGCGGCCTGGCCGAGGCGCCGCAGCCGGAGAAGGATTATCACCAGCACGTCGAGGGCCACCTGGGCCGCTACCAGACGCGCCGCACGGCCGATGACTACCGGCAGGCCGGCGACCGCTACCGCACGTTCGAGGACTGGGAGCGCGACGACCTCGTCAACAATGTCGGCGGCGACCTCAAGAAATGCCCCGAAGTGATCCAGCTGCGCATGGTCTGGCATTTGTGGCATTGCGACGAGGATTACGGCCGGCGCGTGGCCGAGATCGCCGGCGTGGACCTCGAGAAGGCGAAGGCGTTGCAGCCGCTGCCGGGCAAGCCGGCGCCGGGCGAGAACCGCGAGGGACCGATGTACTCGGGCGGCCAGCCGGAAAGCGGTGGCAGGAAAGAGCCGGCGACCACGGAGGAAGTGGCCTCGGCCAAATAAAACGCAAACGGCCCGGACATGCATCCGGGCCGTTGTAGGGTGGACGGCTCGGCCGTCCACGCGTTCAACCGGAATACGTGCGGACGTATCGTTCGTTCATGCGATGGTTGAACGC
>Ga0105241_10004063_pt1 | contig 10822 bp, 9 predicted proteins | sample KBSC64metaG_FD_80422 | JGI IMG/M metagenome (GOLD analysis project Ga0105241, IMG submission 80422) | Corn rhizosphere microbial communities from Kellogg Biological Station, Michigan, USA - KBS C6-4 metaG | ecosystem: Host-associated > Plants > Roots > Rhizosphere > Soil | place: Michigan, USA...
ACTTCGCTTCGAGCGAGGGTCGACTCTACCTTGCTGCGCGGCTGCCCCGGAAAATGTCGCTGCGCAGCCGAAACGCTTCGGGTCGGACACAAGTGACTAAGTAGTACTAGGCGCGCCGCGACGCTTCGGCGTTCGCGAGAACGGAGTCTCATCATGCTCAAATTTAGCTCGAATTCAGTCGCAGAACACGCCGAAGTCCCGCTCGCCGATGACGGTCGTTTGGAGCAGCTCGTCGAGCATTGGAATGCTCGACGAGAGCTCACTCCCACGAGCGACACCGAGGCCAGTGCTTGCTACGTGGTCTCGGTCGGCTCCGGTCGTGATCCCGAGGCGCGCGCCGCACAGCTGGCCGAGATCGTGGCGCTGGTGGAAAACCAGGGCGGGCAGATCGTTGGCCGAGTGTGCTGTCAGCTGAACGAACCGAACCCGCGCACGTTACTCGGCGCGGGCACCGCGCAAGCCGTGGCAGCTCGCGCCCGTGCCTGCGGAGCGACGCTACTCGTGCTCGACGCGGAGCTCTCCCCTTCGCAAACGCGGAACTTGGAGGACGCGGCTGGCATCGCGATTTGCGATCGTGAAGCCATCATCCTGAACGTGTTCTTGCGACACGCCCGCTCACGTCGCGCCAAAATCCAAGTCGAAATCGCCCAGCTCGAATACTTGCGCCCGCGCATTCGCGGCGTGGGGCTCGACATGGACCAACAGATGGGCGGGAGCAAGCACGCCCGCGGCCCGGGCGAGACGGCCTCGGAGCTCTTGGCTCGCAAGCTCGACGGACGCCTGACCGAGCTGCGAAAAGGCCTAAATAAGCTGGAAATGGGCGGGAAAATCCAACGAGCGCGGCGCGCCGAATGCCAGCGACTCGTCCTCGTCGGTTACACCAACGCCGGCAAAACTTCACTGATGAATGCTCTCACCGAAAGCGAGCTTTCGGCGCGGGACATGCCGTTCGAAACACTCGATACCACTTCACGCTGCCTCACTCGACACGGCGGAGAAGTGTTGCTGAGTGACACGGTGGGCTTCATTCGTCGCTTACCGAGCCGGCTCCTGGCCAGCTTCGAATCCACGCTGAGCGAGATCAACGAAGCTTCATTGCTGGTGATCGTGGTCGATGCCGCCGATGCCGAGCGCGAACAAAAATTGCGGGCTACCGTCGAGATCTTGGAGAAACTCGGCGCCCACGAGCTGCCACGCTTCTACGTGTTCAACAAGCTCGACCGAATGCCTGGCGCCCCCGATCCGGCCGAGCTCGAACGCTGGAGTGACGGGCACCCTTGGGCGGTGCTCAGCAGTCGCGATCCGAGCGCGGTCAAGGCGCTCGAAGCGGCGCTCGTGCAGGCCGCGCGCGGCGAGGCCGAACCGCTCACGGTCTCAGTGCCCTACCGGGCAAGTCAGCTGCTCGGGCTGATCTACGGGCAATGCCGCGTGCTCCGCAGTGAGGCCAATGAAGGCGGGATGAATCTGACCATTCAGGGTCGGGCATCCGTGCTGGCGCGGATCCGGCACCAACTCGGAAAGGAGGGCTGATGCTCGCGCGTATCACCCTCTCTGGAGTGTCCGTCGTGACGCCCAGTGGCCGTCACTTGTTCGATGGCCTCAATTTGCGGATCGATGGCGAACACGTCGCGCTCGTCGGTCGAAACGGAGTCGGAAAGTCGACGTTACTCAGCGTCATTGCCGGTGACACCGAACCGCATTCGGGCCAGGTGAAGACGCGCAGCAAGCCCCACTTCTTGCCGCAGACGGAGGCGCGCGCCCGCCCGCTCAGCCTCGGTGAACGTCGTCGGCAAGCCTTGCTCGAGGCTCGCCGTTCAGAAGCAGAGATCTTGCTTCTCGATGAGCCGAGCGAGCACTTGGACGAGCCCACCGTGAGTTGGCTCGTCGACTGGCTCGGCAACTGGCCCGGTTGCGTGATCGTCGCCTCGCACGATCGGCGCATCTTGCAGCGCTTCCGGCACTTCTTCATCGTGAGCGAGTCGGGCTGCCGCTATTTTCACGGCACGCTCGCTGAACTCGACACGGAGCTCGAGCGAGAGCACGACGCGAGCGAATGGCGCTACGTGCAGAACCTGCATCGGCTCGCGACCCACGAGGCGCACACGCTGCACGTCGCACGCAGAAAAGCCCGAAAAAAGCGCTATGGTCGCTGCAGCGAGCTCGATCGTGCCACCCCGCGCATTCTGTTGAACGCGAAGCGAAGTCAAGCGCAGGTGAGTCACGGCCGGCTCGCCAAGCTGCGCGAAGCACGCCTCGCCTCACTCCGACAATGGACACAATCGACGCGGCGAGCCTTGAAGGTGAGCTTGCCGCTCGAGCTCGCGTTGCCCGAGTTGCCCGATTGCGCAGCAGACACCATGGTCTTGCACGACGTCTCAGCGCGCACTTCCGTGCGGCAGCTGTTCTCGTCGATCGAGCTTCAGCTCGGCCGTTCCCGCGTGGCTGTGGTCGGCCCTAACGGCTCGGGAAAGACGACGCTGATCGAGATCGCGCTCGGCAAACGTGTCCCCGACAGCGGCTCGGCTCGCTGCGATCCGTCGAAGATCGGGGTCATCGAACAAGGGGGAGCCAACTGGCTGCTCGAGGAATCGCTGCTGGATGCCTTGCGGAACCGCGGCTTCTCCGAAGACGACGCCGCGCGGCGTCTCCTCGCCCATCGCTTCCCCTTGGCGCTCGGCGAACGCCCGCTGCACTCGCTCAGCCCCGGCGAGCGCGCGCGGGCGGCTCTGATCAGTTTGTTCAGTTCGCCCCGGGTGGAGTTACTGGTGTTGGACGAGCCGACTTTCGGCCTGGATTTGCTGGGACAGCGTGCGGTGACCGAGGCGCTCAGGCGCTGGCCGGGCGGGCTTTTGGCGACCAGCCACGACCGTGATTTCCTGGCAGCCTTGGGCGCGAACCGCGTGATTCAGCTCGGCGAATCGCGAGCAACCTTCGACCTCGCATCAACCGAGTAGGCGCTGCGCGGCAGATTCCACCCAAGCGGCGTAGCGCAGCACGTCCGCGCTGGCTTTCGGTGCACGGAACAGCGCGCGCTCCTCGAGCAACGGAAAGCCGAGCGCGTACACGACCATGCGCGTCAATTGACGCAGATCCTCACGATCGGCCGCGTTGCGGCCAAACGCATCGGCGAGCAGCCCGAAGCCTGGGTACAGGCGCTTTTGAAACACATCGCGGATGAGCGCGCGGTTCTGCTCGCTCTCGAAGGCCACGACGAACAGAAAGCGCACGAAGCGTGGATGAGTTTCGGTGCTGTAGAGGGTGAGCACCATCTGCTTGCAGAAGCGCGGAATGTCTTCGCGACTCACGGGCGGCGGCACCGAGCCTGCGTCCAGCATGCGCTGGGCGCAGTGTTCGATGATCTGCGCGACGAGCGCTTCCTTACTGTCGAAGTAGTGGTAGAGGCTCGGTTGACTCATGCCGAGTTCGGTCGCGAGCTTGCGGAGCGATGCGCCGGCAACTCCGTGGTCGGCAATCAGCGCGAGGGCCGTCTCCAGCACCTCGACGCGGCGCGCGGGCGCGACGATCGGCGCGATCGCGGGCACACGCGGCGCTTTCTTGGCTGAAGTCTTCGGCATGAGCGCCGCGGAGCTTAGCTCGAAACAGTGAGCGGCAAACCGCTCTGCGCGTTTCCGTCGCGCTCGAGCGACGCGCCACCCGAGCGCCGCTGACGGGAGCGCGCGTCCGCGAAGTCGTGAACCGTTCGCAAGAGCGCGGAAACGCCGAAGACGACCGCAATGAACAGCGGAATCAGCGGCAGCATCAAGCCGCAGCACAGGAACGAAACGAGGATGAGCGCGAACGCGCCCAGCCAGGAAATTCCCAGCAGCAAGCAGATGGGCAGGGAGTGACGCGGAGAAGCACCAATGATTCGTACGGCCATGGCTGAACCTCCAAACTATCGACCGATAGTCTTTTCCCTATCGGTCGATAGGTCAAGCCGTCACGAGGCCACGTCCAGCGACTCAGGGGGGACTGACGCTGCAATCCGGGCCATTCGAGGCCGCAATTGACGACTGGAATGGCCAATGCGAGGAGCCGCGTACCGTTAAATCGGATTTTCCGATCGGTAGGAGGAAAACCATGAAGGCAAACGCCTGGATTCGTATCGCATTGGTGGGATTGGTCGGCGCAGGTGCGCTCTCAGCGTGCTCGGCCACGAACGATGGCTCGGAGGACCTGGTCGGAAACGCTAGCCTCGCGATCACGGCTGTCCCGAGTGACGTGGGCTGTATTCGCCTCACGGTGACCGGCGCTCGCACGGTCGTGACTAGCGTGCCGGTCATGACCGGGCAGTCTTCGACTTTTTCCCTTTCGGGATTGCCGCTCGGGAACGACTCGTTCTCTGGCGAGGGCTTTGGCGGAGCGTGCCCGCCCGCCGCCGGTGCGGTTGCCAATTGGATCGGCGCGCCCGTCGCCGCGACGGTTGCGGTCAGCCCGCCCGTCAACGTCACGATCAAGATGGTCAGGAACGGCCAGTCGAACGTAGGCGTCGACTTCCAAGACGACGCGACCTCCTGCAGCAACATGCTGAAGGACGGCAGCGAGACCGACATCGATTGTGGCGGACCGACCTGCCCTCATTGTGCTTCGGGTAAAGCCTGTGTGGCGAGCAGCGATTGCACGACCGCTTCCTGCGTGGGCGGCGTGTGCAGCGGCTGCAACACGAACGCGGATTGCCCGGGCGGGACCTGTGACCCGATCCTGCGTCAGTGCGTGGGCGGCTGCGCCGCGCCGAAGCTGATCTGCGCCGGAGCCTGTGTCGACGTGACCTCGAATCCGGCCAATTGCGGCGGTTGCGGCGTCACCTGTCCGGCAGGTCTCAGCTGTACGAATGGCATGTGTTCGACGGTCTGTCCGGCGGGCCAAGTCCGCTGTGGCAGCACCTGCTCGACCCTGCAAAGCGATCCCGTCAACTGCGGCGCGTGCGGGCACACCTGCTTACCGAGCCAAGCGTGTCAGGCGGCGATCTGCGTGAACACCGCGCCGTCTTGCATGGATGGCGTTCGCGATGGCGGCGAGACGGGCGTCGATTGTGGCGGCTCGACCGGGTGCAGCCGCTGCGCGGTCGGCCAGAACTGCATGGTGAGCAGTGACTGCACCTCGATGCATTGCCTAGTCGGACTCTGCTCGCCCTGATTCGAGGGCAAGAGGTGCGAAGCTCGCGTTGACGAAAACCGAGCCGGACGAACGGCGTGTCGCCTTGCGGCACGCCGTTTTTCTTTGTGGCTTTTCGGCTCTGCGCAAAAACCGACAGCGTGTCGACGTGTTCTGCTCGGTGGCCACTTTCGGGCGCGCGCGTCAATTTTCGCTCCTGACAGCCGAGCGAGGCCGCCAGCCAAGCCGAGGACTGGGCGATCGCGCGCGCCCACCGAATGATTGATCGCGATGCCGCACTGCACCCACCCACTCTAGGTGAGGCCCAAAATGGTTCTCGGTCTCGGCGGGTGAATCGTGATGCGCACTTCCCATCCCTTACTTTCAGGTTGTTTGTGCCTGATTGCCCTGTGCGCGTGCACCGGAGAGATCGGCGGCAGCGGGTCGCACGCGAGCAATGCTTCCGAACCCAGTGGCCACGCGGGGGGAACCGGCACGGGCGCGCCTGACGGGCCGGCAGCTCTGCTCGATTTGCCATCCGGTGCGCCGGTGAGCGCACGGCTCCACAAACTGACTGCGGCGGAGTTCGCCAACAGTGTGCATGATTTGTTGGGCGCCGATGCGCCGCTCTCGGCGGTGGAACCGGACAACGTCGTCGCTGGGTTCCCCTCGGTCGGGGCGGCCAGCGCCACGATGTCACCGGCCGGCGTCGGGTTGTACGAGGCGGCGAGTGGGGCCGCGACGGAGTACGTGTTCGCCGATCCGGCACGCATGGCGAGCGTGCTCGCCTGTGTGCCGCAGAGTGCAACGGACAGCGCGTGTCTCGACAAATTGCTCACGAGCTTCGGGCGGCGAGCATTTCGTCGCCCGCTGACGAGCGACGAAATCAGCCGTTTTTCCGGGCTCGCCAGCAGCATCGGACAGGAAACGGGCAGCAACATTGCCGTGGGTGTGCGCCATGCGCTGTGGGCTATCCTGCAATCGCCGAACTTTCTGTATCGCAGCGAGTTCGGTACTCCGAGTAGCGCCGCTGGCGGTCGAAGCCAATTCTCCGGGTTCGAATTGGCTTCGCGCCTGGCTGCCGCACTTTGGAACAGCGTGCCCGACGATACGCTGCTCGATGCCGCCGCCGCGGGCACGCTCGATAGTAGCGACGGGATCCGTGCTCAAGCCGAACGCCTGTTGACCGATGCGCGTGCACACCGAGCGCTGAAGTCATTCGTCGATGAGTTGTATGGCGCTCGCGATCTTGCCGAAGCCATCAAAGATCCGGCGCTATTTCCGGCCTGGACGCCCACCCTTCAGTCCGCGATGCAAGAGGAACTGGAGCGGCGCGTCGATGACGTCGTGTTTGGCGCGCACGGCGACTTCCTCTCGCTTTACGACAGCAAAACCACGTTCGTGAACGCCGAACTAGCCAAGCTCTACGGGCTACCGAGCCCGACCGGCAGTGGCTTCCAACCGGCCACTTTTCCGGACGATTCGCAGCGCGCGGGCTTGCTCGGCGCAGGCGCGATCCTTTCTGCCTTTGCATTACCGCAGCGCACTTCGCCCACCGCGCGCGGCAAATTCGTGAACGCCTCGCTTTTGTGCACGAACATCCCGCCACCACCACCGGGCGTCCCCGTGCTACCGGCGATGCCGCTACCGAACCAAACGTTGCGCGAACGGCTGACCGCACACCGCACGAATCCTTCGTGCGCCACCTGCCATTCGCTGATGGACCCGATCGGGTTCGGGATGGATGACTTCGACTCGATCGGGAAATGGCGCAGCGCCGACAACGGTCAGCCGCTCGACACCACGGGTACCTACGACGGCAAATCGTTCGACGGCCTGGCGGCGCTCGGCCAACTCTTGCGTCAGGAGCCCGTGGCTGGTCCGTGCTTCGTGAGCAAGGTATACGAAAATGCGCTGGGCCGCGCCGCACTCGAGGTCGACGGAGCCGCGCTGGATGCGCTCGCCAACCGCTTCAAAGCCAATGGCAATCGCGCGGATCTCTTGCTGCTGGACGTCGTCGCGAGTGACGCGTTCCGCTTCGTGCAGCCGAGTTGAAGCTCACGGAGGAATGACATGCCACGCCCGCTTTCACGTCGTTTGGTCCTACGCGGTATCTTGGCCGGCGGCATCAGCGTGGCCGTCCCGCTGCCGCGCCTGTGCGGCATGCTGAACGGCAATGGTACCGCCTATGCCGACGGCAGCGCGCTGCCACTCCGCTTCGGCACCTGGTTCTTCGGCAACGGCATCATTCCGGATCGCTGGGTCCCCGCGCTCACCGGCAGCGGCGAGGCGTGGAAGCTGAGTGAACAGCTGGCGCCGCTACAGGCCGTCAAGCCTTGGCTCTCGGTGGTAACCGGGTTCGCGATCAAGATCCCCAACAACGCCCCGCACGCCAGCATGCCCGCCGCAGCCTTGACCGGTGCTCAAGTGGGTCCGGTCAATGTGCAGTCGCCATCGGTTGATCAGGTGATAGCTCCCGTGATCGGTGGCGGCACGGTGTTCCCGACGGGCCTGCACGTCGGGATCTCCAATACTTCGGGACAGACCACGCTCGGCCTTGCGATTTCGTTTTCGGGCGCGAACGCGCCCAATCCACCCGAGTACAGCCCCGCCGCGCTGTTCAAGAAGTTGCTCCAGTTCGCCAACACCGGAGGCCCAACAAAACCGCCGGATCCCGAGTTGCTCCGGCGCAGCAAAGTGCTGGATGCCGTCGCGGCGGATGCGCGTGCGCTCAAAGCACGCTTAGGGAAAGACGACCAGCTGCGCCTCGATCAGCACCTTTCGGGAATTGCCGAACTGCAAAATCAATTGGCCAAAGAGCAAGCGCCGCACAGCACCGGCGTGATCACCGACCCGGACAAAGCCTACCCGAACCGAGGCAACGACGGCGACATCACGCGCCAACGCGGGCAAGCCTTTTCCGATCTCTTGGTCTTCGCGATGGCCAGCGATCTGACGCGCGTCTTCTCGTTCGCGTTCACGTGCCCGGCCTGTCACGGCAACTACACCGATTGCGGCCTCGATCCGGCGACCTTCCACGAAGACTACGGGCACCGAACGAGCCCGAAGGGGCTGACCTATGCCACGGCAGGCTTCAACACCGGCGTGAAGTTCGCCATGTCGAACCTGGCGGACACGCTCACGCGCATGAAAGAGACACCCGACGGCGCGGGCAACTTGCTCGACAACTCCGTGGTGTACGCGACCTCGTGTGTCTCGGAATCGCAGACCCACGGCGGAACGGACTACCCGCTGCTCGTCGCCGGCAAAGCAGGCGGCAAGCTCAAAGGCGACCAACACCTGCGAATCGTGGGGGAAAACGTGAGCAAAGTTCCGTTCACGCTGCTGACGGCACTCGGCGGCCCAGCGCCCTCATTTGGCATGGCGGAGGGCCAAGTGAATAGCGGTGTGCCGGGGCTGTTGGCGTGATGCGGAGTTGGCTGCGGGCGCTGCTGTTGGCCGCGCCGCTCGTCGGAGCCTGCGTTGCGGAGGGCGGTTCGCTCGGCCCACACCCCGATCCCAACGCGTACGCGAGTGGAAGCGGTGCGACGGACACGACCGATCACGGCGGCTCGGCGGGTACTGGCGATGGCGGAACCGCGGGCGCCGCTGCAAGCAGCGGCGGTAGCGGCGGTAGCCCACCCAGTAACGAGGGAGGCAGCTCGAGCAGCAGCGCCGGCGGCGCGGGCATGCCGAACAACGGCCCCCCTGCACCGAGCATCACGATCACCGAGTACGACATCCCCACGCCGAGTGAACCCGGGGCGATCAGCGCAGGCCCCGATGGCAATCTCTGGTTCATCCACTTGAGCACGAAGCCCAATGCCGTCAGCAGTCTGTCCACGATGGGCACGATGTTCAATCAGATCCTCACTTCGACGACCAACACCGGGCCAGTGGCGATCAGCGGAGGGCCCGACGGCAATGTTTGGTACACGAGGCAAGGCGGCATTGGTCGAGTCACTCCGGCGGGGAAGGTCGATGAGTTTGGCGTGCCGAATGGCGGAGATTCGGGCGGAATTTGCAATGGCCCGGATGGCAATCTGTGGTTCACCGAACCCAACAGCGGCCGCGTCGCGCGTGTTTCGCCGAGCGCCAACTTCAAGGATTTTCCGCTACCGGACAAGAACAGCAACCCAGTCGCGATCACGCTCGGCCCCGATGGCGCGCTGTGGTTCACCGAAGCCAGTACCAACAAGATCGGGCGCATCACGACCGCCGGTCAAATCACCGAATACCCAATCCCGACAGCGGCGAGCAACCCCGTCGGCATCGCCAAAGGGGCTGACGGCAACCTGTGGTTCAGCGAACACGACGCGCACCGGATCGGCGTCGTCACCCCCGCGGGTGTGATGACCGAATATGCGCTAACGAGCAACGCGACGCCCGGTAGCATGAGCGCGGGCTCCGACGGCAACGTTTGGTTCAACGAAGCCGGCACTGCAAACGCCATCGGCCGCGTGACGCCGCAAGGCTCGATCGCGGAATATCCCATCCCGAGCGCGGGCAGCGACCCAACGGGCATCACCTCCGGCCCCGATCAAAACCTTTGGTTTACCGAGTTATCCACGAACAAGATCGGGAGGATCAGTAACCTCAAGGGCGGCGGCAACGTCAGCGCGGGCGCGGGCCCGGCGACGAACGACGCGACGAAGTGCAGTAGCGACACCGATTGCGTGGGGAGCGGCAAAGCGTGCGGCGGTGACGTGTGCAGCGCGGCCGTGACGCCACACGTGTGCGTGCTGGCGACGACGATGGACCTCGGCAGCTGCAACTCCGACGCCCAATGTTGGTGCAAAGGCGAGGGCGCCACGTGCAACGCGAGCGCTCACCATTGCACCTTCACGGTTCATGACGAAAACCCGCTCGACGCCGGCAAGTAGCGCGCGTTGGAAACTCCAACACGCGCTCCGCCTGCGAAATCTTCGTAACTTGGCTAGCTCGAGTATCAGCGGCGATCGGTCGAGCCAGAACCCGCTCGAGCCAAGCCCGCTGACGACGAGTGGCTGCGACGACGGCCTATCAAATGGTCGATGGAGCGTCGAAGTTTGCCCGCCGCACCATTTACCGCCTGCTGAACCGTAGAGCCGCGGTGGCTCACCGCGATCGGCTGTTCGTGCGCCAAGCGCGCCTCGATCAGGCAGCGTTTGTCCTCACCGCCGAAACGTGGCCCGTTCTCGTCACTCAGGTGAACCTCAACGCCAGTGATCGACTGTTCGAAGCGTTGCAAAGTCATGCGGATCGTCTCTTCGATCTGATCTGCTCTGCGCGCGCTGGCTCGAATGTGCTCGTCGTGATTGATCTGAATTCTCACGCGACTCTCCTGGGTTAGTGGCTGCGGTGGGTGCGACTTTTCGTGTGGCTAATCCTCGAGTGAACTTCTAAGCGGTAAGTACTATTCCGCCCTTTTCGGGCGCGCTGGCAAGTCGAATCAACACACGACATTTGCGTCACGCCGAGAAATTTCCGGTTTCGGGTCGATGTGTTTTTGGCACGTGTTGCGCGAATGCACGGGTCAGGCCAACCCGGGACACTGCCTGACTGCCCCATGCTCTCACGCAAGCTTCAGTATTTATCCGCAGTTGCCCTGAGTTCGATCGCGGTTGGCTGTGGACAGGGAGCGGGTGCGTCGAGTGCAACGAGCGGCGGCGGGTCGGGATCCGTCACCGCTAGCGGCGCGGGCGGCACGGGCAGCGCGACACCGAACGCGGGCGCCGGCGGCGACGGC
>Ga0105241_10004068_pt1 | contig 10806 bp, 5 predicted proteins | sample KBSC64metaG_FD_80422 | JGI IMG/M metagenome (GOLD analysis project Ga0105241, IMG submission 80422) | Corn rhizosphere microbial communities from Kellogg Biological Station, Michigan, USA - KBS C6-4 metaG | ecosystem: Host-associated > Plants > Roots > Rhizosphere > Soil | place: Michigan, USA...
CCGATCGCGACATATTGCTCGCCCTTCCACAGATAGGTCATGGGATTGGCGACGCCCGGCACCGGCAGCCGGCCCTGCCACAGTTCCTGCCCCGATCGCGCGTCGAAGGCGCGCAGATAAGCATCCGTCGCGCCGGTGAAGGCGAGACCGCCGCCGGTGATCGCGACGCCATTGACGAGCGGCGTTCCCCAGTGAAAGGCGATGCCAAGCGGCGCGCGGTCTTCCGTAGTGCCGACGCGCGAACGCCAGAGAATCTTGCCGGCCTTCAGATCGACCGCGACCATCTCGCCCCAGGGCGGGGTGTTGCACAACAGGCCCAGAGGCGACATCGCGACCGCGCGCGTCATCGCAAACGGCGCGCCCTGCTGCCGTCCGAAATCGTGTCCGGGCGGCGGGTTGAACCCATCGGCCACGGCGGCGCGCGGAAGCAGCTTGATGATGTGAATCGCCCGCGAGGTGTTGGCATAGAGGATCTGGTTGACGGGATCGAAGGCGGCGCCGCCCCAGTTCACGCCGCCGCCGGTCATCGGAAACACCACGGTGCCTTGCGTCGACGGCGGCGTGTAGAGCCCCTCGTTGCGCGCGGACGCGACCTGCGCTCGGCAGGCACCGCGCTCCCAGAACGGAATCAGGCCGAACACATCGTCGGCCGAAATCTGCTGCTGCAGCAGCGGCGGCACGTGGGTCGGAAACGGCTGCGTCGGCGAGAGCTGCTCGCCTTCGGCGCCGCCTTGCGGCACGGCGCGTTCCTCCACCGGCCATACCGGCTTGCCGGTATCGCGGTCGAGCACGAAGACAAATCCCTGCTTGGTCGGCTGGATCACGACATCGCGCGGGCCTTCGCCGGTATCGATGCGCGCCAATGTCGGCTGCGCCGGCAAATCGTAATCCCAGACATCGTGATGCACGGTCTGATACGACCAGACCCGCTCGCCGGTCTCGGCGCGCAGCGCCACGACCGAATTGGCGTAGTCGTTGTTGCCGGGCCGCTTGCCGCCCCAGAAGTCCGGGCTCGGCGAGGACGTCGGCAAAAACACCAGGCCGCGCTCCTCGTCCACCGACATCGGCGCCCAGACATTGGCATGGCCGGCCTCGACGCCGCTATGCACCAGCGGATCGAAACTCCAGCGCGAACGCCCGGTTCGCACATCGAAGGCGCGCACCATGCCGGACGGCGCATCGACGCGGCGGTTGTCCGCGATCGCAGAACCGACGACGAGGGTGTCGCGGGCAATGACCGGGGCCGACGTGATCTGGAATTCGCCCGGCCATTCCAGCGGCATGCCGGTCTCGATCCTGATCTGGCCGTTGCTGCCAAAATCGGCGCAGGGAATGCCGGACCTCGCGTCGAGCGCGATCACCCGCGCGTCGTTGGTGCCCATGAAGATTCGCGCGCGGCAGGCGGCCCCGGCCGCCTTGTCATCGACCCAATAGGCCACGCCGCGGCAATTGTAGCGGTTGGCCGGGCGCTGGCTGGTCGAGATCTTCGGGTCGTACCGCCATTTCTGCGCGCCGCTGCCGGGATCGAGCGCAATGACTTCGTTGAACGGCGAGCAGAAGATCAGGCTGTCCTCGACCAACAATGGCGTCGCCTGAAACTTGGTCCGCTTCATCACCTCGGGCGCGCGGGTGTCGAGATCGCCGGTGCGAAACTCCCAGGCGCGGACGAGATTGCCGACATTCTCGGGCGTGATCTGGTTGAGCGGCGAAAACCGCGATCCGCCGCGATCGCCGCCCCAATGCTCCCAGGCGGAAGCCGAAAACGCGATGCCGGTCCAGAAGATGGCAACGATCAAAGTGAACAGACGAACCGGATTTCGCATCCTGCCCCCGCAAGCGCAACACAACGCTTGCGGGATCGATTACCCTATTGCCACGTCAGTATCTACCCCGGCCGCCGTAGTTGCCGCCATAGTTGCCACCGCGGCCACCGCCAAACCCGCCAAGGCCAATGCCGATGCCGATGCTGACGGGCGGTGGCGGCGGCGGCTCGTACACGTCGCGCGGGGGCATACGTCGAACGACGACAACATCGTCATCCGGATCGGGCTGGCGCGGCCGCTTGCGATCGACCCGCTTCTTCGGCGGATCCGGCTCGACACGCCGCACCGGAACATTGACCTTAAGTGGCTGCGGCTGCTGTTGCGGCGGCTGCACGTTGCAGGGACAGGTCGGCCCGGCCAGCGCAACGTTTTGCGGGATGGCAGCGTTGGCGGCGGCGACGGCGGGCGTGAACTCGGGACGGTTGCGCAGCCGCAGTTCGAGCTTGCGCGCGGTCGCGGAAAGATCGCTATCCGGGAATTTCTCCAGGAACGAGCGATATCCGGACGCGGTGTTGATCAGCACGGCGTCGTTCCACGCCACCATGCGCCGGTGCCGAACCAGCCAGTCGCGCGCCAGCCGCCCGAGCGCCGTCTGCGGGAAGAGGCCGGCAAAGGCCTCATACGCCTCGTCGGTGCCGTCGGCCACGATCAGCTCGTTCGCCGCCTCGACCGGCTTGCCCTTGAGATCGCGGGTCCACTCGGCGACCGACTTCTTCGGAGCCGCCGCAGGCTTCGGCCCGGCGACCGCGGTACCCGAAAAACGGAAGTCCTCGGTCAGCGAGGAGCTGTCCCACGGGGTCTGCCGTCCGTCGGTGACCTTGTTCACCGCAAGACGTACCCGCTTGAACGTCTCCTCGATCGGAATGTTCTGCTCCTTGCCGGCTGCCAGCAGCGCGTTGGTATATGGGCTGTTGGAGCGGGAGCCGTCTTCCGCGACTGCGCCCGGCGACGTCGAGAACGACAGGAAGGTGCCGGGAGCACCGACCTTGGCATCGACGATGGCAAGCCCGCTGCCGGCAGTCTTGAGTTCCGGGAACGGATTGTTGCGGCAGGCGTCGAGCATCAGGATGCGCATCTTGCTCGGCACTGACGTCAGCGTGTTCAGGATGTCGTTGAGGCGCACCGCCTGGATCGGAATGTCGGCTTCGCGCTTCGGATCGATGTCGATCGGAACCAGAAAATTCTCGCCGTCGATCTGCAGCCCATGACCGGCGTAAAACACCAGGGCGACGGTGTCGGCGCCCTTGGCCGCAACCTTGCCGGCGAAGTCGCTGACCGCCTCCCGCATCTGGCCTTGCGAAAGATCGGCCGCGGTCGAGACCTCGAAGCCGGAATCGGTCAGCAATTGCGTGACCGCTCTGGCGTCATTGGCCGGATTGGGCAGCACCGGCACCGAGCGATAGGCGGATTGGCCGATCACCAGCGCGAGGCGGTTTTCAGCGGATGCCGAATGCGCTCCCAGAAGAACCGCAGCGGGAATCATCAATGTGAAAAGTGTGTGACGGAACATGATGCGACCTCCGGGCAATGCAGGCTACGGGTTGGTCACAGCCCGAAGCCAATGGGTTCAAGCCGGCGGCGCCACGAGAGGCATTACAAAGGCCCGATTCAACGGCGATGTTGTCGCAGACCCAAGCTCTGCGACGTGATGCAAATCACAGTATCGGGATTGCGATCCGGGCCTAATACTCTGTCCGGAGTGGCGTCGCCGGGTTAAAACAACCTCCGATGCGGCGGATCGTGATTCACATAGCGCTGATGGCGGGCGCGGCGCTGATGCTTGCGGGTTGCGGCTTTGGCGACGTCCGCTCGCCGCTGCCCGAGTTCATGCGCGCCAAGGTGCCGGAGCCGCCCCCGCTCGAGCCGGCACCCGACATCAAGCGCATGCTGAAAGAGAAACTGGACTCGGTGTTCACGGCGGCTTCGCAACCGACCAATGTCCGCGTTTCCGTTCCGCACCCAAACCTGCGCGGTCCGGGCTGGAGCGCATGCGTCAGGGCCGAAGTGGTTTCGGTGACCGGCAAACCGCTGGGCACGCAGACCTATCGTGTCGAGATTTCCGACGGCGTGATCGCCGATCGGCAAAAGGTCGAAGCCGAGGACACCTGCAATGCCGAGAGCTACGAGCCGGTCTAACGCCACAGGCAGCGGGTCGTCGCCCGCACCGGACAAAGCTTCAGCGCGCTCGTCAGCGAGAACAGCACCCGCGCGCCACGGGTGGGATTATCGGGCGCGCGATAGGTGAGCGGCGCGGCGGCGCCGATGTCCGCCTGCAGGCCGTCGGCGAGGAAGAAGCGAACGCCGCCGCCGGCCGAGGTCAGCGAAAGGCCGTCGCTTAGGCGGTAGCCATCATTCCAGGCCACCCCGCTGTCGACGAATCCGTAGATCTGGTAGCCGCTCAGATATCGAAGATTCGTCTTCTGGTCGAAGCGCAGCTCCGCCGAGCCTGCCAGACCATTATCGCCGCTGATCTCAGCGCTGCCATAGCCGCGGCCGAACGCGATGCCGCCGAGATAGAATTGCTGCGAGATGAACAGCGGGCCGGACGCCGCCTGGCCGGCCGCGGCCAGCTTCAGCGACCATGCATCCGTCAGCGTCTGGTAGCGCGTGAACCAGAAATTCAGCGCGGAGAATTTGCCGGACGCGCCGTCGCGCGACAGATAGTCGTCGTCGCGGTGCGAGGCGCCGAGAATGTCGAGGCCCTGGCGATAATTCACCGTCAGATAATTGGTGCCCCCGAAGCTGTCTTGCAGACGGTAGTCCGCCGTGAGGCTCGCGGTACGGATATGGTCGGCGTAGATCGGGCCGAACACATCGTTTTCGGTTGCATTGGTGAAACCCGCCGCCGCGGTCAGCGTCAGGCTCGATTTCTGCGATTGCAGCGGCACGATGCTGCCGCGAATTTCGAACGACTCGGTCTTGATGTTGTCGCTGTAGAGATGGCGGTAATCGCCGGGCCAGACCTCGCTGTAGTAGCCCGACGCGCCGATGCGGGCGCCGTCGGTGCCGACAGGCAAGTCATAGGACAGGCGGCCGAACGCAAGCTGCCTGACATCACCGGGCGTGGTCGACAGGTTCAACACCAGGGAATCGCCGGGCACGAGATAGGAGTTGAACGCCGCCGTCCCGTAGCTCTGCCACGGTCCGACCGACGACGAGCCCAGATTGTCGACGCCGAACGACGTGAAGACGTGCCAGGTTTTCAGCGACAGGATCAGGCGAAAATCGCCGCTCGCAGTGCCGATCTCCTCGATCGCGGTGTCCTCGATACGCACGCCGGGCCGGCCATTGATCAGCAGCAACTGCCGTTCCAGCGTCGCAAGCCGCGAGGGCCGTTCGCCCAAGACGGCATCGAGCATCGGCCGGACGCCGAATTGTTCGGCGCCCTCTCCCTTCAGCGCCAGCTCCGTGATGCTGCCTTCGATGACTTGAATGCGGAGCTGGCCGCGCTGGATGTCCTGCGGCGGAACGATCGCCCGGCTGAGGTGGAAACCGGCGGCGCGATAGACGTCACTGACCGCAGCAGCGATCGCCGCAAGATCGGCCTGCGATACCTTTTTCCCGACATAGGGTTGATACGCCTTAACCAGCCGCTCCTGCGGTATCGCGACGGCGCCTGTGATCGAGACATGCCGCAGCACGAACAGCGGCTTTGAATCCCCCTGCTCTTGGGGACGCGCGAATTGCGGCATCGGCCGCGCGGTTGGCCCCTGAGGCGATTGCTGGTCTTCGAAACGTTTTTCGGTTTGCCGCGGATCATAACCGGGCTGGTTCGCCTGCTGAGCCTGCGCCGGAAAACCGGTGATGATGATCCACAGGCCGAGGCCAACCATCGGGAATCGGTGCCAGGCTACAGATGCACAACCGCGCTTCAGTAGATATACGGATGCGCGCCGCCTATCGTTGGTGGTGTCCCTAGCCATATGATTTTTAATAGAATTTTATGGTCAATGAACGGTTAATCGCTCTCCGGCAGCACACGGATTCCGCTCACTCAATGTTGAGACATTTCCGACAGAATTCGGGACAAAGCGGCAATCGGAGAGAGTTTCATGCGTGCGATCCCACACGTCTCAAGAGCACTCGCGACCGTGTTCATGCTGGCGACGGCTTCCGTCGCTTTCGCCGCCGATGGCGACGACTGGACGGTCAGCAAGTCCTCGGGCGAGGTATGGCTCACCGGCAGCGGCGTGCAGCAGGCATCGCTGAAGCAGGAAGACGCGTTGAAGCCGGGCGATACGGTCCGCACCGGCCGCACCGGACGCGTCCTCCTGAAGCGCGGCGACGAAACGATCCTGGTTTCGCCGAATTCCGTGGTCGGCCTCCCGGCCCAGAAGAAGGAAGGACTCTCGACAACCATCAAGCAGCAGGCCGGCTCGATCCTGCTCGACGTTGAAAAGCGCAACGTCAAGCATTTCGAGGTCGAGACTCCCTACCTCGCGGCCGTGGTGAAGGGCACGCAATTCCGCGTCACCGTCAACGCGGGGAAGACCACCGTCGACGTGGTCCGCGGTCAGGTTGAAGTCGCAGATTTCAAGTCGGGCCAGATCGCCCAGGTGATGGCGGGCCAACACGCGACGGCGTTTGCAAACGGCAAGGCGGGTCTCTCGCTGGGCGGCTCCGGCGTCCTCGCCCCGATCGAGCAAGGCAAACCGCGCGCGCCGTCGGTCGAGCGCGTTCCGGTGCCGCGCGGCGGCTTTACCGCGATCCGCCACGCCACGAATGGACTGGGTGTCCAGCCGCTGCGGCATGCCAGCGCGCAGCCCGCAAAGCATGGCGTCACCCGTATCTCGTCATCGATCGGTGAAGTCCGGTTGAACGTCCACCGCGTGACGCACGGGCTCGCCCGCGACAAGTCAGCGGTGCATGGCGGTACGCGAAGCGCCGCCAACAAGGACACGATCTGGACCTCATCCGATTCCAATTCGGTCATGGCGAATAACAGCCAGAGCAACAACGGTAGCAACGTTGCTGGCGGCGGCGCCGGCGCGGCAGCAGGCAGCGCGGCGGCATCCGGCGTGAGCGGCACGGTCGCTGCCGTCAGCGGCTCAGGTGGCGGCGGGAACGGCAATGGCAACAATGGTAACCATTACGGCAACGGCAACGGCAACGGTAACGGAAATGGAAACGGCAATGGCGCCAACGGCAACGGGAACGCCTACGGCCACAGCAAGAAATAGCCGCAGCCAATCAGACAGGACTGTCAGCCGGCGAACCTGACGACGACCAAATTCGAACCACCAGAATGGTGATCACGTGAAACGATATCGGCCGCATATTTTCGTGATGATTGCCCTCGCAATCGTCCTGGCGGGCGGCTGGCACAATTCGCTTCGCCACGCATTGGCCGACCTGCGGTTCGCCTGGCAGTCGCGACAGGTCACTGGCGATATTGTGGTGATCGCGATCGACGCCTCGTCGATCGACAGGATCGGCGTCTGGCCGTGGCCGCGCCTGCTCCACGCCGAGTTGATCCGGCAGCTTCAGAAGGCGGACGTCCAGGACATCGCGCTCGATGTCGATTTCTCCACGCCCTCCGACGCGTCGTCGGACTGGAACTTTGCCGAAGCGCTCGAGAGCGCCGGCGGGTCGGTCGTGCTGCCTTCCTTCCAGCAGCCGCGCACCGACAGAACGACGCTTCACGTCAATCGCCCGTTGCAGCAATTCGCCGAACATTCCTGGCCGGCGCTCGTCAATGTCGAGGTCGGATCCGACGGCCTTGTCCGCCGTTATCCGTTCGGTGAGAAGCTGGATGGCAAATTCGTGCCCGCGATGGCTGCCGTCCTCGCCGGCCAATACGACGAAAAGCGCACGCCCTTTCTGATCGACTTCAGCATCCGAACGGCGGGAATCCCCAAAGTCTCCTTTGCCGACGTGCTGCGCGGCGACCCGGCGACGCTGCAAAAGCTCCAGGGCAAGAAGGTGGTGATCGGCGGCACGGCGCTCGAGCTCGGTGATCGCTTCAGCGTCCCGAACGGCGTCATCCTGTCCGGCCCCGTGCTGCAGACACTGGCCGCGGAATCGCTGCTGCAGAACCGCGCGCTGCAATGGACCTCGCCCGTCGTCACGCTGATCGGCCTCGCCTTGCTCGCCTTGCTCATGCTGCTCTCATGGCGCCGCCTTTCCGCCGGCAAGCGAGTGACGCTGCTCGCCGCAACGGCTTTGGCCCTCGAGGCCAGTGCATTCGCCCTGCAGGCCGCGTTTCCGCTCATTCCCGACACCTCGCTGGTCCAGATCGCCATCATCGTCTACATCGCGGCCATCGCGCTCGACGAAATCGACATCAAGGATCTGCTCGGCAGGGTCGCCGAGAGCCGCTTTCAACGGGTGGCGATGTCGCTCGGCGACGGCCTGATCTGCACCGATTCCAATTACCTGATCACGGTCTGGAATCCCGGCGCGACGGCGATCTTCGGCTACCAGCCCGAGGAGATGATCGGCCGGCCGTTTGAATGGATTTGCGCCCGCGATCCCGATACGCCAGCTTTTTCCGTCAAGGATGCCGCAGACCTCGCCGCCGGCACGGTGATCGAGTTCGACGCACGCCGCAGCGATGGCGAGGTGTTTCCAGTCGAGGCCAGCTTCTCAGGCTGGCAGGGTACTGACGGATTTCAGTTCGGCGCGATCCTTCGCGACATCTCGGTGCGCAAGCGCGAAGCCGAGAGAATTCGATACCTGGCTGAACACGACACGCTGACCGGCCTCATCAACCGCAACACCTTTCATGCCAAACTTGAAGCAAAGATTGCCAGAGCCGGGCCTGACGGCCGCAAGGTAGCGCTGCTGGTCATCGGGATCGACGGCTTCCAGCAGATTAACGACATGCTCGGTCATGCCATCGGCGATCTCGTGCTTCGCGCCATTTCAGAGCGGCTGACGGCGGCGATGCCTGCGGCCGGCCTGATCGCGCGCCTGAGCGGAGACGAATTCGCCATCGCGGTTCCGACGAACGCCATCGGCCAGGACGTCAGCCGTTTTGCCGAGCAGATCGGTGCAGGCTTCGACGAGCCGCTGCTCGCCGGCACGCGTCACCTCCGCGTCAGGATCAGCATCGGTGCCGCCGTCTTCCCGTCCGACGGGCGAACGGCGGCAGAACTCCTGAGCAACTCACATATGGCGCTGAGCCGCGCCAAGGCGACCAGCCGCGGCGGTCACGTGCTGTTCGAGGACTCGATCCGCCGCGAACTGGAAACTCGCCTGACGCTGGAAGCCGAGCTGGTGCTGGCCGCGGAACGCAATGAATTCGAACTGTTCTACCAGCCGCAATTTCATCTGGCCGACGGCAGCCTGATCGGCGCCGAGGCCCTGATCCGCTGGCGTCATCCCGAGCGGGGCCTGGTTTCGCCGGGAGAATTCATGCCTGTTGTCAACACCTCGCCGATTTCCGAACGGATAGCGGAGTGGGTTCTCGAAACCGCCTGCGCCAAGGCGGCCGCCTGGGAGCGCGCAGGACAAAAGCTCCGGATCGGCGTCAACCTTTCGCCCTCCCAGTTGCAGTCGGGTGACCTCGCAAGCTCGGTCGCGCAGGCACTTGCCCGCACCGGTTTGTCTCCAACCAGCCTCGAGCTCGAGGTCACCGAAGACATCCTGCTGCACGACGAGCAGGGCGCGCTGAACACGTTCCTGAAAATTCAGGCGCTTGGCGTTCGCCTCGTGTTCGACGATTTCGGCACCGGCTTTGCGAGCCTCACCTATCTGAAGAAATTCCCCCTCGACGGACTGAAGATCGACCGCTCCTTCGTGTTCGGATTGCTGGCCAATCCCGACGACGCGGCGATCGTCAGCTCGACGATCGGGCTCTCCAAGCAGCTGGGCCTGTCCGTCATCGCCGAAGGCATTGAGGACCGGGCCACGGCCGACTTCCTGGTCAGGATGGGCTGCGGAGAAGGACAGGGCTATTTCTTTGGACGGCCGATGCCGGCAAGCGAGTTCGAGGCCAAATTCCTCACTGCCCCCGCAGCCGCCGAAGTCGCGTAAGGGCTGAGCAGCCTGATCAGGCTGAACGATCCGTTAACGCGACCGCTCAAATCCGAGCTTCGTGACAACGCTATTTTCTACCTCTTTCCATTACCGTTGCCCCGTGAACGCGATGGCCAGGCGGCACCCTCATGGCGCCGTCAGCCACATAAATCGCGAACGGGGATTCGGTGAAGTGGCTGACATTGCCGACACATCGACGGCTCGTCGTGCATCGAGCAAGGACGCGAACGCACACGCGCCAGGCTCCGGCCGGGCGCTGACGCCGCTCGTCAGCGTTTCCCCGGCCCAATGGCGCGCGCTCTCGACGCGCGTCGCCGAGCCGAACGGCTATTATTTGCCCGAATGGGAATTAGCGGTGAACGCTTCGGCATCGGGCCGCCTCGATGCCGCCGCGCTCGGCGCGTGGCGTGATGCATCCACCCTGATCGGCCTGATGCCCGTGATCTCGATGTGGCGCGCCTACAAGATCCCGCTGCCCGCTTTGGTCAGCGCCGATCCCTACGGCACGCTTTGCACGCCGCTGCTTGACCGCGACATGGCGGAGGAAGCCGTTAGCAATATTATGGAGCAGGCTCGCCGGGCCGGCGCGCACGCGCTGATCTTCCGCGCCACCTCGCTTGATGGCGCGGCCATGAAGGCCTTTGCCGACGTGCTTGGCCGCGACGGCATCGCGCCGCTGGTGCTGCAATCGCATGTCCGCGCCTGCCTCGACGCCACGTGCGACGCCGACGAAATGCTTCGCGATGCCCTGGGCGCCAAGAAGCTGAAGGAATTGCGCCGCCAGCGCAATCGCCTCGCCGAGCACGGAGCCGTCAACTTTGACGTGGCGCGCACGCCCGCTGATGTCGCTGCCGCGATTGAAACATTCCTGATGCTGGAAGCCAGCGGCTGGAAGGGCCAGCGCGGCACCGCGCTCAGCCAGGACGACGGCGATGCCGCCTTTGTCCGGCGCGCCACGTCAGCGCTGGCCGAGACCGGCCAGTGCGAGATCGTGACCCTGCGG
>Ga0105241_10004076_pt1 | contig 10799 bp, 6 predicted proteins | sample KBSC64metaG_FD_80422 | JGI IMG/M metagenome (GOLD analysis project Ga0105241, IMG submission 80422) | Corn rhizosphere microbial communities from Kellogg Biological Station, Michigan, USA - KBS C6-4 metaG | ecosystem: Host-associated > Plants > Roots > Rhizosphere > Soil | place: Michigan, USA...
GTGTCAGCAGGCATTCAGTATCATCCTGCTTTTCCACATAGAAGTACCAACCGTGGAGATGTAGCAGGCGTGTCCGCGGGAAGGCCAATTCACCCACTTCGATCTTGACATAGGTCTCAAGCTGCTTCGCAGTGTGGTTGATCCGCTTTGCCGGGAAGCTTTTCAGTGCAAATGCTTCCCGCCGCAGGCCACGTTCATCGTGTGCCCCCGTTTCGCCGGTCGCTATGATTGTTCCCCCGCGCGCCACGAACTCATCCAGCACAACCGCTTCGATGTCGCTTAGGCACGCGATATTCGGCATCAGGATCACGTCATAAGGGGCAAGCTGCTCGGCGATATTCGGGTCTCCCATCCGCTCGTCGCTGATGTAGTTGAATGGAATTCGTCCTTCGACCAAAAGCCGATAGGCGCCGCGAAAGCCATTTATGTGTGCTTCGCGGGTCGCCGTTCCGGACGCATGCAGGGTCGTCGCTCGCGAATGATATAGAGCGACGCGGGCGAGAGACCGTGTCTGGACGAAATTCTCTTCGTGAGCGGCATGCCAGACCATGAACTCGTGCACCGGTTCGATGGGAGCGGCATTCTCCTGCTCAAACGTGCCGAGAAGATAGTAATCAACCTGCGCGCCACCGGCGAGTTGTTGGCCAAAACGCAGCAGATGGTGTGCCGGCGTCTCCGATGAGAAACGCCATTTGTAGTCGAGAAAATTGGTCGAGGCGCAGGCATAGGGCTTGCCCCGTCCGAAGGCTTCGGCCCAGCGGGTCAGCTCGCCCGCTTGGTGTGGCCACTCCGGCGCTGGCCGTTCTACGGCCCGCTGAAGCTCCAGCCGCATAAAATCGCACGCACCGCGTCCATTGCCCATGACGCCGGTCCGCGGACGGATCGACTTCACCTTGTCATAGATGCGCTGTGCCGTTGCCTTGGTGGTTTGTTCCTTAAAGAGGATGTAATCTCTATAAGCCGGATCGGCCAATTCCTCCCGCTCCGGTAGAGGATGTTGAAACATCGCCGCAAATTTTTCCTGGCAGTTCCGGCACCAGCAGATGCCGTGATATCTTCCGCTGTAATCGAAGGGACGATACCCCGTCATATTGAAAAACACGGCGTCGAGATCGTAGCGAGAAAGAGACTCGTGAAGGATCTCCAGCGAATAGTCGTTCGCCCAGCCCCCATTTACGCAAGCTTGGTATGTGCCATTATATTCTTGGGGCTCGCCTTTCTTATTGTGCACGAACCATTCGGGATGAGCCGCGTAGGCGACTTCAGTGCCTTTTGAAAGGTCGTAGCGGCCGATCATGCGCAATCCTTCCTGGCGCGCGGCTTTAAGCATGTCGCCCGTGAGATCGCGGGTGAGATATGGATTGGGCACGTGCAACGTCAGCTCGGTGGGATAGAAGGAAAAAATTCCGCCAACGTTGAAGGTAATGGCAGTTGCGCCGAACTGGCGTGCCTGGCGTGCGAGCTTCACGGGGTCGAGAGAAGCGTCGGTGAGCCTTAAATTGGTCTGGACGATTCTGTAGGGCTCCTCCCACCAAGGCGTGCTGGCAACGTCGGCCATCCTATATTCCATGCTGAGTTCTCTGTTTCCTGCTGTTGGCCGACCGACGGCGGTGAGGGACAGCCATCATTGTCGGGCATTGCGATTTGGATCGGGTCCGAGGTCGGCTCCGACGTTCTGCCCCATTCACCTAGAAAAGCGATTATTGGCCTAACCATTTAATTGGCTTGATGATTCTGTTTCTGAGTTAGGTCCTGCCGCCCACTCTTGTTCAGCAGATAGGTTTCTCAATTGCTATACGATAATGGACAGATTATATATAAGATTGAAAAAGTACATATCATTTCCGCGTCGGCTGGGGTTATCCCATCGATGCGGACAAATGGATTTGGTCCGAATGGATAAGGTTGAAGTCAGTCTGACCCCGGGGGATGACACCGCTAGGCACCCCACCAACTACCAGCGGATCCAGGATTTAATCCGGCTGGATATTGTGGAGGGAAGACTGCAGGCGAACGTACGCCTTAAAGTCGTGGAACTGGCAAAACGTTATGGCGTAAGCCCCATTCCCATACGCGAAGCCCTCCAGAGGCTCGAAGGCGAAGGGCTGGTTGTCATATCTCCAAATTGTGGCGCTCGGGTTCGCCAACTCGATGAGCGCTTTGTGCGCAACATCACCGATATCGCCCTGCTTTTGGAACCCTATATCGCGCGTGGCTTTGTGGAAGCCGCCCGTGACGAGGACATAAAAGAGCTTGAGACTATCCAGAGGCGCATTGAAAAGGCCGCCAAGCTTGGCGATTTCGATGCCTTTCATAAGGAAAACGGGCGCTTCCACACATGCCTCTATGGACGGCACTTCAATGGGGAGGCATTGCGCATCATGGACCAGCATCGCGCTTTGCGGCGTACGCTGTCGTGCAAGTACCAAGTCAGCAATGTCCGCATGAAGCAATCATGTCAGGAACATAGAAAAATACTAGAAGCGGTATTTGCTGGTGACGCTGATGGTGTGGCGCGCGCGGTAGCAGATCATAGCGGGCGATCGAAGACCTACCTTCTGGGATTGGTGCAAGCCGATCATGCGTCTGCGTCCAGCAATTTCAGTCGTGCAATGAGAAAGACCGGAAGCTAGTCCCGGCAGGTGATTCAACAGATCGAGGCGAACGCTTGATCAATATCGCAGAGTTAGGCAGCTTTGTTGCAGCGGCGGAGGAGATGCATTTTGGCCGGGCTGCAGTTCGGCTGAACACGACCCAACCCACATTGAGCCGGCAGATAGATTCTCTTGAGCACGCTCTCGGCGTAAAGCTGTTCGAGCGGGCAAACCGTCGTGTGACTTTGACCATGGCGGGCAAGATATTTTTATCAGAAGCCAAGCGCATACTGATGCACCTCGATAACGCAACTAACCTTGCGCGACGTACATGGCGCGGCGAAGCAGGCGTGCTTCGTCTAGGCTTCACGGCTACAGCTGCGTTCGCCGACCTGCCGATTATTCTGGGCAACGCGGCCGAAGTGTTGCCCGATATCAGGATACTTCTGAAGGAAAGTTACAGCCTTATCCAGCGAGAGTCGTTGTTGGCCGACATGCTCGACGTAGCTCTACTGCGCCCGCCAATCGATCGTCAAACATTTGATGTATTGCTACTGCGGCAGGAGCAATTTATCGCCGCACTCAACAGCGGCGATCCTCGTGCCAACAAGGGGCAACTGACGTTACATGATTTTGATCACCTTCCCTTCGTCATGTATTCCGCCGACGGCGCCGGATACAGTTTTCGTATCTTAAATGCCATGTTCGAAAGGGCAGGTGTAAACCCCGACTATCTCCATCACTTGGACCAAAATCACAGCATTTTGTCATTGGTATCCGCCGGCTTGGGTGCGGCGCTGGTGCCGGACTCGCTTGCAACGCTGGCGGTTCCTAACGTGGTCTTCAGGCCGGTAAAGATCGATCACTCGGAGCCGCTGGACATGCTTCTTGCGTGGCGCCGCGAGAACCGCAATCCGGCATTGGCGCCGTTCATTGCGATGTGTCGCAAGCTGTTTGCTCAAAACACGGCGGCAGGCGGCGGATTGTGCGCGGAGTTTGGTGCAAACCAAAAAATGCGTATTAGTCCATAGCAAATACGAATTAGACGTAGCGGTGCCTACCAATTACACCGATCACCGCAGCGGATATGTTGTGCTGGATCCAAGCTCGCTGCGTCGTTGAGTTCGGAGGAGCGCTGAAAGTAGAGCGCCATTTTCATGGCGAAGTCTCTCTCATCTGATGTAGCTGACGTGACTAGCGTCGCGATGTCAGAGCACGGGCGACAAATTTGACAACAAAAGAACATCGCAAGGAGGGGTAACCGGTGAGTATCAGGAATTTCTTGGCATGTGGCGCCGCACTTTCAGCAATTTGCTGTTCTGCTGCCGTCGCGCAGACGGTTGAGCAAGTGGTGGTGACAGGTTCGCGGGTCATTGCCGATAGCGCCAATTCTCCGACTCCGGTGACGATCGTATCGGCTCAGCAGCTTGAAGCTACCACACCCACCAACATTCCCGACGGATTGAATAAGCTTCCAGTCTTCTTCGGGTCGCAGCAAATTGGTAAGGCTGGCGGCGGTGATAAAAATATCGCGAGCAACGTGCTGAATCTTCGGAATTTCGGCTCACAACGCACTCTGATTCTGTTCGACGGTCATCGGGCGCCGCCTTCAAATGCCGACGGTACAGTGGATATTGATTCTCTACCGCAAATGCTCGTGCAACGAGTCGATGTGGTGACGGGCGGTGCCTCGGCGGTTTACGGTTCTGACGCGGTGACTGGTGTGGTCAATTTCGTGCTGGACCGCAATTTTGACGGCGTCAAAACCGATTTCAACACGGGCATCTCGAATTACGGCGACGCATGGGGCTACAAGGCCGCTGTCGCGGCGGGTTCCGCATTGTTCGGTGGCCGCGGTCATGTCGAAGGATCTTTGGAATATCGCTATCAGGACGGCTTCGAGTTTTTCACGCGCCCCAATGGGCCTACCGTGTGGACCCTGGCGGGAACTGGCACGACCGCCAGTCCCTTTAGCTACATGCCAAACGGCAGCCGTCCCAATTCGAGCCTGGGAGGGCGCATCAACAACTGTGTCTCGCCATGTTCGGTAAATGGTTATCAGTTCACGACCAATGGCGTGCTAGCCCCCTTCAATCAGGGTGCGGCCACTGGCATTTCGAATGAAAGCTCTGGCGGCGATGGTGCTCAGACGCTCTATTCCACGGCACAGGATGCCTATCGCCAAGCCACCGCTTTTGGCCGCTTCAGCTATGACATCAGCGACACGACCAGTTTCTACATCGAGGCCACCGGTTCGGAAGCCTATTCCAATGGTTATCATTTTCCGCAGAAGCTGACGCCGGGCGCATCTACGGCCGCTGCTCAGGCAGACTATTTCAGCCAGGCTGCCACTTTCTTCAAAGATAACCCATTCCTTTCCCCGGCCGTGCAGGCACAGCTTGGCAATAATGGCCGCCATGACACATCCAACATATTCCAGGTCGGTGAGTTTCTCGAAGGGTTGGGGCAGAAGGAACTGAACCACACCACCAACATAAATCGGCTTCTGAGTGTGCAGGTCGGGTTGGAGGGGAAGCTGGCAGACCGCTTCAACTGGAACCTGTTCTACACCCATGGCGAGAATCGCCTGGCGGTGGACCTGGCCAACAATCAGAACTACCAAAAGCTCTATGCAGCATCAGACGCGGTGGTGGGGACCAACGGCACCACCCAATGTTACGCTGCGACCCAGGCGGCGACAGCGGCTCAATATGCTAACTGCGTGCCCCTCAATCCATTTGGGCCGACCGCGATTACGCCAGGTATGTTCAACTACGAATCGGAGACAACGGATTTTCGCCAAACCAATATTCTAAATGATCTTGGCGCTTCCATATCTGGTCCTGTCTGGGATGGCTGGGCCGGGCCAATTACAGCAGCCTTGTCCGCCGAAGCGCGCTTCCAGGATTATGATGTCACTGCGAACGCGCCGATCAAGAATGTTGACTGCACGGGCCTGCGAATCTGCAGTCCCAGCCTCCCGCTTTATGCCCAGGCGGTTTTGGCGCCGGTCACCGCATCTGCCAATGTCTGGGAGGTCGCCGGTGAGGCAGAAATCCCCTTGCTGAAAAATGCACCATTAGCTCAGCGCCTAGCGTTGAACCTAGCTGGCCGCTACACCAACTACAGCACCTCGGGGGAGGTTGAGACCTGGAAGATCGGCTTTGACTGGGCCGTCGTTGATGCGTTGCGCTTCCGCGGGACCACTTCGGTTGACATCCGGGCACCTACCTTGAGCGACTTCAATATGCCCCCCACTGTTGTTGTTAAGGTCTATCGTGATCTTCACACATCGCAAAATGCCACAACATTTAGCGTCCAATCGGGCAACACCAACCTAACCCCGGAAGTGTCACGCACTTATACGGTCGGCGCGGTATGGACGCCGGAGTCGGTCCCAGGCCTGACCATGTCATTGGATTATTTCCGAATCCACATGGATAACGCGATCACCGCGATTGACCCCACAACGATTCCGATTCAGACGCTGTGCGAGAGTTCGGGTGGCACCTCACAATATTGCTCCTTATATCAGCGGCCGTTGCCCTTCAGCGATCGTTCTGCCGCCAATTTCCCAACTCGTATCTTTTTTACCAATCTCAACACGGCAACAATCCAAACAGAGGGTTTTGACTTCGAAACCGATTACAGTTTCGAGATGTCGGATCTGGTGGATGGTTGGGCCGGTTCCTGGCAGGCGCGTGGCTTCTTGAGCTATCAACCCGTTCTGCAATCGGTGGCTTTTCCCGGTGCGCCTATAACCAAGACGATTGGACCGAAAACACGCGCCACGCTGTTCCTGACCTACACCGTCAATGACTGGACTGTTGGCTTGCAGGACCGTTGGATGAGCAGTTTCGGTCAAGCAAACCAGGCAGGTCAGGTCTACGTTCAGCCGGAAATTGGATCCTACAACACGGTCGATCTCAACATCACGAAAGCATTCACAATGGGCAAGACCGACATGTCCGCGTATTTCGTAGTCCAGAATGCTCTGAACACGGTACCGCCCCTTTATATCACGTCAGCCAACACTGGTTACGATCCGATGGCGGCGCCTGGCGAGAGCATCATGGGACGCTACTTCACGATTGGTATTCGGGCGAATCTGTAAGGATGGCGTTCGAGCGCCGGCCAGAGCCTTCCCCCTGGGCCGGTCAACTTGCCGGGCCGGCCACCGCGTGAATGTGGCCGGCCCGCCTTTTTGTACCCGCCTGCAATCAAGCGGTGGTCTTTTTGGAATGTGACGCCGTGGCGGAATTTGTGAAGCTTGGCGTAATGACTTGGGAACATCAGAGGGCTTTCTTATGAGTAAATTGGTCGATGTCTCTGTGGAACTTCCCAATGAGGCGGCAATTGGTATGGAGGTTCTGGAAAAGCTCCGGTACGTCAGCACCGCCACCTTGGCAACCGCTCTGTTCAAACGAGGGTTGCGAAACCAAATGATCCAGGAGGCGCAGCCTCTGGCCCCTCTGGGGAAAAACATGGTGGGACTCGCGTATACTCTCCGCTATATACCGGCGCGAGAGGATCTAAATCCGATATCTGTGTTTCAGGACGCCACGCACCCACAGCGCAAGGCCGTGGAATCTTGTCCTCCTGGTGCGGTGCTGGTGATCGATAGCCGCGGCAACGCTCGCGCAGCATCGGCTGGGAGTATTTTGATCCGCCGGCTTATGGTGCGCGGATGCGCCGGCGTGGTAACCGATGGCGGATTTCGCGACAGCGCGGAAATTGCCGCGCTCGACATCCCGGCGTTTCATCGTCGACCCTCCGCCCCCACAAACCTCACACTGCACCAGGCCGTCGATATCAACGTACCTATCGGTTGTGGTGATGCACCCGTATTCCCAGGCGACGTTGTCGTAGGCGACGCGGATGGCGTGATCGTCATACCGGCGGATATCGCCGAGGAGATCGCAGAAGAAGCAACAGCCATGACGGTTTATGAGGATTTTGTCGTGGCAATGGTGGCAAAAGGCCATTCGATTATCGGGCTTTATCCCCTGAACGATCCGAAAATGAAGGCCCTGTTCGAAAGCTGGCGGAAGGAAAACAACCGCTAAGCACGTCGATCCAGGCGCCAAATGCCGATCCGGCTGGCGTGCCTTCGTCTTGTGAATTAGCGGCAGTATGAATTGAACGGAACGGGAGATTTCATGAAGTCCAATTCCAATAAGTCATCGCGTCGTTCTTTCTTGGCAAACGCCGGCCTGGGCTTGGCGGCCGCCGGCAGCGCTTCCACAACTGGTATCAATTTTGCCGAAGCTGCGGAAAACACGCCAGTCACGATCAAAGACGTCCAAGTCATGACGGTCGGTGGTCAGCGCACGTACACTTTTGTCCGGATTGTGACCAATGACGGCATGTACGGGATCGGCGAAGCTTATGGCACACCGGGTGTGGGAATTGCCGAACAAATTCTTTCTCTTAAACCGCAATTGGTCGGCAAGAATCCGCTTGAAATCGATAAGATTTATACATTCTTGGGTGTCGGCGCTCCAAGTCTGGCCGGCACGCGCACGGATGGTTCTTCCCATAACCTAATGCGCGCTGCCAGCGGTATCGAGATGGCGCTTTGGGACCTTGCGGGGAAGATTCTCGAGACGCCGTCGTCGGTCCTTTTGGGCGGTCATTTCCGGGAACACGTTCGGGTGTATGACCATTCCCATCCGCGCGACATGATGGACAAGGCATCGTGCCGTGAATGGGCAGACAAGGTGCGCGCGGATTCCAACGGTTTTACCGCGCATAAGATCGATTTTTCCCGCAACGAGGATATTTGGTCGAGCGGAAAGGGTTTCGCGGATAGCGGACGCGATCCGGCAAACCGCCAGCTTAGCACCCAGGAACTGATCCGCGTCGCCAAATCATTTGAGAATGTGCGCGAGGCTATCGGCTGGGATCATGACATCATGGTGCATTGTCACTGGGAGTTCGATGTCGGGAGCGCACTGGAGTTGGCGCGCGCGGTGGCGCCGATGAAGCCGCTGTGGCTGGAAGACCCGCTTCAGGTGCCCTATACCGATTCTTGGAGGCGCTTAACCGAAGAATCTCCCGTGAGGATTCTGACGGGTGAAAATCTGGAGCGGGTAGGTGGCTTTGTCCCGTTCCTGATCAACCAGGGCTGCGATATCGCCAACCCGGATTTGCGCAACAGCGGCGGCTTCCTCGAATCCAAACGCATTGCAGATTTTGCCTCCGTTTTTGGCGTTCCGATGACGGTGCACAACACGGGCAGCCAGCTTTACACTTGGCAGGCCTGCCAGTGGGCTTCTTCCATACGCGACTTCATGATGGTGGAAACGGTCACGGGGCAGGGTGGCTGGATGGATCAGCTTCTCAAGATCGATGGTCGCTATATGGAAAAGGGGCATGTCAAGGTCAGCAACAAGCCCGGCACCGGAGCAGAACTGAACCGCGAAGTCGTCCAGGCCCATCTGGTGGCGGGCCAAACGTGGTGGGGCGACCTGTGAGGAGCGCTGCCCGCACGGCCGCGATCCCGCACTATTCCACCGCGGCACGCTGGTGGATCGTCGGCATCCTGGCGCTGGGCTGTATCATTGCTTATGTCGACCGGGTAAACCTGTCCTTTGCCGTCATCGACGCCGATTTTAAGCGGTATTTCTCCATCAGCGACACCGAGCGCGGGCTGGTCAACTCGGCGTTCTTCTGGTCCTACGCGGCGCTGCAAATTCCGGCTGGTTGGCTGGTCGACCGCCTAGGTTCCAAATACCCGCTGGCGGTTTCGTTCGCGGTGTGGAGCGGGTTAACGGCATTGGCTGCCTTCACCACAGGGTTCGCCAGCCTGTTCGCGGTGCGTCTGCTTTTGGGTGTGGGTGAGGCGGTGATGCATCCGGCGTCGATGCGCTGGATCCGTTACAATTTCGATGAAAAGAAGCGCGGCTTCGCTATCGGATTATTCATGTCAGGCTCCAAATTTGGTCCCGCCATAGGCTCCGTCCTGGCGGCGCTTTTGATCGAAACCTATGGTTGGCGCGCCATGTTCTTGATTCTGGGGTTGGCGGCGATGCTGTGGCTGCTGCCCTGGTTGTGGTTCGTTAAGGACGACCGGGCCACCGGATCGGCGGCGGCGCCCGCTTCCGGAACAGCGGGTGACGCGTCCATAGGCCGCCTGCTGGCAAGCCCCATCCTATTGGGTATCATCGTCGGCACTTTTGCCTACATGTATTTCGTCTATTTCTGCATGACCTGGATGCCCGCCTATCTGCGCGAGGCCCGAGGTCTATCGCTCACCTCCAGTGGCATCTACACCACTTTCAGCTTCGCCGGCATGGCGACCATGTCCATCATCGGCGGCTGGCTTGCCGACCGCATGATCGCCACTGGCTTTAATGCTGTTGTGGTGCGCAAGGGCTTTACGGTCGCCGGCTTCCTCCTGGCGTCGACCGAAGTGTTTAGCCCGTTGCTTACTTCGCTGGACTGGGCGCTGGTTGTCTCGATCTTCTCGTTGAGCGGACTAGGCCTGGCCACGGCCAACTACTGGGCGCTTACCCAGACGCTGATCCCCGGTAGCCAGACCGGCCGTATCGTTGGCATCCAGAACTGTGCCGCCAGCGTGGCAGGTATCGTCGCGCCCATTATCACCGGCTGGCTCGTGGAAAAGACCGGCGGCTATGCCGCAGCGATGCAGATGGTGTTGTTTTTCCTGATCTGCGGGATTCTGGCCTACATATTTTTAGTGAGAGATCCCGAAGCACCCTGATTTTGCAGACTGAGATGTTGCAAATAATGCGCGAGATGTTTTGGGCAGCTTTGTTTATTTCACTGGCGGTTCCCGCGGGTGCTGTACCGGTGCTGCCCATCGCAACCGACTGGGCGGCTTACGGTAAGGACGCCGAAGGCGCGCGCTTTTCATCCTTGAAACAGATAACGCCCGAGAATGTGAGCAAGCTTGAGATCGCGTGGCGCTATCACATGAAGCCAGCGTTTCTGGGCAAGGATAGTCCTATTCCTTTTTCAACTAGCACGCCGATAGAAGTGGACGGCGCGCTATATATGGGAACTCCTTACGGACGAGTGGTGGCGTTAGATGCAACCACCGGTGAGCAGATCTGGGTCTATACGCTGCCGAAGGGCGACCAGCCTGCCCGTCGCGGCTTGGCCTATTGGCCAGGAGAAGGCAGTGACGGACCCCGCATCATCTTTGGCACCGCGCAAGGAAAGTTGATCGCCCTGGAAGCA
>Ga0105241_10004077_pt1 | contig 10796 bp, 10 predicted proteins | sample KBSC64metaG_FD_80422 | JGI IMG/M metagenome (GOLD analysis project Ga0105241, IMG submission 80422) | Corn rhizosphere microbial communities from Kellogg Biological Station, Michigan, USA - KBS C6-4 metaG | ecosystem: Host-associated > Plants > Roots > Rhizosphere > Soil | place: Michigan, USA...
GAGCACAACCGCAGTCAGTCCGTTGGTCGTGGGTCTACCTCTCCGCCCTCATCTCGTCTTTCAGCCACATCGCTCTCGACTGGACCAACAACTACGGCGTCCGCCCCTTCTATCCCTTCAACCCTCGCTGGTACGCCGGCAGCTTTGTCTTCATCGCCGAGCCCGTAATGTGGGCGCTTCTCTTCGCAGCGCTCATCATTCCCGGCATCTTCGGCCTCGCCGAACGCGAAATCAGTTCCCGGCGCACTTCCACAGCTTTTCGCGGCCGCGGCATGGCCATCTTCGCCCTCAGTGGAATCTTCCTGCTCTGGTGTTTCCGTTACATCCAGCACACGCAGGCCGAAGACCTCGTCCGCAACAATCCCATCACTCTCGATCCTGTTGACCGCATCGGTGTCGAACCCTATCCGTGGAATCCCTTCCGCTGGCATGTGATTGTCGAAACGCCCAACTACTACCAGTTCGCCGAAGTCAACACCCGCACCGACGACGTCGAGAGTGACGCGCAGACCGACCAGATGTACAAGCCCAAGTACACCGCGGCCGTCGCCGCCGCAAAGCAGACTCTGCTTGGCCAGGTCTATCTCGATTGGGGCACATGGGCCGTCGTCTCTGACATTGGCCAGGTGCAAGTGGTCGGAATCGACCCGCCCAAGCTTCCTCCAGGTCGCACATGGACCACCGTCGAGTTCACCGACCTTCGCTTTGGATATGACTTCCGCGGCACCGGCAACACGCGTCCCCCAGGCGGGCTCACCGGCGCAGTCTACATCGTCGATGGAAAAGAAGAGGCCGGAACGGAGATGGGCGGCCGCGAACAGAAATGAAGAGTTCCATGAGCTTGACGCCGAAACAACTGGCTATTGAGTACTACTTCGGAGATCTTCAGTACTGGAAGTTGCCCAAGATCGCCGCCCAAGCCCTCGAAGAAGGCTACGACGGTCCCGCACTGCGCATGCTCGCTTGGATCAATGATCCGAAAGAAGCGGAGATGGACCATGGGCAAATTGATGCAGCCTTTCGAGAGATGGGCGTAACGGATGCCCCGATCTCAAAAGAACGGGCCAGAATAGCTCTTACTTGCCAGTTAGCTCAGGACGTCTCAAATGGCTATCGGAACGTGTTCGAAGCAGCGACGCACTTGCGCATTCATTTATGCGAGTTCGAGACCCCATCTCCAGAGCTGACCAAGCTCTGGGAACTCGCAAAAATTTCCAAGAACGCGCCGAGATCAAAATGCGGGGAACTGGAGACAAGACTCCGTCATGCGTTCTCAGAATTTCTGAGGAATAATCAAGCTTCTGCTCAGAGTGATTGAGACAAGCATTCCGAATCGGCCACCGAGCTCCGCTAACTCCGCTAACGTGCGAAGCACGCTAACACCGCCGAGACTAAGCCCTCTTCCGGCTCTTAGCCCGCGTCGCCGTCCGCTTCGCCTTCCCGGTCTTCCCGCCACGATGCTTCGTCGCCGACACCTGCCGCGTTGTCGCCGCGTGCCGCCCTCTGTGGCGATGCACAACCGCCGGCCGCAGCACCGCGCCAACCCTCTTCTCCGCCGCCGTCGGATCGTCGCTATACGCCGGATCCAGCATCGCAATCACGGAGATCGCCCGCGTGCGATACTTGTGCGCCCACTGGCTCCCCATCAGCGACTGCTGCACTCCCAGCCAATACTCCGGAGACTGATCCATCTGACCGATCGCTGTCGTCGGCGTGGCCGTCGCGTCCTCCACCGCCTGCGCAAACATCTGCGAATCCGCCGCCGCCGTGGCCGGCGCTCCAGCATCGGCATCCGCCGCCACTACCTGCTGCCCGCGCGGCGCCCCTGGATTGATCGTTGTCAGGAACGCATTGAAGTGCTCGAGGTTCACGCCCATCTGGTAAACCAGCTGCGCCATCGCCATCTGCTGCGGCCCATTCAACTGGTCGAAGTTCCGGCAATAGGCCTTCGCGTTGTAAACCGCCTGAATCGCTCCCACGCGCACCAGTTGAATCGCATCGTCGTCCGAAATCTGTGCCGGCAGGCTGTAGAGCTTCTTCCGCCACGTCCGCTTGCTCCACGTCCGTCGCCGTTCGTAGAAGGTCTTCAGAATGCCGTCCAGCCGCGCCGGATCAAACCCAGCCGCCTGCCACAAATCCGCCGACGAAGGCTCCAGAAATGGGTGCGGATTATTCGCATCGAGCTGCGGATGCTCGCGCTCCGGCAGATCCAGGCTGAACCCCGCCCCAATCAGTGGCTGTGCCGTCCTCGGATCCGGATACGCCGCTAGAACCCAACCCTCATGCCGTCGGTCGCGCAGAATGTCGACCAGCTCGTTCATATCGAACTTTACGTCCGTATCCTTGAACTCCTCCATCATCCGCAGAGCAGCACTGCGCGCGACGATGGGCGTTGGCGCAGCCACCGCCGTCTGAGTGGTCGTTGAACTCGGCAACGAAGGCGCATCCTGCGCGAGCGCAGAACCTCCCAGGGCTGTAGCTACCAAAGCAAGAGCGAAGGTCTCAAGAATTCTCACTGAACGGGTCCTGCTTCCAGATTGACGGCTTTTCGCCTTCGGCGCAATCGCCTCTGCGCGCCAAATGCGAAAAAAGTAATTGTTTTGTTCAACACCATAGGCACACCCTGGGTTGCTGCTGCCCCGTAAAAACTTTTATTCACCCGGCACTTCGCCAAGGTTGACCATCCGAGCCTCAGGTCCGACAATGGTAGTTCCGCCCGGTGCAGCCGTTACCGGGAGCTTCCGTAAACTAGAGGTGTTCATGCCCGCTTATCTGCTGCTGGTTCTCGCCATTCTCACCCGCGTCCTGCCCCACCACGCCATGCTTAACTTCACGGCAGTCGGTGGCGCATTGCTCTACTTTGGGGCGCGGCGCCCATGGCGCGAAATGCTGGCCCCCCTGGCGGCCCTCATTGCTACGGACTACTTCCTCACGGTCTACAGCTACCACTACGAGTTTGTCTGGACCTCATATGTCACCACATGGGCCTGGGCGGCCGCTGTCATGGTGCTCGGTTACATCCTCCTCAAATCCAGGACCAGCTGGCTGCGCGTTGGCGCCGCCGTCGTCCTCGGACCCACTTCCTTCTGGCTCATCTCCAACTACGCGGTTTGGGTTGCATCGAGCCACGCGGTTCCGGTTGTGAACGACATGTATGCGCACAGCTTCTCCGGCTTGATCGCATGCTATGCCGCAGCCCTTCCGTTCTATCGCAACGATCTCATTTCGACCGCCATCGTCGCCGGCCTTGCATTTGGTGTTCCTGTCCTTGTTCGCAAGAGCCGCCTTCAACACCAGGCCGGCGCAGTTGAAGCGCGCTAATTCAAAACCGGAGCAAGACCTGCATCTCTGCCGTACTTGCTGGAAGCCAGCAGCGCTAATTCATTGAATTGCATCTCACCTCGCCGTTCGAGCGCTCATGCCGGAATCGGGTCCTCAACTCGACGTATACGAGTACATCTTTGAGAACATCGACAGTGTGCCTCACCTCGAGGCCGTGATTCTTCTCTGGAACAGCCGTCCGGTTGGCTGGACCGCCGAGGAACTTGCCTCTCGTCTTTACGTCCCCACGGAACGAACTGTCGAGATTCTCAAGGACCTCATTCGCCAGCAGCTTGTCCAGCAGGCCTCGTCCGGCCAGCCGGCCAGATTCTCTTATCTGCCCCGCGATGAAGAGCAGGACGAGTGGATGTTCCGCGTCGACACTGCCTATCGGCGTGAAATCGTTCGCATTTCCAGCATGCTACATTCGAAGGCATCACCCTCCGTTCGCGAATTTGCTCGGGCGTTCCGCTTTAAAAAGGATCGGGACTGATGACCATGGCGCTCGATCTCCTGACGCTCCTGACAACCTTGCTGTGTGCCGGATTTCTCCTCCGCGCTTATCAAAATGTCCGCAAGCGGCTTCTGCTCTGGAGCGGTCTCTGCTTCGTTGGACTCGCAATCGCGAACGCGCTCCGCATCGCCGACCTGCGTATTTTCCTTGCCATGGATCTCTACACCTATCGCCTCAGCACCACTGCGATCGCCATGTGCCTTCTTCTCTGGGGCCTCGTCTGGGAGAGCCAATGAGCCCCATCGCATATCCAAACCTCGACTACTTTCTTCTTGGATTTATCGCCGCCTGCTCGCTCGTTGCCGGAATCTTCTTTCTGCGCTTTTATCGAGCAACACGAGATCCACTCTTTCTCGCCTTCCTCATCTTTTTTGTGGTCCAGGGATGTACCAACGCCGTTGTCCTTGAACTCCCTCAGCCCAACCTCGGCACACCCATGATCTTCCTTGTCCGGCTGCTCTCCGTCCTCGTCGTACTCGCTGCGATCCTCTGGAAAAATCTGGCAAAAAACTGAAGGGCAAGTTTGCCGATACTCGGTGCGCTTCCCGGCATAGAGCCCCGACTGCCAGATGTCCAGTCCCATCTCCCGGGTGCCCGGTATACGACCGGCCAGGATGGCAGCCCAGCCCTTTCGCCCCATCAAATCTGCGGGTTAACGGCTGGCGCTTTCCTGCCGGCACCGTTACCAGAGGGCGGAACTTTTTCCGCAACACTGGGTTAGTAACGATGACGGCGCCTCTATACCGGCGTCAGAATAGGTACTTCGGCGGAAAAGCAGGCAACGCAGGTTGCGGGCGTGCAGGAGAAACCAGAATGATTAGGCCATTGAGAATGAGAGCTTTTTCCCGCGCGACGGCGTGGGTTGCAGTGATTGCTTTGGGCAGCGCGCTGGCGCTCGCGCAGGATGCCCCTTCTTCGAGTGCTCAACGAAGCGATGGGCAGATCGAGATGGACGTTGTGCATGCGCTCGACGCGTCGCAGGCCCTCAAGAACGACCTCATTACCGCGGCAACGATTCAGAGCGAAGTCACGCTCTCCGGCACCGTATCCAGCGATTCGTCAAAACAATTGGCAGAGTCGATTGTGAAAGGTGTCCCCGGAGTCACCAATGTTCATAACAACCTGAAGGTGGGCAATCCCGCCGAAGATGCGAACGCACAGGGTGCTCCGGCGAACGACCCGGCCAACGACGACATGGCGGACGCGCAGGTCACGCCTCCGCAAAGCTCTCCGAACCCTCCCTACGATCAGAATCCGAACTACGGAGACAATGCCGGCCAGAATCGGCCGCCAAGCATGAATCAGGCTCCTCCGCCTGACTGGGGAAACGGGCAGCAGGATCAAGCTCAGCAGCAGCCGCCCGCCTACGGCCAGAACTATCCGCAGCGGCCCGCTTACGGGCAGAACTACCCGCAGCAGCCGCCGTATGGCCAGCAGGGACCGCCTCCTGGGTACGGTCAGCAGGCCCCTCCCCCTCCCCCTTACGGGCAGCCCGGGTATGGGCAACCCGGCTACGGCCAGCGACCTGAGTACTCGCAGGCGCCTCCCCCGCCCAGATACAACATCCCTCGCGGTCCCGTGATGATTCCGCAGGGCACGATGGTGCAGCTTCGGACCAGTGAGGCTGTCAACAGCAAACACGCCCGCGGCGGCGAACCCATCCAGTTCACGGTCATTCAGGATGTGACTGTCGGCGGTGTGCTCGCCATTCCCCGCGGTGCAACCGTGCATGGCGTAATTGCCGACGTAAAGCGGCCCGATCCGGGCGCGCTGACCGGCAGCAACGAACTTGCGCTTGAACTCACTTCACTCGATCTCATGGGCCAGAGCTATCCGCTGCAGTCCGATCTGTTCCGCGTCAAAGGCCCCGGTAAGGGCGGGCGTTCCGCTGGAAACGTAGTCGGTGGTGCGCTGCTCGGAGCAATCATCGGTGGCGCCGTAGGCGGCGGAACCGGTGCTGCTGTCGGCGCGGTTGCCGGCGGCGGAACTGGCGCGGCGGTTTCCGGTGCGACGTCAGGCCCGGGTGTCTGGATTCCCGCTGAGGCCCTCGTGACCTTCCACCTCGCATCGCCGGTGGTGGTGCAGCCGGTCACGCAGGACGAAGCGATGCGGCTGGCTCAGGGGCTCTACCCCGGTGGTCCCCGGCTCTATCAGCGGCGCGCTTACGCGTATCCCTACCGGCCTTACAGACCGTATCCCTATGCGGCCTACTACGGTCCGGTGTATTACAGGCCGTACTACATGGTCGGCGGGTACTACTACTGGCGGTAAGACACGCTAATCGCATCCCAACAGTTGTAAGACATCTCGACTGTTTGTAAGACATTCAGTCGAAGCACTCCCGGCGCGCAAACGAGAGGCCGCTCCACCCAGGAGCGGCCTCTCGTGCTATCAGACAAATCGAGCACCTACAGGGCAGTCTCTCCCCGCTCGTCATTCCGGATGCGGATCGCATCCTCAACCCGGATCACGAAGATCTTGCCATCACCGATTCGTCCGGTGCGTGCAGCCGAACCAATCGCCGCGATGGCCTTGTCCTTCATCTCGTCCAGCACCACCATCTCGATCTTCACCTTCGGCAGTAGATCGACCGTGTACTCGCGCCCACGGTAAAACTCGGTGTGTCCCTTCTGGCGGCCGTGTCCACGCGCCTCCAGAATCGTCATTCCCTCAATACCCGCCTCGAGCAGCGCGTCCTTCACCGCATCGAGCTTGGATGGTTGAATAATCGCTTCAATCTTCAGCATGCTTCATTGCCTCGCTAGGTAGCCTATCAGGCCGGGCGCTTCGATTGCCCGGCCGTCGATGTCCCGTTCTTTTCATCAGGAATTCAGGTCGTAACCTTCTTCACCATGTTGCGACAGATCGAGCCCTTGCGACTCTTCCTCAGCCGATACGCGCAACCCGATTGTCTTGTCGACCAGGAACAGCAAGATCAGCGTTCCGACTGCCGACAGAACCCATGCAATCGCAACACCGCCCGCCTGGTTCGCCAGCTGCCCCCAGTGCCCGTCCACCGCACCGGTATTCACGTTCGCGCCGAAGATAGGATTGATCAGCTTCGTCGCAAACAGCCCTGTGAGCAAAGCCCCAAGCGTTCCGCCTGCTCCATGCACACCGAACGCATCGAGTGAATCGTCATAGCGGAACCACGCTTTCACCTTGAACACCATGAGCGAGCAGAACAGCCCTGCGATCAAGCCAATCAGCAGAGCAGGGAATGGCTGAACAAATCCCGATGCGGGAGTAATCGCAACCAGTCCGGCTACAGACCCCGAGATCGCGCCCAGCGCAGTCGGCTTGCCGTTATGGAACCACTCGAAGATCGTCCATCCCAGCGCCGCCGAGGCCGCTGCGAAATGCGTGTTGATAAATGCGCTCGTCGCCAGCGGTCCTGAAGCAAGCGCGCTTCCCGCGTTGAACCCGAACCAGCCCACCCACAGCAGACACGCCCCGATGAAGCTCAATACCATCGAGTGCGGCGGCATCGCTGTATGCGGATATCCGATTCGCTTTCCGAGATAGAGCGCCGTCACCAGCGCCGAGACGCCTGACGTCACGTGCACCACGGTGCCGCCTGCAAAATCCAGGCTGGGCATGTGTGTGCCGGTCGCATTCAGAAAACCGCCGATTCCCCACACCATGTGCGCCATTGGGCTATACACAATCAGAGACCACAGCGAGAGAAACACCGCCATGCCGCTGAACTTCATGCGTTCCGCGAACGCGCCCGTAATCAGCGCCGGCGTGATGATCGCAAACATCAGCTGGTAAACCATGAAGGTTTGCTCGGGAATCGTCGCCGCATAATCCGTATTCGGCGCGAGACCAACGCCCTTCAGAAACACATGTTCGAGCCCGCCAATGAAACTCGTGCCATGTCCGAAGGCCAGCGAATACCCAACCACCGCCCACAGAATTGTCACCAGACCCATCATGGCGAAGCTCTGCATCATCGTGCCCAGGATGTTCTTCCGCCGCACCAGCCCGCCATAGAACAGTGCAAGCCCCGGGCCCGTCATCAGCAGAACCAGCGCTGACGAAACCAGCATCCACGAGTTGTCCGCATTCATCTGAGCTGCGTGAATGGAATCCTGAAGCGCTTTCACATCCGCTTCAGTCGCGGGAGAAGATTGTGCAAGCGAGAGAGAAGGGAACAGCAGGAACAAACCGGCTACTAAAACCCGGAAACGAGTACTGAACATGTCCACCCCGAGATTCAAACGTCAGTTCACTCAAGCGCACACGGACTGCCTCGTCCTTACATCTGTGCAACTTTGTTTTCATGAACGAACGAAGAATATCTCAGGCAACGTTGCATAACCTATAAAGACGGCATAAAGAAACTCATTTCATCCTTATAGGTCTCTGCAAAACTCGTCTCTTACTTGAGCAAACCGGCTCGCGTCCGGATCCGTCGAGTCGCCCCATGGCCGTCGTCTCATCTCTCAACACGCGGAAAGGGTAAAATACACTCATGGCGGACATCCAGGAACGCGATCGTTATCTTTTCGGAGCGCTCGACAGCAGCGCAAAAAATCGCGCCAAGCTGCACGAAGTCAACTACGGCTTCGAGCAGCCTGAGGGTGTATTCCTCACCACACTCGACTTCGCCGTTAACTGGGTGCGCAAAAGTTCGGTATGGCCCGTGACCTTCGGCCTGGCCTGCTGCGCCATCGAGATGATGTCCATGGGCGCCTCCCGCTTCGACATCGCCCGCTTCGGCGCCGAGGTCTTCCGCCCGTCTCCCCGCCAGTCTGACCTGATGATCATCGCCGGCCGCGTTGCGCAGAAAATGGCCCCCGTCATCCGCCGCCTCTACGACCAGATGCCCGAGCCCAAATGGGTTATCTCCATGGGAGCCTGCGCAACCTCAGGCGGTGTTTTTCAGAACTACGCCATCGTGCAGGGCGTCAATCAAGTCATCCCGGTCGACGTCTATGTTCCCGGCTGCCCTCCAAGGCCCGAGCAGTTGCTCTATGCCATCACCCTGTTGCAGGAGAAAATCCAGCGCGAGCCACGCAGCCTTCGCAAGACTCTGAACGCCGAATAAGCGCCAGTCACGCAGTTCCCGATCGTGATCTTGCAATTCAGTTACCGCTGCAATCCAGTGGATACCAGTTGGTAAACCCCTTCAGAAAGTAGTCTCTAGCCCTTGTTTCCTATGTTACGTTTATTGGTGGTGTGCTCGGATTCAGTGAACTGAACATCTGTTAGGAGCCATTACTTCAACCCGGAAAATGGACCGCAAACGGAGCCCTTTCCAACCTGTTTTACAGTTTTCGATTGCGGAGGAGAAACGCATGCACTCGCGAGTTTCAAAATTTGCCCGCCTGGCGTTGGCACTGGCATGTACAGGCCTGATCCCCATTGCCTTGACCGCTCAGGACACCGCTAAGCCGGCCGCGCCCGCCTCAACGGGCCCCTCAGCAGATGCCCCTTCACGCTGGGACATCTTTGCCGGATATAGCTATCTGGCCCCCAAGGGAGAACTGATCAAGGGAACCATTCAGGATTCTGCCAAGGCCATCTCCTGCTGCGTTGATCTCAGCATCGCACGCTACTTCAACAAGTTCCTCGGCATCCAGGCCGAAGGCGATTTCCATAAGAACGGCGGCAACCATGTCGCTGTCGTCCACAATCAGTTCTCCGGCATCTCCGGCGGTCTGATCGGCCGCTATCCCACCGAGGACATCACGCCCTTCGTCCATGCCCTCGTTGGTGGCGAGAGCGTTTCCAGCACTTACTATCCCGATAACAAATGGGGCGTCGTCCTCACCGTCGGCGGCGGCATCGATTACGAAACGCCTTGGCTCGATCATCGTCTCGCCATCCGCGTTTTCCAGGCCGACTATCAGTACACGCATGAAAACTTCTATCCCGTCGCGCGCGGCAACTTCAACATGGCGCGCCTCAGCACTGGCGTCGTCCTCCACCTGGGTACCATCGCGCCGCCTCCCAGCGTCACCATCTCCTGCGCCGCTCAGCCGAATTCAGTCTTCCCCGGCGAGCCCGTCACTGTCACAGCCACCGCTGGCCAGCTCCTCCCCAAGGACCACGTCGTTTACAACTGGTCCGGACAGGGCGTTACCGGAACTGATACCACCGCCAAGGTCGACACCACCAACCTCGCTCCCGGCAACTACACCGTCAATTGCGGCGTAAAGGAAGGCAAGCCCGGCAAGGAAGGCCTCAAGCCCTGGGAAAGCGCCAACGGCACCGCGACCTTCACCGTCAAGGAGTACGAGCCGCCGACAATCAGCTGCTCTGCCAATCCCACCGACCTCAAGCCGGGTGACTCAGCCACCATCACCTCGCAGGGTGTGAGCCCGCAGAACCGTCCGCTGACTTACAGCTACACGGCCTCCAGCGGCACCGTCAGCGGCAGCGGAACCACCGCAACCTACTCCTCAACTGGCGCCCAGACCGGCCCCGTGCAGATCACCTGCAACGTTGCCGACGACAAGGGTCACAACGCCACAGCCAACACCAGCCTCAACATTCAGCCGCCGCCTCCGCCGCCGGGACCGTCGCCTGAGCAGATCCGCCTCGAAGCTCGTCTGGCTCTGCACAGCGTCTTCTTCCCGACCGCTCTGCCGACGGAACGTCATCCTGAAGGCGGCTTGCTCGACAGCCAGCAGGCAACGCTGCAAACCCTCGCAACGGACTTCAAGGCTTATCTGCAGATCAAGCCCGATGCGCACATCACCCTCACCGGCCACGCCGATCCGCGCGGTTCCGATGAGTTCAACCAGAAGCTCACCGAGCGCCGCGTCAATCGCGTCAAGCAATACCTCGTAGAACAGGGCGTTCCTGACGCCGCGGTAGCAGTCAACGCTGTCGGCGAATCTCAGCAGCTCTCCAAGGATGAAGTGAAGGCTCTCGTCGACCAGAACACCGAGCTGACGGACAAGGAAAAGAAGAACACCCTTCGTCGCCTCAACGTCATCTACCTGGCCCA
>Ga0105241_10004078_pt1 | contig 10795 bp, 8 predicted proteins | sample KBSC64metaG_FD_80422 | JGI IMG/M metagenome (GOLD analysis project Ga0105241, IMG submission 80422) | Corn rhizosphere microbial communities from Kellogg Biological Station, Michigan, USA - KBS C6-4 metaG | ecosystem: Host-associated > Plants > Roots > Rhizosphere > Soil | place: Michigan, USA...
ATTCGAACCTACGACCTTTGGCTCCGCAAGCCAACGCTCTATCCAGCTGAGCTACGGGTGCTTGTTTGATACAGGGGTCATCATAGCACGTTTTGCTGAGGATGGCTAGTCTGTCTCGACAGATAACTTCAGCCGACTTACCCTTTTCGCCCCGCGTACTTTGCTAAAATACATCTGTTACGGTAGAATATGGCGGTAACAATTCATGGAGAGGTCGCATAGTTGGTCTAGTGCGCTGCACTCGAAATGCAGTATGGGGGCAACTCCATCGAGGGTTCGAATCCCTCCCTCTCCGCCAAAATAATAAGACTCTGGCTGGCCCAGAGTCTTATTATTTTGCTTGAGTGAATGAATTCGAACCCGAAAGGGCTCATACTGCCAGTGGCAGTATGAGTATTCCTACTTTACGCCTTCATGGAGCGGCTTCGCCGCGAACGAAGGGACAAAGTGTCGAATCCCCCCTCCCTCTTATTACGCAGGCTGCGCCGCCTAGCAGAACGCTCGCAAGGAGAGTGGTAAATCAGCCCTTATCGGCGAGACCTACGACCAAGAAGAATAGCCCTTCAAACTAGCACTCTCCGGCTAGCGTTCTTGCCTTTTGAAATCTTAGCTGGTACTATACGGCCATGGATGAGCGTGATTTGGGCGCGCGCCTGCAACAGGCGCGGCTGCAAGCGGGGTTAACGCAGCAGCAGTTGTGTCAGCAGGCTGAGCTGAGTTATTCGACGTTGACCAAGATTGAGCGTGGCGCGATCAAGTCGCCGTCAATCTTTACGATTCAACGCATTGCCGGCGCAATTGGGGTGAATCTGGACGTTTTGCTGGGGGGTGGCGCACACACAGCATCGCCGTCCAAGTCTAAGCTGTTGCGGAGCAAAACTGGCGTGCGCTTTGTGTATTTTGACATCAATGGCTGCTTAGTGCGCTTTTTTCATGGTGCCTTCACGCGCATCGCAGCCGACACCGGTGCGAGCATCGATCTGATAGAGCGAACCTTTTGGCACTACAGCGATCAAGCCTGCCGCGGCAAACTTACGCTAGAGCAGTTTGACGCCGAGCTCGCCAAGGCGCTGGATGTGCCGAGCATTGACTGGATGGATTACTATCTTGATACCGTCGAACCAATCGCGGCCATGCAGGAATTGGTACAGTGGGCAAGCGAGCGCTATCAGGTTGGGTTGCTCAGCAACAGCATGCCTGGGTTTATTGATGCGCTCAGGGCTCGTGAATTGTTGCCGGGTATATCTTTCGATGCCATCATCGACTCATCGGTGGTACACGCCATCAAGCCTGAGGAGCGTATGTTCGCAGAAGCCACCGAAGCTGCGCACTGCCCTGCTGCCGACATCTTACTTATTGACGACGAGCGCCCCAATCTTATGGCCGCCGAAAAGTCCGGCTGGCATGTGCTGTGGTTCGACGAGTCTCGTCTTGAAGATTCGTTGGCGCGTATTCGTGCTGCGCTTGAGCCAGAAGAGAATCCGGCTAGATAGCTTCGAGCCTGTAGGCGATATCCAACATCTCGACGATTGCTGGGTCATCTAAGGATGCTAACACTTGTTCGACAAGCTCAAGATTGGTCTTGGCCCAGGCCAAATATTTTTCGTTGGCCGCCTTGGTGTAGAAATAAGTCCCCTGCTCCATCAGCGGCTTTTGTTCGCGAATAATCCGTTCCGCCCATGCGCGCAGATCAACCTTGGTTTCGGTAATAAATTTGCTCGAAAAGAGAATCGGTCCGACTGGCATGATCTTAAATAAGGAGTCGGCGTCGCTGAGTGCTTTGGCTTCGTCTGAAATATTGGCGTGACGATAGGCAGTGTGCTCTTCCATGCAAATGGCGTCGATTTTTCCTATCTCCGCTTCACTAAAATTTGCTTCCGATAGGTATTGGCGGCGCAAATCGGCCCCGGCTTCCGGCCCAGTCGTTTGAGTGTTAACCAAATAGTTCAGATCGTGCGTTAGCGCTGCTGCCTCAACAATTTCTTTGTCGACGCCCAGCTCTTCGGCAAATTCTACTGATTTTCTCGCAGCCAGACAGATGTGATGCCAGCCGTGAAAGAGGAGCTCACCCTTGCGTAGTTCGTATATTTTTTCAAGATTCTTCGCCAGAAGTGTTGTTCGATCAGTTTGATGCTGCATGCATCAAACTATACCACGCGCCTCGGCTGCCTGGCAGTTGCGGCAGATACCCTGGATCTCTACCTGGTGTGCACTTGCCTTAAAGCCATGTCGCGCGGCAACCGTATCGATAAACCGTTCCAGATCTTCTTCGCTTATGGCACCGCTCTTGCCACATCGGAGACAGGTCAGATGGTGGTGATGTGCGGCAAAACGGTCGCTCAGTTCGAGCTTGTACTTCCAGCCAGCATAGAGACGTTGGACGATGCCGAGTTGTTCGAACAGCTCTACTGCCCGGTAGACACTTGCCCGGTCGACCCCTTTAGAGAGAGTCACCAGATCGCGCATGCCGATAGGCTCGCTCTGTGCGCAGAGTACGTCAAAAACCTCTTGCCGAGCCTTGGTGCGGCTCTGGTGGTTGGTTTTGAGTAGGTCGGTGAACGTATCCTGCGGAGACATGCCTGGTAGTGTAGCGCGGTTTGGCTAAAATTACAACGAACAGTCTAACCCGACTCTGTTACGCATCAAAGCGTACATCGTATGCGAATACGGATGATAGAGATAAGTACGCAAAGACTATGTACTGGGCGTGAACCGGGCAGCCTCTGTTTGCAACGCTTGGAGTTGCTCCTGGGCTTCGGTCAGCTGGGCACGCGTTTGGTCTACCACTGCAGCGGGTGCCTGATCGACATATTGCTTGTTGCTCAAGCGGTTTTCGAGGCGCTCAACGGCGATTCGGACCGCGAGCTGACGTTTTTCCAGCTTTGCTGTGTACTGCCGTAAGGCGGCCTCGTCAATCGCCAGCCAGCAGTCAAGCTGGCTAACGGTTAACTTCAATCCCGTTGACGCGGTGGTTTTTTCGACGGCCGACAATCGTGCGAGACGTACGACCAGTTCAGCATTTTCGGCGAGCAATGGCGCATCTTCAAACAGCAGCGGAATGCCTTTGGCGCCAGTATTTTTCAGTACTGCTCGCGCCTCAGTGACCACCGTACGGAGCGTCTCAAAACCGGAGCTTTGCTCCACATCATACGAAGGAATGATTGGCCAGGTGCTCGTAACGAGCATGGCTCCGTCGCCATTCTTCTTGCGAGTTTGCCAGATCGTTTCGGTGACAAACGGCGCAAAAGGGTGGGCGATTTTTAATACCGCATCAAGCGCAAAGTTGAGGAGCGGTAAGTTTGGCGTGGCCTTAGCGGCCTCAACATACCAGTCGGCGAAGTCATCCCAGACGAAGTGGTACAGGCGGTCATACGCCTCTGCGAAGCGGTAGTTTTGGAGGTCGTCGGCGATGCCATCCGTAGCAGCTTCCAGGCGAGCCAGGAGCCAGTGGTCGGCGATCGATTGCGCCGCCGCGCTGGCGATTTCGGTTTCGCTCACTTCCCCAGCACCCTCGACATAGCGGGCGATATTCCAGAGCTTGTTGCAGAAATTGCGCGCATCTTCTACCTTGCGGGGGTCGTAACCGCGGTTGACCGCTGGTGCGCGCGAAGCGACCACGCCCATACGTAATGCGTCAGACCCGAATTCGTCAATAACCTCAATTGGGTTGATGACATTGCCCAGCGACTTGCTCATCTTTGAGCCGTCCTCAGCCATCACATAACCGTGAATGTAGACGGCCTTGAACGGCACCTCTCCGGTGACGTATAGCCCGAGCATCAGCATCCGGCTGACCCAGGGGTAGAGAATCTCGCCGCCGGTTTCCATCAGGCTGAGCGGATAGAAGTCTTTGAAGTCTTGTTCGGGGTAATTAAGCGTGGCGAAGGGCCACGAACTGCTACTAAACCACGTGTCGAAGACGTCGGGGTCACGGCGGTAGGTTTTGCCATCAATCTCGACAATCTCTTCGGTCACGCGCTCGTCAAAAATCCAGTCATCGCTGTCGTCAACATTCTGGAAGGCTGGAATCGGGATGCCCCAGGCAATTTGGCGACTAATGTTCCAGTCTCGTAGACCCTCGAGATAGTTAGTGAGTTGCTCGCCTTTGCTTGCTGGATAGAAAGTGACTTTTCCTGCCTTGAGCGCCTCGATCCCCTTAGCTGCCAACGGCTGCATATTGATAAACCATTGTTCCATGAGCATCGGCTCGATGATCGTACCGCATTTGTAGCACTTGCCAATGCGGTTTTGGTAGTCATTGTCGGTTTTTAGCAAGAGGCCCTGCTCTTCCAAGGCTTTTACAACTGCTTTACGCGCCTCGGGTACGCTGAGTCCGGCAAAGCGGCCAGCTTCGTGATTCAGTGTGCCGTCGTGGAGGATGACTCTTTTAGCGGGCAAGTTATGTCGCTGCGCGGCTTCCCAGTCCTCAAAAGAGTGTGCTGGTGTGATCTTCACAACACCCGTTCCGAAGGTGGGATCGACCATATCATCAGCAATTACCTGGACGTCAAAAGGTGCATCTGGCCCCTGCACCGTCACCACTGTGCCTACGTATTTTTGGTAGCGCTTGTCGTCTGGGTGGACAGCGACGGCCGTGTCGCCGAACATCGTTTCTGGCCGGGTAGTGGCTACTTCAAACGGGCCATACTGCAAATAGTACAGCGGTGTCTTGGCATCCTCGAATTCCACCTCAATGTCAGCAAAACCGGTGCGGTGATGAGTGCAGTAGTTCACCAGGCGCTCACCCCTGTAAACCAGTCCGTCATCCCATAGCTTCTTGAAGGTGGCATATGCTCGGCGCACGATTTTTTCATCAAGCGTAAAGGTGTAGCGATTCCAGTCCACCCCCGCCCCGAGTCGGCGCAACTGCCCTTCGAAATTCTGTCGGTTCAAAGCCACGAAATCCCAGATCTGACTGTACAATTCTTCGCGGCTGAAATCGAAGCGACTCTTCCCTTCCTTGGCCAGATGCTTTTCGTATACGCTCTGCGTTTCAAACCCAGCGTGGTCGGCGCCTGGTAATAACAGGGCTTTGTCGCCCTTCAAACGATGGTAACGCACGGCGATATCTTCAAGCCCAAGGGTGAGCGCATGGCCGATATGTAAGTTGCCGTTAGCGTTTGGCGGCGGGACGACGACGGCGTACGAGTCCCCTGCTCCTTCGCGTGGTGCGAAGGCGTTGGTTTTCTCCCAGAGCGCATAGATGTCCGCTTCGTAGCGGCTCGGCTCGTACACCTTAGATAGTTGCATCGTCGTTCCTTTTATATTTTTATCTCCTATAGCAGACCACCGAGAGGCGTGTTTGCCTACCGCAAGCAGCTGTACGCAAAATGTTCAATGTCGGCTGTGAACCAGTCAATGAGAGAGTATCTGCTTTCGTTACGGGCATAGTCACGTAACGGAGGTATTCATGTGAAAAACGCGTAGAACTAAAATCCGGTTCGAAGAAGGGGCGCGGAAATCACATCGAAAGATTGGGAGCGATGTTTAGAGTGTATGGGTCGTCTGGCTGCGCGCCGAGTTGATGCCTAAAACTGCCCAGTGTGGCGATCATAGCGCCGTTATCGGTGCATAGTTTGCGGTCAGGATACGCAATAGGCAAGGGGAGTCGCTCGTCTAGCTGGCGTCGCAACTCGGTATTAGCGGCCACACCACCGCCGATGATCACGCTAGCAGGTTGAAACTCTTCGCAAGCTCGAACGGCTTTATCGACGATTGTCTCCACGGCAATGCGTTGAAAGCTAGCGGCAATATCGGCCTTCTGGGTTTGGCTCAGCAACTTAGGCAACTCAAAGGAGGGTAGAGTGTGGTCTTTGCCGACCAGTTCCTGGCCAAGCCGCAGCACTGCGGTTTTCAGCCCAGAATAGCTGAAATCATAGCGGCCTTGCAGGCGTGCTTTCGGCAGCTTAAAGGCTTGCGGGTTTCCCGATTTTGCCAGCTCGCTCACCTGAACGCCGCCAGGGTAGGGCATGCCGAGTAGCTTGGCTACTTTATCAAAAGCTTCGCCAATGGCGTCGTCATAGGTTTGCCCCAACAAGATGTAGTCAAAGTGATTGTGGAACAGCACGAGCTGACTATGTCCGCCGCTAACAATAATCCCAAGGATAGGAAATTGTGGCGGCGCACCAGGTACGTCGTAATCGGGTAGGGCGCTCTCGGTAATGAAATTGACGTATAGGTGTGCTTCGACGTGATTCACGCCGTACAGCGGCTTGTTTTCGGTAATCGACAGCGTCCGCGCAGTCATCACGCCCATGAGCAAACTACCGCTCAGACCTGCGCCGCGGGTCACGGCGATAGCGTCAATATCGTCGAAAGTCACATCTGCGTCGCGCAACGCTTGCTTGATCGTAGGTATAATTACCTCAATATGGCTACGCGCAGCATTTTCTGGTATGACGCCGCCATATCGGGCATGCCAGCCCATACTGCTGGCGACAACATTACTCAGCAGTCGTCGTCCACCGTCTTGCGCACCATCAATCACTACGCTTGCCGCAGTCTCATCGCAGCTCGTCTCAATCCCAAGGGTAATCATAGTGTGAGTATACCAGAGTGAGAGGTGTTAGTAACGCGTAATTGCGTACTTGATGGGAGTGAGCATTCCTTCCAGTCTTATCGTTATACGAACGAACCGGCCCATACACTCGAAAGTATATTGACTTTGAAGCAAGCTTATGCTATAAATTTGAAGTATGAGCGAAGGCCCGCACACCACTCCTAATCCTAACCAAGCAGGGAACCCCCTAGGACCTGACGAGAAGGTAAAGCTTGTGGCTGACGCAATAGGTCGCGATGAATATGTCAGCCTCGCCGATGGTTGGCCTGTCTGCGCGGGAATCCGTGAGCATGCAATCAATACGGGTTCCTATGCCTTTGAAGACTCAGACGGCAACATCACTCCCCTAGATACTGCCAGCGCGCGCACAGTTCTACGTCGATTCGTTACAGAGCGAAAGGAATTTTCTGAAGCTGGTGACCCTGCAGGCCTTGCGATTGATGAGACTCGTGCGAGACAGCTTGACCACTACCTCCTCTCTGCGACAGGTGCGGATCAATATCATTCCTCTGGGCATGGGGGGCTATCTGCCGAAGATTTTGCCAACCGCGTCTTTGAGTGGGGTGGCACGCCAATGCCGGGGACAATGGCTTCAGAAACGTTGAATTCAGTTTTATCACTCGGAGGCACTCCCGCCGCTGAGGCTTTTTACAGGCTTCATGGGCCAGCAATTTTTCATCGGGTGACGGAAGCCGCCAGCTTGCCGCCGCCCGACTGGGCCCGGGTTAGGGATGGAGTGCTCGACGTGCCTTGGCTGGCTCCGCAGTATCGAATGGGTGAGTTGACGGCGCTTGGAGGGTTGCCGGGCAACGCGGTAGATCGAGTAGTAGGCAGAACCTCGCACGCACAGCGTCCAAGTGAGACTGTACAGCAGATGGTCGATAACTACCACCACGGGCTACCTACATCATTAGATGCGGTGACTGATCTCGAGAGTCGTATGGGTGTAACGACTGAGCAGCATGTCGAGACCGGTGCAGCTGTCGTAGAAGCAGACGGCACGCTAACCGAGGTCCCTCTAGAACTATTTCGTTGGGCGGTCAACCGTTCACACGGCCTTCGTGTATTCCAGAACTACGCTGGAGAAGCAGCGCGGAATCTTGGTCGAGATGAGCGTGAGCTTCGCTCCTTTGTCCAGGACATCTTGAACGATGTTAACGCGAGTCCTGAAGGCAAGGCACAGCACTTATACAACTGGATACATGACGCAGGATTTCCTATGATCAACACGCCTGCTTGGCACGCTTTGCGAGATGTGCTCACTCGACGTGATGGCAATCGAGAGGTTAACACTGCCTTTGAGGAAGCTTTTGGTCTGGACATTGTAGGTGTTCTATATCAACGGATTGAGAACAGTTCTCTGGGTGATGACAGAAAGGACGCATTGAACCTGGCTCTTCAGCGCGACCCGTGGCTCGGACAGTATTTTGAACCAGAGCCTGAACTGGAGGACATTGACCTGATCCCTGATGACTATGATCCGTATGGTGGCTTGCCCCCGGCATCTCCTGATGTGCATAGCCGATCTCCTGAAGGTGACCTCGATGCCGCTCGGATTAAGATTTATATGGATGGGCAGGGAAAAGGGGCCAATGCGGAAGAAATCAAGAAACTGGTTGATGAAGTTTTACATAAACCAGGCGGCCCGAGCGAGAACGAAAAGCAAGCTCTTATCGAGTGGCTAACGGGTGCAAAGATCAAGAATATGAGGAATCTGTTGCCGATGCACCAAAGCCCGGATCTTGTCAGGGTCCTGCCTTGGGGTGTGCAAGATCTAATAAAAACGCGTTGGCAGTATACCGGGCGTATATCACAAAGACCTGCCGGAGTTTCCAAGGAACAAATGCTGAATGCCTGGTATGATCTCGATCCTTTGACTGTATTGGTTCGCGGTCATCCAACGGCGAGATTCAATACCGATAAGCCAAGTAAAGCTCAGGATCGGGAAGCTCGGGCGGACCAAGCCCTGGCTATAGCCGAGTGGCGTGGACGAATGGTCGCGGCATATAACGAGGAGATTGCCGACAATTTCGTCAGAGCCCTAACAGGTTCCCTTTCTGGGTCATTGAAAGAAGCGATTGGAATGGCAGTAGAGACGGCACGTAGACAACGTCGCAGAGGCCGCCGGACTCCCTAGATAATTTCCAGTGACGGTCGTATACTTCTGATATGAATATACGTACCGCTGTCAAGAAAGTTGTCCCCCGTAACGCGTTTAAGAAGGTTGAACCGTATGGGCACTTGGCTGAAGCGGCGCTGGTGCAGGCGCGTGCAGGCTTTCCAGCGCGCGGATTAAAGGTGATTGGCGTGACCGGTACTGATGGCAAGACCACCACTTCGACGCTTATTACTCAGATGCTGCGCGCCAATGGTTATAAGGTGGCGATGCTCACGACTATCTCGGTGGATTACGGTGACGGCAAGGGTGCACAGCCGAATGCCTCGCGGTTGACGACTTTGAGCGCTGGCGCTTTGGCGGCCCGACTCAAGAAGATCAAAGCCAATGGCGTCGAGTGGGTGGTGCTTGAGACGACGAGTCATGCACTGGCGCAGCACCGGGTGTTTGGCGTGCCGTATAGCATTGCCGTCATGACCAACTTGGGGCACGAGCACCTCGACTACCACGGAACTTTTGAGAATTACCGCGCGGCAAAACGGCGGTTGTTTGAGCTGGCTAATCGCAACCGCAGCGGTTTGCGTGTTGGCATCGCCAATGCTGACGACCCAAGTGGCAAGATCTTTGCTTCCGCAGTGACGAACCCGGTAACCTACGGCATGCGAAAAGGCGATTTGCGTGCCAGCGACGTTGAACTGACGCCGGCGGGCAGCACCTTCACGGCCAAGATCGGCCGCGAGGCATACCATATTACTTCGCATTTACCCGGTACCTTTAATATCTATAACGCGCTGGCAGCGGCAGCCGTTGGCAGGGCAGTGGGCTTGACGCCTGAACAAATCGAGAAAGGCATTGCTTCGCTCGAAGGCGTTGAAGGGCGTATGACGCGCGTCGACGAAGGTCAAGATTTTGCCGTGATCGTCGACTACGCACACACCCCAGAGAGTTTCGAAAAAGTGTTCAAAGAACTGCGGCCGATTACTAAAGGTCGATTAATCGCCGTGTTCGGTTCAGCTGGCCGCCGCGACGAATCCAAGCGCGCCATGCAGGGTGAGATCGCCGGGCGCGACTGTGATGTGGTGTTCGTCACCGAAGAAGACGATCGTGACATTGACGGCCAGGAAATTATGAACGAAATCGCCGCTGGCGCCGAGAAGATGGGCAAGAAGCAGGGCAAAGACCTCTTCCTAGTGCACGACCGCGAAGACGCCGTACAGGCAGCCATCGATCTTGCTAAGAAGGGCGACGTTGTATTGCTGCTTGGCAAAGGTCATGAGAAATCTATTTTGAGCAACGGTCCGAAAGCGGCAACTATGCGACACTTACAGCAGGATGATGCCAATCCCGAGCGAGTGGTCAAGCGTGAATACGACGAGATCAAACAAGCGCGTAAGGCACTCCGCAAGCGCTTGAATAGAAGTTCCAAGGTCTAGAAAGAGCGACGATTACCCTTTCGGTCAGTGAAAATCATACGGCCTTTTTCCGGGCTGTAGTGGACGTTGTTGACGATAACGCTCACAGGCAGGCCTTTCCAGGAAGGTTGTTTTGTGTACGTCTGCCAACCAAGCAAAAATAGCCACTCTCTGGGATAGTACTAGGCTTATGCATTGTATGAAAGCATCACGACCCGCGACAGAGCTCCTTTCTTTAGTGGACGACTTTTTAGGCCGGAGGTGCTTATGCTTATTGACTCGGAAATAAAGTTGTGCTATTGTCAATAAGTAACAATAGAAGACAAAAATGACTCGAGCACCGCTCTCCATAGAAAGAACCCTCAGCCCTATAAATGCAGAAGCGGCGGCTTCTCTGGGACGCACATCGCTTTTTCCGGATATGGTAGAAGCCTTAGAAGTAGGAAATGATGCTGAAAAGGCTTTTTCTATCCACTTGGATCAGATAGCCGATACGATTCCCGAAGTGGCCGAAAAAAGAACTGAAATAACACGGGGGGCAGCCGAGCTAATCGACACTTTTAAGATACGACCAGATTTCTTTAGTGAGCCAGAACGCGCAACGATTTTTACGTCCCTAGCTTTGCAAGCTTCTGAGATCCATGCTTCGCGCGCTGGTGGTGAGCGGGCAGCAGAAGACGACAGACGTCAACAATTTGTGGCAAATGC
>Ga0105241_10004079_pt1 | contig 10795 bp, 8 predicted proteins | sample KBSC64metaG_FD_80422 | JGI IMG/M metagenome (GOLD analysis project Ga0105241, IMG submission 80422) | Corn rhizosphere microbial communities from Kellogg Biological Station, Michigan, USA - KBS C6-4 metaG | ecosystem: Host-associated > Plants > Roots > Rhizosphere > Soil | place: Michigan, USA...
CGTGGGTCTGGAATTTCCCAGCGCTCGGCCAGGCCGGGAGCGACATTCAGATGTGCGTCGCGGGTGAGGAGATCGTCGAAGATGAGATCGTCGATGCGCTCGGATTGGGCGTCGAGGCCGACGCGCGGGTCGAGGTTGGTGGGGCTGCTCTCGATGATCATGACCAGCGTGTTTGGGTCGGGCTTGCTGGAGCAGGAGAGGGTTGCGGCAAGAAGCGCAAGAGCTAGAACATGTAGCGCTCTTGATGAAGTCAAAAACAAACACAAGGTCCCCGTTCGACTCCCCCTCGCTTGCGCTCGGAGTTCGCTCAGGGCAGGCTCTCGACTCGTTTCGGCGCGCGAGCGCGCCTGCATCTTCGCTCGGGATGACAGGGGTTTTGGGGCTTTACGCATACGAGATCTTCCCGAGGATTGCTGGACGCTTCGCTCCTGTCGCGGAGGGGATATTTGACGGGCGATGGTTCCATGTCTCGTAAGCCATGACCGCGAAGGCTGCGGCTTCTTTCGCTTCCGAGGGTAGTCCGAATTCGTCGGAGGCGCGAATGGTCAAGCCCAGCGGGCGAAGTTCGTTAGCCAGCATGGCGAGAAGCGTCGGATTGTTGGCGCCTCCGCCGGATACTACGAATTCCCGGAACTTTCCTCGACGTGACAGTACGAAGCGACTTAAAGCATCGGCGATGGAGCGGGCGGTTAGGGCCGTCGCTGTCGCGACCATATCAGGCTTGCTTACTCGTCCGCAGCGTTTCAAGAATTGTTGGGCGAACTCGCGTCCGAACTCTTCGCGGCCGGCGGTTTTGGGTGGCTTCCGGTGAAAAAACGGTTGACACAGAATGTCGGAAATTACCGAGTCGAAGACTTTGCCGCTGGCTGCGATTCGTCCATCGCGATCGTATGACTGGCCGAAGAGACGGTCGGTGACGGCGTCGATTACCATGTTGCCGGGGCCGGTGTCGAAGGCCGTGACTTGTTTTGGGGATGCGCCCGCCGGAATCGCCGTCAGGTTTGCGATGCCACCGATGTTTTGCACGATGCGTCCGATTTTCGGATCGCGATAGAGCAGGTAGTCGAGGAAGGGAACCAGCGGCGCGCCCTTGCCTCCCGCAGACATGTCGGCTGGACGGAAATCGGACACCACCGGGACGCCGACGCGGGCGGCGATTACCGCACCCTCTCCCGTCTGCCATGTGACGGTGAGGTTGCGCCCCAGAAATTTCGCGGGCTCGCCCTGATGGTAGAGAGTTTGGCCGTGGCATCCGATTAATTCCGCTTTTATGTGGAAGCGGCGTTGAGTGGCTAAGACTGCGTTGGCGTAGAGTTCGGCCAGAAGGAAATTCAGGCGCGCGAGATCGGCTACGCTCGCCTGTTTCGCGTTCATGGCTTGCAGGACGGCTTGACGGACTGGTTTTGGATACGGGTATTCGGCTTGAGCCAGGAATTTGAACTGCAGTTTCGATGCGGTGAAAGCGCGCGGGCGAGTCGCCCGCGACCACACGGCCTGAGCAGACGCGAGCTTAATGAACGCTACGTTGATGCCGTCGGCTGAGGTGCCGCTCATGATGCCGGCGACGATCATGAGGCTGACGCTCCCAGCTTGATCAAGCCGACCTGCTCGCTGAGTTCCCATACCTGGCGCGAAAGTTTTTCCAGCTTTTCAGGAGTGGGTGCCGGAGCCTGGCGCTTCAAAGCGGATGACTTTTTCTTGAAGGCTAGCACTCGCGCCGCGGATTCTGTTACTCTCTCCGCGAATTTGCGGTTGACCTCCGCTTCCTTAATCATGGCTTCGTAAGAGCGGGTGACGTATTCCTCGATGTGACACAGCAGGCAGAGGTCGCCGCCGGCGCGGATGTGTCCTATGGCGGCTTGTTCTATGGGGCCAGCTTTCAGTACTCCTCCCATTTCCAGGTCGTCGGATACGACCAGGCCGCGGTAGCCAATCTTTCTCCGCAGGATGTCGGTGATCCACTTTTTCGAGAGTGATGCCGGTCCCTGATCGTGTGTTACAGAATGATAGTTGGCATGCCCGACCAGGATTGTGGGCAGTTCACGCCGCAAAGTCCGGAAGGGATAGATGTCTTCCGCCCACAGCTTCTTCCATGGCTTATTGATCGACGGGAGGTCCTTGTGGGTGTCGAGATTTCCTTCGCCGAGTCCGGGGAAGTGTTTGCCGGAACCGATCACGTTGGCGGCGCGCAGGCCTGCGAGAAATTCCCGGGCGTAGAGTACCGCCTCTTTCGGATCGGCTGAAACCGCGCGCGAAGCCATTACTGTTTTCGAGGCTTCGAATGCGAGATCGACCACCGGCGCGAAGTCTGTGTTGAACCCTAACGTCCGGCAGATGTCACCGATCAATTTGCCGTGTTTGCGGAAGAGCCTGCGGTCGCCCGTGGCGAAAACGTCGGCGGCGGAGGGAGTTCGGCCAAAGAGGTTTCGAAAGCGGTCGACCATGCCTCCTTCCATGTCCACCGAAGTGAATAGCGGAGTGGAAACACAGGCCTGGCAATCTTTGAGGAGCTTATAGGTTTGCTCTCCGCCGGTGATGTTGCGCGCGAAGAGGATGACGCCAGCTGGCTGAATGCGAGTGAGCAGCGCCGCCAAGCCAGGGGACATTTCTGTGCCGTCGAAGCCGACGATCAGTAGTTGACCGATGCTGCGATGCAGGTCAGAAGAAATATTGCGTTTAGGCATTATCGATCATTATTCGACGATTGGCTTCCTTCGCAAAGTGAGGAAGTGGTTTCATTTACTTCTTTGGCCGCAGCCGTGGGCCGGCTAGTCCACCTGCTTCTTCAATTGGGCCAAGAGATTCAGGGCCTCGAGGGGAGTGATGGAGTTCAAGTCGACTTCGCGCAGTTTGTCCAACACGGGTTGGGACAAGGGCGTGAAGATGGTCAATTGCGCCGCGGGAGGGTGGGAGCCGGGAGAGAGGTGTCCCATCAACTGGCGCTCGGCGTTTTCATGTTCGGCCAGCACTTCGCGGGCGCGCACGATGACTTCGTGGGGCAGTCCTGCGAGTTTGGCGACTTCGATGCCGTAGCTGCGGTCGGCCGCTCCCGGTGCGACTTTGCGGAGAAAGGCGATTCCGCCACCCGTTTCTTTTACCGTTACGTGATAATTCTTTACGCCGGAAAGCTGCTCGGCCAGTTCGGTCAATTCAAAATAATGCGTAGCGAACAGGGTCTTGGCCCGGGTGCGGGCGTGAATGTATTCGACGGCGGCCCAGGCGATGGCCAGGCCGTCGTAGGTAGCAGTGCCGCGGCCGACTTCGTCGAGAAGGATTAAGGACCGTGGTGTTGCGGTGTGGAGGATGGCGGCAGTTTCCGTCATCTCGATCATGAAAGTGGATCGGCCGCGAGCCAGGTTGTCGCTGGCGCCGATGCGGGTGAAGACACGATCGACCAGACCCAGCCGGGCGGAACGCGCCGGAACGAACGATCCCGCCTGGGCCATGATCACGGTGAGCGCAGCTTGCCTGAGATAGGTGGACTTGCCGCCCATGTTGGGGCCGGTCAGCACCATGATGGCGTTGGTGGTTGAGTTGAGAAAAAGATCGTTGGGGACGAAGCGGTCTCCGCTGCCGAGTTCTAGTTGCTCGATGACGGGATGGCGTCCGGCGAGGATTTCGATGTCGGCGGAGTCGGCAAACTTCGGGCGGCAATAATTGCGCAGGGCCGCGATCTGGGCGAGCGCTGCCAGGACATCAATTTCAGCCAGTGCCAGCGCGGTTTGGCGGATGCGCCGGGCTTCTCCGGCGATAGCGGAACGCAACTCGGCGAACAGGCGGCGTTCGATGTCTACGATCTTTTCCTGGGCGTCGAGGATTTTAGATTCGTATTCTTTTAATTCGGGGGTGGTGAAGCGCTCGGCGTTGACCAGCGTCTGCTTGCGTTCGTAGTCGGGCGGGGCCAGATGCGAGTTGGCTCTCGAGATCTCGAGATAGTAGCCAAAGATCGAGTTGAACTTTACTTTCAGCGAGGCGATGCCGGTGCGCTGGCGTTCGCGTTGCTCAATCTGCGCCAGGAATTGTTTGCTGTTGCGGCTGAGGTCGCGGAGCTGATCGAGCTCTGGATCGATACCTGGTTGGATCACGCCGCCGTCGCTGAGAGAGATTGGCGGTTCCGGGATGATGGTTCTTTCGATGCGCTGGCGGAGGTCGGCGAGTTCATCGACTGCAGAGTGCAGGGTGGCAAGTCGAGACTTGGGGTCATTGGAGGAGCTTTGCATCGTCTGCGCGGCCGAGTCGGCCGCGGCCACACGTGCATCGGTGCCTCCAACGCGCTCCAATGCTTTCCGGACAGCGGGTAGCTTCTCGAGAGATGCGGCCAGCGCGAGGACGTCGCGCGGGTTGGCAGTTTCGAGTGTGACCCGGCTGAGCAGGCGTTCCAGGTCGAGGATGCCGTCAAGGGCGCGGCGCAGTTCTTCGCGGGCGATGGTTTCTTTGACTTGAGACTCGACTGCGTCAAGTCGAGCGTTGATTTCCGCCAGATCGATCGATGGACGCAGCAGCCAGGAGCGTAGCAGGCGCTTGCCCATGGGTGTGACAGTACCGTCAACTGAGCGGAAGAGCGTTACGCCCGCATCGGCACCGGCGAATAGCGGTTCTATCAACTCCAGGTTGCGGACAGTGACGGCATCGAGGACAAGGCAAGTTTGACGTTCGTAGAAGCCGATGCGGTCAACGTGACTTAAAGTCCCGCGCTGGGTGGAGCGGACGTAATAGAGGATGGCGCCGGCCGCTGCCGCAGCTGCCGGTTTGCCAGCCAGTCCGAAGCCTTCGAGGGACAGCACTCCAAAATGATTTTCCAGCAGAGGAATGGAGTGGTCGGGAGCGAAGATCCAGTCGTCGAGTGGAGTTTCGGCGTAGCCGGAGGCGATCGACACTTTAGCGGGCGAGGGCGCCCGCGAAACGTTGGAGCCCTCGAACAGCGGGGCGGACGAGGCGTACAGGACTTCTTTAGGACGCAGTTGCTGAATTTCTTCCTGGATTCTTTTGACGGCGTCTTCGCCCTGGAATTCAGTGGCGCGAAATTCTCCTGTGGAAAGATCGAGAGCGGCGAAGCCTGCGCGCTCTCCAGTCTGCGCGACGGCAGCGAGAAAATTGTTTTCTTCCGAGCTCAGTGAAGAATCTGCCGCGGTGCCTGGAGTGACGACGCGGGTGACCTCCCGTCGCACCAGTTTCTTCGCAACTCGCGGGTCCTCCACCTGCTCGCAGATGGCAACCTTGAATCCCTTGCGAATCAGTTTCGAGATGTAGCCCTCGGCGGCGTGGTGCGGCACACCGCACATCGGAATGGCGATACCTTTTTCTTTGTTGCGCGAAGTGAGGGTGATTTGCAGTTCTTTGGCGGCGAGGACGGCATCATCGAAGAAGAGTTCGTAGAAATCTCCCAGGCGGAAGAACAGCAGGGCGCTGGGATGCTCCTTCTTGATGGCGGCATATTGCCGCATCAGCGGCGTGGACGGCTCGGTCATTTCGATTGTGTGCGTGGGCGGATTATAACAAGGCGGTCGCGCCATCCGGGGCGTGGAAATCTCCAGGAATGCGTTTCTTTCGCCCCTTCGGGGCTCGACCAAAAGCGCCGGCTGATCCAGGGCTTGCGCCCTGGGCTGTATTCTTTGCGCCGCTTCACGGCTCGGAGTCGATCGAGTCCGGCGCACTTCGTTTGCTCGCAGGCGTCAAATCGTAGTTGACGGGCTGGCGTGCCGATGTTTTCCTTACAGCCATGGAATTGCGCAAGGATCCGATTACTCGCTCGTGGGTGATTACGGGCGACGATGTGCCCGACCATTCGCCGCGCGCTGAGGCGTTTTGCCGGTTTTGTCCCGACTCTCCGGTGGCGGCGCAACTGGTTTCGAATATGCCGGGAGTGGACGGCGGACTCTGGTCAGCGCGGGCAGTGGTGCATCCTGCGCCGTTGTACCGGATTGAAGGCGAGCCAACACGGCGCGGCGATGGCCTCTACGATCGCATGTCGTCGGTTGGGGCGCATGAAGTGTTGGTGGAGAATGTGCGGCACGACCGGCAGTTATGGAATGCGAGCGATGCCGAGATCGAGCAGTTTCTTTTGCTGGCAGCGCATCGCATTCAAGATTTGAAACGTGATGCGCGCTTCAAATACGTCAGCATCTTTAAGAATTTCGGTCGGGATGCGGGACAGGAATTCGAGCATCCCAATTCGCAACTTACGGCGACAACGTTTGTGCCGCGGCGCGTGCTTTATGAACTGCGGGCTGGACGAGACTACTTCAAGGCCAAGGAACGCTGCGTCTTCTGCGACATTATTGCGCAGGAATTGCAGCAGAGCCAACGGGTGATCGAAGTGCGTGGTGATTTCGTCGCGCTTTGTCCGTATGCCCCCCGCGCACCGTATGAAACATGGATCCTTCCACGAAGCCATGAAGCTGCTTTCGAGCGCTATGGACTAAGCCGTCCCGCGACCATGCTCGATCTGGCGGCATTGTTGCGGCGCACGCTGCAACGGATTCGCACCGTGACCGGAGAGTTCCATCTGGTGCTGCACACTTCGCCGAATACTCTGTTTCGGTCCAAGAGCCTTGACTATTGGAAGACAATCGACGACGACTACCACTGGCATATTGAAATTCTGCCGGTAATCGGTGGACGAGCGAAGTCTTATACCTTCAAAGAGGTTTATTATTCGCCGGTGACCTCAGAGACAGCGGTGAAGCGGTTGCGGGATGCGCGGATCGAAGGATAGACGGGCGTCGGACCTCAGACGTCAGACTTCAGACCTCGGACATCGGGCTTAAGCGTCACCGTGATGGTGTGAACCCCAGGAGGGTTCAACTCTTGATTCGTTTTCTGTTTTGCTGCCTGTTGCTCGCGACTGCCTGTGCTCAAAACACTCCGAACGTTCTACCGAAGGTTGCCTCGAATTCGGCAGTAGCCAAGCAGGAAGTCCTGTGGCAGAAGCTTGAATCCAGTATCAACGATGTCGATCGCAATCTTGACGGCGTGCTGGGAGTTGCGGTTCTTGATTTGAATAGCAGGAAGAAATTCGTTTGGCATGGCGATGAAGTTTTCCCGCAGGCCAGCTCCATCAAGACAGCCGTGCTGGCTGAACTTTATCGTCAGGCGCAAGCCGGCAAGTTGAAGCTCACTGAAATGTACACGGTACAGGCTTCCGATCTGGTCCCAGACAGTTCCATCATGGGCGGACTCACTCCGGGAGTGACGCGCATCACGCTGCGCGATCTCGCGACCATGATGATCGCGGTCAGCGACAATAGCGCGACCAATGTCCTGATCGATCGCGTGGGCATGGAGAATGTGAATGCGCTGCTGGATTCGCTCGGCCTGGTTCATACTCGACTGCGGCGCAAGATGATGGACTTGAAGGCGGCCAGCGAAGGCCGGGAGAATATTTCTACTCCCCTCGAGATGATGACCTTGCTGGAAGATCTCTACCGCGGCAAGATTTTGAACAAGTCGATGACCGACGATTTCTTCTCCATGCTCAGTACCCAGAAGCACGGTTTTCTTTCCCGCGACTTGCCCGAGGGATTGAAGATCGCCAACAAGCCGGGTGAACTCGAAGGCGTGCGGAACGATTCAGGAGTGGTGTTTGTGGAGAATCGTCCGTATGTGATCTGTGTAATGACGACTTATCTGCGCCGGGAGCGCGACGGCGAAGAAGCTATCGGAAATATTTCGGCGGCAGCATATCGAATGTTCGACCGGCTGGCGCGGGCCAGTGAATACGGGCGCGTGGTTTCGCCTGCAAATGGGAAGTAGTCGTCGGTCGTCAGTCTTCAGTCGTCGGCCAATCCGCGGCTGACGCTGTTTGCTGAAGACTGACGACTGATGACCGACGACTGACTTTCTATGACTCTGCGGCGCATGAAAACTTACACCGGCGGCCAGGGATACGTTTATCAGTATTACTTCGTCGGCAAGCGGGTGGCGTTGGCGGATGCTCCTGAGTCTCCGGCGAGCGAGTTCATTTTTGATGTGACATCGGATCGCAAGACGACGTTTTCCGTGAGCGTATTTTTGCCCGAAGTATCGTTGAGCCGCTGGGCGCAACTGCATGGGCGCGACCTAACCGACGCTGAGCAATACGGCGCTGTGAAAATGAGGTTGTTTCAGGCGTTCGACGAGATTGAAGACATGATGGCTCAGGGGCGTCGCCTCGTGGTGAGTGGGGAGAGTCTGGAAACGGCGCTTGGTACTTTGGGAGTGCAGTAGGGGTAACTGATTACTTCGGGGATTGCTTTTACTTTTGGAGGCCGAGACGCCCTCCGGACAGCCGGCGGGACGCCGGCGCTACTGGTACATCGCTGTTCTGCTTTCTTTCTGCACTGGCTGCGGTGCAGACTATAATCACCGTGGCAGGTCTTGAATCTGTTTATGCCCATATTGTGGCTGCGAGTGGCGCTGGGTTTTTATGCCGTGGGATTGCTGTATGCGCTTCTTGCCCTGACGCGTACGAGTTCGCTGCTGAACCGGGTAGCATTGCCGGCCATGAGTCTGGGCATGGTGTTTCAGTTTGTGTCTTTGACCGAGGCAGTCCTGCTTTCGGGGCAACTCACACTTACTTCCGTACACAACTCTGAGTCACTTCTGGCGTGGCTGATCATGGCAGCGTTCATGATCGTGTATCTGGTGTATCGAACGACATCGCCTGGGATCGTTGTATTTCCTCTCGTATTTGTTCTGACTTTTGTGGCGGTTACTACGCAACAGCCATTTCTTCTGGTTTCGCCGGGCATGCGCCGCGGCTGGCTCTTCGTCCACATCGCGATGATTTTTATTGGTTACGCGGCGCTGTTTTTAAGCTTTGCCGCCAGCCTGCTTTATCTGCTGCAGGAGCGCAGCCTGAAGTCGAAAAAGCCAGCTGCCATCCTGCTGCGCCTGCCGGCCCTCGAAGTGATTGATCAGATCGGCTACCGGTCGCTGTTGCTGGGCTTTCCTTTCATGACACTTGGGCTGGTGGCGGGCAGTATCGTCGCGCAGGCCACTTATGGGCGTCTCGACTTTCTCGATCCCAAGATTTTTCTGTCGCTGCTGATGTGGGCGGTTTACATGGTGATGGTGTTCACCCGCTGGAATGCGGGATGGCGTGGGCGGCGAGCCGCGTACCTCGCCACCGGAGCGGTGGTGGCGGCGGTGATTGCCTGGTCGGCGAACTACTTCAGTACGATTCACGGGTTCGTCCAATCATGAAGTTTCAACTCATCGGGGTGAACCACAAGACCGCGCCGGTCGAAGTGCGCGAGCGCCTGGCAATCCCCGAAGGACACTTGCCTGATGCCATGAGGCGGCTGGCGGGGCATCCGGGGGTGGAGGAGGGGATCATTCTCTCCACTTGCAACCGGGTGGAAATGCTCACCCAGACGAAAAATGGCGCGGTCGACCTGCGTGGATTTCTGCGCGACTACTTTCAGTTGAACCCCACCGACTACGAAGCTCACCTTTATGAATACCGCGAGAGCGATGCCGTGCGTCATCTGTTCCGCGTGACTTCCAGTTTGGATTCGATGGTGGTGGGTGAGCCGCAAATTCTGGGACAGGTGAAAGAGGCCTATGCCACGGCGCGCGCAGTGGGCGCGGTGCACTCGCAGCTCGATCTGCTTCTGACCCGGGCGTTCGCCGTGGCGAAACGGGTGCGGACGGAAACGGCCGTGGGTTCGTCTGCTGTGTCCGTGGCGTCCGTTGCGGTTGAACTGGCTAAGAAGATATTCGGATCTTTGCAGGGCAAGCATGTGTATCTGGTCGGCGCGGGCAAGATGAGTGAACTCGCGGCGCGTCATCTGATTGCCCACGGAGCCGAATCCATTTTTGTATCGAATCGTACTTTCGACCGCGCACAACAACTGGCAGCGCGGTTCGATGGACAGGCCATCCTGTTCGAACAGCTTTACGAGACTTGCGATCGCGCCGATATCGTCATCACCTCGACGGGGGCGCCCCACGCCATCTTCCGGCGGGAGCATGGCGAGTTATTTCTGGCACGGCGGAAGAACCGGCCTATGTTTTTTATCGACATTGCGGTTCCGCGAGATGTCGATCCGGGGATGAACAAGCTCGACGGAATTTTTGTTTACGACATCGACGATCTGCAGCAGGCAGTCACGACGCATGTTGCGGATCGGCAGAAAGAGGCGGACAGGGCCGAAGCCATTATCAGCGGCGAAGTCGAGCGCTTCCAGCAGCGGTTGCAGACGCTGGACGTGGTGCCCACCATTGTCTCGCTGCAAGATCACCTGGAGACGATTCGGCAGGCTGAGATCGACCGGGTTCGGGGACGGTTAGGGCCGCTCTCTCCTGAGCAGGAACTGGCAGTTGAGACGCTCACGCGCGGAATTATCAGCAAGATCATGCATACCCCGATCACCACCTTGAAGACCGCGGTGCGAGAGCCGGAGGCGACCACGGTGGTCGACATCGTGCGGCGCCTGTTTGATCTTCAGGACAAGAAAGGTATGCCGGACAAAAAGAAAGACGTGACAACGGCGAAGGTTTCGAGTGGAGATTCCGGAGCGGAAAGTTAGTGGCGCTGTTACGAATCGGCTCCCGGGGATCGCAACTGGCGCTGTGGCAGGCTACGCACATCAAGGCGCTGCTCGAAGCGCGTGGACATCAAGTCGAGATTGAGATCATCAAGACGACCGGCGACCGCATCGCTGATGTCGCCCTTGCCCAGGTCGGCACCAAGGGCATGTTCACCAAGGAAATCGAGGAAGCGCTGTTCGACAAGCGTGTAGACCTTGCAGTGCACAGCCTGAAAGACCTTCCCACGGAAATTCCTGCAGATTTCGAAATCGTTGCCATTACC
>Ga0105241_10004083_pt1 | contig 10784 bp, 5 predicted proteins | sample KBSC64metaG_FD_80422 | JGI IMG/M metagenome (GOLD analysis project Ga0105241, IMG submission 80422) | Corn rhizosphere microbial communities from Kellogg Biological Station, Michigan, USA - KBS C6-4 metaG | ecosystem: Host-associated > Plants > Roots > Rhizosphere > Soil | place: Michigan, USA...
AAGGCGCGGCTAAAGGAAGCGCCCGGCGGGTGCGGGGCTGTAGCTCAGATGGGAGAGCGCTGCAATCGCACTGCAGAGGTCAGGGGTTCGATTCCCCTCAGCTCCACCAGCCCCGCCGAATAACAATTTGACTTTGCGTCACTTTTAAAGTGTCGTGCCAATGTCGTCCCCTATTGTGTCCCACGCCGCGTTTTCTTAACAAGCTGGAGAACGCCGGGCTTCTGCTGAACCAGAAACTCAGAATGGACGATTAGCCATCGGTCCAGGATCGAAAACTCAGGGCCGTTTCCGCTTCGAAAACCTTGGAGGAGTGCGTTTGCGTAGCTATCCACAGAAGCTACAGTGAGTTGCAAAATTCGACCGAACCTTCCCGATATTGATAATGTTTGCCCTATTTTTTTGGAGTTAAATGCATAAAAATGACAGTCTCTCCTCATCAGGAAATGGCGGATTTCCGCCAAAAGATATAATTTCCGGACCCTCGCGCGCTAGAAACCCAATTTGGCCCCTAAAACCCGCCGCCGTTGCGAACTATAAAGCGGGGACCGTGAGACGATCGTTGGGCCGGATGCGGACCAGTACAGACACCCTTCAAAGCCGCGGATCGACCGGCTCGGTCTCCATAGCCAATACCCCGAACACCGCCTGATGTACCTGCGTCAGCGGTGCGTGCTCGACAAAGCGATGCAGCGCCTCCAACCCCAACGCGAACTCGCGCAGCGCCATCGAGCGCTTGTGCCCAAGACCACGCTTCTTGAGCCGCTCGAGGTTCTCGGGACGATCGTAATGTGGGCCGTAAATGATCCGTAGATACTCGCGGCCGCGGCACTTGATGGCCGGCTGGAGCAGCCCCTTCTGGCCGCGCGCGACGAAGTCGAGCGGTTTCACCACCATGCCTTCGCCACCACCGCTGGTAGTAGCTTCCCACCATGCGATGGCGTCATCTACCGCTGCTGGATCGTCTAGATTGACGCGGCGAAACTGCGTTGCCAGGAACAGCGCGGGATCTATCTCAGCCAAGCGATGGGCGGCGGCCATGTGCCACAAGTGATCCTTGTCGTCATGCACGGCGCCGTCACTCGCGAGCAAATGAAACGGTGCAATGCGCAGATCCTCGATCCCGGCGAACGGCGCGATATAGCGATTATAGGCGGCACGATAGCGCGTCACGGCGTGGAGGCTGGCGCTCGTTGAAGCAGCAAACTCATCGATCGAGACACCCCGGGCCTGGGCTGTTGCCAGCGCGTCGGACAAGGCGCTCAGCCCCGCCATCGCTGCCGATCCCACCGCGGCATATTGTGCTCGCACGAGCGATCCGGCCTTTAAGCTCCACGGCAGAATTTCGGCGTCCCAGAGCACCCAGTCGGATGCAAGCTCCGTCCACAATCCCGATGCTTCCATTGCCCGGTCGATCCGGTGGAGCGCAGCCGCTTCCAGTTCCGCTTCCTTGAAGAAACGGCGACCAGTGCGGGTGACGATGACACCGCGCGCGCCGTCATGAACGCCGAAGCGCTTCGCCGCGGCTTCCTGCGTCCGCGTGAGTAGCACGAGGGCGCGCGAACCCATGTGCTTTTCCTCGGCGACGAGTGTCTTCACGCCCTTGCTGCCGTAATAGGCGAAGGCTTCCTCGGGCCGCTCCAGCCAGCCATCTTGCGCGCTCGTCTCCGCCGGCGACATGGTGGGCGGCAAATGGATCAGCCAGCGCGGATCGACAGCATAACGGCTCATCACCTCGAGCGCGGCTGCGGCGTTTTCCTCGCGCACCGTGACATGGGAGTAATGCCGCGTCTCGATCACCTGCTTGCCGAGCACGTCGGCGAGGTTGAGCTGGTGCGGCGCCATACCGGTATCGGCTGCCGGCGAGGCCAGAGGACGGATCGGCTCATAGTAGGTGCGCTGCGCCGGCACCTCGACCAGATCGAACTCGGGATAGCGCAGCGCCGTCAACTTACCGCCGAAGACGCACCCAGTGTCGATGCACAGCGTGCCGTTGACCCAGTTTGCCTCAACGACCGGTGTATGGCCGTAAACGACCTTGGCTGTGCCCTTATAGTCGGCCGCCCAATCCCAACGAACCGGCAGGCCAAACTCGTCGATCTCGCCGGTCGTTTCGCCATACATACAGAAGCTACGCACTGCGCCGGACGCGCGGCCCTGCATCTCTTCCTTGACGCCGGCATGCGCGACGACCAGCTTGCCGCCGTCGAGCATATAGTGACTGATCAAGCCGTCGAGCCATTGGCGCATTTCCGCCGCGAACTCTGGCGGCTCCTGAGCGAACTGCTCAATCGTCTCGGCGAGCCCGTGGCTGACCTTGACGTTGCGACCGTCGAGGTGGCGCTTGAGCTTGTCGTCATGGTTGCCGACCACGACCATCCCTGTGCCGGCATCGACCATATGCTTAGCAATACGCAGAACATCGGGCGAGCGCGGCCCGCGATCAACCAGGTCGCCGACGAAGATCACACGGCGGCCCTCGGGTGGGGTCACCGCCACGTCCTTGCCGTTCCAGCTTACCGTGTAGCCGAGCTTGTCAAGCAGCACTTCAAGCTCGTCAGCGCAGCCATGGACGTCGCCGATGATGTCGAACGGTCCCGTTTCCTCTCGGCGGTCGGTCCACAGCCGAGTGCGAACGATCTCGACCGCATCGACGTCCTCGACCGAGCGGAGGCGATGGACATAGCGGATGCCCTCGCGGTTCATGCCGCCAAGCGAGCGCTTGAGCGCCTGGACATGCCGGCGTATCGGCCCGGCACCGAACTGACGATCCGGTCGCACCGCGTTGCGCTCGATGGCGATCGCTTCCGGCAGGTCGAATACGATAGCGACGGCCAAAGCATGCCATTTCTTCGCCAGCGCGATCAGACTCTTGCGAGACTCCGGCTGGACGTTGGTGGCGTCGATTACCGTGAAGCGCCGGCCCTTAAGGCGCTTCTCGACGACATAACGCAGAACGTCGAAGGCATCGCCGGTGGCGCTCTGGTCGTTCTCATCGTCGGCGACCCAGCCGCGCATCCGGTCCGAGGAGATCACTTCGGTAGGCAGGAAGTGCTTGGCCGCAAAGCTCGACTTGCCGCTGCCAGAGGCGCCGACCAGCAGCACCAGCGCAAATTCGGGGATCTCGATCTTCATGCCGCCGCCTTCACTTCCTCCGGGCGCGTGAAGACCGCGACCTGGGTCGGATGTCCATGGGCCGCATCCTCGTTCCCGATCCCATCGAATCGCACCGCATAGCCGTGGGCGAGGCCGACGCTCTCCGCCCAATGGCGAAACTCGGCGCGGGTCCACTCGAAGCGATGGTCAGGGTGCCGCATTGCATCGGGCTTCATGCCCTCGAACAGCGCGTTGTATTCGCGGTTCGGCGTAGTGACGATGACCGCGCCGGGCTGGGCATGGCCGAAGATCGCTGCCTCGAATGCCGGCAGGCGCTCCGCCTCCATATGCTCGATGACCTCGATCGCTGCGGCAGCGTCGAAGCCCTTGAGCCGATCGTCGCGATAGACGAGCGAGCCCTGGAGCAATTCGATCCGCTGGCGCTTCATGTCAGGCATGTAGTCAAGCTTGAGCCTGTCGCCGGCGCCCGCGAGCACGCGCGGAGCAACCTCAACGCCGATGATCTTGCTGAGGCCGGGAACCTTCAGCAGCTCGCGCAGTAACCGCCCTTCGCCGCAACCAAGATCGAGCACACTCGTCGCCCCGAGTTCTCGAATCAGAGCGACCACACGCTCCATCCGCTGATCGTTCAGCCGGATCGGTTTCTCGATCGCCTCCTCGGCGGAATCACGCTGCGCGTGCTCTTCGGCGTCCTCAGCTTCGACGCGCTCATCGAGCTGGGCGTTGGCCTTCCGCACCAGTCCGCCGAAGCCGCGCAGATAGCGCCGCACGATCAGTTCGCGTGCGGGGTGGGTTTCAAGCCAGCCCTCGCCCTTGCGCAGCAGCTTCTCGACTTCGGCCTCCCCGACATAATAATGCTTGTTGTTGTCGAGGACGGGGATGAGCACGAATAGGTGCGTCAATAGTGCAGCCAGGCGCATCGGACCGCTGAGCTTCAGCGACACATAGGGGCTGTCACCCCATTCTGGATGCGCGGGATCGAGCGGGATAGGGTCCGCCTGCACCAGATATCCGAGCGGCTCGAACAGCGTTGCCAGCAGATCGGCCGCACCGCGTGCGGGAAGCGGCGTGATTAAGGCTTCCAGAGGAATGGCCTGCTCGGCCAATTCCTGCCGTAGCTTCGATCGCCCACCCATCGCGGTGTTGAGCAAGCGCCCCAGCGCGACCGACAGCAGCGACGACGCAGCGTATGGGCGATCGTTGACATATTGGTCTTCGATGCTGCCCTTTCCCCGAACAAGGTCGATAGCATCGACCTCGAGCGTGATCGCAGCGGTGCAGCGCTCCTCGCTCGCTTCCGGGTAGAACAGAGTCGCCTTGCCGAAGCTGAGCTCGACCGAATGCACATTGTCCGGGTGCTTCATTAGCAAGAAGCCCAGATCGGTCGCTGGACGATGCGTGGTCGTGATGGTCAGAAGCATGGGGAGTTCCCGGTAAGAAAAAGCCCCATCGAAGGGCTCGACGGGGCTGCGGTCATCGTCGGGTCTACAAGTTTCGACTATGGCGCAGCTTGGGCACGAGGACAGGGGCTAAAAGCGAGCAGCTCCGCGGCGCAAACAACGCTGCAAATTCGTTCGCGGACCATGCTCTCAGTCATTCTTTATCATCGCTTCCATTAGCAGGTGCGTCAAGCGACCGAATTTGGGCCGGTTGCAGTCTGGTAGCTATCAAAGGCAGAACGATGGAAAGCTGGCGCTTCGACCTATGCAGGCCCGTGTCATTCGCTTCTTGGAAAGTCTGGGGCACTTGTAGCCGCGACTTCTCTGCGAACGACCGGCCGCTTCAAGGCGCCTTCCACAGCCGCCTCACTCAGCAAAACGGATGGCGCCGGCATTCTTGTTCTTGTTTCCTCCACCATTATGTAGGATTCACGGACGGAAGCTTAGTGGACGGAACCAGGCACTATGGTGAAAAGCGCGCGTTTCGCGTGGATCCTTGACGAATCAATTCCCCGGTCAGGCGCCGCTTGCGACCAAGAAATTCTGCGCACTGACTGGCTTGTAGCCGTGCCCTCGGCGGGCGCGCTGGTTGCCGGCTGGACGTTGATCGTACCGCGCCGTCCGATGCTCAATCTCGCGAGCGCAACGGGCGAGGAGCGCCGCGCAATCGAGCTCGCCGCAAGCCAGATTGCCGGGCAACTGGCGCAGACGGGCGAACAGATCTGGCTCTTCGAGCATGGCAGCCGCAATGCCGGCGGCGTGATGGGTTGCGGGGTCGACCAGGCTCATCTGCATGTCGTGCCGCTAAATTTCGACCTGGGCGCTGCGATTGCACGCCGGACCGGCGACGATATCGCATGGACGGTTGCGACGGAGAGCGACACGCCCCTCGACTCATTGCCCGCGACGGGCGAGTATATCACGTTTTGGAGCATGGCCGACCGTCGGCCTAACATTGGCATCGTTCGTCGCCCCGTGTCGCAGTGGGTGCGACGCGTGATTGCGGACGAACTGGGAATCGGGGCAGAATGGGACTACCGAAGCCACCCCCAGAAGGTTCGAGTGCAACAGACGCTGCAGCGTCTTGCTCCCCTAAGGGCTCAGGTAAGCCTCTAAATCCCGCTGCGGCGCTCCAGCAGGACAACAAGCTCGACCACCGAGGTGTCGGTGAGTGGAAGAGTCGATACGGCAAGGCTGCCTGGTGCCAGATTGCCATCGAGTTTACCTATCTGGTCACCATCCTAAACGCGTGCATGATCGCGCTTGTCTGGCTGGGCTATCATGTCGCACCGCCGACTCCGATGGACGAGAGGGCGATCTCGTTTTTCGGCATTCCCTTTGAATATCCGAGAGACCGAACGTTTCTTCTCTGGGTAGGCATTGCGTTGAGCGGCACAGTGGGCGGCTCCTGCTTCGCGCTGAAATGGCTCTACCACTCGGTTGCGAAGGGGCTCTGGAACCAGGACCGGATCCTGTGGAGGCTGATCGTACCGATCCTGTCGGGCGCGGTGTCGGTCTTTGTCTCGCTGCTCGTCGCATCGGGATTGCTGTCTCTGATCGACACCCGTTTTTTCGCAAGCTTTTACGGCGCGATAGGGACCGGCTGGCTCATCGGCTATTTCTCCGACAATGTCCTGGCCTCGTTGCAAAAGCTCGCGCACAAATGGTTCGGAACTGTGGATGACCCCAAGGGTAGCGCCGGAACGACCCCCGAGCCGGGACGTGGCGGCACATGAGCGAGGAGGCGGCGCGAGGGGCTTCCCGGACACGGCATGGCCCCCCCGGCCTTCTGCTCCATCCGGACCTTTCCGCCGACACCGACGCCGCGCATGCGGACTATTTCACGACGATCCTACACTACGGCACGAAGGTCGCGGGGCTTCAAATCATGCCAGCGGCCTGGATTCCGCCCTATGCCGCGCTGCCTGTCTGGATTTTCGAAGAGTGGACGGCGCACCCCGATGATTGGGTCAAGCGCATCCGGCGGCGGCAGGTCCACCTCGAGCAAGCTGCGGAACTGGTGTCCGAAGGTGGACGCTACCCTATCATCGTCCGGTCGAGCGCGGTCGGCGAAGGGCTCGAGGATCGCGGGCTCTACAAGTCGATAGCGCTCGGACAGGGCGCATCGTTCGAAACCGTCACCACCGCCGTGGAAGACGTGTTCCGGCATTTCTCCGAGCAGGCGCGCCACAGCGCGATGGGTATCTGCCTGCAGCGCTACATGACGCCGGACTTTGCCGGCCATGTGTCGAACGAAGCCCACCTCAGCGCGACGCGAAACCAATGGAAATATGGGCTCGAAGTTCCGGCATTTGCTCCGGATCGGGGGCTGAATTCCAAATTCGCGCTTTCCCCCGACGAAAGCGAAGCGCTGCTGCTGACAACCCAGAAGAACATCAGCCCGGCGCTCAGGCAGGTCTGCAACTGGATCAACCTGCGCATCGACGGTCGATCGCACCTCGAGTGGTGCGGGGCGCAAGGGCAATTGTGGATCGTTCAGGTCGACCAGGAAAGCCCGACCTCCTCTGGCATAAATCCTCACATAATGCCTGAAGCGCGGGGGTTGCAGGAATCTTCTGCCGACGCGGATCCGGCGCGGCTGTTTCAGCTCTACCGGATCCAGGACGATCCGCCGTGGCGCAAGCTCGGGAACATACGTGATTTCTGGACGGGGGCGGAGGCCCCTCGCCACCGCCTCTTCTACGCAACCGCGGACAAGCTGGGAGAGGCGGTGGCCCGCCGTGGCGGAGCGAAGGCCGTTGCAACCGAGATCGACGCCCTGACCGGTGGACGCGCGGTACTCAGAACCGATTGCAAGGACCCCAAAATAAGATCGTTTAACCTTCCGCGCACGCACACAGTCGACGGCGACCAAGCGTCGCGGTGGATCAAGACGACGCTGAAGGCCATGGCCACCAAGGGTGCCAAGGCGGCAGACGTTGCGATCATCCTGCACCGCTATATTCCTGCCCGCGCCGCTGCCTGGTCCTATTATTCTCCCGCGGATGATGTCGTCCAAATCGACTGCCTATGGGGTCTGCCCGACGGACTTCAGTTCCTGACCCACGATTCCTTCCAGATCGATGCGCGGACAGGGGAGGAACTGGCCGCGCAGGTACGGTACAAGCGAGACTTTCTGCAAGAGCAGGACGACGGCAGCTGGCGTTATGTCGCGGTGGCCCGTCAGTTTGGCCGGGACCGCGTTCTGTCCCGCGATGCCTTGCGAATGATAGCGCTCGAAACCGTCTCGATTGCGCGCAATATCAAAGAACGGGCGCAAATCATGTGGTTCTGCGATTTACCGCCGGAGCTCGGTTTGGGCGCCCACCTTCCCTGGTTCCGGTCGAAGGAGTTCATGGGATATGCCGCGGCATCGCGCCCTCCGCTTCCGACGCGGCGGGTGCGGACCCTGGCCGATCTCGAGGCGCTCGAGCGGGACGACAGCCGGTTTATCATCGTCGCGGCACCGGATGTCGAGCTCGTCAGGGACGATGATGCGTTTCTCGATCGTCTCATTACGCTCGCTACATCGCGAGGGCTGATGGTCGAACTGTCGGGATCCATACTGGGGCACGCCTACTATCGACTGCGGTCGGCAGGGGTGGTCGTCCTCGTCGCGCAACCCAAATACCCACGCGTCCGGGGTCTTCATCGGCATTTCAAGGTAGTCCGGGACGCGATTCCCGAAAACATCGCCGCGAAAGGTGAAAGAGTGAGTTTCGGTCGGCTATCGTCGAGCGAGGCAGTCGTTGCGCTCATCGGAAAGCTTTTCGAGGAAGGCCTCGAACTCAACGCGGCGAGCGCTCCCGCTCAGCGTCTCGAAGAACTTGCCGACGTTCTCGAAGTCGTGCGGGGGCTTGCTGTCACGAGCGGGGTCGAGTGGGACGATCTCATGACGGCGGCGTCCGAAAAGCGGGATAAGCGCGGCGGCTTCGAACAGCAAATGGTCTTGCTGGAGACCGCGCGGCCGATGCCCCGACACCCTGTGAAACCATCCCTTTCGGGCGACGAGAAAGGACCATCGATCCCGCTGAAGGATCTCGGCGTCGTCTCGGTCGATGGGCCGAATGCGTCAATTTCCTTTTCTAAGCTCCTTTCCAACTATTCGACTGAGATCGAGATGATCGTCGAGGGGAGAGTAGTCAAAGTTTCTGCAGCGCTCGACGGGACCGGCGTCAGGCTGACGATCAGCGGCACCCCGGACAGCGGGGATGACGAACAGAACAGACAACTTCCGCTGTTCGATCAGAAGTCTTGATCGGAGCATACGCAGACGAAATGTCCGCCGTTTGGCCCGTTTCACGTCCAGGTGTACTGCCAAGATTAAGGCGCTTAGCCGCTGCGCAGCACCCGACTCTACTTGTGGCCATTCGCTAGGTGGCCGATGCTGATGCTATAAGGTTGATCACCCCCGGCCGCATCTAAACCACCGCTATGGACCCAATCTCCGCCGTTTAAGTTGCGCCGGTCCCTTCCCAAAACCGGCCCCATGTCCAATTGACTCGCAACGAGCGAGATGGGACGAACCGGTCATTCCCTTGCGAAGAGTGCAACGGCAGTTTTTCCGCTAAAACCGGACAACCAATCTTCGCTCATTCGACAAAATGGTCGAGCAGGCGTCCGGCCCTATCGACAAGTCGCGGCAAAATGACTTCAGTCGACGGATGGGAATCGCAGTATCACATAGCGAACACGACCGCCCCGCCGACCCGCATGCTTGACTTTACCCGCATCATCGCCGGCGTTGCTGGTCAACGCGAGACGTTCGAGGAACTCGTCTGCCAGATCGCCAGGCGCCTACCGCTCGTTGGCAGCGCCGAGTTCCGTCGCATCCACGGCGCAGGCGGCGACGGCGGCGTTGAAGCCGTGTGGCTGTTGAAGACGGGCGAGGAGGTGGGCTACCAGGCCAAGTACTACCTCACCTCCGCAGGGGTCGACTGGGGCGCCATCGACGCCTCAGTCGCGACGGCGTTGTCGACCCATCCGGCTATGACGACCATGTATATCGCCATCGCCTGCTCGCTCACCGGGGCGACGAAGCGACGGACGAAGAAAGGGGAGCCGACAGCCAACGGCTGGAGCGAATGGGACAAGCACAAGGAGACGTGGATCGCCGGGGCAAAGGCGCTCGGGCGGAACGTGGAGTTCATCCCTTGGACCGCACCAGACCTCGAGGAGCTCCTGACGAGGCCTGAGACGGTCGGGCTCTCCGAATACTGGTTCGGCGCGATCGAGCTCACGCCGACGCGGCTTGCGGCGGAATGCCAGCGGACCGTCGACGCGCTCGAGGAGCGGTATCATCCGAAAGACCACGTCGACGTCTCGACGCGGTCCGTGTTCGACGGCCTGCTGCACAACGCCACCCTGGCTCAGTCCGTCGCGACTGCGCGCGCGGCGCTCGCGGAGGCTCGCCACATCGGGGGACGGCCATCGCTGCTCGGCGTCGAGGACGGCGAGCGGCTCGACGCCATCGACGCGTGCGTCACGCGGCTGATCGACGCCATGGTCCAGCCTCCGGGGCCAGGCGACGCACCGGCCTACGGCAGCTGGGACGCCACCGCGCTCGAACTGCGCAGGCTCGTCTTCGACTCGGTCCAAGCTGCGAGCGACATCTCGCGGAAGGCTAAGGCGGATCCGTCCGCCGAGAGTCCGGCTTCGGCCCAGGGGAGCAACGAACGGGCGGCGCTCGACTACCATGTCGTGGCGCTACGCAAGCTGCAAGATGCGGTCGGCGGCGTGCTCGAATTCCTCGCCTCAAACGAATGCCGCGCCGACACCAACCGCTTCGCGCTGCTCGACGGCCGGGCCGGCTCCGGCAAGTCCCACCTGATCGCGTCCGAGATCGAGCGCGCCTTGAAGGCCGGCGCACCGGCGCTCTTTATGATCGGGACAGCCTTCTCCATCCACGGCACTCCGGAGAGCCAGATGCTCGCGCATTACGAGTGCGGTCAGAGCACCTTCGAGAAGCTGCTCGGGGCGCTTTCGGCTCGCGCCGAGGCGGCCGGGACGCGGGGGATCGTGGCGATCGACGCGCTCAACGAAGGTGCAGGCGCTACGCTCTGGAGAAATGCGCTCCTCGGGTTTGCCCGACGGGTGTTGGCCTTCCCCAACCTCTCACTATGTGTGTCGTGCCGGCGCGAATACCGCGACCACCTCGTCGCGCCCGCTGTCGAGCAACTGGCGACGACGGTCGAGATCACCGGATTTGAGACGGCCGCCGACATCGAGCGG
>Ga0105241_10004084_pt1 | contig 10784 bp, 11 predicted proteins | sample KBSC64metaG_FD_80422 | JGI IMG/M metagenome (GOLD analysis project Ga0105241, IMG submission 80422) | Corn rhizosphere microbial communities from Kellogg Biological Station, Michigan, USA - KBS C6-4 metaG | ecosystem: Host-associated > Plants > Roots > Rhizosphere > Soil | place: Michigan, USA...
AGCAGCGCTCCCATCTGCGCTTCATCTGCGACGTTTAGCACAAAGCCCCTGCCCTTGACGCCTTGTTCCTCGAGCGTCTTGGTGATCTGTGCTGCGCCCGCTTCCGATGTGGCCGTTCCCGCGACTGTTGCTCCCATGCCGCCCAGGGCCAACGCGATGGCCTGGCCGATCCCGCGGCTGGCTCCCGTGACGATAGCGAGTTTTCCTTCGAGCGACCTCATCATTGCTTGCTCTGCGCAGCGAGCTCCCGGAGTATTGCGGCATCCTTGAGCGAAACGGTCTTCGGTTCCGGTGTGATGCGTTTGTTCAGACCCGTCAGCACGCCGCCCGGCCCGCACTCGACAATCTGCTGCACTCCTCGGCCGGCCAGCGCACGCACGCCCTCCACCCAGCGCACAGGATTACACAGCTGACGCAGCAGTGCATCGCGAATCCGATCCGGGGACTGCTCAGTCGCGACATCGACGTTGTTCACCACCGCTATCGCCGGTGCGCGCATATGCAGCGCTGCAAGGGGATCCCTCAGGCGTTCGGCTGCGGGGCGCATGAGGCTGCAGTGCGACGGAGCGCTCATGGGCAGCAGCATCGCTCGCTTGGCACCGCGCGACTTCGCGAGCTCGATCGCCCGATGCACGCCAGTCGCCGAGCCGGCGATCACGATCTGTTCGGGTGAATTGAAATTCGCAGGCTTCACGACGCCAGCCGCCGCTGCTTCCTCGCACACGGTGCGCACAGCCTGATCGTCCAGGCCCAGAATCGCCGCGATAGCTCCCTGTCCTTCGGGCACGGCCTCCTGCATGACCTGCGCACGATAGCGCACGAAAGGCACCGCCTCCGCGAAGTCCATAACACCGGCGGCAACCAACGCGGAATATTCGCCCAGGCTGTGCCCTGCGACAGCGACCGGGTCAGTTCCACCGAGCTCTCGCCACGCCCGGAACAAAGCGATGCCTGCAACCAGCATGGCCGGCTGCGTGTTCACCGTCTTGTTCAGCTCTTCGGCGGGGCCGTCGCGCACAAGAGCCCACAGATCGAAACCGAGCGCCACCCCGGCCTCATCGAACGTCCGTCGCACAGCGGGCAACTCTTCGAACGGTGCCATCATACCGATCGACTGCGACCCCTGGCCCGGAAAGACGAACGCGAGACTCATGGGCACTCGCTCAGCTCCACTTGATCAGGACCGCGCCCCAGGTAAAGCCGCCGCCGACGGCCTCGAGCAGGACGTGCTGCCCACGGCGAATGCGGCCATCGCGTACGGCTTCATCCAGCGCGAGAGGGATCGACGCCGCCGACGTGTTTGCATGCCGATCGACGGTGACGATCACCTTGCTCATCGGCAGGCCCAGCTTGCGCGCGGTTGCTTCGATGATCCGAATATTCGCCTGATGCGGAATCAGCCAGTCGATGGCTCCCTTGTCAAGATCATGTCCACGCAACACTTCCTGAACCACTTCGTCGAGAACGCGCACGGCAAACTTGAATACCGCGTTGCCTTCCATCGTCACGAACGGTTTACCGCGGATGCTGCCGCCGCACACCTGGCCGGGCACCGAAAGAATGCTCGTGTAGTTTCCGTCTGCGTGCAGCTTGTGTCCCATGATGCCGGGCCGCTCGCTCGCAGCGAGCACGACGGCGCCGGCGCCATCGCCGAACAGCACGCACGTCCCGCGATCGCTCCAATCGAGAATGCGCGAATAGATCTCGGTGCCGACAACGAGCGCATAACGGCATTGCCCCGAGCGCATAAACAGATCGGCGATGGTCAAGGCGTACACGAATCCGCTGCACACCGCCTGCACATCGAACGCCGGAAAATCGCGAACACCCAGCTTGGCCTGCAGAATGCACGCAGTGCTCGGAAAGATCATGTCCGGCGTCGTGGTAGCGACGATGATCAGGCCCAGCTGATCCGCGCCGATGCCAGCCGCGGCAAGGGCGCTCTTCGAAGCCTCGAGCGCCAGATCGCTTGCCATTTGCCCCTCCGCTGCGATATGCCGCTGGCGGATGCCGGTGCGCGTGACGATCCACTCGTCACTCGTATCGACGGTTTTGGCAAGGTCGTGGTTCGTCAGTACCTTTTCGGGAAGGTAGCTCCCGGTCCCGGCGATGCTGGCGTACATCTACACCGCCTTGGCCGACGTCTCGGCCAATTCCGGCATACGCTCGCTGATGCGCTGGATGATGCCGCTGCGGGCTTCATCCCAGGCGCGATTGATGGCGACCTCGAACGCAAAGCTGTCGGCAGAACCGTGACTCTTGACCACGATTCCGCGCAAGCCGAGCAGGCTCGCCCCGTTGTAGCGGCGCGGATCCACACGCCGCCGGAAATGGTTGATGACCGGGAGCGCGATCAACCCGCACAGCTTCGTGAGCGTGTTGCGCGTGAATTCCTCGCGCAGGTAGTCGCGCAGCATCCGCGCCAGCTCTTCCGACGATTTCAGGAATACATTGCCGACGAAGCCGTCGCACACGATGACGTCGGTTGTACCCTTGTAGATGTCGTTGCCCTCGACGTTGCCGTAGAAGTTGAGCTCGCTGGCCTTGAGCAGTTCGGCGGCTTGCTTCACCACGTCGTTGCCTTTGATCTCTTCTTCGCCGATGTTGAGCAAGCCGACGCTCGGTTTCTCCACCTGCTCCACCACGCCGAACAACACGGATCCCATCACCGCGAACTGCAGCAGGTCGACTGCGGTGCAGTCTACATTTGCGCCCAGATCGAGGACACAGCTGCGCCCGCGACGCGTGGGCATCATGGAGGCAATCGCGGGCCGCTCGACGCCAGGCAGCATCTTCAGCACGAAGCGCGAGATCGCCATCAGTGCACCGGTGTTGCCTGCGCTCACGCAGGCGTCCGCGTCTCCGTTCTTCACGAGGTCGATGGCAACTCGCATCGAAGAATCGCGCTTGCTGCGCAAGGCGACCGCGATCGGCTCGTCCATCGCCACGACTTCGGTCGCATTATGCACGCGCGCACGCGCATCCTCCGCGAGGCCCGCACGGGCCATCTCCGTGCGCACAGCGCCCTCCTGGCCAACCAGAATGACACTGGCTTCGGGATTGTGCGCCAGGAAACTGGCCGCGGCCGGCACGGTAACGTGCGCGCCGTGGTCTCCTCCCATGCAGTCGAGGGCGATCGTGATGCCCATCAGCGCGCTGTGCGGCTAGGGTCCTGCGGCCAGACTCCGGAGCAAGGGCCGCGCCCTCCTCTGCGGAGCTCCGCCGATGAGGAAATCAGTGTGAACCGGCAGGCAGACACGAGGCCGGGAGGAGGCTCAGTCTTCCCGGGTCTTGACGACCTTCTTGCCGCGATAATAGCCGGTAGGGCTGATGTGGTGACGCCTGTGCACTTCGCCCGAGCCGGGCTCGATCGCGAGCGGCGGGGTGCTGAGTGCATCATGCATGCGGCGCATGTTGCGCCGAGAGGGCGACTTCTTGTTTTGCTGAACTGCCATGCTGTTACTCCTTGCTTCAATCGTTATGAATAGCTCTCAATGCGTCTTGGCGCCGGCTGGCGGACTCTTCCAGCCAGCCAGCGCGGAAAAAGGCGAATCCGGCATCGTAATTGCGCCGGCAGTCGGTTGCGCTGCGCATCCGCCTTCCGCATGACGCGGGGCCATCGGCAAACTGAGGACGACCTCCTGCTCGATCAGGTCGAGCAGATCCAGGCTCGCAACCCCGGGGATCGTATCGATATCGTCATCCTCTTCGTCGCCCGCCGCAAGCTCACCGGCGCCCGCAACCAGCACTACGTCACGTTCTGCGTCGAACTGCAACGGAAGCCGCTCAAGACAGCGCTGGCAGCGCAAACCCAGATTCACCTGCGCACGGATATGGAGCGCCGGTTGCCCGTTGCCCGTGGTGTACCCTGCGACCTCGTAGCTCACGCTCCCCTCGTGGTCGAACAGGACGTCTGCCAGTCTCGGCAGCTGATCGAGCGTGAGAACCCCGCTTACACGCGACTCCTTGCGCGCGAACCGCGCGGGATCAATCGTTGGCGGGGCAGCGTGCATTACCATTGTTTGATTTCCAGGCGCCCGTGATTGCAAACGGCTCGAACGCATCCGGGCTGTCCGAAAATAAACGGCGCATGATAAGATTTTTTCATTGGTCTGTCAAAACGTTATGCGCCTGTCGCGCACCGCCTTACAGAACCGCGATCCAGTCCTGATGCTCGTTCTCGCCTCCACCTCCCTCTACCGTCGACAGTTGCTCGAACGGCTCCGACTACCGTTCGAAACGTTTGCTCCGAGCGTGGAGGAAGCGCCGCTCACGGCCGAGCCACCCTATGCGACGGCGCTGCGCTTAGCGCAGGCCAAAGCCAGAGCCGCCGCCTCATCCTATCCCAGCGCTCTGATCATCGGCTCCGATCAGGTCGCAGATCTCGATGGTATGCGCCTTGACAAGCCCGGCAACCGTGCGACCGCCGAGCAGCAATTGCAGCGCGCCAGCGGCCGTGAAGTCGTGTTCCATACCGCAGTTGCGCTCCTCGAAGCGACCACCGGTCGCATGCGCGAGAAGCTGGTTCCGACACGAGTGAAGTTCCGCAAGCTGACGCCATCTGCTATCTCGACCTATCTGGACGAGGAGCAGCCCTATGACTGCGCAGGCAGCGCCAAATCCGAAGGGCTCGGCATCGCGCTGCTCGAGCAGATCCACGGCGACGATCCGACCGCACTGATCGGATTGCCCTTGATCGCGGTGGTATCCCTCCTGCGCGACGCAGGGTTGAGCGTTCTTTAATCGTGGTTCCGGAGAGCGCGAGCACGGACACTTCGCCGGAAGGCGTGCTTTTCCTGGTGCCATCGACGCTTGGAGAGAGCGAGCCGGCCGAAGTCTTGTCCGGGGCGGTCCTCCAAACCATCCGCCGGCTCGATGGCTTCGTCGCAGAGGAGCCGAAGACTGCGCGAGCATTTCTGCGGCGCGTCGGCATGGAGCGGCCTCTGCAGGACGTTCGCATCGCGGTGCTGAACGAGCACACGCATGCCGCAGACTTGCCTGCGCTTCTGGAGCCCGCACTGAACGGTCAGCATATCGGTCTACTTTCGGAAGCCGGCTATCCAGCTGTCGCCGATCCTGGAACTGAGCTAATCGCGCTCGCACACGCGCGCGGCGTCAAAGTGGTTCCGCTGGTGGGCCCTTCCTCGCTCCTGCTGGCTCTGGCCGCGTCGGGCTTGAACGGCCAAGGGTTCTGCTTCCACGGCTATCTGCCGATCGAATCGGCTCCACGTGCTGCACGCATTCGCGAGATCGAGGCGCGCTCCCGCAGCGACGGCAGCGCACAGATCTTCATCGAAGCGCCCTATCGCAACCAGCAGATGCTCGCGGCATTGATCGAAGCTTGCGAGCCACGCACGCGGTTGTGTCTGGCCACCGACCTGACCTTGCACGATGAAGCCATTCGCACACGAACGATCGCAGCGTGGCGGTCAGCAACGCCCGATATCAATCGGAGACCGACCGTGTTCGTGCTGCAGGCATCGCCTAGCGCAGATGCGGCGAAACGGTCAGGCCCACCAGGGCTTCGGCGGTCGCGGCCCCGAAGCGGCGAGCGAGGCGCTCGGCCAGGTTCTGGCGAGGCGTGAAGTCGACGATATCCTCTGCCTTGATTACATCTCGCGCCACGGTATCCACGCTGCCGACCGCGTCTGACAGACCCAGCTCGATGCTCCTCTGCCCGGTCCAGATCAGCCCGCTGAACAGCTCTGGCACCTCTTTCAAACGCGTGCCGCGACCCTGTTTGACCACGTCGATGAACTGGTGATGGATGTCGCTCAGCATTCTCTCCGCGAGCTCTTTCTGCTTCGGATTGAGCGGTGAGAACGGATCGAGAAAGCCCTTGTTCTCACCAGCGGTGAGCAGGCGCCTCTCGACGCCGAGCTTTTCCATCGTGCCCGTGAAGCCGAATCCGTCCATCAGCACGCCGATCGAACCGACGAGACTCGCCTTGTCGACATAAATGCGATCGGCCGCCGCGGCAACGTAGTAACCGCCCGAGGCGCAGATGTCTTCGACGACCACGTACAGCGGGATCTTCGGATACAGACCGCGCAGGCGCCGCATCTCGCTGTTGATCTGACCGGCCTGGACCGGACTGCCGCCGGGACTATTGATGCGCACGATGACACCGGCCGTGTTCTTGTCCTTGAAGGCGTCCTGCAATCCGGCATTCACTCGTTCGGCACTGGCCTCCGAATCGGCGGCAATGACGCCATGCACCTCGACCAGAGCGGTGTGCTTTCCGCTCAACGCCTTCTCCCTGCCACCGATCAAGCCAATCCCCACCAGCAGAATCAGGAACAGGTAGAGAAACGTGAGCGACTTGAAGAATATTCCCCAGCGCCGCGCGCGGCGCTGCTCGTCCAGGACCGACCGTACCAGCCGCTCCAGAACGCCGCGCTCCCAGGCACCGCTGCTACCGACTTCAGGCTCTGCCATCGACGCTCCTTGTCACTCCTCGACCAGATAGACCTTGCCGTCACACTCTTCGACCTGCAGCCGCACGAGCTTCCTGCCGCTGCAGGGACCGGCAATGCAGCGCCCGGTGTCGGGCAGATAGGTCGCGCCGTGCGTCGAACAAATCAAGTATAAACCTGTGAGATCGAAGAACTCACCCTCCATCCAGTCGAGCTCGACCGGCACATGCGCACACTGATTGACATACGCATGCACTGCTCCGTCGTAGCGGATCACGAAGGCCGGCTGCGTTTCGCCATGACGTTGCACGGTGAAACGTACGCCTTTACGCCCCTCCTCGACCTGCACGCCATCGCAGATCAGGCGTTTTGCCGGACCCATTGCACCAGTTCGCGGAAGGAGCTCACGCAGGCAAGCGGCCGCTGCGCCTCCAGGTTCGTGCGCGGATGCGCGCCGTAACCGGCGGCCACGGCCGGGACGCCTGCGCTGCGCGCCATTTCGAGATCATGAGTCGTGTCCCCGATCATCAGCGTGCGATGCGCATCCACGGCGAATTCATCCAAAAGGTAGAGCAGCATATCGGGATGCGGCTTGGGAAAGCCCTCGTCCGCACACCTCGACGCGTGAAAGAACGACTGCAACCCGGAATCCTTGAGCGCGCGATCGAGACCCATGCGACTCTTGCCGGTCGCGACCGCAAGGCTGAAGCCCGCTGCACGGAAATCCCGAATGCCATCGTAAGCGCCGTCGAAGAGCTTGACCTTGTGGTCGCCGGCCAGGTAGTGGAAGCGATAGCGCTCGGTCAAGCGCGGGTAGTCCGCTGTGGAGAGATCGGGAAACAAATACGTCATCGCGTCGGACAATCCCAAGCCGATGATATGGCGAGCGCGCTCGTCCGAGGGCGCCGCCAGGCCGATATCGCTCGCAGCGGCCTGGATCGAGTCGACGATGTGGCCGGCCGAATCGACGACCGTCCCGTCCCAGTCGAACACCAGCAGATCGAAGCGCCTGGCCATCCCGGTCAAGGCACCGGAGCGGTAGCTCCAATCTCCGACAATGACTCGAGGAAATGCGCGAGCGAGTCGGGCAAAGGCGCCTCCACCACCGTCGGCGACCCCGTCACGGGATGCTGGAACTCGACGCGCCTCGCGTGCAGGAACATGCGTCTGAGTCCCTCGCGCTGCAGGGTCTTGTTGAGCGCAAAGTCACCATACTTGTCGTCCCCGGCGATGGGAAAACCGAGATGAGCGAGGTGCACGCGGATCTGGTGCGTGCGGCCCGTCAGCAGCTCGGCCTCGAGCAGCGTGTAGTCTGCGTAGCTGTGCCGCCGCCGGAACACTGTATGCGCCGGCACGCCATCATCGGTAACGTTGACCCGCCGCTCGCCCTCGGCCGTCAGATATTTGTTCAGCGGGAGGCGGACGTGCTGCTTGTCGTTCTTCCAGCGACCGCGCACCAGCACCAGGTAGGCCTTCTTCATCGTGCCCGCGCGGATCTGCGCGTGCAGTCCGGTCAACGCACTCCGTTTCTTTGCCAGCAGCAGCACTCCTGATGTTTCGCGATCGAGTCGGTGAACCAGCTCGAGAAATCGGAGCTCCGGCCGCTCGGCTCGCATCTGCTCGATGACGCCGCGGCTGATGCCGCTTCCACCGTGTGCCGCAACTCCGGCCGGCTTGTCGACAATGAGCAGCGCATCGTCCTCCAGCAGAATGTGCCGCGACAGCCGCTGCTCGACCGGACCGGCAACTTGCGCTGCCGGACGGGTGGTCGCTGTCCGGACCGGAGGCAGGCGTACCCGATCGCCCGACTGCAGACGATAGGTCGCTTCTATTCGCTTGCTGTTCACCCGTACCTGTCCCGTGCGCAGTAGCTGGTAGACGTGACTCTTGGGAACGCCTTTGAGGACGCGCACCAGGTAATTGTCGATGCGCTGACCGGCTTCCTCCTCGCCCACCTCCGCCCAGGACGCCGCCATAGGCGATGTTCGTAGGTCTTTCCTTAAGATGTTCATTTTGCTTATACTATTGGCTGCTCAGCGGCGCGCTCGAAAACGACGCGGCGCGAGGCACACCGAATTCGAGCCCCGCGGCACAGCGGGGTGCATCCCAGGCTCATGACCTGATTGAATCATGACGGGTTAACTTCGCTGACCCGGAACCAACTAGCGATGGCACTGATTTCGCGCTCAAGACCGCCAACCACTATTTCCGTCCCAGGACCTCGCAAGCGTCCGGACGTTCGAAGGCAAACCTGACGACTATTCGAAGCTCGCCATTATGACCGACCTGTACGAATAGTACCCACGAGTGGGGCCTGTGCCGGGCTCCAGCTGAGGTTGCCGTGCCCGTGAGTTTGAGCGCGGGGGTACAAGAATGAAGCGCATGCTGTTCAATGCGACCCAGGCTGAAGAACTGAGGGTCGCCATCGTAGATGGTCAAAAGCTCATTGACCTCGACATCGAAACCACCGGAAAAGAGCAACGTAAAGGGAACATCTACAAAGGAGTCATCACCCGCATCGAGCCCAGCCTCGAAGCCGCCTTCGTCGATTACGGCAACGAACGGCATGGGTTTCTGCCGTTCAAGGAAGTAAGCCGGTCTTTCTTCCAAGGCGACAACGTCGAAGTTTCCCGGGCCCGCATCCAGGACGTGATGCGCGAGGGCCAGGAGCTGATCGTCCAGGTCGACAAGGATGAACGCGGCAACAAAGGGGCTGCGCTCACCACGTTCATCAGCCTCGCCGGCCGCTATCTCGTCTTGATGCCCAACAACCCGCGCGGCGGCGGGGTCTCTCGCCGGGTCGAGGGCGAGGAACGCAACGAGCTGCGCGACCTGATCCAGACCCTCGAAGTGCCGCAGGGCATGAGCATCATCGGTCGCACCGCCGGTCTTGGACGCACGTTGGAAGAGCTGCAGTGGGACTTGAACTACCTGGTGCGGCTGTGGCAGGCGATCGAAGGCGCGGCCACGCCGCATTACCGCGACGCCGAGGGCAGGATCACCACCGATGCCGTCTCGAACGGCGCCAAGAACAAGCGGGAGAATCCCGCACCCTTCCTCATCTTCGAGGAATCCAGTCTGGTGATCCGCGCAATCCGCGATTACTTCCACCAGGACATCGGCGAGCTGCTGATCGATACCGAGAACGTCTACGAGCAGGCGCGGCAGTTCATGGGGCATGTGATGCCCGGGAACGTCAACCGCGTCAAGATGTACCACGACGACGTTCCGTTGTTCTCCCGCTTCCAGATCGAACATCAGATCGAGACGGCCTATGCCCGCCAGGTGCCTCTGCCCTCCGGCGGCGCAATCGTCATCGACCACACCGAGGCGATGGTGGCGATCGACGTGAACTCGGCACGCTCGACGCGTGGCGCCGACATCGAGGAGACGGCGCTGCGCACCAATCTCGAGGCTGCGGACGAGGTGGCTCGCCAGCTCCGTTTGCGCGACTTGGGCGGCCTCGTCGTCATCGACTTCATCGACATGGAGAACCAGCGCAATCAGCGCGAGGTCGAGAACCGACTGCGCGAAGCGTTGCACTACGATCGCGCACGAGTACAAACCGGCAAGATCTCCCGCTTCGGTCTCATGGAGCTGTCGCGCCAGCGGCTGCAGACCTCGCTCGGCGAAACCAGCCACATCGCTTGTCCGCGTTGTCATGGCACCGGCCATATCCGCAGCATCGAGTCGTCAGCGCTGCACATCCTGCGGATCCTGCAAGAAGAGGCGATGAAGGAAAACACGGCGGCGGTGCATGCACAGGTCCCAGTGGACGTTGCGACCTACCTGCTGAACGAGAAGCGGTCGGAGTTTCACGCGATCGAGTCGCGCATGAAAGTCAACGTCGTGCTGGTGCCCAATATCCACCTGGAGACGCCCAACTACACGCTCACGCGGCTACGGCACGACGAGCTGAACCAGATGGAGCCACTGCCAGCCAGCTACCAACTGGTCGAGCAGCCCGCCGAAGCCGAGAAGCCTGGCCTCCCGAGTGCGGAGCCGAAACCGGTGCGCCCCCAGGCGGCGGTTCAGGGCATCACGCCCGAGCAGCCGGCCCCGATTCCGGTGCAGCCGGTCGAAGCGCCTCAGCCTTCCATCCTGCAGAAGATCTTCGGCTGGCTCACACGCAAGCCGGAAGCAGCGCCCGAGCCGGTTAAAGTCAAGCCTCGTGAAGCACGTCGCCCTCAGCGAGAAGGCCCGCGCCGCGATCGCGACCGCGATCGTCGCGGCGGCGGACGAGAGGAAGGCGCGAACCAGCGCCGGGGTCAGGAAGGCGGCCGCGATCAGGCCAGAGGTCAGAACCGTCCGTCTGAAGGCGATCGCCGGCCGCCGAGGCCGGGTGCCCCGCAAGGAGCGCCGCGCGCT
>Ga0105241_10004096_pt1 | contig 10769 bp, 8 predicted proteins | sample KBSC64metaG_FD_80422 | JGI IMG/M metagenome (GOLD analysis project Ga0105241, IMG submission 80422) | Corn rhizosphere microbial communities from Kellogg Biological Station, Michigan, USA - KBS C6-4 metaG | ecosystem: Host-associated > Plants > Roots > Rhizosphere > Soil | place: Michigan, USA...
GCCTCAGCGTACCGATTTTCACGCAGGAGGGCAGATCCATTGGCATTCAGGGCACTTACGCGACTCGACATGGCTGGGGCGGCCGTTTCCGCACCGGGAACAAGTTGGGCGAGGGCGAAAAAGGTTACAAACGCTCGACCGCTCACTAACAGATTGTGCGCGGGAGAGCGCAGGAGAGAGGAGGGACTAGAGTAATGGAACCGACCCCAACGAGTACCTAGCCATCACTGTTCCAGCCCGGCAGACCCTCAAGCAAGTATGCAGTTTCAGTTCAGGAGTCCACTTGAATCGATGAACGAAGCCAATCCCTGTTCTCGCACGGCCATATCTTTAGCGGGAGCTGAATCGCCGGTTGGGAACGATCCGGTTTGTGAAGACTTTCACGATGCCGCTGATAAAGCAACTTGGTCTTACGGGCTTCTTCAAGAGCGCTATTCAATAAAGACGCGGCGGTTACGCCTGCACGAAGCCTTGATAATCCCTCGCGTGCCTCCTTGATTTCCATCTCATACGAACGCATTTGTTGCGCCAGTGTTCGGCAAATGTCACATTCCATCGAAACACGCTTTCCCCGCTCCCGCGGTTACCATTCCATTTAGTCTTGACCGTAGTAGCGCACTTCGGTGCCCGAAGTTCGGGAAGACCGCGACCTTCATTCGAAAGCCTTTAGATGATCCCGTACTCAGTAATAAGAGACTAAGGCCCGAAATAAAGACCGGGATAAGTGAGGTAACTTAAACGCGGCTTCTACTTACCGATTAAATGTACGGCGTCTTTCTCATTCTCCTGGCACACGTCTTCATAGAACTGGGTATCCGGCGGCATGAGCTCAGCCGGCATCTTATTGGTCCAGGCCTTTGAGTACGTTTTGGGATCGTCGATGGTAAATTCAATCTCCATGTGCCCGAAGTCTAAACGGCGGAAGCGTTCGATGACGTGCAGATCCTCGCTGTGGGGATGACCTATGCCATCCAGCCAAGAACGGTCATTGAAACCCCTTGTGTCGACCACCAGGGTGTCACCCTCCCAGTGGCCTTTGGAATAGCCGAGCCAGGTCGGGTTAGGCTTTTCGCTGAGGACGCGCCCGTCGAGGTATATCTGCCGCCACATAGATTGCATCTCGTGGAGGATCACAATGGAAACAGGCGTCTGGAGTATCTGGAATGGAACCGGCACGGCTGCGACGGCAGGCACGGGCCAAGGAAGGCAGCGCGAGGCGGGCATGTCCTTCCGCATGTCGGCCTGACGCTGCTTCATCAACTCCTGCGCCCAAGGCAGCATACCCAAGGCGGCAGGGTCCAGATCGGCGGCAAGGTTTAAGGAATATTTCGGCGGGGCGTCGATTCCCTCAATGCTGCCGTCGGGGACCCACCAAATGCCAGAAAGGTCTGGTTTGCCACCTGGGGCTCTTGGTACTGGGCCCTTCATTTTTTGCGCCCCACCGGTAGTTACGTTTTTCCACTGGGCAGCGGCTGGCATACATAACAACACGGCCAGCACAGTCGTGTGGATGGGAACGCTTAACCAAATAATCGCGGAACGGCACATTGGCACTCTCCTCTGAGGATGAGGCATCAGCCTGGTGCCGAGCTCCGCGCCGCTCGCCATGGAAGTCGCGGGGACTGCTATTGGGCAGTGCATTCAGTTTGAACCACCGGAAACGGATACGTCAAGAAAGCCGGTCCTCCGCGGCCACGACAGAAGAGTGAAGCTTCTGAGATACTTTTAAAAAGCCAAGTGAACCGCGGACGTTCCCTTGACGGTGAGTACCGCTTTGGACGGCATGATCGTTAAGAATACTGCGCCCGCACCAGACCTAATCTATGGCTTGAACGATATTCCCCCGTTCCGCCAGTCGGTTTTCGTTGCACTGCAGCATGTCTTGGCTGTTTTCGTTGGCATCATCACTCCGCCGCTACTGATTTCGAAAGCGTTGAAACTATCCGGCGCCGATGAAGCGTTTTTGGTAAGCATGGCGCTGCTGATTTCGGGGATCGGAACTTTTCTGCAATGCACGCGGCTGGGGCCGGTAGGTTCCGGGTTGTTGAGTATTCAAGGAACGAGTTTTGTTTTTCTAGCCCCGATTATTGGATTGGCTCAGACCGTCATGGCGAGAGGCAGGTCTCCTGAAGACGCGCTTGGCGTGGTATTCGGGACGTGCCTGGTGGCGGCGGTGATTCCCATTCTCATCGGCCCCTTTATTGGCTTCGCGTCCAAAGTGATCACTCCCCTGGTTACCGGTGTGGTGGTGACTCTGATCGGCCTTACGCTCGTCGAAGTCGGGATCACCAGTCTCGGTGGAGGCTTTGGCGCCAAAGCGAATGGCAGCTTCGGATCACTCCAGAATCTGACCTGGGCTGCCATTGTAGTCTTGCTGATTGTGGCGCTAAACAGTAGCAACATAGAATGGTTGAGGATGACCTCGGTGGTCGCTGGGTTAGCTGGCGGCTATATCGCCGCGATCGCGGCTGGTCGCGTCAACTTCGCGCAGTTGCACGGTTTGCCTTGGATCACGGCCCCGCGGCCATTTCACTTCGGCTTGGGCTTTGAGCCCGCCGCCATGATCCCATTTGGCTTTCTGTATGTAATCACGGCCATTGAATCCATCGGCGATTTGACCGCGACCTCTCTCTTGACCGGCCAGCCCCTTACCGGGCCAGTCTATTTTCAGCGGCTCCGCGGCGGCGTCATCGCGGATGGGGTGAGTTCGCTGTTGGCGGCGGCGTTTAATTCGTTTCCCAGCACTACCTTTGCGCAAAATAACGGAGTGATCCAACTTACAGGAGTCGGCAGCCGCCGCATCGGCGTTTTTGTTGGATTCATCCTGGTCGCCATGGGCTTGTCTCCGGTAGTGGGCGGCGTGGTACAGGTTATGCCTGAAGCGGTGCTCGGCGGCGCCACCATCATCATCTTTGGGACAGTTGCGGTTTCAGGCATCAAGATTTTGTCGGGCGTCACCATGGATCGCCGCGCATCTAGCATCGCTGCAATTTCTTTCGGTCTGGGTCTGGGCGTCGCCTTCGCCCCGGAGATCACGCAGGCGATGCCGCCTGTGCTGAAAGCCACCTTGTCTTCTGGCATCGCGACCGGCGGAATGTGTGCGTTATTGCTGAACGCGGCGCTACCCGGAAAGAGGGTTTAAGCTGGTGCGGACTCTTCTGGTCAAAAACATCCACACTCTTGTGACCATGGACAGTGCGCGCTCAGAATTGTGCGATGCCGCCATTTTCGTGCGTGGCCCGGTCATTGAGCAGATCGGAGCGACGTCGTCTTTGCCCGAGACGGCCGACGAGGTTCTCGATCTCAAGGGGCGCCATATCGTGCTTCCCGGCTTGATCAACACGCATCACCATTTCTACCAGCACCTGACGCGCGCGGTGCCGGGAGCGCAGGACCTCGAGCTGTTCGGCTGGCTCAAGACCCTCTATCCAATCTGGGCCAACCTCACCTCCGAAGCGGTTTACACCAGTGCTCAGATGGCTGTTGCAGAGCTAATGCTTTCCGGATGCACTACATCCAGCGATCATCTGTACTTGTTCCCCAACGATTGTTCGCTGGACGATGAAATCCGAGCCGTTAGCGAAATGGGAATGCGCTTTCACGCGAGCCGCGGCAGCATGAGCGTCGGCGAAAGCAACGGTGGCCTTCCGCCAGACTCGCTGGTCGAGGACGAGCGCCATATTCTGCGCGACAGCCAGCGTTTGATCGAAATTTATCACGACAACCAGCGCCACGCCATGGTCCGCATCGCGTTAGCGCCGTGCTCCCCATTCTCGGTATCAGCCGATCTGATGCGGGAGTCTGCCGCGATGGCGCGCGCCTATCCAGGAGTCCGGCTGCATACTCACTTGGCGGAAAACCAGTTGGATGTCCGTTATAGCCTGGAGCATTTCGGCCTTACGCCGGGAGAGTACGCGCAGGATCTGGGCTGGACGGGCCGCGACGTTTGGCATGCGCACTGCGTACATCTTGACGATGCCGGGATACGGGCCTTCGCGGAAAGCGGCACGGGCGTGGCGCATTGCCCATCGAGTAACATGCGCCTGGGCAGCGGAGTGCTGCCTTTGCGCAAACTCTTGGATCGGGGTGTTGCGGTCGGATTAGGCGCAGATGGTGCGGCATCCAATGACGGATGCAATCTTCTCCATGAAGCCCGCGCCGCCCTGCTACTCGCCAGGGTCAGCGCAGCGAATCCCGGCGCACTAAGCGCCCGTGCGGCGTTGGAACTGGTAACATTAGGCGGAGCGCGTCTGCTGGGCCGCGACGATATCGGCTATTTGGCGCCCGGCATGTCGGCCGACTTTATCTCGATCAATATAGACCGCCCGCAACTTGCAGGCGCACATCAGGACATCGTGGCGGCGTTGGTGTTGTGCGATTTGGGTTCGGTGGACTACAGCATCATTAACGGGAAAAAGGTCATCGACCAGGGCCATCTCACGACGAGCGAGATACAGAGTCTAGTGGACAAAACGAACGCCGCATCCCGCCGTATGTTCGCGGCGGCAGGCTAGTTTGCGAATCTCATTAGGTTACGGGCCGCGAATCCTAAAATCGCGCGTCTTCCTCGACTACCTTTTTAACTAAAGCACCGAGCTGCAGAAATTCGTCCAAATCGGACGGCTTACGGAAGTAGCAGGTGACTCCTAGCGCGTCCATACGGTCGCGATCCTTATTGGTGTCCGACGAAGACATTACAATCACCGGCGTGTGCGCACACTCAGGATGCTTTCGAATTTCGATCAGTATCTCAGGCCCATCTACCTTCGGCAAGTTGAGATCCAGAAGGACGATATCGGGGCAAGGATCGCCATCGCTTCCACCCATACGTGAGACAAAAGCAAAAGCTTCGCCCCCATCGCGCACGACATACATTTCATGTGTGATGTGATGTTGGGCTAGAGCTTCCTTCACTAAAAAGATGTCCCCCGGATTGTCCTCAGCCAGAAGAACTTTCAGTACGCTCATTGCTCGGCAACTCGCGGTAGAGAAACGTAGAACGTCGCTCCCTCGTCAGCCTTTGCCGCGGCCCACATCCGGCCTCCGTATCGTTCGACGATCCGCTGGCAAATGGCGAGACCCAAGCCAGTACCCGGATATTCTTCTTTATGAAGGCGTTTGAACAGGCCGAAAATTCGAGCCGCATACTGTTGATCGAATCCGATGCCGTTATCGCGGATTACAATGACCCATTGTTCGCCTTCTTGGCTAGCGGAAATGCCGATTTGGGGAGGAATATCTTTTTTTCGATACTTCAGCGCGTTCGAAAGAACGTTTTGAAAGACGTGAGCTATTTGATGCGTGTCACCGCGCGTATACGGGAGAGCGGACACCGTGACCACTGCACCGGTTTCTTCAATCCGGCCTCTCAACACTGACATCGCTTCGCGCAGCGCCGCCGAAAGATCCGCGATCCCGATAGGCAGCGCCTCCGCGTGTATCGTTCGCGAAAATGTCAGGAGATCTCGAATCAGCACTTCCATGCGCTTCACCCCTTCTTGGACGAAGACGGAATACTGACCAAGATCTTCCGTACTGCCTGCACTCGTTTTCTTGAGAATCATCTGCGTGTATATATTGACCATTCGCAGTGGCTCCTGTAGATCATGGCTCGCAACGTAAGCGAACTCCTCCAACTCCCGATTCATTCGACGCAGTTCGTCTTCGGTTCTTCTCTGTTCCGTGATGTCGGTGTTGGTACCGAACCATCGAACGACCCGGCCTTCGCTATCTTTGACAGGTTCGACGCGCGTGAGAAATGAACGGAATTCCCCGTCGGCACGTCGCAGGGGAAAGATCATTTCAAAGGGATCGCCAGAGGCTAGCGCGCGCCTCCATGCCGTTAGCACGTCGGGCAAAACTCCTGGGTCATGGAGCTTTTGCCAGCTCCAACCTCCCGCCTCATCCAAAGCAGTACCCGTATATTCATACCAACGGCGGTTGTACCAGAAGATGTGTCCTGTCTCATCCGCCATCCAGGCAAGGTGCGGTATCGTTTCTGCTAGGGTGCGGAACTGCCTTTCGCTTTCTTCGATCTTCTTACGGCCTACGACCATGTCAGTGACGTCCGTAACATAGACGAAAATGCCATCGATTTCTCCGGTTTCGCTCCTTATCGGAAGATAGGCGAAGTTCACGTACCAATCTTTCAATGTGCCGTCGCCCTGGTCCAAGCGAACCGGCGATTCATGGCCAATGAAAGGCTCGCCTGTTCGAAAGGCGTCATTCAAAAGGTTGATGTATACCTGCCCGCCAACTTCTGGAAGTGCATCTTGTACCATTCTTCCGATGAGCGCCTCGGCTGGACGTCCCACCAGGCGCGTATAGTCGGGATTCACCCACTCGAATCGATGCTCAGGGCCGCGCAGCACGGCAATGGCGGCCGGGGTTTGGACCAACAACTCGCGCCATCGTCTGCGGTCCTCTTCGACTTGCTGCGTGACGCGTTTTTGTTCAGTATTGTCGCGCGTCGAACCGGCGACCGCTTTAACTCTCCCTTCCGCATCAAGCACGGGAACGAAAATGTAATCGTAGTGGCGGGTCTCCCCCGAAGGCCCGGTGAAAGGCGTTTGATCCCGCACCGGTTGTCGCGTCTCAATGACCTCCTGAATCTGAGACTGCAGTCGACCTGCAAGTTCCGCGGGGTAACCGAGCTCAAAAAAGTTCTTTCCACGCGCGTCGTCAAGGGACTTTTGCCACAGCGAAAGGAGCGCGCGATTGACGTAAGTGAAGCAACCGGCAAGATCGAATGTATATGTAAAATCTGGTGTATTCGATAGGGCTGTATCGAAAATTTGCCACTGCTGACGCAGGTTGGCGTCAGCCTGCTTCTGATCTTGAATGTCGGTGCAGGTGCCGAACCACTGCAGTACTCTTCCGTCTTCGCCAAAGAAGGGCACCGCTCGCACAAGGTGCCAGCGCCAACTCTCGTCACTCCCTCGCCTCAAACGAAAGGCTGTTTCATAAGGGGTTGCAGTCGCAAGAGATTGGTTCCAGCGGCTCAGCGTCTCTTCACGTTCATCAGGATGAACTTCTTCAAGCCAGCCGCCACCGAGAAGTGACTCGATCGAAACGCCAAAATACTTCGAACCTTGGCCATTCACATAATCGAGACTTCCATCAGGAGTCGCCGTCCATACCATCTGCGGAATGCTCTCGGCGAGAAATCGAAAACGCTGTTCGCTTTCACGCAGCCGCTCTTCTGAGCGTTTCCTTTCATTGATGTCTTCGACGATCGCGATCACCTCACTCGGAATTCCGAGATCGTCGCGCCGCATAGCGGCCGAAGCACGGGTCCAGAGGATTTTCCCGTCTTTCCGGAAATAACGCTTTTCGATACTGGCCGTCTCGCGAATACCCTGCCGAAGAGACTCGAAAAACGTTCTCGTCAGCTCGATATCTTCAGGATGAGTAAAGAATGACGAGTCCCGCGAGGTCAACTCCTCCCTGGAATAGCCGAGCATATCCAGATAGGCTTGGTTCACTTCTGTGATTCGCCCCTCGGGAGTAAGAAGCACCATACCGATCGGCGCCTTGGCGAATGCCAATCCAAACCGCGCCTCCACAGCCAGAAGCTTCGCTTCCACTTCTTGACGCTCACGCGCGAGACGTTTCGATTCTTCCAATTGACGGGCCCGAAGAAACAACTCCGCATCCATCTCAGCGGCACGAGCGCGAACGTCGCTGGGCACGTTTGCTTGTTCCGCCTCCAGCCGCCGCAAGCGTACCAGTTCGGTCACATCCTCAACCCGATGAATCAGAAACTCTAAGGTGCCATCAGAGCTGAGAAGTGGACTATTGATTGGACTCCAGTAGCGTTCTTCGAACGCGCCGCCCAGATCGCCAGGCTTGCGGATATCATATTTCTGGGCCGGCATAGTATGCGACGACTTCGTCGTCAGGACCTGGCGAAGTGAAGCGCGCAGGTTCTGTTTACCGGAAGCTCGGGGATCGTCCGGATTATCCGGAAACACTTCAAAGAGACCGCGGCCCGCAATCTCCTTTCGATCAATTAACGTTGCGTCGGCGTAGGCCTTGTTCGCATACACGATTGTGTATATCGGGTCGTTGGGCAGAAGGATCAAGCAAGCGCCCGGGATGACATCGAAAAGAACACGAAAATCAGGCAGCCGCAAATCCGGCTTACCTCGCCTATCATCAGGCTGCATGATCCGTTTCCCCATGTGAACAGAATTCTAGTTGAAAGTATCGAGTGGGCCGCTAGCGCCGTGCTTTCACGTCGGCGTCTGCTGGTAGCTAGTGTATCAGCGAGGACCAATTCCGAAGCCCAAACCAGCGCCATACGTCAAGCGGAGGGATTATACTGATCCCCATGCCTCCCATAGAAGACCCTCGTATCACTCGGCGGACGATGATTGCGACTGCGGCGGCTTCGGCGCTAATTCCCGTGGGAGCAATCCGCTGCGCCGCTCAGAACCCGAATCAACCGCGTTCTCTCACGCCAGCGCAGCGTCGAACCACTGAAATGCTGGTCGACAGAATCATCCCGGCGGATGAGTTAGGCCCGGGTGCGCTCGAGTGCGGGGCGGCCAATTTTATCGACTTCCAGCTGGCGGACTATCTGGCGCCCGAAAAGGATGCATGGCTTGCCGGATTGAACGCGCTGGACGTATTCGCGATGGAGAGGCAGGGAGCGACGTTCGCGGACCTTGCGGCAGATAAAAGAGACGCTGTTCTCCTGGCGTTGACAGACAATGGCGCACCGGCAAATCTCCAGACGTTCTTCAACATCGCGCGGGCATACACAATGCAGGGTACCTTCGGCGATCCGCACTATGGCGGCAACATCGGAGGCAAGGGATGGGACATCATTCGCTATCCCGGTGCGCGGCTCGCGACATCGGCGGATATGCAGAGCATGGATAAGGCGGCCGAGCCGGTTCGCCGGTCGGCGTGGGGAAACGAATAAAATGGCTATCCATCTGAAACCCGTCGACGTGGCAGTGGTGGGACTGGGAGCCGCCGGAGGCGTGGCCGTACTGCCACTGTGCCGCGCCGGACTCAAAGTGGCCGGTATCGAAGCGGGAGCCTGGATGGATCCGCACAAGGACTTCAAGCCCGATGAGATCCACAACAACATTCGGCGCATGGTGACCACCGGCGACAAAATCAAACGCGAGGCGCCTACGATTCGCCACAGTCCCACTGGCCCGGCGCGGCGTGGCGCGCCCAGCCCGATGATGAATGCCGTGGGAGGTTCGTCGATCCACTATCAGGCGCAGAGTTGGCGGTTGAAGCCGTGGGATTTTAAGACCGTCACCGAAGTGACTCGACGCTACGGAAAGAGCTATATTCCCCAGGGGTCGACGGTAGAGGACTGGCCTATCGGCTACGACGACCTCGAACCTTATTACGACATCACGGAGCGTGAGGTCGGTGTCTCCGGCAAAGCCGGCAATATAAAAGGCACGATTGATAAAGAAGGCAATATCTTCGAGGGGCCGCGGCAGCGGGAGTATCCAATGCCGCATCTTCGCAGCTGCGATTATCTCGACCATATGAAAAAGGCCGCGCGCGAAATGGGATGGAATCCGTTTCACGGGCCAGCTGCGATCAATTCGGTGCCTTACGACGGCCGCGGCGCTTGCGCATACCACGGCTACTGCCAAGCCGGCGGATGCCATCTACAGGCCAAGAACTCGACCTGTTTTTCCACCATCCCGAAGGCGCAGCGAACCAAAAATCTGACGATCTTCGACCGCGCGCAGGTGACACGCATCGTGGCGAATGCGAACGGAAAAGTCACCGGAGTTTCGTACATCGCTGGCGGCAAAGAGTATTTTCAGCCGGCCAAGGCCGTTCTGGTCGGTTCTTATACCTACGAGAGCGTGCGCTTGTTGCTGCTTTCAAAATCGAAGGCGTATCCCAATGGGCTCGGAAATAACAAGGGACAGGTGGGCAGGCATTACTTCGGGCACTGGCAGTCGGGTACGAGTGCCCTGTTCCCGATGGATCTGAACATTTGGTACGGCGCATATCAAGCACAAGCCATGATGATCGACGAATGGGCCGACGACGAATTCGATCACACGGGGCTCGGCTTCATAGGGGGCGCCAGTCTGGGCGTCTACACTGAAACGCACCCCATCGCTGCGGCCAGCGGCAGCACTTGGGGACAGGTTCCGCTAAATTGGGGGTCGCAGTGGAAGAGATGGATTCACGAAAACGCCGGACGAACCGCGCGGGCTTACGTACAAGCCAATTCCTTCCCTTATGAAACGACCTTTCTCGATCTGGATCCTGCGGTGAAGGATCCGTTGGGAGACCCGGTGATCCGCGTGACTACCATGAACAGGGAGAACGAGCGCAGAGCGCTAATGTACGCGCAAGGCAAGATGGTGGAGTGGTTCAAGGCCGCAGGCGCGACCATGGCGACGAATCCGGATTTCGACCCCGACGGCCCCGCACTGAGCACGCACGCCTATGGCGGCACTCGCATGGGCGATAATCCCGAAACTAGTGTCGTAGATAAATGGGGTTTCTCGCACGAGGCGCCTAATCTGGGGATGTTGGGCGGTTCGGTGTTCGGCACGAGCGGGGCCCGCAATCCCACGTTGACCATTCAAGCATTGGCGTGGCGCACCGCGGAGCATCTGGCGAAGAACTGGAAGTCGATCACGGCATAATCTCTCTCACCGGCTCAGCCGGAATTGAGAAGTGTGCGGCGTTCCTCCCCGATGCTGACCGGATAAGCCGCTAATTCCGCTGTCTTCTTCTCGATCCAGAATCGCGTTTCGGCCACCTGCTCC
>Ga0105241_10004097_pt1 | contig 10764 bp, 7 predicted proteins | sample KBSC64metaG_FD_80422 | JGI IMG/M metagenome (GOLD analysis project Ga0105241, IMG submission 80422) | Corn rhizosphere microbial communities from Kellogg Biological Station, Michigan, USA - KBS C6-4 metaG | ecosystem: Host-associated > Plants > Roots > Rhizosphere > Soil | place: Michigan, USA...
CCTACTCTATTAATAAAAACGGATACTTGATTTAATCTTCCTGGGTATGCATCACATTTAATACCTAAAGATGGAACTGCAAAACTATGAATCACATCACCTGCTGTTATAATAAATCTAACATGAGTTAATTCAGGAAGAATAACTCTATTATCTACTTCTAACATTCTTAGAGCTCCTTCTTCTAAATCTGATTCAGGTACTATATAAGAATCAAATTCTATAAATTCATCTTGAGAATTCAAGAAATCAGGATATTGATAGCTTCAATATCATTGATGGCCTTCCGCCATAACAGACATTGAAGGATCACTAATCTCATCCATTAAATATAATAATTTAAATGAAGGAAAGGCAATTAATATTAATATTACTGCTGGAGTAATAGTTCATATTAATTCAATAAGTGTTCCATGATTTAAATATTTGTGTGAAATAGGTGATTTTGTACCTATATAATTTCATACAATAGAAAATAAAATTCATCCTACAGCAAATAATATAACTACTAAATAATACATTATATTATCGTGTAATTCATTTAACCCTTCCATCTGAGGAGTAGCACTATCTTGAAAATATATACCTCAAGGACTGGGAGCATCAAAATTCATAACTAATTTATTAATTAAAAAAAACATAAAAAAAGAATAAAATACACTTTATTCTATATTGAAAGATTATTATATAATATTATATTATATCATTATACACGTTATATAGAATCTAAAAAAAAACAGCAAGCGCCCTTTGGCTGGCATGCATACTTCTTACTGCTGCTTACTTCGTATGCTTCCTACGAAGTACTGCTGCTTACTTCGTATGCTTCCATACTTCTTGGCTTCTTGCTACTACGAAGTAAGCAGTAAGAAGTAAGGAGTAGCAAGCAAGCAAGCAAGGAGTAGCCAGCAAGCAAGAAGCCCAGCCAGCCAAAAGGCGCAATCAGCAAATATACACAAGAATTGGATTCTAAGGCAGACTTGACTTCGTACGCCTTAGTATAACAGCCTGTCCTCTAAGGCGTACGAAGTCTGCCTTAGACATACTGACTTTATATTAAGAGTTCGTGTATCAATTAAATCCTTATCCTCTACATTTTTTTTTAATAATCACTTTATAAAAATAAAATGATTATATAACAATAAGATTTACCATTTATTATTATATAATATATACAGCTTGCCGGGCTTGTTGGACTTGCCAGGCTAAGCCTGGCAAGTCCTCCATACTTCGTCCGGCGGCGTACGAAGTATGCTTGCTTGACTCACTTACTAAAAAATCATTACTTAAATAGCTATGGTACGTAAAGCTTTTACTACGAAGTACGAAGTCTAAATTTAATTATCCTTACCTTTACCTTTACCTTTACCTATTTTATTATTATAAAAATTTATTCGAGGGCCCTCGGCCCACCCTCAGCCACCACTATTTATTAGGTGGCGGCCTACGAAGTGGTCCTCAATAAGTTTATTTTCTAGGCGCAAGCTCCTGATATGCATAAATTTTCTTTTTTTAGTGCTTACTTCGTAGTAGCCAGCAAATATACTTATTTGTTCTTTAGCTACAGGTACTATTTTCATAAGATTTTATTGAAAACTCTATTACATTTAGAGCTTCAACTAGCTCTTCCTTAGTGGCTTTCTTAACACGTTCGGCGTACGAAGTCTGCACAAATTGAGAACTATTAATAAATTTACTTACTTCTAACTCATCATCGTCATAATCTAACTCATAGTGAGCTTCTTCTTCAGATTCTCATTCATAATCTGACTCAGTTAGAACTCCTTCATAGGATTCAGGCTTTTTAGGCTGTTGCTGCATACTGCGTACTGCGTACTGCGTACTGCGTACGAAGTACGAAGTACGAAGTCTGTATGCAGACTTCGTACGCCGCCGGCCAGCCGGAGCTTCGCCCGAAGTATGGAAGGAAGGGCGCGACTACTGCTTACTTCGTAGTAGCCAGCCAGCCTAAAAAAATACATAAAAATAAAAAATAAAAATAAGAATATTATATCGTTGTTAGTATAGTGAGTCCAGCTATAAGAAATGGTAAAAAATTAAAAGATAAATAATTATAAAGTAAATATAAAATAAAAGCTACTAAGATATATAATGCATAAGTTGTTACATGACTTGTACTTAAAGATGATATATTTTTACTAAAATTAACTAACCCTTTTTCTAAGCCAAAAGGCCCAAATAGTTCTATACTACCTTTATCTAATATCTTAGTCATTTGTCCCCCTAAATCTAAAATTAAATTTGTAATATATTTATTATAAAAGAATTCAATTAAAAATCTTTGATTAAAGAAACCAAAAATATTATATCCTAATCTAGATAATTTAAAATAAATAACTAACTCTGAGAAAAATTCTGATAGAGTTAAGGCTATAATACTAAAAGATATAGTAAATATAAAAGGTAATAACTTAAATAAGACAGGTACAGCAAATTCAGTATCAATCATTATCTCGTGAAGAGGATGAATAAATAAGCTATTATCCCCAAAGAAATTAGACCCTAAACCTATAAATATATCTTTAGTAATGAAACCAAAAAATATAGAAAATATGGCTAATATAATTAAAGGTAAAGTTAAAAACAAGTCACCTTCAAGGGCAGGTTTGTAATTATAATAAGCTCTAGTTCCGTTAGGAGCCGAAATAAAAGTTAAATATAAAACTTTAACTGAATATAGCGTTGTAAATATTGCACCAATAGTAGCTATTATATATACAGATACTCCCGAAAAACTAAATTGTCCATAAGCAGATTCTAAAATAAAATCTTTACTATAAAAACCTGTCATGAAAGGGAAAGCAACTAAACTTAAGCTCGCTATTAACATAACAGAGTATGTTAAAGGTAGAAAATTTATTAATCCACCAAATTTTCTAAAATCTTGATTATCAGCTACAGCGTGTATAACACTACCTGCACCTAAAAACAATAGCGCTTTATAAAATGCATGATTTATTAAGTGGAATAAAGCTACATTGTAGGATGATAAACCTATAGCTATAACCATCATTCCCAATTGACTCATTGTGGAATAAGCTATAACTTTTTTTATATCTTGTTGGAACAGACCTATAAGAGAACTAAATACAGTAGTTATCGCACCTAATCATAAACATAATAATAAAACTGTACTACTATATTCAATTAATGGTGAACTACGCATTAATAAATATACACCTGCAGTTACCATAGTAGCTGCATGTATTAATGCTGATACAGGAGTAGGACCTTCCATCGCCATAGGTAATCATACATGTAAACCAACTTGAGAATGAACTAGATACGTATACCTCTTACCAGTATATTTACCTTTTCCCGAACCGTACGTGATAGTTTCCCATCATACGGCTCTCCAATTTTAATGTACTAAGCTTTTGCATTGTATATAGCGATATTACTGTCTGGTTATAATAATATTAGGGCTGCTGGCTGGCTACTCCTTACTTCTTACTGCTTACTTCGTAGTAGCAAGAAGCCAAGAAGTATGGAAGCAGCAGCAGTAAGACTTCGTACTTCGTACTTCGTACTTCGTACTAAAGCTCCCAACCAAATTTATAACCTTAGCTTTCTTGATTAATGGTTATTATTTGGGTTTTTTTTTTATTATTTTAGCGTAGCCCCTAGAGGTTTTTGTTCCAGCATATAGGATTTGAATTATCCCTTTAGTTGATATCTTAAAGTCTCAAGTATTTATTCCATAAACCATCGCATCCACAAAACCGATTTTATTATCTCCTTTTAAATCTTTTCCAAATTTAAAATAAGTTTTACTTATAGTTCTTAACTTAAATTTGGATGCCAATAGTTTCACACAAGAAGTTTTTAATATAAAGTGAAGTCATGAAGAAATTTTGGAAATATTTTCAGCAAAACTATAATAATTAATATACCTATATACAGAATTATATAATGTTATTATTGTGTCCTTATTATTATGTTGTCATAGTAATCTAGGAGATGGTTCCCCATTGACTATAAAACCGGCTTCATTTAGTTTTTGCAGTATTATTTGTTTAGGTGCTTCAAGTCTAATTTCTATACCATTTCTTAATATAAACCCTGATGGACTGGAAGTCAAAGATTGATGTTTTCTGCTATGCCGCCGGCTACTGAATATAACCGTACCCAAGAATAGGGCCTTTTTAGCATTAGTTATACTAGATAGGGTTTTATTAAAACTCGAGCTTGAGCTTGCGCAGCCCTCAATATTTAATTTATCGAGGGCCGGAGGCCCACCCCCAGCCGCCTGCGGCGTCCGGGTTTTAAAAAATATTTCTATTTTTTCTAACAGAATATTACAATCCTCTTTGGATCCTCTAACACCTATAATTCAAACATTAGCATATCTTACATATACTAATTTCTTGAAACTAGGATCTAGTGTTTTATAATAAGGAGTCTTCAAAAGTAACTTATGAATACGGATTCTAGTTTGTACATCAAGAGTTTTATTCTTCATATTACAAAGTTTGTTATAATAGGGATTTACTTTAGGTTTAATTCCTTTATCGTACTCTAATTTTAACTTACTAATAAATCTATCTAATTCATTTAGATAAATGTTACTTAAAATAGGACTAAATATATCACCTTGAGTAGTACCTATAATTGAATCTTTGAATAATTTAAATTCAAAATATCCAGCTTTTAAAGCTTTTCAAATTAAATCTGTAAACCTACGGTCTTTAATTTTATCTTCAATTATATTCATTAAGACTCTTTGAGAGCTTGCTGACGAAGTAACAAAAGAGGAGCTTGCCCCGAAGTATTTAGAAATATCTCCTTCTAAATATCAGGTTGATACTCCAAAATTTTCTTTAATTTCTTTCAAAGCCGAATGACATCCCCTTCCTGGTCTAAATCCATGACTGTGTTCAGAGAAAGTTGGTTCGAATATAACTTCTAAAATCATTCTCATTACCTCTTGTACCAGTTTATCTCTAAAAGGACCACTTCGTAGGCCGCCACCTGTGGTGGCTGAGGGTGGGCCGAGGGCCCTCGTAAGAGATACCTTTTTCCCTCCCTTCGGCCTAGCACTGTATACAGCGCTAGTCCTGGGTGAAAGGTCAAATCTAAAACTACAATCTTTTAACTCAGCAATAATTCCTTCAATTACTTCAGATAACACTTCTGCGGAGCCCACTAAAGGGTGGTGGTTATGATCAAGGGGGTTAATATTAATACCCACCGTATTTATATTCCCTCCTTGTAGCTTTTTATATGCCAACTCATATAGTGCTGAATCATACATTAATCGATATAATTTGTCCATTTGGATTTGACCATTAATTTTTTTTTTACAATGCTCAGCTAGCTTTAGAAGCTTATCATTAGTGTTAGATTTTATCTGTACTGGGCTCCCAGCACTAGTGGATAGCATTCTAAAATTAAAATCTAGAGTTCTTCCCCTTGTCCCATTTTTTAAAGGGCAGTATATATTGTTATAATATACAAGGGGTAATACTACTCCTCTGTTACCATAACTATTTCTAGTCTTAGGTAATCCTGATCTTCATATATTTTGAATTTTGTTTTCCTTAGATTGTTCACTCTCTACCTTGAAATTGTTTATGCAATTCGTTTGCGGACAGGCCATAACCCTATCCAAAAGTTCAAGAAAAAGGTTTGCCGCATTCAGCCTATCTCAGGCACGCTGAAGTCCATGGCTTGAGACAACTGGCAGATGAACTTCAAACAGTATAGTCTTAATCTTAGAAAACTTGACTAGAAGAGCTAATCGATCCCCATGATTGGATCTAATCCCTTCATTATGCGAAAATGCTATGTTCAGCTTTGGGGTTTCCCCGCCACCTAATTTCGTAGTCAGAAACATATTTGACCAATGTTTAGAGATTATATCTCCATTTCAAAATAAAGCTCATCAGCGCACACTTTTAGCCATAGCACCAATTAATAAACATATACCTATAATAAGAACTACATTACTATTAATATAAGGGGCTAATGAAAATACTGTACTATAATCTAAATTACCTAGAGATCATAATATAGCAAACATACCAATTATTACAAAACAATCCCCTACTCTATTAGCTAAGAAGGCAGATATAGAACTTTGATTAGCTGCTATTCTAGTAAATCAAAAACTAACTAATAGATATGAACAAACTCCAACACCTTCTCATCCTACAAACATTAATAAATAATTATTAGCTGTTACAAGTATTATCATCATAAATGTAAATAAGCTTAAATAACTAAAAAACCTTTGATTGTGAGGATCACTACCCATGTACGAAATTGAATATATGTGAACTAAAGAACTTATTATCAACACAGGAATTAACATTGAAACTGTTAAGCTATCAAATTGGAAACCTCAAATGATATTAAACCATTCACTATCTATTCATCTAAATAAATTTATAGTAACAGGAATATTATTAAAACCTACTTCAATAAAAGCTAATATTGATAATATTGTAGTAATTACTACATTTGAACATGTAATTAGTTGTGCACCTTTAACCCCAACTTTTCTACCTAAAAAGCCAGATACTATACATCCTAATAAAGGTAAGATTATTATACTTAAATACATTATTTATATTCTATTGCTATACTTCCTCTTCGTTTTACCTCAATATTCTCATATTGAAACTGACTATATCTTAAGCTAATTATTAATATCCGAGCTTTAGTTTGTGTAGCCCATATTAATAAAAAACCAACTCACATTTAGTCGATTAACTGCACACCGTTATTCCTGCGTAGCAAGAATACTTGGTGCTTGGCTGCAGATCATCTATATATACAAATCGTTTTTACCATACAACGAATCATTACTTGTTCCATTAATTATATTACTAGATTAACTTGGTAGATTTGTTTTTAAGAATTTCCCGCAATTTGAGAGTTTCGCCTTGTATAAGACTAGACGAAGGTTCACTTCGCCTTTGGTGATCAAGATGAAAACTTCCTTTTAATCAAGAAAATATTAATCATTCTTATTCACCCTTCGGCCTAGGACCAGGTCCTTAGGCCTGGGCCGAAAGGTAGAATTTTTTAATTCTATTATTTTATTTAAACCTTTTTCAGTTAAATGTTCTTTATTCTTAATAAGAATAGCAGCTTCTTTAAAATTAACATAATCCTTATATTTAGAACCTTCAATTTTGTATTTTTCAAAAAAAGGAATTATATATATAATTATATCATTAATTTTTGTAACTATAAATTCACATACTTTACGGTTTTTATATTGAGCTATATAACCGCAATTAAAAAATTCAACTAAACTTTTTAATAACAGTATATCTCTTGAGTCTTGAGCTATAGAAAAACGTAATCATACTTTATTACCAGATATAGTTATAAAAAAATTGGGGCTTCGCACTCCTGCTGAGAAACCAGCTACTCAGTTAGAAGGTAAATTACTTAATATATTATCCTCAATTTCTACTCTTTTAACTGGTACTATTGAAGGAAAAGATTCCTTTAAATTTTTAGATAAACCTCAATTAAGAGATGCTCTATATTCTAAAATTTCTTTTAACCCTTCTAAAGTAGTATGTTTGTTTTCTGACATTAACGATACAATTTGTTTAAATATTATAAAATCTTTATATTTATTAGTTATTAATGTATAATTTTCAAAATGAGGTATAATTATATTATTTAAACTAGTTATATCACTAACTCTAAATTCAACCGTAGATCTATCATTTATTTTAGATATATATCCAACATTATCAAAATAATTTTGAATTAATAATAATAAAGCTCTATCTTTCTCATGTAACTTTATTTGAAATCTAGCTTGTACATTTCATCCTATTTTATATCTAGGATTCTTTAAAATAGTTACAACAAAAGAACCTTCAGCATCAGAGAACCCACTTATAAATGAAGGATTTAAAACTATTTTCCTTTCACCCTCTGACCTTGCACTGCATACAGCGCTAGTCCTAGACGAAAGGCTAGAATAATGCCTTGGTTGGATTAAATTACGACTTCGTCGTGAAATTGTAGGTAATAAATTAAAATGTGAATAAGAATAATTTGATCTTGGATTTTTATCAGGAGAGTTAATTAATCTATAGAAAGCAACTAAAATACCCAAACCTATAGCAGATTCTGCACCTGCAACAACTATTATATAAATAGCATAAGTTTGACCGATTATATCATCCATATTAAGTGAACTTACCAATATTAGGAATGTTATAGCTAATAGCATTATTTCGATTGAAATAAGCATTAATATAATATTTTTTCTATTCAATACGAATCCTAAAATTCCTATTAAAAAAAGTATTAAGGTAATATTCATAGCACAAATATTAAAAGTTTGTAAATTATTTAAAGTAACCTTATACCGTATGGCATAATAAACAAGCCCCTACCACGCTCACTTAAATGATACCCACCATTATGATGTACCTCCTGGTTATAAATTTATTACTTAAAGAGTCCCGCCCCTTTGGACTTCGTAGGCAGACTTCGTACGCAAGCTGCACGCTTAAATTTATTTAGCTACATGCAGACTTCGTACGCATAAAAAAAAAAATAACTAGGGCCTGGTGTACTTCGTACTTCGTACTTCGTACTTCGTACTTCGTACTAAGCCCGTAGGGCGGCCTACTATCACATTTATCATTGAATTATCTTTCTGAGCCTAAAGCTAAAGCTTTAGAATCCAGAGTATGATAAGGTAGGACAATACACTACAGATGTGTATAAGATTCGAACTCATATAACAACGACCGTAGCGCCGCGTTTTGCCATTAAACTAACACACCTTTTTATTTATTAAAAAAAAAATATATCATAAATGATACTGGGAGGCTGGGCATGCGTACTACGTACTGTGTACTGCGTATTGCTTACTGCTTACTTCGTATGCTTACTTCTTGGCTTCTTACTTCTACGAAGTAAGCAGTAAGAAGCCAAGTAGCCAGCCAGCAAGGAGCCCAGTCAACAGTACGTAGTACTTCGTATGCATACAGACTTCTGGCTGACGAAGTAAGCATGCAACACAAATAAAAAAAAAAAAGCTTATACTACATAATACTATATACTTAACATACTATGCTATGTGCCCCTACCTCGCACATAACTATGGTTATCATTAACCACTAAAATATAATAACCATATCACGATGCTTCATCGTGATATGGTTATGATTAACCTTAGAATATAACCTCTGTTAATAAAATAGTACGGCTGCCGGCTGGCTACTACGAAGTAAGCAGAAGTCTAACTTGATTAGTTTTACCTAAACCTTTAAACTTAATTAAGATACTACTTTCTAAGGTAGTATTTACAAAACTATGAGCTTTAGGTTTACTAGTTAAAGTTCATTTCATTAAGGGTCCCTTAATAGTCTCTTTTAAACCTAAAAAATACTTCTTAATATATTGGATTGTAAAGGAAGACTTACAAAAGCATGAGGTTTAGGTGGGCTACTTAAAGCTCACTCTAAACTAGGGTAACTTCTATTTAAAAGAGCTTGTAAAGTATCAGTGTAGAACTGAGGGTTTAATCAAGGGAATCTACCTGCATATTCTCCTTCAACTAATTGTAAGTATACAATATACAAGAATAATCATGCAGCTACTACACTTATGATTGACCCAAAACTACTTATTAAATTTCAACCTGCAAATGCATCAGGGTAATCACTTATTCTTCTAGGCATTCCTTGTAGACCTAGGAAATGTTGAGGGAAAAATGTAACGTTAACCCCTATGAATAATATTCAGAATTGTACTTTAGATAGAGTAATATTATAATTTAAACCTAACATTTTAGGTATTCAGAAATATCATCCGCTAAACATTGCAAACACAGCTCCCAGACTTAATACGTAATGAAAATGAGCAACTACATAGTAAGTCAAGTAGATAGCTCATTTATTTACATACAACACTGCTCACGCAGTGGATCGGACTATAACTTATCTAATAATTTAACTTAATAAACTTTCGATTGTCACGTTTAGTCTCTACGGATCCTACTAACTAATAAATTAAAACGAATTCATTAGGTTTGGTTTCCACGGTATTATCTTATATTAATAATATTTATTTTCCGCCTTAAAAAATATATAAGACTTTACCGTTAGCAAAATTAACACTAGGTTAGCTTTAGATAAAAGTCCTAAAGTAAATTTTACCGAAAAAGGTATGAAATTTTTCATGGTGACATGACAACACGACACTTACTAAGAAAGCTTTTGATTGAATTTTTTTAAGGACTCTAATTTTTCACCAAATAAAGGATAGTTAGTACAATGAGAGATTATTTTTAATAATACTTCTTTTTTATATATCTCTACTGCATAGAATTTACCGTAAGGATTTCTAACTTTATTTGTTGCTTCAAAATACAGTTTAATAGCTTCAATTAAGTAAAGATCATCATTTTGCCCTATTGAAAAAGAATGGTTATTAGATTTTCTTATCGAAAAACAACCTTCAGCTTCTATAAAACCCGATAATCATCCTTTAAAATAGGAAGGTATTTTTAAATCAATATTAGATTTTATAATATTTAACTGCCGATGATATTTAAAATTTCTGTTTAATAAATAAGTTTCTACTGAAGTTTGAGTTAAACAAGTTTTTAGGAATGCAAGTTGACATATTTTCTTTGAAGTTAAAGGAGGATAAGTATCATAAATTTTGATAATTTCTTCTACTTCTTGCTTCTTATTAACTACTCAAATAACATCTCCTCCTTTACCTGTAACTCTTACTGTTCCACCTATTATTTTA
>Ga0105241_10004110_pt1 | contig 10744 bp, 5 predicted proteins | sample KBSC64metaG_FD_80422 | JGI IMG/M metagenome (GOLD analysis project Ga0105241, IMG submission 80422) | Corn rhizosphere microbial communities from Kellogg Biological Station, Michigan, USA - KBS C6-4 metaG | ecosystem: Host-associated > Plants > Roots > Rhizosphere > Soil | place: Michigan, USA...
AGGTACTGTTGCATGCCGTCGTTGGCGACGAATATATCAGCGAAGCCATCATCATCGTAGTCGGCGAAGGCCACTCCTAACGCCCGGCCCTTCTTGGCGGCAATCCCTGACTTCTGGCTAACGTCGGTAAAAGTGCCGTTTCCGTTGTTGTGATAAAGGATGCTGGTGGTGGCAGGAAATTCCTCGGGAGGACAGTAGGTGTGCCACTCTCCGCCGCACGTCTTGCTGTGTTTGGTGTCCCACTCCATGTAACGCGTGACGAACAGATCGAGCTTGCCATCGTTGTCGTAATCGAAAAAGCCTGCTGAAACCGACCACCCGCCACCTTCGACACCAGCCTTTGCGGTCATATCCGTGAAAGTGCCGTCGCCATTGTTGTGATAGAGAACATTCTTTCCGTAGCTGGTGATGTAGAGATCGGGGAAGCCGTCATTGTCGTAATCGCCAACGGCAACTCCCATTCCGTAGTTGCCATTTCCAGCATTGGCCAACCCCGCTTTCTCAGTGACGTCGGTGAAGCTGCCGTCTTTGTTTTGCCGATACAGCCGGTTCCAGTAACGCGGGTTCTTGCGATCGAAATTCTCTGGCAGACGCATGGGACTGGTTACGCGTCCTCCGTTGACCAGGAAAATATCGAGCAATCCATCGTTGTTGTAATCGAACAGCGCGACGCCGCCGGGCATGGTCTCGATTAGATACTTCTGCGGTGTGGGTGAATTTTGCAGGACGAAATCCAGCCCGCGTGGCGTCTTGATTTCAAACAGCGATACCGGCACCGCCGCCATGACCAGGGCTATCCAACAGACCAGAATGGGAATACACGCGACGCGCAGCATGACAATAGTTACGCCAAAGAACCTTCCCAGTTAGCATATAGTGCCCAACCGGTGATTGCACACAACCGAAACCGTGTCGTGCGCGCGGCGAACGGGTGAACCGAGGTCAGAAGCGCGACAAACCTCGCGAATGTTGGACAAAACGCACCCAATCGCATGGTGTTCCGAATGGCTGAAAACCATTAGATTCATCTTTAGGTAATCGTTTACTTGGATGAGAGCTTTTGCTTTGTTCTTGACAACGTTCTATCGGGTATGACAAAACGCGTGGAGCGTTAGCACTATAGGTCCGCCGGAATCCGACCCAAGAAGGCCGGATCACACAGCGTTCTAATTCTGTGCACTTCGTGTGGGGGTGGGTTAATGATTTCTCGCCGAGCGTTTTCGCTGCTGCTTTCGTTGTTTGTTGCCTTCTCAACCTGCATCTTCGTTCAAGGGCAGTCAACCTACGGCTCGATTACCGGACTGATTACAGATCCTTCCGGGGCTGCCATCGGCGACGCCCGGGTGACGCTGACTAACCTGGGCACAGCGGAAAAGCGTGTCCAGCCGACAGGCGCCGACGGCCTTTATTCGTTCGTGAACCTGATTCCGGGAAACTATCGGATTGAAGTTGAGAAGGCAGGGTTCAAACGGATCACGCAAGAGCCGGTCGTGGTGCAAGTGCAGCAGAGCTCGAAGATTGATGTAGCCCTGCCTATTGGCCAGGCCACAGAAACGGTCGAAGTGACTTCTGAAACGCCGCTTCTGCAGTCGGAAACGTCGTCTCTGGGTCAGGTGGTCGAGCAGCGCAAAGCCAACGAACTGCCCCTGAACGGACGCAATATCTACAGTCTGGCAGCTGTGGCGCCCTCGGTGATTCCGCAGGGAAATACTACGGGTTCGCCTGTTGGCAAGAACCCCTTCGATTTTGCCAACTATCAGATCGGCGGCTCTTTCGCCAACCAAAGCGCAGAATATCTGGACGGCCAGCCCCTCAACATCGGATACATCAACCTGCCGCTGTTGACCCCAACCCAAGACTCGATCTCGGAATTTAAGGTGCAATACAACAACCTGGGTCCGGAATGGGGCAAGTTCTCCGGCGGTGTTATCAATCTGAGCACGAAGTCGGGAACCAACAAGTTTCACGGGTCAGCGTATGAGTACCTGCGCAACAAGGTTTTCAACTCCAACGAATATTTCCTGAAGGGGTCTCAAATCGCGGCTGGTATCAAGAACGAGCCGCCACCATTCACTCAGAACCAGTACGGAGTGACCTTTGGCGGTCCCGCGATCAAAGACAAGACTTTCTTCTTCTTCAGCTGGGAGGCTTACCGCTTGCGGTCGGGCACGGTTTTTACGACGACGGTCCCGACGGCCGCGGAACGAACCGGTGACTTTTCCGCCGCCGGCGTCCCTACCCTTTATGATCCGCTATCGGTTAATCCCGACCCTCTCACCACCGATAACACTCGTACTCCCTTCGCGGGCAACATCATTCCGGCGGGTCGCATCAATCCGACGTCGCAGTTCCTGCTCAAATTTATCCCGCTGCCTACCAACGGCGCTTTGACGAACAATTTCATCAAGGCGGCCAGCACCGGCGGGAACGTGGATGAGTATGTTGGCCGAGTGGATCAGAACTTTAACGCCAGCAACCGTTTATTCGGACGCTTTTCCTACTGGAAGCTGTTGAGCCTCGCGCAAGATCCATTCGGTACAGGGCTCTGCAAGGATCGCTGCGCCGAGAACACTCGCAGCAAGAGTCTCGCCGTCGGTTACACCCACACATTTAGTCCGACCACCATTGCTGACTTCAACATCAGCATCAGCCGCTTCCACTATCTGCGCCTTCCCATCAATTCTGGGTTCGACGTAACCCAGGAGGGCTGGCCCGCCGCTTACAACGCCCTTGTGCCCGATACCGAGCGTACGCCTCTCACTCCTTGCTTTGGAGTCAGTGACACTAACATCACCTGCAGCCAGGGGCAGAGCTCAATCAATGACTTCAATACCCAGTGGAACTTCTCTCCACAGATCACGATGATTCGCGGGCGACACACCTTCGTCTGGGGCGGTCAGCTTGAAGAGGGGTATGACAATTATCTGCAGACCAACACCGGAGGAGGCCTCATCTCCTTTAACGGATCGTGGACCCAGAGCCTGGCACAGAACGCTACCGGCGCGACGGGCGGACTGGACTTTGCTGATTTCCTGTTGGGTTACGGATTGGGAGCGGGGGCTGCGTTCGGGAACCAGACCAACGGCTCACTAGTCATTTCAGGCCCAGTTTCAGGCAAGCAAACCTACCGGGCCTTTTATTTTGGCGACAACTACCACCCCACCAGCAAGCTGACTGTAAACCTCGGACTGCGCTATGAACTCCAGGGGCCGTGGTCAGAGCGCTTTGACAAGATGACCTATTTCAATCCTGACGTCGCCAATTCCTCGGTTACCGGCTGCGGCACGGTGGGAGGGGCGTGCCCCGGAGACCTCTTCCTGGTGAAGACGGGAGTGAACGATAGCAGGAACAACCTGCCGCTTTCCAAAAAGGAATTCTCACCCCGGCTTGGATTTGCCTATAGCTGGGATCAGAAGACTGTCGTCCGGGGCGGCTACGGAATATTCTTCATTCCCAACTACGTCTCGTTCGGGACCAACCCCTACATCGACCCGGTGAGCAGCGCAACTTCACCGTTCTTTGCCAGCAACGACAAGGGACTCACTCCTGCAGCGACCTTGAATCAAAACACTTGCACTCTGAGCCCGCCGGGCGGCGCTGCCAACTTCACCTGTCTCGGTCAGGGACCGTTCAATTCCGCACCAGGGGGAGCGAACAATCTGGTGCCGGTGGCTGGCCGGAACCCTCAACCCAATGTGTCCGTGTACGGCCTCAATCAACAGCCTCTGAGCGCGACCGCCTACACGAAACAAAAATACGGGTACGTTGAACAGTGGAATTTTGGTATCCAACGCGAGTTGCCTGGCGGCTTCTTCGCCGATGTGGCCTATGCAGGTTCACACGGCGTCCACTTGGAACAGTTCAACACCAACGTGGACCAGATACCTGATAGATTCATCAACCAAGCGCAGCAGCAATTTAACGCAGGACAGGCTGTTCCAGACATTGCTTTACCGGTGGCGGTCTATCCGTTTAGCGTGCCTCTCAGCGGTAACTTGCAGCCCGGCAAGCTTACTCAAGGTCAGCTCCTTCGGCCGTTCCCTGAGTATGCTGGCCTGCAATTCAACGGCTTTGGTTGTTGCGGCAGCAGCTACAACTCGCTGCAGGCCACAGTCACGAAGCGCTTTCAAGGTGGCGGCACCATGCTGGTCGCCTACACCAATGCAAAGTTGCTCTCCAACACCGACACCCTCACTTCATGGTTAGAGGGGGGAACGTCAGGCGGCGTAGGCAATATCCAGGATTGGAACAATCTGGCGGGCGAGCGTTCGATTTCGTCACAAGATGTTTCGCAACGCCTGGTCATCAGCTATGTGCTCGATCTACCCTTTGGCCGTGGAAAGAAGTACTTCAGTGGAGTAAGCGGCGTTGGCGGTAAATTGGTTTCAGGGTGGGGGATTGACGGAATAACCACCTTCCAGCGCGGATTCCCAGTGAAAATCAGCTATGGCAAGGGGAATTCACTTTCGGGCGCGGGCCTCGGCATCGGCAGTCTCAGACCGAACGTCGTGCCGGGCTGCCACAAGGAAGTGTCCGGAAGTCCGGCAGCCAAACTGGGTGGGTGGTTCAACACGGCCTGTTTCACCGATCCTGCGGCTTGGAGCTTCGGCGATGAGTCGCGTGTGGATCCAACCCTCCGTCAGCAGGGCATCAACAACTTCGATTGGGCGGTATTCAAGAAGACTGCCATCGGTGAATGGGGGAACATCGAGTTCCGTACCGAGTTCTTCAACCTCTTCAACCATCCTCAGTTCGGACCGCCTAACGGCACCTGCTGCACTGCGAACAACCCCAACTTCGGAGTTGTCACCAGTACAATCGGCAACGCTCAGGCTCGTTTGATACAGTTCGCCTTGAAATTCGACTTCTAAAACTCGGGTTATCCCGGACCAGGTATTCCTGCCTGGTCCGTTTTTTTTTGCTCAAGGCACGATTGCCCTGGAATGGCATTCAGACTGAATTGGCTGTTCGGCTTTCGCCTGATTTACAATCCATTGCGCTCCCGCGCTTTCCCGTCCAAGAGGGGGTTAATGAAAACCACCCACACCATCGACTATTCCGAAGCCAAACAAATCATCGACCGGATCGTAGACAAGGCATTGCACCTGAAGAAGGCCGCAGTAGTTGCGGTGGCCGACTCGCATGGCGAGCTGATTGCCTTTGCCCGCATGGACGGCGCCCCGGTCTCTTCTATCCGCATCGCTGCCAACAAGGCATGGACCGCGGCGCGGGAGCGCAAATCAACCCAGGACATCGGAGAGAAGGCGAGGCACCCGGAAAAGGGCCACGATATTGCCTACTACGGCGATCCCAAGTTTGTAGGATGGGGTGGCGGCATTCCAGTGTGGCGAGACGGCGAAGTGGTCGGCTCCGTGGCCGTTAGCGGCCTTTCCTCGAGCGAGGACGTGGTTCTGGCGACGCTGGGCGCCGAACTGGTCGCAGGCAAGGAAAAGAAGCGTCACTAACCTACAAAAGGGCCCAATACAGGGACATGGCAAAGACGACCGTAACCTTTGGCGAAATCATGCTGAGGCTCGCGCCGCCGGGCTTCGAACGAATTCTTCAAACCGGGCAGTTCGTGGCGACTTTTGGAGGCGGCGAGGCCAACGTGGCGGTCGCGCTCTCCCAGTTGGGCCTGCCCGCAGCTTTCGCGACCGTTCTGCCCGACAAGAATCCGGTTGCCGATGCCGTGGTGGGCGAACTGCGCCGCTTCGGCGTGGACACCTCCAGGATCGTTCGCGGCAAGGGGCGGATGGGCGTCTACTACGTCGAGGCCGGCGCCAACCAACGTCCTTCGAAGGTGGTTTACGATCGCGAGAACAGCGCCATTGCTCTGGCCAAACCCGGAGCCATTGATTGGGACCGCGCCCTGGAAGGTGCAGGCTGGTTCCACGTCACCGGAATTACTCCGGCCATTAGTAGTTCGGCCGCCGACCTGGCCCTCGAGGCGGCGAAGAAGGCTCAAGGGAAGGGAATTACGGTGTCCTGCGATTTGAACTATCGCAAGAACCTGTGGAAGTGGGGAAAGCCCGCCGCTGAAGTGATGCGCGAATTGACAAAGAATACAGATATCGCCATCGCCAACGAAGAAGACGTGCAAATGGCGCTGGGCATCGAAGCCGAAGTGGATGTGCACTCCGGCAAGCTCGATCGCGCGCAATACGAAAAGCTGACCGCGAAGGTGCTGGCCGAGTATCCGAACCTGAAGGCCATCGCCATTACCTTGCGCGAATCGAAGAGCGCATCGCACAACGGCTGGTCGGCCTGTCTCAACGACCGGCAGAAGTTCAGTCTGAGCCGCTCCTACGAAATCACTCATATTGTGGACCGCGTAGGCTCGGGCGACTCCTTCGCCGCGGGTCTGATTTATGGCTTTCAGGTGCTGCCCACGCATCAGGAGGCGCTCGAGTTTGCCGCGGCCACGAGCTGCCTCAAGCATTCCCAGCAAGGGGACTTTAGCCGTTCCACCGCGGACGAAGTGAACGCCCTGCTCAAAGGCGATGGCTCGGGAAGAGTGCAACGGTGAGAACTGCTAAGACGGAGGCTGGCATAATGCGAAGGATCCTGTTTGTTAAAGCCCAACGGATTGGTGCGGTTCTTCTACTGTTCGTTCTCCCGGGGCTGTGCCAGACGGCACAACCGTCGCCGGGGGACAGCGAAGCCCGCGTTGACTCGCTGCTCAAGCAGCTTTCTCTGGAAGAGAAAGTGGATCTGATCGGCGGCGTAGATGATTTCTACATCCGCGACATTCCTCACATTCATTTCCCGCGGCTGAAGATGTCGGATGGGCCGATTGGCGTCCGCAATTACGGCGCATCGACCGCCTTTGGCGGCGTCGGCATGGCGGCGGCGTGGGATCCGGATTTGGCACAGCGAGTGGGGACCGTCATCGGCCAAGACGCGCGCGCCCGGGGCGTTCATTTCATGCTCGGACCGGGAGTGAATATCTATCGCTCGCCCTTGAATGGCAGGAATTTTGAGTACTTTGGCGAAGACCCATTCCTGGCGGCTCGCACCGCGGTCGCCTATATAGAAGGAGTACAGAGCCAGGGCGTCAGCTCCACGGTCAAGCATTTCATGGGAAACAATTCCGAGTTTGACCGCCACAACTCGGACTCCATCATTGACGAACGCACCATGCGCGAAATCTATCTGCCCGCGTTCGAGGCCGCCATCAAAGAAGCGAACGTCGGATCAGTGATGGATTCCTACAACCTCACCAATGGCCAGCATCTCACGCAGAACGGACCTCTCAACACTGATCTTGCCAAGAAGGAATGGGGTTTCCGGGGAATCATGATGTCTGACTGGGATGCCACCTACGATGCGGTGGGAGCGGCAAACGGCGGGCTCGACCTGGAAATGCCATCGGGAAAGTTCATGAATCGCAACCTGCTGCTGCCGGCCATCCGTACGGGTAAAGTCAGCGAGGCCACGATTGACGACAAGGTGCGCCGCATTCTGCGCACCGCGCTTCGTTTCGGTTGGATGGATCGCGACCAGACCGACACGTCCATTTCCCGCCTCAATACGCGGGGAGATCAGGTTGCGCTCGAAGGTGCGCGATCGGGCATGGTTCTGCTGAAGAACGATGGCAACCTGTTGCCCTTGGACAAGGGAAAGATCAAATCCATCGCAGTGATTGGCCCGGATGCCTACCCCGCGCAGCCGGTCGGCGGCGGAAGCGGGGCGGTTCAGCCATTTTTGGCGGTGAGCTTCCTGCAAGGAATCGCCAACTATCTGGGCGCGGGCGGCAAGGTTTATTACGCGTCCGGGATCCCGACTTTGGAGGAAATGGCGAAACAAACCAAGTTCACAACCGAGGCCAGTGGCGGCGCAGCTGGTTTGAAAGCGGAGTTCTACGACAACGCGAATCTGTCCGGCAAGCCCGGCACTGAGCGGGTCGACAAAAAAGCTAGCTACGATCCTGCAGCTTCGGAAGGCATGGCTGCCAATGACGTCTCGATTCGTTGGACCGGCTACTTCACCCCGGCCGTTCCCGGCGAATATCTGGCCTTCGTACAAGGTCCGGGAGAAAACGGCGGCTACCGGCTGTACATAGACAAGAAGCTGGTGATTGACGACTGGACCCAGGCGTACGCGTTTCTAAGCCAGGTCAAGATTTCTCTGCCGTCCGGCCCGCACCAGATCAATCTTGAATATTTTGTGCGCAAGGGCTGGGGCAAGCAGAGGCTGACCTTCGGCATCGTGCGCCCCGAGGAGATGGTCAGTGCAGAAGCCAAGGCCATTGCGTCTCATGCCGATGCGGTAGTGCTGGCAGTAGGCTTCGACCAGTCCATCGAGGGCGAGAGTGCAGACCGGAAGTTCGCCCTGCCCCCCGGACAAGACGACCTTATTAGCCAGATTGCGGCCATCAACAAGAACACAGTTGTGGTCGTGACTTCGGGAGGCGGCGTTGATATGAACGCATGGGTGGATCACGTCCCCGGAATATTCGAGGCCTGGTTTCCCGGACAGCAAGGCGGCACGGCGCTGGCCCAACTGTTATTCGGAGATTTCAGCCCGTCGGGCAGGCTACCCATGACTTTCGAGCGGCACTGGGAGGAGAATCCCACGTACTACACCTACTATCCCAAAGGCGGAGATAAGAAGGTGGTGTACACCGAGGGCGTATTCGTAGGTTATCGGGGCTACGACAAGTCGGGAGCCAAACCGCTGTTTCCCTTTGGCTACGGTCTTTCCTACACCACGTTTGCCTACAAGAATCTCACCATCACTCCGGCAACGTCCGCGGACCAGCCTGCCGAGGTGCACTTCGAAGTCACCAATACCGGAAGCCGTCCCGGTGCAGAAATCGCACAGGTCTACGTGGGCGACCAGCATTCCAGTGTTGCTCGTCCTAAAAAAGAGTTGAAGGGATTCGCCAAAGTCAGCCTGGCTCCGGGTGAGACCCGGCAAGTGACCGTGAAACTCGATCGCCGCGCCTTCGCATACTATGACGTCAAGAGCCACGACTGGCAGGTAGACCCCGGCGACTTCGATGTGTACGTGGCGCGGTCCGCGGCGCAGATTGAATTAACTGGGAAGGTGGCGGTAAAAACGCCCTGACGCCAACTCCCTCGTGGATCGGGTATATAATCGCGCCATTCTCGGGTCGCTTGCTTGCCGCTTAGCCTGATCTTCGCAGAAACAAATTGTCTGCCCCAGTCATTCTCGTCGATGACGTTGCGCGTCGCGCCCGCCGCCGGATCGCCCTGCGCGTGCTGCCCTATGTTCTCCTGCTTTACATAATTGCCTACCTTGATCGCAACAATCTTGCCACTGCCGCGCTGCAAATGCCGCACGATCTCGGCTTTGATGATGGCGTAATCGGCTTCGGAGCGGGCATCTTCGCCCTGGGCTACGTCATTCTGGAAATTCCCGGCACCCTCATAATCGAGCGCTGGAGTGCACGGCGCTGGATCGCGCGCATCATGACTTCCTGGGGACTGGTCACGATTGGGATGGCCTTTGTCCGCACTCCGCATCAGTTCTACACGATGCGGTTTTTGCTGGGACTAGCGGAGGCGGGATTTTTTCCCGGAATCATTGTTTATCTCACTCACTGGTTCGTCTATGAAGATCGCGCCAAGGCGATTGCCGGCTTCATGGCTGCCATTCCCCTGGCCTACGTGGTCGGCTCCCCAATTTCTGGATTGCTGCTGGGCGTCCACTGGGGCAACCTGCGAGGCTGGCAGTGGCTGTTCATTATCGAGGGTCTGCCTGCGCTGTTCTTCGGGGTGATGACGTGGTTTTATCTGACCGATTGGCCGCATCAGGCGACTTGGTTGCCTCCCGATGAGCGCGAGTGGGTCATCCAGCAACTGGCGAAAGAGAAGCATGCCAAAAAGTCCGTTCACGCCTACACCGTGTGGCAGGCGCTCCGGCATCGCGATGTTGTCATTCTGACTGCGTTGCACTTCGTACAGAATGGCTCGGCGTACGCTTTGGCTTTTTGGCTGCCCACCATGATCAAGCGCTTGTCGGGACTGAGCGACATCAAGGTAACCCTGCTGGTGGCGTTGCCGAACCTGCTGGGCTTCGTTGCCATGCAGATAAATGGTTGGCACTCAGACCGCACCGCGGAGCGGCGCTGGCACACGGCGATCCCGCTGTGGGTGACCGCCGCGGCGTTACTTGTGCTAAGCAGAGCGGATTGGGGAACCGTGCCTTCGCTGATCCTGTTCTCAATCGCCGCCGCTGGCCTGCTCGCCTTCTTGCCCAGCTTCTGGGCTATGCCGTCCGCTTTCCTCTCGGATACCGCAGCGGCGATGGCTACCGGAACCATCAACTGCGTCGCCGCCGGGCTCGGCGGTTTTCTCGGCCCGGCTTTGGTCGGCTACCAGGCCGCGCGCACCCACTCGTTCAGGTCAGGCTTTGCGGGATTGGTGGTCGCACTGGTGATTGCAGGGATGTTGCCTCTAACCTTGCGGGTTCGTGGCCACGTCGTTCCGAGGGTCACATCGGAGTGATCGCTGAAGCGACTGAGTGTGCGCCTCAATTCACCTGCAGCGGCGCCCAGACGCTGCCCACTCTGCCGGTAAGGTTGTCGCGCACGACCACGCGTAATCCGTATTGCCCGGGCGGAAGTTCCAGCGTGTCGTTATAGCCAATGCCGCTAGTCTGCAATTGAGCAACAAAGGCCGCATTCAGATTGAGGTTATAGAGTTTGCTATTGTGACTTACGTCCTCGCCTTTGACGTTGCGCACTACATACCAGATCTCAAGATTCAACCGGTCGTTG
>Ga0105241_10004114_pt1 | contig 10738 bp, 10 predicted proteins | sample KBSC64metaG_FD_80422 | JGI IMG/M metagenome (GOLD analysis project Ga0105241, IMG submission 80422) | Corn rhizosphere microbial communities from Kellogg Biological Station, Michigan, USA - KBS C6-4 metaG | ecosystem: Host-associated > Plants > Roots > Rhizosphere > Soil | place: Michigan, USA...
AGCAGTCGCTCGCGGCCGGGCATCGTCTGCGGCTCGCCCAGGTTGGGTTGTTCGCCGAAGGCGTCGCGGTCAAGCAAGTCGGCGAAGAGACCTTCCGCCTGGCGCGGACTCTGGTGGATGAGATAGTGCTGGTCGACAACGACGACATATGCGCGGCAATCAAGGACGTGTTCGAGGATACGCGCTCGATCCTGGAACCGGCCGGAGCGCTCGCGGTCGCCGGCGCCAAGGCTTGGGTCGAACGGCGCGGCGCACGCGGCCGGACACTGGTGGCCGTCGCCAGCGGCGCGAACATGAACTTCGACCGCCTGCGTTTCGTGGCCGAGCGCGCGGAGCTCGGGGAGCGGCGCGAGGCGATTCTCGCGGTGACGATCCCCGAGCGACCCGGCAGCTTCAAGCGCTTCTGCTCGCTGATCGGGACGCGCAACGTCACAGAGTTCAACTACCGGTACGCGGATGCGGCCCGGGCCAGGGTCTTCGTCGGCCTGTCGATCCACAACCGCGCGGAAACGCAGACACTGGTCCGGCACTTGCAGCGCCACAGCCTCGAGACCGAGGACTTCAGCGACAACGAGATGGCGAAGTTGCACATTCGGCATATGGTCGGGGGCCACTCGCCTCGCGTACAAGACGAAATGGTGTACCGGTTCGAGTTTCCCGAGCGCCCGGGGGCTTTGATGAACTTTCTCGATCGTATGAGCCAGGATTGGAATATCAGCTTGTTTCATTACCGCAATCACGGCGCCGACTTCGGCCGCGTGCTGGTCGGGCTGCAGGTGCCGCGCGGCGAGAAGGCCGGCTTCCGGGCGTTCCTGAAACAGCTGAACTATCGGTACTGGGACGAGAGCGCCAACCTGGCGTACCGGCTGTTCCTCGGACAGACCCCGTAAAACCGCCAAGACGGACGATTTTGCAGTTGCCCGACGCCAACTGTGTGAGAATGACGACAGAAGACCAAGAGCTGTGACCAGGATGCCAACAACAAGACTTGCAACTCTTTGCCTGGCGGCCGCCCTTGCGGCGGCAAGTGGACTCACGCTCGCAATGGGCGATGACGACACGTTCTTGGCGGCCCGCGAAGCCTTCCAGAAGGGCAATATCGAGCGCCTTTCCCGCCTGGCACCCGATCTGAAGGATTACGCGCTCTATCCCTACGTCGCTTACTGGCAATTGCGCTCGCATCTGACCGAGACCGGTCAACCCGTGGTCGAAGCTTTCATGTCCGACTATCGCGATGCTCTCGTCACGGAGCGGCTGCGCGGCGACTGGCTCCGCCAGCTGGGCCGCAATCAGGACTGGGAAGCGTTCGAGCGCGACTATCGCGGCCTCGCGCTGGAGGACCCCGAGCTCGTCTGCTACGCGCTCCAGGGGCGCCTCGCGTTGCGCAAGGATCAAAGCGCGTTGAAGGATGCGCGGCCGCTGTGGTTCCAGGGCAGCGCGCAGCCCGACAGCTGCGCGCCGCTGTTCGACGCTCTCCTGCGGCAAGGCATGCTGGAAGAGGACGATGTCTGGGCCCGTATCCGGCTTGCGCTCGAATCGGGCAACGTGACGTTCGTGCGGCAACTAGTGAGCTATCTTCCGGTCGGCAAGCGCCCCGATGCACGGCAGTTCGAAGCGGTGGCCCGGCGTCCGCAGCAGTTCGTGGAGCGCAAGCCGCTCAAGGCGAAGACCCGGGCCGACCGTGAGCTGACCATGTTTGCGGTGATGAAGCTGAGTCAAGCGCTGCCGGCGGTTGCGGCGACCCGATTCGAGAAGATGGAGTCGGCTTTCTTCGGCGAAGAGCAGGCGTACGTATGGGGCCAGATCGCGACGGCCGGCGCAATGAAGCATCGGCCCGAGGCGCTCGATTGGTACGCGCGCGCCGGTGAAAAGCTGACCGACCGCCAGCTGAACTGGAAGGTACGCGCGGCGCTCCGCCAAGGTGAGTGGCCGATCGTCGTGGCAGCGGTGGACGCCATGTCGGCCAAGGAACGCCAGCTGCCGGTCTGGCGCTATTGGAAGGCGCGTGCACTGATTGAGACAGGTCGTGGCCCGGAGGGCAATGCGCAGCTCGCAACCTTGTCGTTCGATCACAGCTTCTACGGCCAGCTTGCAATGGAGGAGCTCGGCACCAACATCACGGCGCCGGCCGAATCCTATCGTCCGAGCCCCGAAGAAGTCGCGGCAGTGGATGGACTGCCGGGCATTCAACGCGCGCTCAAGTTCTACCAGCTCGGCCTGCGCTATGAGGGCGCATTGGAGTGGCGCTGGACCACGCGCGCCTTCAGCGACAAGGACCTGCTGGCCGCCGCCGAAGTTGCGCGCCGCAATGGCTGGTACGAGCGCGCTATCGACACGGCCGATCGCACGCAGCAGTTGCACGACTTCAGCTTGCGCTTCCCGACGCCCTACCGCGATATCGTCGGCAACTATGCGCGGCAGCTCGACCTCGACGAGGCCTGGATCTATGGGCTGGTGCGGCAGGAGAGCCGCTTTTCCGCCGACGCGCGCTCGAGCGTCGGTGCAGTTGGCCTCATGCAGTTGATGCCGGCCACAGCGAAATCGGTCGCGAAGCGTTTTGGCATCCCCGGTGTCGACCGCAGCTCCGTGCACACGGTCGATACCAACATTAGCCTCGGCACCTCCCACTTGCGCCAACTGCTGGACGGGCTGGAGAACCAGCCGGTGCTCGCATCCGCAGCTTATAATGCGGGCATGAGCCGGGCGCGCGATTGGCGCGCTGACCGGCCGTTGGAGGGGGCGGTCTACACCGAGACCATTCCGTTCAGCGAGACTCGCGACTACGTGCGCAAGGTCATGAGCAACACCATGTACTACGCGCGTCTGTTCGGCCAGCCGTTCGTCCCGCTGAAGCAGCGTCTCGGCCAGATCGCACCCAAACCGCTCGCGAACGAGTAGTTCGGTTTGATCCAGTCGTCTCGACGCCGCGCTTGCGCGGCTCCGGGGCCGCGCCTCTAGCAGGACCTTTCCATGCAAATCCGCAGCGTCTGCGTCATCGGTGGGTCGGGGTTTCTCGGGCGACACGTGGTGCGCCGGCTGGCCGCAGAAGACATTTTCGTGCGCGTCCCGACCCGCCGCCGCGAGCGCGCCAAAAACCTCATCCTGCTGCCCTCGGTCGATGTCATCAACGCCGACGTCCACGATGCGCGCACGCTCGAGCGCCTGATCGCGCCGGTCGATGCGGTCATCAACATGGTCGGGATCCTGGCCGAGTCGGGCAAGGAAACATTTCAGCGCAACCATGTGGATCTGCCGCGCAAAATCGTGGATGCCTGCCGCGAGACCGGTGTGAAGCGACTGCTGCATGTGAGCTCGCTGAAAGCGGCGCTGGACGCGCCCAGCGCGTACCTGCGCTCGAAGGCCGAAGGCGAGAGCCAGATCCACGCCGCGCGCGCGACCGGAATCCAAAGTACGATCCTGCGCCCCTCGGTGGTGTTCGGGCGTGAGGACCGCTTTCTCAATCTGTTCGCAACGCTCGCGCGCCTGCTGCCGGTAATCGCACTGGCGTCGCCCAACGCGCGGTTCCAACCCATTCACGTCGAGGATGTTGCGCGCAAGCTCACCGATTGCCTGACAGATCCGTACTCGTACGGGCAGAGCTACGATCTGTGCGGACCCAGGGTCTATACGCTGCGTGAGCTGGTCGAAATCGTGTGCCGCACGATAGGTATACATCGCCCGATCATCGGGCTGAACGAGACGCTGTCGCTGCTGCAGGCGGGAGTCCTCGAGCGTCTGCCCGGCAAGCTCATGACGCGCGATAACATCTATTCGATGCGCATCGATAGCGTCTGCGACTGTGATCCGGCGGAGCGTCTTGGTTTTGCCCCGACGCCGCTCGAAGCGGTCATTCCCGAATATCTGGCGGGTGTGACGCCCAGGACGCGCTATCGGTGGTTCCGCTTCCGTGCGCGGCGTAAGATCGAGGGGACGTTGTGACCATGGCTCGCTATACCCTTGTCATCGGCAACAAGAACTACTCATCGTGGTCGCTGCGTCCTTGGCTGCTGATGAGACATGCGGGCATCGCGTTCGAAGAGATTCGCATTCCGCTCTACGAAGGCAATTATAAGGATGCGATCCGCAAGTATTCGGCCTCGGGCAAAGTACCCGCACTGATCGATGGCGATCTCGCCATCTGGGACTCTCTCGCGATCAGCGAATACCTGGCCGAACAGCATCCGGGGCTGCACTTGTGGCCGGCGGAGCCGGCGCGGCGCGCCGTGGCTCGTTCGATCAGCGCCGAGATGCACTCGGGATTCGGATCGCTGCGCTCGAACATGAGCATGAACTGCCGTAGTTACTTCCCAGGCGTAGGTCGCACGGTGGAGGTCGCTGCAGACATCGACCGCATCCAGCGCATCTGGACCGAGTGCCGCGAGCGCGCGGGCAGCCAGGGGTCGTTCCTGTTCGGAGCCTTCTCGATCGCGGACGCGATGTACGCGCCCGTGGTTTTGCGCTTCAAGATCTACGCGGTGCAGCTTGCTCCGGCATGCCGACAATACGCGGACACGATCCTGGCCCTGCCTTCGCTGCAGCAATGGATCGCGGAAGCCAAGGCCGAAACCGAAGTCATTCCCGCCTTCGAGCCGGCCGCTAAGCCTTGAGCCGGAAGCGGCCGTGAAGGTTTACCGCGTGGGCGGCTCGGTCCGTGACGAGCTGCTCGGGTTGCCTGTCACCGATCACGATTACGTGGTGGTCGGCAGCAGCGCTGCGGAAATGGAGCGCCTCGGCTTCCGCCCCGTCGGCAAGGACTTCCCAGTTTTTCTGCACCCCGAGAGTCACGAAGAGTATGCGCTCGCACGCACCGAGCGGAAGACTGCGCGAGGCTACAAGGGCTTCACCATCTATGCGGACGCGGATGTGACGCTGGAGCAGGACCTGGCGCGACGCGACCTCACGATCAACGCCATTGCGCGCGATGAGCAAGGCAATCTCATCGATCCGCATGGCGGCGTGAAAGACCTGCAGGCACGCATCCTCCGACACGTGAGCCCCGCCTTCGCCGAGGATCCGGTGCGCATCCTCAGGGTGGCTCGCTTCGCGGCCCGCTTCGGTTTCGAGATCGCGCCCGCGACACTCGAGCTGATGCGCGCGATGGTTCGCACCGGCGAAGTCGATCATCTCGTGCCCGAGCGCGTATGGCAGGAGCTTGCGCGCGGTCTGATGGAGCCGCGGCCTGCGCTGATGATCGAAACGTTGCGTGCTTGCGGGGCACTTGCACGCATTCTCCCCGAGGTCGATGCCCTGTTCGGCGTACCGCAACCTCCTGCGCATCATCCGGAAATCGACACCGGGCTCCACATCCTGCTGGTGCTCGACTACGCCGCGTCGAGGGATCTGCCGCTGGCCGTACGCTTTGCTGCGCTGACTCACGATCTCGGCAAAGGCACGACGCCGCCCGCGGAGTGGCCCAGCCACATAGCGCATGAAGCACGCGGGGTCGAGCTGTTGGAGAACATCTGCCAGCGGCTGCGCGTGCCCGTCGACTGCCGTGAGCTCGCGATCCTGGTCATGCGTCACCATGGGGAGGTGCACAAGGCCGAGGAACTCAAGCCATCCACCCTGGTCAAGTTACTCGAGAAAACCGACGCCTTCCGGCGCCCGGAGCGCTTCGAACTGCTGTTGGATGCTTGTGCCTGCGATTTCCATGGGCGCACGGGGTTCGAGCAACTCCCGTATCCACAGGCGCCACTCTTGCGTAAAGCGTTGCAGGCTGCGCGTGCGGTCGATGCAGGCAAGATCGCGCGCGGGCAGTCCGACCCTGCAAAGATCGCTGCGGCGGTGCACGAAGCCCGCGTGCACGCCGTCAGACACGCGCTCTCCGCCTGACCCCGCGCAGGTCATCGCACCGGCGGGATTACACGTTGATCCCTTGCAGCACTGCCTATAGGAGATATCCAGCATGACCAAATCCCTCGTGATCGCCAGCTGCCTCACTCTCGCCGCCATACTGTCGTCTGTGGCTGTCGCAGCCAACACCGGCGGCAACAAGATGGAGCAGGCATTTAGGAAAGCGGACAAGGACAACGACGGAACGCTGACGCGTGACGAAGCCAAGGCCCTGCCGCGCGTAGCGAAGAACTTCGACCAGATCGATACCGACAAGGACGGCACCGTGTCGCTCGACGAGATCTATGCGTCGGCGAAGAAAGTCGCGAAGGAGATGGAGGAGCAGGACAAAGCCAGATTCGATGCCGCCGACAAGGATCACGACGGAACGCTGGATCGCGACGAGGCCAAGGTGTTTCCGCGCATCTCGCAGAACTTCGACAAGATCGATGCGAACAAAGACGGCAAGGTGTCGCAGGACGAAATCAAGAGCTACGCGAAGGCACAGCGTTCAGCCAAGGCGGCTACGCAATAGAACCGCTGGGTCGGTGTCGTTGCCAGTGCGGGGTGGCCGCCGCCTAATCGGCCGCCCGCAGCACCAGCCTAAATTTGCCGGTCTTCGCGTCGACATCCAGTTCCGGCACCTCTTTCGCCTCGAACATTGCGTTCTGCATCTGCTTTTCCGGCAGTCACAGGATCGCGTCACGTCGAGAGAAACTCCAAGACCGCCTGACGCGTTCAGCGCAACAGGTAGAACAGCCAGGTCATCAACGCCGAGAGCATCAGGGAGGAGGCAAACGGAAAGCTGTATTCGCGCCCATTGAAGACGAAGCGCACGTCCCCGGGCAGGCGGCCGAGCCCGAGACGGCGCAGCAGCGGCGTGAACCAGCCGATGAGCGACATGGCAAGCACGAAGACGATGAACCACTTCAGCACTGCGATCTCCCCTGGTCCGTGATTGTAAGCGCGATTTCAGTAGAATCGCGCTCTTTGCCCAATTCCGGAGACTGCCTTGATCGATCTGTACACCTGGTCCACCCCGAACGGCCGCAAGGTCTCGATCATGCTCGAAGAGTGCGGGCTGCAATACCGAGTGCATCCGATCGACATCGGCAAGGGGGACCAGTTCAAGCCCGAGTTCGTCGCGCTCAACCCGAACAGCAAGATTCCGGCGATCGTCGATGAGGAAGGGCCCGAGGGCACACCCTACCCACTGTTCGAGTCCGGCGCGATTCTGATGTACCTGGCTTGGAAGACCGGCGAATACTTTCCGACCCGCGTCACCGAGCAGTTCGAAACCATCCAATGGCTGATGTTCCAGATGGGCGGCGTCGGCCCGTTCTTCGGGCAGGTTCACCATTTTCTGCGCGCCGCGCCCGAACCCGTGCCGTATGCGATCGAACGCTACACCAAAGAGACACGCCGCCTCTACGGTGTCATGAACAAGCACCTCGAGCAAAGCGAGTACCTGGCGGCAAACTACTCGATTGCCGATATCGCCACCTACCCATGGGTGGCGCGCTACGACTGGCACAAGGTCGATCTCAACGACTTCCCGGCAGTCAAGCGCTGGTTCGATCGGATCGGCGCGCGTCCGGCTGTGCAGGCTGGCATGAAGATCCCACAAGTCGTACGCAGCTAAAGGCGTCGCCGCCCGTCCGGGCGCCATAAAGTTTCAACTTTTCCTGCCGATTCCCGTCTGTCGGTCATGGCCCTGATCCTTCAGGGTCAGCCGGCGCGCGGGCCTCCCCCGCAAGACCCCGGCATGAGCGACCCGCTCCCCCAACAGATCGGCAAGTACCCCATCCTGCGCGAGCTAGGACGTGGCGCCACCAGCGTCGTCTACCTTGCGCGCGATGCTTTCGCCAACCGCGAGGTGGCGATCAAGGTAATCAAGAGCCAGCCGGTGCTGGACACCGACTTGCGGCGCCGCTACCGCAAGGTCTTTCTCAACGAAGCCGCTCTCGTGGGCAAGCTGTTCCACCCGCACATCCTCGCGATCTACGATGCGTTCAGCGACGACGATCTGAGCTATATCGTAATGGAGTACGTCGAGGGGCGAACGCTCGAGCACTACTGCGACGTGGCGGAATTGCTGCCGGTCGCAAAGGTCGTCGAGATCGTCTTCAAGTGCAGCCTCGCGCTCGCGTTCGCGCAGCGCCATGGCGTGATCCATTGCGACATCAAACCGGCCAACATCCTGATCGCCCAAGACACCAACATCAAGATCAGCGACTTCGGCGCAGCGCAGTACGAGGAGGCGCAGCACACGTATTTACGGGGCATCGGCTCGCCGGCCTACATGTCGCCCGAGCAGGTGCAGGAGAAAGAGGTCGACTTCCATACCGACATCTATTCGCTCGGCGTGGTCATGTATCAGATGCTGACCGGCAAGCTCCCGTTCCGGGCGTCGAGCAAAGCGAGCTTGTTGTACCAGGTCGTGAACATTCCGGCGATACCGCCGAGCACTTTCAGGCGCGAAGTATCAGCCGAGCTGGATCGCCTCGTGTTGCGCTGCCTCGAGAAAGAGGCAGAGGCGCGCTTTCAGAGCTGGGGCGATTTCTCGCGCGAGCTGACGCATTCGTACCGCAGCCTCGAAGTTCCGGCCGATACGATCTCGGACACGGAAAAGTTCAATGCTCTCAAGTCGCTCGCCTTCTTCAAGAACTTTCGCGAGCAGGAGCTGTGGGAGACGCTGCGCATCACTACGTGGCGCAAGTTTCTCGCCGACCAGCCGCTGATCCGCGAGGGCGACAGCGGCGACAGCTTCTACATCATCAGCGGCGGCGAGGCGAAGGTGAGCAAGACCGGCCGGCTGCTGAACATCCTGCGCGCGGGCGACTGCTTCGGAGAGATGCTGTACTTCAGCGAAACCAACACGCGGCGCTCCACCACCATCACCTCGCTTTCGCCGATCACGGTGATCGAGATCAAGGCAGCTGACCTGTCGCAGGCGTCGGATGCTTTGCAGAAGGAAATGAACAAAGCCTTCCTGCGCATCCTCATCGACCGCCTGACCTGGGCGAACAACAGACTGTCGGCCGCTTGAGCTCGGCGCAGCCAGCGTTGCGCGGCGGGTTCATAATGCCGGTTGTCTCGTTGCTCGCTGCAACAGCGCCGATGCTGCTCAGAATGGAATCTACACCCGACAATACCGCGAACCACTGCCCTCGATGCGGCCGTGACAACAGATGTGGGATCGCGGGCGACGGCCCATGCTGGTGCGCAGTCGAGTTCGAGCGCGCGCTGGCTCTACCGAAGGAAGGCCAGACCTGCTATTGCCGCAACTGCCTCACCGAGCTGATCGAGGAACGACGTCGCGCAACGGCGGAGTGAAGTAGCGCTCCTTGCCGAACCGCGCCCGCCAGCGCCACTGTGGTATCAGCGCAGTACTGAGCGCGCGAGCTTGCCGATCTCCGCAGGATTGCGCGTGACCTTGATCCCGGCTTCTTCCATTGCCGCGAGCTTCTCGGACGCTGTACCTTTGCCGCCGGAGATGATGGCGCCCGCGTGACCCATGCGCTTGCCGGGCGGCGCCGTGACGCCGGCGATGAAACCGACGACCGGTTTGCGCATGTTGTCTTTGATCCAACGCGCGCAGTCTTCTTCGTCGGTGCCGCCGATCTCACCGACCATGATGACGGCCTCGGTCTGGGGGTCGTCGTTGAACAGCTTCATCACATCGAGATGCTTGAGACCGTTTACCGGATCTCCGCCGATGCCTACGCAACTGGATTGCCCGAGCGCGAGCTCCATCAACTGGCCGACTGCTTCGTAGGTGAGCGTGCCGGAGCGCGACACCACGCCGACCGGACCTTTCTTGTGGATGTGGCCCGGCATGATGCCGATCTTGATTTCGTCGGGCGTGATCACACCGGGACAATTCGGGCCGACCAGCTTGGTCTTCTTGCCCTGCATCTTGTAGCGAGTGCGAATCATATCCCGCACCGGAATGCCTTCGGTGATGCAGATCACGAGATCCAGCCCGGCCTCGACTGCTTCATCGATCGCTGCGGCCGCGAATGGCGGTGGCACATAGATGACCGAGGCGGTCGCGCCGGTCGCTGCCTTGGCGTCGGCCACGGAGTCAAAGATCGGTATGCCTTCGAAGTTCTGCCCGCCCTTACCTGGAGTCACACCCGCGACGTAGCTGTTTTTCCCGTTGGCATACGCGACGCCGGCACGCGTGTGGAACTGCCCGGTCTTGCCCGTGATGCCCTGCGTGATGACCTTGGTGTTCTTGTCGATGAGGATGGACATGCTGTCTAGCTCGCTTTGGCGGCTGCGACGACCTTCTGCGCGGCGTCGGCCATGTTGGTCGCAGAAATGATCGGCAGACCGGAATCACTGAGAATCTTCTTGCCGAGGTCGACGTTGGTTCCCTCGAGGCGCACGACGAGCGGTACCGACAGCTTGACCTGCCGCGCCGCCTCGACGACGCCGGCCGCGATGACGTCGCCTTTCATGATGCCGCCGAAGATGTTGACGAGGATCGCCTTGACCTCGGGGTTCTTCAGCATCAGCTTGAACGCCTCCGTGACCTTCTCGGCGGTCGCGCCGCCGCCCACATCAAGAAAGTTGGCCGGGGCCGCGCCGTAGAGCTTGATGATGTCCATGGTGGCCATAGCGAGGCCGGCACCGTTCACGAGGCAACCGATCTCGCCGTCCAGCGAGATGTAGGACAGGCCGAACTTGGATGCTTCGATCTCTGCCGGATCCTCTTCGTCGAGATCGCGCATCGCGACGATGTCGGAATGGCGGAACAGCGCGTTATCGTCGAAGGTCATTTTCGCGTCGAGCGCTATCACACGGTTGTCACCCGTGAGGATCAGCGGGTTGATCTCGACCAGCGATGCATCGGTTTCGTCGAAAGCCTGATAGAGCGCTTGCAGCAGCCTTACCGCCT
>Ga0105241_10004117_pt1 | contig 10735 bp, 9 predicted proteins | sample KBSC64metaG_FD_80422 | JGI IMG/M metagenome (GOLD analysis project Ga0105241, IMG submission 80422) | Corn rhizosphere microbial communities from Kellogg Biological Station, Michigan, USA - KBS C6-4 metaG | ecosystem: Host-associated > Plants > Roots > Rhizosphere > Soil | place: Michigan, USA...
CGATCTCGTCGCGGACCAGGACGAAGTTGTAGCCTCGATACTGCGGAACAATTTCGACGACGTCGGCGGGAAGCTGCTGAAGGCGCACGTCGCGCGGAATGGCCGTTCCGACCGACACCGAGAAGTTTACGTTGGTGAGAGGTTGGACATTCAGATGCGAGACGGATTCGCTGACGCGGGTCCGCTGCGCGTCGTTGATCTGAACAGAAACATTGGTCCGATCCGAATCGGTTCTCGCTCCCGCACTTTGCTGAGTGTCCTGCCGCTGCGCGGAGGGGGTCGACGAATTGCTTGTCGCCGGCGTCTGCTGCGCCTGGTTGGTGCCTGTGGACGGCGCCGGATTGGTCGACTGCTGCTGGTTGGCCGCCGGCTGGCCGGACTGGGTCTGGCTGGCCGTAGACGGCTGCTGAGTGCCCGCCGACGTGCTGGTGCTGGCGCCGTTCGTGGCCGTCGAGTTCTGGTTGGTGCGGCTACTGTCGGTGGGGGTGTTCTGCTGCGTCTGAGTGGTCGTCGACGCGGACGGGGTCTGGGACGAGGCGGGCGGAGGCGAGGCTTGCGACTGGGTCGACGTCGTGGTCGAGGGACCGGACGTCTGTGGTGTCGACGTGGATTTTTCGGTCTGCTGCGCCGAGGGGCTCGCGCTCGGAACGTCCTTGGAATTGCTCTGCGCGAAGGCCGCGGTGGAAATCAAAATGGCTGCGGTCGTAGTCATCAACTGGCGTTTGATCATGGTGTGTCCTCCCACAAAAGCGCACACCAACCGCGCGTCCAGGCGATCGTTCCTTAAATCGGGAAAAAGTGGCAGGCACGATAAGAAACTAATGACCGAGCCGTTTCTTCTCGCGACGCCCTACTGAGGCGAGATCTCGCCATTTCCGCTTGCTTCCTGCTGCTGCCAAAGCTTGCGATGATGTCGCCATTCCCGCCTCTCGGCGCGGCGCTCCTCTCGCAGTTTCCGCCGCTCCTCACGCAACTCGCGCCTCGTCTTCGGACGTTCCTCCGTCTGCGCTTCCGACTGAGCCCGCAGCGGAACCTGCGTTTGTTGGGCCTTCTCCTGAGCGACGTCGATCGCGACGACGGCGGTCGGAGCGATGGGCTCGGAGGTTGCGGGAAGAGCGACGCGCACTGCGGGCGCGGCCACTTGATGGTCGATGCGAGCCGGGCGCACCTGCTTCGATGCCGAACTCGCGAACAGCGCGCCGCCTCCGAAGCCCGCGGCGATGATGGCGATTGTCGTCGCCGCTCCGGCAAGAAAGAATCGCAGTTTCGCAGTCATGGGACCTCCTGGTTCGGTCGAAGCGAACGCACCAGGTCGAACAAGGTTGCGGCTCGGATCGGCTGGGAGCGGGGCGACATTGCCGTTCTACTGGGCCGAAGACGTTCGCTTCGCCGCCGCCGCGCGGCGCAACCGACGGCGCTTCTGCCTGCGTTGATTCCGCAACGCGAGGGGGGCGCCGTCCGTTTGGCGGAACGTTACGCGGACTGCCTCGGGTGCTTGTGGCAGCCCGGATGCCGATCTTGCCTCCATTATCTCGAGCAAGGCCCGGCCTTTGTCGGTGATCCGCCAGCCGCCGTCGAGACGTTCGACGAGTCCTTGCGAGAAGATGTCGAGGTCAGGTACCCTCGCCGCGAGCCGCCGAGTGCGCTCGGCCCACTCCCGCCCACTCGTCGCCATGTCGCGCTTGAGGTCCGCCATGGAGGCATGGCCTCGCGGGTAACTCACCAGAATCTTCAGCACCGTCACCTGGAAGTTCACTGACCGCCTCTGTGAAACGGCGGCCGACAACTTGGTAGTATGAAGAGGACGCCGCACGTCATTTGAGTTCAGAAGTGAACAAAGGAACTTTCGATATTCCGAGGGTGCAAACGGCTTCAGCGATTCTGCGGCACGTTTGCCGCAGGCCAGCGGCCTTGCCTGCGCTAGATTGCCAGAAATTCCCGTCGAGACGCGTAGCGGAAGCCGGAAAGTGCGCAGGACGGAACACGCCCCCGGTCGGCCTTGCCTCAACATTGGTTGGCTCCGACGCCAGCAATCGACGGATTTTCAGGATTACGAAAACGAGTCTATCGCGCGGCCCGAAGGTCGACTCACTTGCAGCAGTCGGATCGAGTTCGCGGCGGGGCGTGTGTTCGACGACCCGCCGCAACGACTTACTCGACTTCCTGAATCACGGCGCGCGTTTCAGGGTCGACCAGCATCACGCGCTCGCCGGAATAGACGTAGCGGTATTTGGTGAGCGACGGACCCCACTCGGTCGGCACCGCCTCGAGCTCGACGTCGCGCGGCACCGGTGAACCTACTACGATCTTCTCCCGGGTCTCGACCGGACGGATCTTGTGCTCGGTGACGTAGGTCCGGATCTTCGTGCGGTACTCGGGCGCGATCTGCACGGCGCCGCCGGAGTGTCCCGTTCCTGTCGTCGTAACGACGGTCGTCTGAGCGAAAGCACTCGTCGAAACCAGCACCGCGGCGGAAATCAGCAGCAACTTCTTCATCATGTTCTCCTCGCCGCTGGATGCGGCGCAGCGAAGAACCTGCCGGCCGCGGCAATGTTCCTCGTTCTAGGAACCAATTGCCGCTTTTTCCCGTTGGCGTCCGCCCGTGGATATGCCCCGGGAAATTGGAGGAGACGACATGACCTTTAAGACCCTTGCCGCCGCGACGCTGATCGCGGCCTTCGTGACTCCGGCGTTCGCGGCCGACGAATTCTACGTCGTGCAGGATGCGAAGACAAAGCATTGCACCATCGTCGACAAGAAGCCCGTTGACACGACCACGACGGTCGTGAGCCCGTCCGGCACGATCTACAAGACGCGCACGGAAGCGGAAGCCGGGATGAAGACCGTCAAGGTCTGCTCCTCCAACTAACCGCAGCAACCAAGGGAGACGAAGATGCCCGTCCTCATTTTGTGGGCCGTGCCGGCCGTCCTTTTCGTCGGCGGCGGCATCTACCTGATCGGTCACATGCACTGATCGCGGTCGTGACGGTGGAGAGGCTGCCCGAAATGCGGCGACCTCTTCACCGTAGCCCGCGTCCTACGCTGCCCTGGAGCCGAGGCCGCCAAGCGGCATGCAGCTCGTCCTGCTGATGTGTCCGGCATCGTCGAACCAGAATTTCGTACGCACGGTGGTGCCGTCGTAATCCCGGTAGTCCAGGACGACGCAATCGTCTTGGGGCAGCACCTCATGGAGCTCGAAAGCGTCCGGCGTTGCGGCTCGCAGTTGCTGGGCCAATACCTAAGCAGACCGCTACGACCGACGAAATGTCCTCCATCACAACAATCCAGCGTCGCCCGATCGGCGTAGAGCTCCAACAGATCCGCCAGGCGTCGCTGCCGGCAAGCATCAAGCCAATCGATCACGACCGCGACAGGGTCGAAATCAGTTCCCGAACCCGACATATTCCACCTCGCGTATTGTCCCCGGTGGCCTGTGTTGGTTAGAGCGAGCGGGTTGAACGCTGTATGAACCGCCGGTTCTGCTCCTGTTTAGGATTGGTCAAGCGTCGCTGGATGGATCGGAAGACTGCAGCGTATTGTCGTGCGCCCGTTCTCTCGCGAAAGCTCAAGCTTACCGTCGAGTGCACGAACGCGTTCCGACATGCCAGTCAGGCCCCGACCGAATTTAAGATCTGGAAGTAAGGGGCCGTCGTCTGCGACTTCGATGTGTAGATTTTCGCCGTCGATCAGCGCCGAAACCTCCATGTCAGACGCGTTCGCGTGGCGCACCACGTTCGTGACGCCTTCCTGCATCACGCGGTAAGTCGTCTGCGACAACAGGCCGTCGTGGGCATCGAGGTCGCATCCGATATTCGACCGGATCCGTAAGCTTGGCACTTGTTTGCGCGCGTCGCGCAACAGTGCATCGATGCTCCCGGACAGACCTAGTTCCTCGAGATAGAGCGGGCTCAAGCCCTGCAGGATGCGCTTGTTGGCCTGCTGCAGGGCTTCGGCCGCCCCGACGAGGCCTTGGGCGGGCGCGCTTGGCTCGGACGCGCTTTCCGAGAGCGCTGCCGCGTTGGCCCGGATGGCGAAAAGCAGCGGTCCCATCTCGTCGTGAAGTTCTCGCGCGATCCGACGGCGCTCCTCGTCCTGCAGCGAGACGAGCTTACGCAAGAGATCTCGGTTGTCGCGACTTAGCTGCCTTAAGGTTGCCGCGAGTTGGTTGGCCTCTCGGCAGTACCCACGAATCTCAGGTGGACCAGTAAGCGGGATGATCGCATCGTAATCGCCTTCGCGCATCCGGGTGAGGCCGGCACCGAGCCGCTCCATCGGGCGGATCGCCCTTCCGGCGACCAGATGCGTGCCGAACGCCGCAAACAGCATCGGCAGCGAGCCCGTCGAGACGATCGCCAGAAAGCCCATCCACTTTTCCCAGATGTCGGCCGACAGGTCGGGGGTGAACACGATGGCGCCGACGCGAGCATTGCCGATGTCGACTGGATAGCTCTTCGCGAGGTCAGGAATGGCGAGGTTGGAGACGAACCAGGCCGGGACTCTATCGCCTTGAGAGAGAGTAGTCCGCGCAGGCGCGGCCGCGCCCGCAGGAAGATACCCGACCGCCTCGGTGTTTCCGAGATTGGTGCCGAAGGCGTCGAGCGTCTCCTCGGGATTGCGGGAAGCCTTCAGTGCCGCGTTCAGAGCGTTCGCGACCGCTCGAGCGGAGCCGGCTTCCTGCTCGTTTTCGTACTCGAACTGGTCCGGCGAGAAGACGAGAAGTGCGACCGCTCCGGACATCAATGCGCTGAGGATCATTGCGGCGATCGGCAGCAGCAGCCGCGGCCGGAAGGATAGTACGCTCCAGATCTTGTGCAATTCTTGCTCCTTCGAGCGCAGTGCCTCATCTTCTGTTCGGGCAATTCCGAACCAATGAGGCCCCCGCGGCGTTCCCGTCGTGTGAATCGAGGAATCGTTGGTGCAGGATAAGGCAAAATCGGTGGTTCGGGTGCTGATCGTCGACGACCATCCTGTGGTCGTATCGGGATGCCGCGCTCTGTTCGCATCGGACCCTTCCGTTGAGATCGAGGAGGCCTTCGACGCGAAGACGGGTCATCGGGCATACCTGCAGAAGCATCCGGATGTGACTGTCGTGGACCTCAGGCTCCCCGATCTGACGGGCTTCGAACTGACGCGCCGGATCCGCAAGGATGACCCGGCCGCCCGGATCGTGATGCTCAGCGTGAGCGACGATCCGGCCTTCGTGGCGCGCGCCGTCGAGATGGGCATTCAGGGGTATGTCTCGAAGAGCGACGATCCCCGTATCCTGGCCAAGGCGATCCGGAAAGTGGCCGCGGGCGAACGCTTCGTCTCCCCCCGACTGGCCGAAGCGACGACCTTCGCGGGCGCGGCGATCGAGGCCAGCCCCCTGACGCAGATGAGTGCACGCGAGCTCGAGATACTGCGGCTGTTAGGCCGGGGCGACCGGATATCGGAAGTCGCGTCGGAACTCGGCATCTCCTACAAGACCGTCGCCAACACGACCTCGACGCTCAAGACCAAGCTCGGCGCCAAAAATCATTCTGACCTCGTTCGGATCGCCGTCAAGATCGATCTGCATTGACGAAGCAGCCACTCAACTCGTTCCTTCACGCAGCCTTCGGAACGACGCGGCGATCCATGTGCGCACGGCGAGGACTGTCGTCCAAAGCTTTGCGAACCAAGGGATGGTGAGCAATTTTGGCTTGACGATGACGAAGAGCCGTTCGACCAGGACAAGACTGAGCAGATAGCACGTCACGATCATGGCAGTCCCGGCGATCCAGTGACTCTCCCCGGCAATCGCGACCGCGACCAATTTCAACGGCTCTACCGTCGCCGTCGGTACTGCCAACAGGAACAAGGACTGATAGGGGCCAAGGTCTTCAATCCGTCGTTTAAGGCTCATGAGCAACTCTCGCCTGCTCAACGTCGTAGCGAATGGCTACGTTCCATCGCTGGAACATCTGCCACTTTATCCCGTTTGATCAGGCCCATTACAGATTGAGGAGTTCGGGTGAGGAAAGATTTCGCAATCGGATCACGGGACTGGTAATCGGCGTCGGCGGATTTCTGAGTGCCGGCGAGAAGGATGTCATCGTGCCGTTCATCGCGGTCAAGACAGCCAAGAAGAACGATAAGTGGTGGCTGACCCTCGACGAAACGAAGGGCGAGCTGAAGGGCGCGCCGGGATTCAAATACGATCGAGCCAGCACCACCTGGGCGAGGAAAAGAAGTAGGCAGTCGTCGCGGAGAGCGAGCAGGATTTTGAAGCTCGCTCACCGGTCTAGGAGGAGGTGCTCCGTTCGTCGGCACGCCTGCGGCCCTCCGCTTAGGGTAACCGATCCAGCGAGGCGTGCTCCGCTTCTGGGCGCAACCAAACGTGTAGGAAAATGTGGCACGGGCAAATCCAAGCGTGAGCCGAAAGAAACCGAGTGGGTCCAAGTCGGTCGATACCAGGGAAGGCACCCCGGCGAAACCGCACAAGCCGTTGCCGCTCGGATCGGACGCACGCAAGAACGCACGCGTAGTGTTCGCCCTAGCGATCGTCGCGCTCTCCCTGTGGACCGCCGCAGGCTTCCTCTCCGCGCTGATATGGGCCACCATATTGGCCATTGCCCTGTGGCCCCTTTACGCAGCGTTCGCCACTCGCGTGACTTCTGGCCCATCAGGTTGGACCGCGTTCGTCTTCACTTGCTTCGTTGCCGTCATCCTGTTCACGCCCTTGTCCCTTGCGATCTATCAGGTGGCGCAGCAGAGCGGTGATATCGCGGATTGGCTGAAGAAGGCCCGCGAGAGCGGCATCGAAGTGCCCGATTGGATCGCTCGGCTGCCGGTTGCAGCGGAGATCGCGCAGCAGTGGTGGCGCGCCAACCTTTCGGATCCGCAGGCGGCCACCGGCTGGTTGAAAGCGATCAGCGCCGACAGTGCGTCTGATCTCTTGAACACCTTGGGCGGGCAGTTGCTGCATCGCATGTTCATGCTGCTGTTTTCGCTAGTCGCGCTTTTCGTTCTGCTCAGCAACGGCCGCTCCGTCGCGAGCCGATTTCTGGAAACCAGCGAGCGTATCCTAGGCCATCCCGGCGAAGGCGTGGTCGAGAAGATCGTCGATTCCATCCGCGGCACGGTGAACGGTACGGTCGTGGTCGCGGTCGGCGAGGGACTTTTGATTGGCGTCGGTTATCTCGTTGCAGGCGTGCCAAACGCCGTCATGTTCACCATATTCACCACCGCTTTTGCGCTGCTTCCTTTCGGGGCCTGGGCGGCCTTTTCTGCGGCGGCGCTCACCTTGATATCGAACGGAAACGAAGCCGCGGCGGCGGGCGTCTTCTGCTGGGGAGCGGTGATCATGCTCGCCGGTGATCATTTTGTATGGCCGGTGCTGGTAGGTGGTTCGGCTCGCCTGCCCTTTCTGTTCGCTTTCGTCGGCATCTTCGGCGGCCTGGCAGCCTTCGGACTCATCGGCCTATTCCTCGGGCCGGTCGTCATGGCGGCCCTGTTGACGGTGTGGCGTGAATGGGTCTTCCGACCCGTCGCGGCGACACAGTTCGACTAGTCGGAGCCGCGGTATCTCGGCGTGGTGACGGCTCATGGGTTCCCAAGGCGTCGGGAACCTGTGTAACGGCACAGCGTTTCCAAGATGGTTTAAAAAGGGGGCGCGAGTGACTAGTTCGGCCGATGATCTAACGCGCATTCCAACCGGCATAAGCGGGCTCGATGATATTCTCGGAGGTGGTCTTACGAACCACCGGGTTTACCTTGTCGAAGGAACACCAGGAACAGGCAAAACGACGCTCTCTCTTCAGTTTCTGCTCGAGGGTGCCCGCCAGGGCGAAGCTGGCCTCTACATAACGCTTTCGGAAACAGCGGAAGAACTTAGGGCGGTCGCCGCCACGCACGGCTGGTCATTGGAGCCGCTCTCGCTATTCGAGCTCGTTAACCAGGCAGACCTAGATCCTGAGCGGGAGCAGACGATCCTCCATCCATCAGAGGTCGAATTAGGGGAAACGGCCCGAGAGGTGATGAAGCGTGTCGAGGAGCTTCGGCCCTCGCGCGTCGTCTTCGACAGTCTGTCGGAGATGAGACTTTTGGCCCAAAATCCACTGCGCTATCGTCGCCAAATTTTGGCGCTAAAGCAGTTTTTTGCCAGCCGCGACTGCACGGTCCTCATGCTCGACGACCGAACTTCGGATCCCAACGACCTTCAGTTGCACAGCATCGCGCACGGCGTAATATCGCTTGAACAGGCTGCACGTGACTTTGGCGCGGAGCGGCGACGGCTTCGGGTCGTCAAAATGCGCGGAATCAAATTTCGCGGTGGCTATCACGATTTCGTCCTGGACCGCGGCGGCCTCACGGTCTTCCCAAGACTCGTCGCGGCCGAGCACGGCGCAGAATTTTCACTGAAGGCGGCTTCTACCGGCAACGCCGAGCTAGATAACTTGCTCGGCGGTGGTCTGATGCCGGGAACTAACACACTCTTGAATGGCCCCTCAGGGGTCGGCAAAACGACGACGGCGATGTTCTGTATTCAAGCGGCGCTCGATCGCGGCGAGAAGGCAACGTACTTTCTGTTCGACGAAGGAATCAAGACTCTACTTGTCCGAAGTAAAGCTCTCGGAATGGATCTCGCTTCGTATATTGAGCGCGGAGTTCTCGATATTCAGCAGATTGATCCAGCAGAGCTTTCGCCCGGCGAATTCACTAGTCGAGCAAGAGTTGCGGTAGAAACGAGTGGATCGTCTTTCGTCTGTATCGACAGTCTGAATGCCTACCTACAGGCGATGCCAGGCGAGCAATTCCTGCTTTTGCAGATGCATGAACTGCTCAACTATCTCAATCAGTCCGGCACTACCACCATGCTCATCCTTGGCCAGCATGGGCTGGTCGGGGACATGCGCAGTGATATCGATCTGAGTTACCTGAGCGACACGATACTGCTCTTCCGATTCTTTGAGGCAAAGGCAGAAGTTCGCACTGCTATTTCCGTCGTGAAAAGCCGTACCAGTTCCCACGAACGCTCGATCAGGGAATTCAAGCTTGGCCCCGGCGGTCTCGAGGTTGGGGAAGCGCTACGTGACTTCGAAGGCGTGTTGTCGGGTTTGCCCTCCTACAGGGGCGATACAGCGCTGCTGGAATCGTCGACAAAATAGTCAATGGACCTTTTCGTGCACGAAACCTTGCTCATACTAGCACCACGTGGAAGGGACGCTGAAGTCATCCGTCAGGCTCTGAATCGAAACGGTGTGAAATCGAGCATCTGCACTTCCTTGCGAACCCTTCAGGACCGGCTTTCGACCGAATCTGCCGGCGGGGTCATTTTGACTGAGGAGTCTCTGGCGGGGACTGGCCTCGATGACCTGCTTGACGGATTGGCTCGCCAACCACCCTGGTCCGATCTTCCAATCATAACGCTGGCCACCAAGCAGGCGGGTCAACGTTCGAAAAGTTCTTCCGACCTCCTCCGCCGGCTTGGGAACGTCATACTTCTGGAGCGGCCTATCAACGTAGAGACGCTCGCGAGTGCCGCTCAATCCGCGTTGAGAGCGCGCCGGAGACAATATCAAGTCGAGAGCCTCCTGGCTGAGCAGAAGCACTTCTCCGCTGAAATGGGCGCCCTCAACGATACGCTCGAACAACGCGTAGAACAACGCACCAGCGAGCTGACCGAGGCGCGAGAAACGTTGGCATTCGCACTGGATTCCGCAGGCATGGGATCCTGGGATTTCGATTTGATTAACGATTCGGCTCGCCGCGGCGGAAGGCACGACCAGATATTCGGATATGAAGCTCCGCTTTCTTCGTGGAGCACGCGCAAATTCCTCTCGCACGTGGTTGATGAAGATCGGAAAATGGTCGAAGCCGCGCTTGAGAAGGCCGCGCATAGCGGCGGCTTCGAAGCCGAATGCCGGATCAATCGTCGCGACGGCAAGGTGAGGTGGATTTCAGCCAAGGGCCGAGTAGGTTACGGCGCGGACAGTCGTCCAGTTCGCCTGGCTGGAATTCTGATGGATATTACCGAGCGCAAGCAAACGGAAGCCGCGCTTCATCAGGCGCAACGGATGGAAGCCATAGGACAACTAACCGGAGGCGTAGCTCACGATTTCAACAATCTACTGACGGTGATCGTTGGCGGGCTCGACATGATCAGCCGTCGTCCGGACCAGCCGGATCGCGTAGCAAGGCTGGCACAGGCGGCCATGACTGCTGCCCGCCGCGGCGAGCAACTTACGCAACAGCTTCTTGCCTTCTCCCGTCGCCAGATGTTGCGTCCCGAAACGTTGAATCCCAATCGCCTGCTGCTCGATTTCAAGGGATTAGCCGAGCGCGCCGTCGGAGATTCCATCACTTTGAAGTTCGACCTCGATCCGGCCGCTCATCCGGTCCGCGTCGACGCGGCGCAGCTGGAATCTGCGATTTTGAATCTTGTCGTAAATGCGCGCGATGCCATGCCTCAAGGTGGTGCTATCTCTATCGCCAGCAAAAATGTGCACTGCGGATCGGAAGCGGTATCCGGAAAGGGAGCAAGCCCCGGCGCCTACGTGCAAATTAGTGTCAATGACGAGGGCACAGGCATAGATCAAGAAACCTTGGATCATGTATTCGAGCCTTTTTTTACGACTAAGGAAGTCGGCAAAGGGTCGGGACTCGGGCTCGCCCAAGTCTATGGATTTACCCGTAGCGCGGGCGGGTACGTTGCGATCGAATCGGAAAGAGGACGTGGCACGACCGTCCGGCTTTTCCTCCCTCGATCCGAAGA
>Ga0105241_10004121_pt1 | contig 10731 bp, 7 predicted proteins | sample KBSC64metaG_FD_80422 | JGI IMG/M metagenome (GOLD analysis project Ga0105241, IMG submission 80422) | Corn rhizosphere microbial communities from Kellogg Biological Station, Michigan, USA - KBS C6-4 metaG | ecosystem: Host-associated > Plants > Roots > Rhizosphere > Soil | place: Michigan, USA...
CATCCACTTCTTCAATCGTCAAATCACGCATTGGATTGGTCTCTTCTTTTACGAGGCGACCACAGCGCTGCGCGCGAAAAAACGAGCGCACCACTGGGGTCAGTTGATGCCACCAAGAAACGGAGAGCCCGTGCTCGGTCGCACACGCAGATGGAACTCGGCGCACGCGGCGATCACGAAATTTGGGTGGCACCCGGAATTTTTATTGGAGCAGATCGCGGCGTTGCCGCGGGACTTGCGCGTGACGATTTTGCCCGCGGTTTTCCCAGGTGCTGCCCGGGCTCAACGGCGATACGCTCCGCCGCGACGACTGAAGCGAGGAGTGAAGACCATGCAAGATAAACAAGCGGTGGGCCCGGAGAATACGGCAGTGCGCGTCGCGTTGTGGCGAGCGCTCCACGTCGAAAGCGACGCGCCACCGCACGTGATCGAAGACGTCGTCGGATTGCAGTTGGCCGCACCCGACGAGGGCTGGCGCGATCGTCCCGACATGGCCTCGTACACGAGCCCCTTCCGCGCCTCGATCTTGGCGCGTGCCCGCTTCGTCGAAGATCTCGTGATCGAAGGAGCGGCGCGCGGCGTGGGGCAATACGTGATCCTCGGCGCAGGCCTCGACACCTTCGCGCAGCGGCGTCCCGAATTCGCCTCGCAATTGACGGTGTTCGAAATCGATCAGCCGGGCCCTCAAGCCTGGAAACGAAAGCGCCTCGAAGAACTCGGCCTCGGTGTGCCAGCGTTTTTACGCCTCGTCCCCGTCGATTTCGAAGCCGGCGACTCGTGGACTGAACGGCTCACCCAAGCCGGCTTCGACTCAGCGCGCCCCGCCGTCGTCGCCTCCACCGGTGTCAGCATGTACCTCACCGAAGAAGCGATCATGACCACACTCCGCACCATCGCCGCCTTCGCCCCCGGCACGACACTCGCCATGACCTTCATGCTCCCCATCGAACTCGCCGACCCCGAACTCCGCCCCTCAATCGAGAGAGCAGCCATCGGTGCGCGCGCTGCGGGCACGCCGTTTATCAGCTTCTTCACGCCGTCGCGCATGCTGCAGTTGGGGCGTCAGGCGGGCTTCAAAGAGGTGGAGCACGTTTCGGCAGAGGCGTTGGCGAAACGGTATTTTTCGGGGCGGAGTGATGGGCTCAGGCCGCCGAGGAATGCGGAGGAGATTTTTGTGGGGAGGGTTTGAGGTATTGGTTTCGGCCGCAGACGGGACATAACTGAGCGTGAAAAGCGCCGTTCGTTGGCCGAGACGCGACGCTACACTTCACCGTCGAGGCTTATCCTGGTCCCGCGTGGTCCCGCCAACTCTCGAAGACACCGAACACAGACGCTTGTCGGGTGAAGCAGTATCTCGACCGAACTGTCGGTCGACAGAGCTTCGTAAGTGTGGCTCTTTTCTCAAAACAATTCCGCGATCGGCATTGAGACAAAGCCACGCTAGTTTGTCAGTGAATCTCGCTGAGTATTAGTGCCGTACTGAAGCCCAAGCGTCACCGTCGAGGCTCATCCTGGGTGGGGTCCTCTGGCTTCCCCGATCGCGGCCATCGCGCCCCTGGATCGGCCGCTAGCTCGCGGTACAGACACTCACACGCCTCATGTTCGGTCGCATAGTCACCAATGGCCTGTCGCTGGCCATGGTCATAGTAGTCGACTAACCACCTCGCCCCCAGCGAATGGAGGTGGAAGCCATCCCAATCGGGCGGTCCATCCAATACGTAGAACGCCTTGATGAAGCCCTCAATCTCCAACCGTCGCGCCAATTGTTCCTTGTTCATTCGTAGGTCTCAGTCCTTCTTGAGATACCCTAGCTGGATAAGTCGGCGGCTGGACGTGTAGGTTTCGTGTGACGCAATCCCTGTTGAAACCGGACCCCCTTCAGTGAAAAATTAGAAGAGGTCCGATAGCTGAGCACGCAAAAAAACCGGGCAGCGCCGCAAAGCACTGCCCGGTCATTCGCTGCGCGCGAAGCGTTTCGCGCGCTGCGCTTCCGCTTACTGGATCGAGAGATCCGGGTCGGTGGCGGCGGTGTTGCTGCCGAAGTGGCACGCACCGGGGGCGAGGCGGAAGGTGCCGCCCTGGGTGGCGATGGCGCCGCCGCGGCTCGATGCGGAGCCGGTCGTGCCGTCGGGATTGATGGCGGTGGCGCTAGCGGTGTTCGATGCGAACGTGCAGCCGCCCTTCGAGAAGTTGATCACCAGTGTGCCGGTGCTGAAGATCGCGCCGCCACCGGACGAAGCCGAAGCGCCGCCAGGGAACGGGTGAACGCCGGAAGTGGCCGAGGCGACGGCCGAATTGCCAGTGAACGTGAACGGCGGATGGAGCAGCACGCTGCCGCTCGAGGAGATGGCGCCCGCGAAGGTGCTGGCGTTGGTGAAGCTCGCCGCGCTGGCCGATGCGTTCGCCGAATTGGTATCGAACAAGCTCGCGACCACCGTGAGGCGCCCGGAACTCGAGATGGCACCCGCGCCGCAGGTCGCGAAGGCCGTCATGGCGCCCGTACCGAAGCACGATGTGGTGTTGTGTTGAATCGCGACCGCGCGCAGTTCGACATCGCCCGCGCTGGAGATCACCGAGCCGAAGTCGAAAGCGCGGAAATTCTGCACCGTGACTTTGCCCAAGCTCAAAGTGACGTTCGAACCGACGCTGAACAGGCGCGCCATGCCGTTGCCGGAGATGGTCCGATTCGAGCCGCCGCGTTTCGATTCGATGGCGACGCGGTAGTCAGTCGAGCCAGTGGGCGCGTCGAGTGCGATGGCACCTTGATCGACCGTCGAGTCCGCGCCGAGTTCGATCCAGCCACCACCGGCGGCCTTCGCCGCGGTGAGCGCTGCGCGCAAGTTGCAATGGCCCGCCGAATTGCCGCCATCTGCCACGCAGCTTCCCGTCGTCGAATCAGCCGACTGGTCGACCACGAAGCGTTTACCGGCCACCGCCGTGTAGGTCGCATGCGCGGTGTCCGCGACGAATGAGCCTGTCGAGTACGTGACCCAGTACTGAACCGTGTCGCCCGTGTGCACGGAAATGGGCTGGCGGTAGACCCAGTCCGTAAAAGTGAGGCGCACGTTCTGCTGCGGCCCGTTGTTGATCGAGTAGTGCACATCCGCCCAATCCAAATCGGACTGGGAAATGAGCTGTATTTCGCTGCCCGTCGAGAACGAGCCGATTTGCGTGCGCAGCGCGAGCAGCGGACTCCCGGCGGGTGCGGCGTAACTGTAAACGGGCGTGTCTTGAGCGGCGCCGTTCACGAAGTAAGTGAATGAGTAAGAGAGGTGATCGCCTGCTTGGACGGGCAGCGGGCCCACCACGAAAGACGAACCGTCCGCAGTCATCCGCACGTTCAACACGCGCGCGCCGGGCAGCGTCGCGTGCAGATCCACCCAGACTGTTCCGGCGGGTGCGTTGAAGATGATGGATTGGGTGGTCTCTTCGAAGCTCTGTGAATAGGTGGACAGAGCTTGCTCGGTCGAGCCGACACTGCCTTGCGGCTCACCGGACCCCGAGTTGGCGTCCAAAGCACAACCGCCCATCCCCGCTACGAACAACCCCAAAGAAACGATCGCTTGATAGTTACGCATATGGCCTCCACTAGCGACGCGCTGATGCGCGCGCACCATTGTTGTCTGGCCCGGATATGTCGTCTGAATCGATGTTGATCGCAGATACGGCATCTCCAAATCGATTTATCGAGTGACGAGACGCTGTGTCGAATCGACGCACGTCGGGCCGCATTTTTGGCTCGATTTCGAGGCGCAGCGCTGCCACGACTCGAAACCGAACCCGAATCGACAGTGACACTGATGTGGAGTAGTGCCGGTTACTAGTTAGTCATATCGCCAATGAGTTGCGAATCGACACAGCACTCGAGTGGTACCGCCTGCCCTGATTCGGTCAGTGCGTTCGGCGTCGCATTTCGCCGGTGATGCTGCGTGGACTCACCGCCCCCTTTAGAGTTCGTTCAGCGAGAAACCTTCGGCGACCGATCGGCGAATTGGATGAATCGGTCGGCCGTTACCGGCACGGATGACGCTCCCGTGTCCGATCGGCGCTTTGCGTGAGTCGCGGTCTCTTTTTAGAAGCAAGGCGCCGACGCGCGAACATACTGCGCGTCACAAGTTCGGGGAGCCGTGCACACTCGGGTGCGCGGCGACGGACGCCGCGACGAGGCGATTTTCAACACCCTCTGTGTTGAGGCACTCATGCGCAGCTCGTGATGGCTACGTTTCAGGGAGAACCAAGCATGACTCGAATGACTTCTGTTTTTCATCAATGCGCCCTACTCGGGGTGGCAGCAGCGCTACTCGGCGGATGCGGCGCAAACACCGATTCAGGCTCAGCGGAAGGGGTTTCCGAAGTTCACTCCGCGCTGGTCGTGTGCACGCCGTATTCCACGTTCCATCTGTTGAACGGTCCGGTGGCCGCAAGCCCGGCCGGCGAATACGCCTCGGCGGAAGCAACATCGGCCCAGGGTTTCGGGCCGACACACGTGATCAATCCGAGTGGCTTTGGCTGGTACACGGACGCGTTCACCGGCAGCTTCAACAACGGCTTCTACCTGTTGAATCTGTGGACCAACCAGCCCGGCGGCAGTGCCCCCGTATTCGCGCAACTCGGCGTTGCCAACGCGGACGGCTCTGGCTTCTCCCCCATCGCCGTTTCGTCGACGGTGGACGTGAACGGCACGGGCACCGGCAATCACGTGACCACGCTGAACATCCACGCGCTGGCGCCAATCAGCCTCACGAACCAGCGCTTGGTCATCAAAGTGTTCTTGCAGTCGGGCTCGGGCACGACCGCCCCAACACTCGCTTACAACGGCGGGGATTTCGACACCAACCTGCAAACGCCGGGCGGTTGCGCTACCCCGACCATCGCGTCGCCCACGACGTTTCACTTGGTGAACGTTCCGGAACCCAGCCAAAATCCGGTCGGTGAACATTTGCGGCGCTCGAACACGGGCCAAAGTGGCTTCACGCCCACGGCGCCCCTCAGCGCCACGCCGCACTATTGGTACAGCGAACTCGCGAACTACGACACACCGAGCACCTCCGCCGGTTTCACGATCTGGACCAATTCGCCGGGTGCCAGCAGTACCGTCGGGTTCAAACTCGAATTCCTGAATGCGGATGGCTCTGCGCCCGTTGCCCTGGCGCAAACCAGCGCGGACGTGAACGCGAGCGGCACCGGCAATCACGCGACGACAGTCGGCCCGCTGCAGATCCCGGCCGTCCACGCGAGCGGCCGTTTGCGTGTCACGCTCACGCGCACGAGTGGCGCGAACGCAACGCTCGTCTACAACGGCGGCACCGATTTCGATTCACGCTTTTTCCTCAACGCGCCCGCTCAACTCACCACCAAGACCGAAACCGTGCTGAAGGACGCGCAGATCGTGCTCAGCAGCAAAGGTGGCGGCGGCCCGAATACGAACTACGGCGCCGCGCCAGACGTGGTCATCGGCTCGACGGAAATCACGAGCCGTGGCCTCTTCGGCTACTCGCTGTTCGACATTCCGACTTCGGCAAGCGTCGTTCACGCGACGCTCGTGATCCCGACCGTGGAAGGGTTACCGAGCGGCTTTTTCAGCGGCAAGTTGAGCAAGGTGAACGACAGCGCATCGTGGCTCGAAAACACCGTGACGTGGAACAATCAACCTGCCGCGACGGATCTCGGCCTCGGCTTCACGCTACAAATGCCGAGCCCGATGAGCGCGCAGCTCGACGTGACTGCCGCGGTCAACCAAGCCGTCCACGCCAATGAAGGACAAATCAGCTTCCTGATCTCGTCCGTCAATTCCAACGTCTTCATTTGGTCGAAAGAGAATGGCGGTCACGGCACCGCGACCTCGCTCGTCGTGCAGTATCAATAAGAACCGCTCATGACCCGATGGGTGGAGGCGCGGGCGACGAAACACCGCGCCTCCACCCGCCTCGTTGCACTGAACCGCCGTCGATCAGCAGCAACGGGTCTTGCCGATAGACTTTTGTGGCGACCCGAAACTAGGCTCTGCCATGGCGCCAACGCCCCTTCAGGCGGGAGACCGGCAGCGCGCCGCTCTGGCCGATTCGCGTGCAGCGCGCATGGCAATGCTGACCGCGGCTCTGGCGATTGCCCATCAAGTCGCGGCCAAATCGTTGCGTGAAGGGCTGTTTCTTTCGACGTTTTCGCTCGCTCAGCTGCCGCGGATCATGCTGGGCTCGGCGTTACTGGCGATCCCGAGCGCGTTCTTCGTCGCGCGCCTGATGATGCGGCATGGCCCAGCGCACGTGGCGCCGGCGATGTTCGTTGCGAGCGCTCTGCTTTCATTTGCGGAATGGCTGCTATTTCCCAGCTTTCCGCGCGCAATCGCGATCCTCGTCTACTTGCACGTCTCGGTCGGTGGCGGGCTCTTGGCGAGCGCGTTCTGGTCGGTCGTCAATGAACGGTTCGACCCGCACACGCTCCGGCAATTGGTGGGACGCATCGGGGCCAGCGCGACGCTCGGAGGTCTCGTTGGCGGAGCCGCGATGGAACGGCTCGCCTACTGGGTGAATGCCCGCAGCACGTTACTGCTCGTGGGCACGCTGTGCTTAGCCGCCGCAGCCGGCAGTCAGGGCCTCGGAGCGGCCTTACGAATGTCGACCGCAGCCGCGAGCGAACCACCCGCGAGGGCCCGTTTCACCCGTTATTTGTGGACTTTGGCGCTGCTCGTCGCCTGCTCTGCCGCCGCCTCGACGTTCAGCGACTTCGCGCTCAAACAGGCGGCCTACGTGCGCTTCAGTAGCGCCGTTTCGTTGCTGCGTTTCTTTGCGGTGTTTTACACGGGTTCGTCATTGGTGAGCTTTCTGCTGCAAGCGTTCGTGTCGCGGAGCTTGTTGGCCACGATCGGGATCGGAGGCACTCTGGCGGTGCCTCCGCTGACGGGCGTCGTGCTGGGTTTGGTCTCGCTCTTGAGTCCGTCGTTCGCCACCATGGGTGCCCTGCGCGGCAGTGACTTGGCCTTTGGTCCTTCGCTCTTTCGCAGCGCGTTCGAGCCACTGTTCGCGCCGCTGCCGGCCGCAACCAAGCGCGGCACCAAAGCGCTCATCGATGTCTTGTTCGACAAAGCCGGCGACGCGTTTGCAAGCTTGCTCATCCTGGGCATCGCGCTCGGCGGGCCCCTGATCGTGCAGCGAGCGCCCTTGCTCTTGGCATCGCTCGCGTTTGCGCTCACGCTCGTGTTGTCCTTTCGTGCGCGGCGAGGCTACGTGACCGAGCTCGAATCGAGCCTGCGCGCCGGCACTTTCAAGCCCGAAGGGCTCGAAGTGGAGGACGCGACCACGCGCCTCACTTTGTCGGTCACGGCCTTCGGCTTCAATCGCGAGCAGCTGCTCGAGCAAATCGCGTTGGCTCGCGAGGCCCACCCCAAAGCGTCGTCCAGCGCGAAGTCAGAGCCGGCAATCGAAGCCGCAGAAGAGCCGCTGATCGCCGATGTTCGCGTGCTTTTGAGCTCGAACACGGTCGCGATTCGCACGCTCCTCGGCCGCGCTGATCTCGACCAGCGCCTGGCCGCGTTCGTCGTGCCCCATTTGGGCGTGGACGCGCTCGCGAAGCCAGCCGTGCTCGCGTTGCGCGGCATGGGTCACGCGATCGCAGGCCTGCTCTCCGACGTGATGTTGTCGAGTGCTGCACCTCTGGCCGTGCGGCGGCGCATCCCGCACGTACTGCGCGTCGGGCGCAGCGACACCGTGGTCCAAGCGTTGGTGCGAGCACTCTCGGCAGATGCGCTGGACGTGCGCTATCGCGCGGCGCTCGCGCTCCGCGAAATCGTGCGCGACGACGAGCGGCTTCGTCCGGACAGCAAGCTCGTTCACGCTTTGGTTCTGAGCGAGGTCGGCTCGGGCGCGCTCAGCCCCGCTGCGTTCGACCACGTGTTCGCGTTGCTTTCGTTATCGACTCACGGCGCCATTGAGCTCGCTCGGCGCGGCCTCTTGAGCGACGACCGCAAGCTGCGCGGCACCGCACTCGAGTATTTGGAAAGCCTGCTCCACGAATCGGTTCGCTCCGCCGTCCTTGCTGCGTTCGTCGCACGCGCCCAAACCGTCACAGAGACGCCGCGCAGCGAAACGCAGCTCTTGGACGAACTCCAGCGCTCCTTCCGCGCCGACATCACGCCCCCCGTGTTGGCGGCCGAGCCTGATTGACACGGATACGCTCGGGAGAGATCAACCCGCTACGAGCTCTGCGGCGTGCTGCGCGGACTTCGACGAAATCGAGCAGGTCACCCGCTTCTCCTCATGAGCCGAGGTCTGCCGAAGTTACGTAGCATCACAATGCCGCTCACAAAGGCGATGATAGTCGAAAGAATCACGGTCTTCGCGCGCAGCGGCCCAGCCAACCCGATGGCGAAGGCGTATAGCGCGCAGCGCACCAATATCTCGACACGCGAAGTGTACCGAGCCGAAATCCATAAACCAATGACGAGCGTTGCGGGCAAATAGTAAGCAAGGACTACAGCTGTCAACGGGAGCACGTCGTGAACCCCACACAGCGCGATGACTGCGCCAAACGAGGCGGCCGCGAGCAACAAGAACACAGTGATCGACCAACGAACCATGCGCAGCTCATTATAGGTTCAGGTTGACCGACCTGAAAGAGTTGGGCGACGGACGAACTCTAGTCCTCTCCTCACCAGCGTTTTGGCCGATTGGAAACAAGAAGCGCCCCCGGCCCGTTCTGCGCAAACTCAATCAATGCACGCAGATGCTGAGCGACTTGTGCGGTGTATCCGGAAATCGCGTCTTCTATGCGACCGAGCCGGTTCTTCAGAGCAACTAGGTCCGCGCGCGCAATGACGCGTGCCCATTCTCCAGCGAGTCCGATCGGACCGCGCTCGGGTCCGTCAGCGCGGAGAAGCAAACGCACGGAGTCGACGGATTCCAGGGCCTTCTGCAGACCGCCGTCTATCTCGCCTAGAATGACCAGCGTAACTGGATCGCCCCACTCAATCCGGAGTTCACCGTTGAGCTCCGGACAATCGAGCTCTCTCCGCGCGAGCTGCGACAACGCATCGGCGGCGGTACTCGAAATACCCGGGGCGTCAGTACGCAACGCGCCCTTGACGAGCGCATAGTCGGTCTGGAAGCTCGGCATCGCGAGAGCGATCATCAGGTGAGACGCTAATTCTTCCCCCCATTGCTCGAGCGTCTGAACTCGCGCTGCGCGCCCGTCGCGCAAGAACCCTTCAAACATCGAACGAGTCACGTCGCGCCAAGATTGGCCGCCGATGTCGGCATACACGGGCGAATACCAGAAGCGAGATTCGCTCCGACTCAAGGCAATGGTTGCCATCGCGCACAGCTCGGCAATGCGATCGCAACGCGCCGCATCGTCGCCTGCAAATGCCTCAGAAATGCCCAGATAGGCCGATAGATCCAAAGGGCGAAGTTCTACGGCGCGCATCACTTCTCCGCCCGGACTTCCTCCAGGCGCGCTGGCCGCGAGAGACGTTGGTTTGGCCGGCAACACTAATTCCTACCTATCATCGACTACCATTCGGGAGACAATCTTAAGGGGGCTGACGCTTGCACAGATGCCGTTCACGCTATCGGATGCTCTTTGCCACGGGACATCACGCGTCTCGCATCCGCGGTTTATTTTGGATCCAATCCCTCGCCCAAATTTGAGTTGGTGCCGCACCGTGCGGCCCGGTCCGCCGGTTGCGGGAAGGTCGGCTGCGGGAGCGTGGTGCCCGCGCACACGGCCAACACGCGCAAAATCGCATATTCTTCGAAGCCGGATGAGGAGACTGCGTGTCGCTCCCTGTTGTACCGAGACCAATTCGCAGAAACCGGGATTTCTACGAACGCCTCCGACGCGGTCACACGAACGAAGGTACTGTCAGGCCCCCGCGACTCAAAGTGGATTCGGAACGTAGCTCCGTACTCGAGCGGTGCGCCCTGCGAACAGTAGACGACCGAACGCGTGACGGGCTGGTCAATGTGCCAAATCAGAATGTCGTCTTGGTGCGCCGGATCCGCAAACCATTCAGTAAACGGCGTGAACTTGGCTGACTCCCGGTCCGAAATGATTGCCGTCGACGCACGCAGATCATTGTAAGCAACGTCGATCTTCCCCAATGCTGCGCAATCGTGCAGACGAGGTAGTGGGGCGGGCAGCAGTGCAGAGGTTGGCAATGCCGAATGGGGCAGCGACACAATGGCCGGCGGCTTCGACAGACAGGCGCCACTGCCAGTAGCTAGCGCGAACGCGAGAACACGAGACATTGGGGCGACCAAACTTCCCTCGCTCATTGCAATGGTCCCCGAACGACGCCCTCCAACGATGAGGGGCAACCGCAAATCCCTGCTCCGTCAGTTCTTCATCCGATAACCAGTGCGGAAAATCACGGCTATGGTGCCGACGCACAGTGCCAAGAACACGACCGTCATGCCGAGGCTGAGTTCGGGGCTGACGTCGGAGGTGTTGTAGAAACTCCAGCGGAGGCCGCTGATGAGGTAAACGACCGGGTTGAAGAGGGTGATCTTCTGCCAGGCGGGGGGCAGCATGCGGATCGAGTAGAAGCTGCCGCCCAGGAAGGTGAGCGGCGTGATGATCAGCATGGGTACGATTTGCAGCTTCTCGAAGCCATCGGCCCAAATGCCGATGATGAAGCCGAATAGGCTGAACGTGACCGAGGTGAGCACGAGGAAGGCGACCATCCACAGCGGGTGCGCGATGCTGTAGGGCACGAACAAGCGCGCGGTGGCCAAGATG
>Ga0105241_10004122_pt1 | contig 10730 bp, 10 predicted proteins | sample KBSC64metaG_FD_80422 | JGI IMG/M metagenome (GOLD analysis project Ga0105241, IMG submission 80422) | Corn rhizosphere microbial communities from Kellogg Biological Station, Michigan, USA - KBS C6-4 metaG | ecosystem: Host-associated > Plants > Roots > Rhizosphere > Soil | place: Michigan, USA...
CCTTGACCGGGTGATTGGCCTTGAGGAATTCGCCTGGTCTGGAGTGATCGAATGTGCCGGGCTCCAGGATTGCCGTCACTGGTGATGGAGGCGTCAAGTCGCGGCTGTCGTTGGCCTCATTGGCGATACCCAGGCCGATCAACGCGGCAGCCGCAATGACGCCGAAAGTGAATACGGGATCGAAGGACATGGCACGGCACCCGATTTCCGGTGCAACCCCGCCGAGCTGCAGGGTTGCACGACCATCCGTTCGCTCAGGAGGCGATCGCCTTGGGCGCCTCGACCTGCATCATCAGGTCGTCGTTCCAGCTGCCGCCATCCACCGTGAAGTGCGCGGTGGCGCCCAGTTCGACCGCTTCGATCAGATTGTGGTTCACATAGGCGTAGACGCCCGGCTGCAGGAACGTATAGAGCGCCGCGCCCGCCGATCCGCCGCGAATGAACCAGGTTTCGAGATCCCTTGCCGGCGGATTGGCGAATTTTCCCTGTTCCCACACGAAGTCGCCGTGGCCGCCGATGAGGTGAGGGCGGGTATCACGATTGGCCTGGGAATGAATGATAAGGACCGTCTCTCCGACCTTCGCCTTCATCGCGTGCTCGCCGGTGAGCGATCCTGCCTTGCCGTTGAAGACGACATGGGTGGGAATCAAGCCGCGCATCACCTTGACCGTGTCGTCGTAATTGTCGCCGGCCGAGTCGTACTTCTTGAATTTGCCCTGGTCGTCGCGCGGGATGTAGAAGTCGTTTTCGCCGACATAGTAGATGCGGTCGTAGCGAACGGGTCTGCCCTTGTCGTCCTTCAGGCCATCGCGGGGCAGGACCATGACGGTGCCGCTCATGCCGGACACGACGTGCCAGGGGATCATCGCGCCGCCGGGCGCGCAATGATAAACGAACGTGCCGGCCCGGGTAGCCTTGAACCGCAATGTTACCTGCTCGCCGGGATTGATCAGCGTCAACGCGCCGCCGCCGAGCGCGCCGGTTGCGGCGTGGAAGTCGATGTTGTGCGCAAGCGTATTGGTATCGGGATTGATCAGCGTCAGCTCGAGGTAGTCGCCTTCATGGACGACCATCAGCGGGCCCGGGATTGAGCCGTTGTAGGTCATTGCGTTGAGCTGGGTGCCGTCGGCGTCGATGACGACAGGCTTCTCCTCGATCTTCATGGTGAACTCGACGACCTTCGGGCCGCCTTTGGCAACCTGGTCATGGGCATGCACGAAAGGCGGCGCCACCAAGGTGACCTTCTCGCGCGGAAGTCCGGCGACGTCCTTCGCGCTCGCCGCTGTCGGCATTGCGCTTATGGTGGCAACAGCTGCTGCCGTGAGAACAGATCCCAACAAAGCTTCACGTCTGGTAAGCATCGTCTTCTCCTTGGTTCCAAACCCGTTGATGCCTCCACGTTACTCTCTACGACGCATAGTTCTTTGCGCTAACGCAAATCAAACGAGATGAGTGAGCGTCCTTCGATTTTTCGAATACTGCATTTTATGCCGTGGCGATGTCTTCGGCCGCTTGTTCAAGCCCAAAACGAAACAGGCCGGACTGGACCTCTCCCCTGGTCCGCCCGGCCTTCCCTCTCCGGACTTCGCCAAGACGGAGGGGGTATCTATGAAACGGTCGTCGTCTAGTTGGCAGCGGCCTTGCTGGCCTCAGCGAACAGTTCGGCGAACACCGGCTTGGCCTTGCCGATCTGCTTGACGGCTTGCGCCGCCTCCAGATTGACAGGCTTGCCGACCAGGATCAGCGCCACCATGCCCATGCCATAATGGGGAGCGCACTTGACGCCGTAGAAGCCCTCCTTGGTGAGGGTGACGGTGATCTCTTCGCTCGGCTTTCCCTTGAAAGGCTCGGCGCCATCCGGGATCATGTCCTTGATGGTCTCGGCGTCATGGGACTTGTCGGTCGGAACGAACTTGACCGTGTCGCCGGGTGCTGCGCGGATAAAGGCGGGCTGGAAGACCATCGCGCCCTTCTCTCCCTTGTTCAGCATCTGAACGACGTGTTCTTCGGCATTTGCCGCGCCGGCAAGGGAGAGCAGCGCGACGGCCGCGGCGATCAGAGGCAGTTTCATCGGGAAATCCTTTCTTGAGTTGTTCACGGCTTCGACCGTTGCATCCCTTATAAGCTGCGTCGTGATTGTGCGATTTGCGCTGGCGCAAATTGATCAGCGAATGTTCAAGCTGCCTCGCAGCATGTCGCCGGTCGCAGTCTCGGCAGCTTTCTCAGGCCGCGTTCGTAGGGCGACGCGCCTGCAGACGCGGCCTGACAAGCATTGGCCCGAACAGCACCGCGTAGCCGATGAAGGCGATTGTCCAAAGCGCCGCCGCCACGTGCAGAAGCGTCCCGGGAGACGGCACGAACGCCGCCAGTATTCGCAGCATTGCCCCCACCAGAATCGCGGCGAAGACCACGCATGTACCGATTGTCGCCCGCAATTCACGGCCAGTATGGCCGAGTGTTGCACGCGACATCACCGCAAGCGTCATGGAGGCCAAAGCTCCGACGCCGAACGCATGAATGCCCGCAGCCACGGGCACTTCCTCTGGAAGGAAAGCGGCGAGGCCAGCCAGGAAGAGCCCGACCGGGACGAAGGCGAAGGATGCATGAAGGATCAGCACCAGCGGATCGCGCAGTGTGCGGTCTCCAGCCCAGCGGGCAAGCCGAATGGCATTGAGGATCGCCGCCACGATCAGGATCGACCCGGTGACTGCCTGGTCGGCAAAGAACGTCCAGCCAAGCAGGCCGCAAGCCGCAAGAAGGATTGTCGCCGCATCGAACCGGCCGAACGGCACCGGCAGCCGCCCCGGCCGCTCACGCGCCAGCCAATTGCGGGTGAAGGAGGGGATGATCCGGCCGCCTATGATCATGACCAGCACGATTGCGGCACCAAGGCCGAGCCGGCGGCTGGTGTCCGTCACGCCTTGATAATGCGCCTCGGCATGAAACATCATGTTTGCCGCCAGAAGCACCGTCACCGGGAGCAGGACCTTGAGGTTTCTCCAGTTCCTGCCCGCCACGATTTCCACCGCGGCGGCGGTAACAACCGCTAGAAGGAAGGCGCAGTCGATGACGGCGGCGAGCACCCAGCCCGTCTGCACTGAACAGAAGACGACCAGCCTCCCGGTAGCCCAGAGCACCACCAGGGCAAGCAGCGGCAGCCCCTGCAAAGGCAGCCTACCGGTCCAGTTCGGTATTGCAGTCAGCAGGAAGCCGGTCACGACCGCAGCGAGATAGCCGAACAGCAACTCATGCACATGCCAGTCCACTGGCGAGAAGACGCTGAAGGTCTCGAGCTTGCCGTAATACAATGGCAGCCAGAAGAGGATCGCCCCGCCGCCAAAGAGCGAGCCGAGCAAGAAGAATGGCCGGAAGCCGTAGGAGAGAATGGCCGGGTAGGCGCCCGGACGCGTGCGTGGAATTGCCATGACATCTCCTAAGACAACGACGGCCGGCCGATGAGAAAGGATGGATCGGCGGCCAATCCAGGGGTTCTATCCTGAATGGAGCAAGCTCAATTTGCCGTTGCGCAAACACGGATGAGAATTTCCGGAAACGCGGATGCCTCTTGCTGCTCGTCGGCCGCCCATGACACAGTCGGTGATCGGTTAGCGATGGATCTATTGAATGCCTTTCGATTTCAAAGCAGGCGCACGTGGGTAGCCTCGATCCATCGCTTATTGCCGGGCTTCCGGTTTTTGAAGGGCTGCGCGCGGCGGATCTCGAGAGCATTGTCGGCCAGGCCAGGTCGCTGCGGATCGCCAAGGACCAGCCTGTGTTTGAGCAGGAGCAGGAAGCGCACTCGTTTTTCCTGTTACTCGATGGCCATGTGCGCGTCGTCAAATCGACCCCGGAAGGTCAGGAGGTGACGGTACGCTACATCAGTCCGGGCGAGTTGATGGGGATCGCTCACGCACTGGGCCGAGCCACCTATCCGGCAAATGCCATTGCTGCCGTCGATTGTGTGGTTCTTGCCTGGCCGAGCGTCCTGTGGCCGACTTTCGCCGCCGATTATCCTCGTTTTGGGACCAATACCTATAAGACCGTCGGCGGCAGGCTGCAGGACGCACACACACGCGTCATCGAGATGGCCACGGAACAGGTGGAGCAGCGCGTCGCCCATGCCCTGCTCAAACTCGTCAAGCAGGCGGGCAAGAAGACGGAAGAAGGCATCCTGATCGACTTCCCGATTACCCGCCAGAACATAGCCGAGATGACCGGAACGACGCTGTTCACGGTGAGCCGGTTGCTATCAGCCTGGGAAGACCAGCAGCTGGTCAAAAGCGGACGCCAGAAGGTGACCGTGGTCGCGCCGCATCAGCTCCTGCTGATCGCCGAAGGCAGGACGCAGAAAGGCTAGTCGGAACCGTCAACCGCAGTCCTCAGCTCGCAGCTCAGTTTTTCTTCGTCGAGCTCATGCTCGCGCGCCGCATCCGAAATCGTGTGAAACGATGCAATCGGACAGCCGACGCAAAGTATGCCGTTTTGAAGCAGGATCCGGATGACGGCGGGCGACATCCGCATGATTTCGTCCATCGTCATCTCATCGCTGAATCTGCGTTTCATGGCTGCTAATCCGCGCATTGGTCGCGGATATTCTGCCTGAATTTCTGGAGTGCTCGTTGCGATGGGGCAAAGAGAAAGCAAGAACTGCGGCTGCTGCCTGGCATTGGCCCTTCACCAACAACCGCGCATCTAAATCAGGTGCGTCCTCCTTCCAGAAGCTTTGCGAAACCCCGGCTGTTGGGGCAGAATTCCCGATAGTGGTTTTCAAAATCGAACACGGCCAGCAGACCACGGCACTCGCGACGATGTGGGCAGGTCATGCAGGTGCGCGACATGCCGCCGCGTGTAGCTTCCAAGGTTTGAAAGCTGTCTGGATCAATGCCGACCGAACGCATGGCCGGCGTAAGCAGGTCTTCCGAGGCATAAGGGAGCCGCATGGCGTCGTCGAACTCGGCTCGCGTTAAACCCAGGTCGTGCAAGATTTCCGCGCATTTGTGCGGACCCTGCGCCCAAAATTCTCTTTTGGCAGCTTTGCTCCGCTCTCGATCCACAAGAAAGGAAATGGTGAACCGCCAGGCTTCGGCAGGTTCATCCTAGAGATTGTATGGCATGCGCGTTCCCTTTCTGCCTGCTTGCCTTCCTGGAAAGACTTCGGCCTACAAAATAGCGCACACGACCCGGCGCAACTTTGCGCTAGCGCAAGGTGCTCGGACGGCGGACCGGGCAGACTTCATCCGACCGACAAACAGGGTGAACTGAATTGCACTGCGGACAACCGAAGGGAGCCGAGGTCCCTGTTTCGATGCTGCCCGAACTGGACGCAGAGGCTGGCCTGATTGCCGCAAAGCCATCCCCCGCGCCGATCGTTGATTCCGTAGCTGAAGCATTCCGGCTCTACGATTGTCAGCGTCCTGACAGGTTCGATGAGCCAAGTGTTCGCCACGCTGCTAGGATTGGCTATCCGAAAGCGTGGTCGACAAATGAAATTATCACATGCCGTTGGTCCTCAAAGGTGTCTTCGCAACCACGATACGCCAGTTGTCTGCCCGAGGGCTCTGACAAGATCGCTGCCGCGTAAAGATGTGCCTGAACTGGAATGTTCCAATGAACCTTAGCTATACCAGCTCCCAGAAAGCCATTCATTGGGTCGTGTTTGTACTGGTCATCGGCCTTTACGTCCTGACTTATCTCGCCGATATCTTCCCCCGCGCCAGCCCCGGTCGCGCGTTCGTTTGGTGGTTTCACATCTCGTTTGGGCTGCTGCTTTTTGCGCTGGTTGTGATGCGCGTCGGCCTGCGGCTCACGCTGGGAACGCCGGGGCTACCGCAGGAAATGTCAGAGCTGGAAAGATGGGTGGCTAAGATCGCACATCTCATGCTTTACGCGCTGCTTGTCGCTATACCGGTTCTTGGCATTCTGCTCACCTGGTACAGGGGCGACGCCTTGAGTTTCTTCGGCCTCTTCACCATCCCGGCTCCGGTGTCCGCGGACAGCGCAACGGCCCGAACCATAAGGGAACTGCACAGCCTCTGCGCCAATCTGATCCTTATCCTTGCTGGACTGCACGCGGCGGCTGCGCTGTGGCATCATTATGTCCGCAGGGACGACGTTCTCAAGCGAATGCTGCCGGGGATAAGTGGCTCTTGATCGCGGTTCAGACTATTTCAGTCAAATGTGGGTAGCCCCGATGCTCCTTGGAGTGTTTCGGAACCCGGAGGCTGGCCCGATGAGGCGCCGGAGCGAAACACAAGGACTGCCGTATGGCCCTTGGATGAAACCGATATTGAAACGTTTGGCGACGGCAAGCCTGGTCGGGCTTGTTCTGCTTCGACCGCTCCACGCCCGCGCGGACGAGGATGGTGACGGCGATCACGATCGGGCGCGGGACCTCTACGAGCGTGGTGAAATAAGAGGCTTGGCAAACATCCTGGGCGTGGTTCATGCCGATGCTCCCGGCGACATCGTGGCGGTCGATTTTATTCGGTTGGGCAACAGGTGGGTCTATCGGTTCCAGGTCGTTGCCCCTGACGGACGCCGCAGGATCGTTGACGTGGACGCCGGCGCCGGAGTGCTGATGCGCGGCAGGGGCGGCGATTGATGAAGATACTCCTTGCCGAAGACGAGCCGCGCATCGCACGCGACATCACCGAGGTGCTCAAGGCCGCGGGAATGGCGGTCGATACGGTGCGCGACGGAGAAGCCGCCTGGTTCGCTGGTGATGTCGAGAATTACGACGCGGCGATCCTGGATCTCGGCTTGCCGAAACTCGATGGCCTGACGGTGCTGAAGCGCTGGCGGGCGAACACGCGCCGCTTTCCCGTTTTGATCCTGACGGCGCGGGGCCTTTGGACCGAGCGCGTCGAAGGCATCAACGCCGGCGCCGACGATTACCTGCCCAAGCCGTTCGAAATGGACGAACTGCTGGCGCGGCTGCGCGCGATCCTTCGCCGTTCGACCGGCCAGGCGGCACCGGTGCTGAAATCCGGACCGCTGCTTCTCGACACGCGCCAGATGCGCATTTCGCTGCGCGGCGTTCCCGTCGCGCTGTCGCCGCTGGAATACCGGCTAATGGCGTTCCTGATGCATCATGCCGGGCGCGTGGTGGCGCCGACCGAGCTTGCCGAGCATTTGTATGATTCCGGAAATGACCGCGATCCGAACGCAATCGAGGTCATCGTCGGACGCCTGCGCCGCAAGCTCGGCAACGATGTCATCGAGACACGGCGTGGATTTGGCTATTTCGTGCCCGACGGACCGTCCTGATGGGCAATTCGATCCGCTTCAGACTCTGGCTGGCCGCAACCCTGTCGATCGTTGTCGCCCTTGCCATCGCTGGATTCGGGTTACGCTACCTGTTCGAACTGAACGTTGAGCGGCGTATGGTCAGTGAACTGACCGTCGATCTCAACGAACTGATCGGCGCGACCAGCTTTGCGGCTGACGGCCGGCTTTCGGTCGCACCGGACCTGAACGACACGCGCTTCACCATTCCGCTGTCCGGTCACTACTGGCAGGTGGAAGATCGAGCCAGCCGTAGCCTGGTACGCTCGCGTTCACTATGGGACGCAACGCTTGCATTGCCCGACCGAGCGGCAAACGGCGGAATGAGAAAGATCGAGGAGCTCAAAGGGCCGGGTGGCGAACTCACCGTAGCCGTCGTGCGCACCATAACCGATGCCGACGGCCGGTCTTTTAGCGCCATCGTGGCGGAAGACCATCGCACCGTCGAACTCTCGGTGCACGAATATGTCCGCGATCTCGTGCCGGCGCTCGTCGTGCTTGCGGCATCCCTCATGGTGGCATTCTTCATTCAGATCACCGTTGGCCTGGCGCCGCTGGAAAGCCTGAGGGTCGCCGTTCGAAGCGTCATCGCGCAGCGGGCGGCACGATTGGATGTGACGGCGCCGAGCGAGGTGCAGCCGCTTGCCGACGAAATCAACCGCCTCCTCGATGCGCAGCAGAAAGCCCTTGCGCGCGCCCGCTCGCGCGCCACCGACCTGGCGCACGGCCTCAAGACGCCGCTGCAGGTCTTGTCCACCGATATCCGTGCCTTGCGCGCGAAGGGCGAAACCGAGCTGGCCGACGAGATCGAGAAGAGCGCCGGAGCGATCCGGCGTCATGTCGAGCGCGAACTCGCTCGCGCCCGTCTGGCGCCCGGCGTTTCCGGCAAGGCATCGTGCCGGGTCAGGGAAGCCGCTGCCGGCGTGATCGCCGTCATCAAGCGCACGCCCGGCGGCAAGCAGCTCGCATTCCTGATCGACGTCAAGGAGGATCTCCTGGCGCCGATCGACGAGGGTGATTTGTCGGAGATGCTGGGCAATCTGGTCGAGAACGCCGCGCGCTTCGCAAGATCCTCGGTCCAGGTCAATGCGTGGGCGAGCGGCAGCGAGGTGTCCATCGCCGTCGCTGACGACGGCCCTGGCATTCCCGATGCGGATCGCGAATCCGCTTTGTCGCGCGGTGTGCAGTTGGACAGCAAGGGCGGCAGCAGCGGGCTGGGCCTGGCGATCGTCTCGGACATTGTCGAAGCCTATGGCGGACGCCTGACCATGACCAACGCCGATCCAGGCCTGGTGGTGACCATAGCCATGCCCCGCCACGGCTGACTCAGGCAAAGCCCGGGAAATAGTCGACCTTTATCTTCGAACGGCGAACGCCCATGGCCAGCAGCTTGTCGCGCATTGCCTTGACCATGGCCTGAGGCCCGGAAATGTAGAAGGTCCGCTCCAGGTAGTCTGGGATGGCGAGGCGCACCAGCCGCTGGTCGATATAGCCGGGATACTGGCCGCGTTCGGCGCCCCTGGCCACGGCAAAGACTGTCTTGATGCCCAGTTCCCGTCTCGCCGCGCCGAGCACATCGCGATAGGCAATGTCCTGCTGGGTCTCGGCTCCGTAGAGGACGACGATCGGCCGTCTTTCATGACTGTCGATGAGATACTGCAGCATCGAGCGGAATGGCGTGATGCCGATACCGCCGGCCAGGAAGGCGATCTTGGCTTCAGGATCGGCCGGCAGGGTGAAGTCGCCGGCGAGCTGAGAGGCGTGGATCGTGCTACCCGGCTTCATCGTGCCCAGCGCCTGCTTGAAGGCGCTCGATTGCGGATAGAACTTGACGCCAAGTCGTATGGATTGCTCCGTTGGCGCCGATGCGACGGTGAAATAGCGACGATTGCCGCGATTGTCCGAGCGGTCGAGACCGAGCGTCCATTCAAGATACTGGCCGGCCTGGAAGGCAAGCTTTCGCGGCGACCTGAAGATGAAGTCATAACTGTCGGCCGCCGATTGCTCGATGCGCTCGAGCGTTAGCACAAGGCGCCCCTTCGGGCTCACGGCGTAGGCGAAAAGATTGCCCGCCAGGAGCGCCAGCTCCGGCGTGAAATAGAACGAGCCGATATGGATGTTGGGCGCGAACAGGAAGCCGACGATGGCGGCGAAGGCGAGGCGCGGCCAGCGCGTCGTCGGCGCTGTCAACGGCTCGGTCAGCATCACGAAGGCGAAGAACAGCAGCGGCGACGAGCCCACCGTCTCCTGCAGCGCGAAGGCGTATTGCGACGGGTCGGTGGTCGCCAGGATTGTCGCAAGCGCGACAGCGACGAAGGTGGCGACCAGATCGAGCCGCCGCAGCTTGCGCATGATCAGGAGGCCTCCGGCAAGCACGACTGGGAGTAGTTGCAAATTACCTCCGACCCACCAGCTGGCCGGCTGGTCGAGAAGCAGCGCGGTCAGTGCCACGCCCAGAGCGGCGGGATTGAACAGGTGCTTCCCTCCGATGGCGAGAATGAATTTGGATGAAATCGCCCAGACGCAGGCGAACACCACCGCGCATATCCCCTTTACGTCCGTGGTGGCCACCGGATCGAGGATGAGCGCCAGGATGAGGGCGGTGATGTAGACCGACTCGTTGTTGGCGGGAACCTTGAAGAAGGCGGCAAAAACCCTGTTGGTGATCCAGCAGACGGCCAAGATCAATCCCGTCGAGAAGGCGAGGGCGATAGGGTCATGCGGCAACAGTTGGAAGAAATCGAGCACGAGAGCCGAGCCCAGCAGGGCGATCAGGTAGTAGAGGACCAGCCGGTACATGGTCTGATGGTCGAGAAGCCGGTCGACGGTCTTGATCATGGCTGGCAGAAGGCTCCGAAGCCGCTCGTTGGCGTGGCTCGACCGTTTCGGTCGACGACGTAACCTTCGAGGCCAGGCGCCTGCTCGAGAAACAGAATGCCTTCCCGGCCCATGGCGAAGGCGGCAGTGGCGAAACGGTCGGCTTCCAACACATCCGACCCGATGACGGTCAGGCTGACGATCTCGGTGACCGGATCGCCAATCCCAGGCGAAACGTAATCGCCAATCCCAGGTGGAATGTAGATGTGCTGCCCGCGCACGTAGGTGCCGGAGGTGGCGACGCCGTGTCCTCGCGGATAGACGATCTTGATGATCTCATCGGCTTTGAAGGGATTGCGGATGCCGACGCTCCAGTCGAGGCCAGAAGCGTTCTTGCCACGGGACTGGATATCGCCACCGGCCTCGATGAAGAAATCGCCAACGCCGGCCCGCTGGACGATCTCGGCTGCGTTGCGGATGGCCCAGCCCTTGACGATGCCGGACGGATCCAGCGAACCGTCGGGCTTACGGATGTCGAAATATCCACCGGTCTGACTTTTGGTATGTTCGGCGAGAGCCATCACTTCCATCATTCCGCCGCTCCAGTCGCGGACCGGAAGGTCGCCACG
>Ga0105241_10004126_pt1 | contig 10718 bp, 9 predicted proteins | sample KBSC64metaG_FD_80422 | JGI IMG/M metagenome (GOLD analysis project Ga0105241, IMG submission 80422) | Corn rhizosphere microbial communities from Kellogg Biological Station, Michigan, USA - KBS C6-4 metaG | ecosystem: Host-associated > Plants > Roots > Rhizosphere > Soil | place: Michigan, USA...
CAGTGCAACGAATTGTCGTCGGCCGGGTTGATTGCGGTCGGAAGCTGTGAATCGGAGGAATGGCATGTCCATGACCAGAATTCCTGCTGCACTTGTCGTCATTGGCGCGATATTGCTCGGCATGCCGGCAATGGCTGCTCCGGTCACTCCTTTGTCCGGAGCCGCCAAGCCAATAGTGCACGAGAATGACTTGGTGCAGGCGCGTTTCGGCTGGTGGCACTGGGGCCATTCGCATCGTGCGGGCTATCGCTGCCGTCCCTACTGCAGCTGGGGTGGCTAGGCGCGAGGTCATGCGCCCGCCTTACGGCCTGTGCTCACAGACATCGACCCATTCGGCCGCGGTCAGCTCGGCCAACCGCTCCGGGGTGATGCGCACGGCGCTGTGGGTCGAGCCTGCCGCGGGCACCACAATGTCGAAGGCCTTCAGCGACACGTCGCAATAGACCGGCAGCGGCGCCTTCAGCCCGAACGGGCAGACGCCGCCGACCTCGTGGCCGGTGATATCGGCGACCTCTTCCAGTCCCAGCATCTTCGGCTTGCCGCCGAACGCAGCCTTGACCTTCTTATTGTCCATCCGCGAGGTGCCGGCGGCGACGATCAGGATCACGCGCTCGCCGACGCGAAGCGACAGCGTCTTGGCGATCATTCCGGGTTCGACACCATAGGCTTCGGCGGCCAGCGTTACGGTCGCCGAGCTGATCGGGGATTCGATGACAGAGATGTCGGGGGCTTTCTCGGCGAAGAAGGCGCGAACGGATTCCAGGCTCATTCACTTCTCACGGGCGGGCATGAACTTTAGGCGATCCCGGGCAGCTCCGAGAGCGAACGAACACGATGATCCGGCGCAAAGCCGAGCTCGTCCATCTGGGTGCGGATCGCCTTGAACATTGTCAGCGGTGCCACGAGTTCGTTCTCGACGCAAGCCAGTGCCATCGCCTCCGGCGTCACCCGCTCGATCCAGGCGACGTTGAGCCCGAAGGCCTTCGCGCCGGCGACGTCCCACGGGTTGGAGGAGACGAACAGCACCTCACCAGGCGCAGTGCCGAGCACCTCGCCGATCAGCTCATAGGCCTGCGGGCTCGGCTTGAAGATCTTCTTGGCATCGACGCTGATGGTCGCGTCGAGCAGGCGGTCGAGCTTGGTGTTGCGCGCGAGCGCGTTCAGCATATCAGGGCTGCCATTGGAGAGGATGGCGAGTTTTCGCGGCTTGAGCGCGGTGAGTGCGGCCGTCGCGTCCGGATAGAGATCGAGATGCAGATATTTCTCGATGACGCGATCGAACGCGTCTTTCTCATAGTCGAGCCCGAGCACGCGCAGGGTATAGGCGAGCGAGTCGCGGGTGACATCAGCAAAATCCTGATAGCGCCGCATCAGCGAGCGCAGCCAGGTGTACTCAAGCTGCTTGATCCGCCAGACCTGCGTGATGATCTCGCCGTAGCCCGGAAACGCGTCTTCGGTGATCTCTGCGACCGACTGGATGTCGTAGAGCGTCCCGTAGGCGTCGAAGACGACAGCTTTGAGGCTCATTGATCGGTTCTCCAGCGGATCAAGGCGATGCCGGTCGCAGGGTGGCATCCGGCCACGGAGAGGGGCCTGCGGTCTCGGTCTCCGCCGTTTCTATCCTGAGGGGGCGCGGTATTAGTTTGAGGCCGGCCAAAATGCTCTTCGCCAGCTCCGCTGCGGTGGTCTTGATGTCAGGCTGGAGGAGATCTTCGAGTCTCTGGAGGTTGTTGCCTGAATCCTGCCACCGAAGCTCTTTCGCGACCGTGTAGTGAGCGTAGGCCTGGGTGTAGTCTCGCGTTGTTCCAGCCCCATCGTGGTAGGCGCGGGCAAGCCAATAATGGCAGTAGGCATTTCTGTAAGGCGCACACGCCTGGAATAATTGAAACGAGCGCTTGGGGTCGAACCACTGCGCGTCCCGCGCGTATCGGTAGACATAACCGAGCTCGGCGAGAGCAAACAGCGAGTGCCCCTGGCGAAGCGACCGCTCGAACCATTTGATCGATTCTGACAGATCCTCGCTCTCTCGATAGAGATAGCGGTCTCTGAGCCACCGCGCGAGCGTGATCTGTGCTGCCTCAAACCCCGCATCCGCCGAGCGTCGCAAATAGTCGAGCGCCTTTGCGGAGTCGCGGGGTAGCCCGCCTCGTCCGGTATCGATGCAGAATGCAAGCTGCGCCATGGCGATGAGGTCGCCGGCATCCGCCGCCTTGCGCAAGAGATCGACGGCCTTGACGGTATCATAGGTGCCGCCAAATTCGCCGCTGACATATCCGGCGGCAGCCAGCCGTATTGCGTATGGCTCGCCCGCGGCGACTGCGTCGTCGATCAACTTTCGTCCCGACGGTTCATCCTTCGGTACGCCGCTCACGCCCGTGAAGAGGATGCGGCCGAGCACGCTGCCGGCTTGACGATGTCCGCCGGCCGCTGCCTCGCGCAGCAAAGCCTCCGCGCTGCGCGTCTGGTCGGTCGAATTTGGAATCAACAAAGCGAGCGCGTTGAGGAATTGAACGTTGGGGTCGCTCGCGGTCGCCGCTTTGAGGATGTCGGTCGCCTTGACCCAATCGAAGCGATAATAGGCACCGAGCGCCGATGCGAGCTTCTGCTGGTCGTCTGCGGCGGAAGTTCGAAAGATCGATCGGTCGACGATAACAGTGTTCTGATTGGCAACCATGGGTCTGCTGACCTCATCGTCCCAGACGAAGACGGCGCGTCGGGTTGCCGCGCAGCCTGGAGTCGATGCGTTGGAGCAATCGGCAGGCTTTGCCCAATTGCCTACCGAAACGGGCGCCTGGGGAATGCCCACCAAAAGCCAGCTCGCGAGCAGGATCGCCGTCAGCTGCGGCCAGACGAACCACGCGCGACGATACCAGGGATCATACTGCCAGAAGGCGACATGCAAGGCCGCCATGCGGCCGGTTGTTGTCATCTGGATTGTGCGCTCTGATTCCATGTCGGGCCGATTGCTTCGTTCGCTTCTATGCCACGTCCGGGTTGATCAGTTCGACGGCGAGGTACTTGAGCGCATCTACGATGGGAATGAAGAAATTGAGGCTAGAGCCCGTCTTGTCAGCCGTCACGACAATTCCGCCCACGCTGACGGCCACGACATTGCCGAACCGGTCCACCAGTGCGCCTCCGCTACTGCCGCCATGGATGGCAGCGTCGCTCTGGAGGAGCTTAAGATCCTTGTTCCCCGAGCTGAAAAGATCGTCGTCGGTGCGATAGCCGCTGACGATGCCTTTGGTGATCGTCGTCGACCATTTCTCGTCTTTCGGCGTACCTACGGCGTAGACCTCTGCGGCGACGTCGGGCAGGTTGAGCTGCAGCGGCAAGGCCTCCATGGCCGATTCATTCACCTTGACCAGGGCGATGTCTCGCGCCTTGTGCGACCGCAACACCTCGCCGGGCATTTGACGGCCGGTTGTCAGCTTGATGGTTACAAACTTGTTGTCGCCGACAACGTGCTGGTTGGTCAGAAGATATCCGTCCTTGGAGATGAAAAAGCCGCTGCCATGGCTGTTTTCCAGCTTTACCGTCACAACGGCGGTCTGCAGCGCGGATGCGCCTTCCGACAGGAGTGTAACCGAGTGAGGGAGGGTCGGAATCCTGACGATTGTATCGCTGATCTTCTCCGGCTCGACCTCGCGATATCCGGAAATCGCGATGGCCGCATCAATATCTGCCATGACGAGCTGACGCACATCCGCTGACGGGTCGTGGGTAACGCGCAGAGCCTGAGCCTCGCGCGCGCGCTCGAGTAGCGTTCGCATCTCGCGCGCCTGCCCCCAGGACTTGTTGCGCATGCCGACCTTCATCCAGGGGGCGAGGCTGGATTCGAGATCGTCAGGCAGGACGAAGTTCTGTCGCTTCGCCATCACCCGCAGGATGGCGGTGAGCTCGTTTGCGGCATAGGGCGGGAACGCGATCGTCTTGGTAAAGCGGCTGGAGAGGCCGGGATTGCTGTTGATGAAGCGCTGCATCTCGTTCGGGTAACCCGCGACGATGACGACGATGCGGTCTCGGTTGTCCTCCATGAACTTGAGCAGCGTATCGATCGCCTCCTGGCCGAAATCGTTGCCCGGTCGGGCCAGCGAATACGCTTCGTCGATGAACAGGATCCCGTCCAGCGCTTCCCTGCATTTGTCGAGCGTCTTGGGAGCGGTCTGGCCGATATAGCCGGCCACGAGACCCGAGCGGTCGGTCTCGACCAGATGACCCTTTCGCAGCACGTGGAGGGAACGATAGATATCGCCGAGTGCGCGGGCGACCTCTGTCTTGCCCACGCCGGGCGGGCCGGTGAACACCATGTGCCGGCTGATGGGCGCGACGGCGAGCCCCTGCTCGCGGCGCATACGCTCCACCTCGAGCCCCGACATCAGCTTGTTCACTTCCTCCTTGACCGGCTCGAGCCCGACCATCTCTTCGAGGTTGTCCAGCGCCTGATCGAGCGTGCGTTCAAGCGGGATGGCGGCTTCGACCTTCAGCCTCCGCATAGGGCGTGGCGCCAGATGGTCCGGCGAGGAGGAAGGCGCCAACAAGGGTTGAACGAGGAGCGGAGGCGAAGGCGGTGGGGGTGGCGCCGGCGGAGGCGGAGGTGACTGGGGCGGGACACGTGTCCGCACCCAATTCACGCCGATGCTTTCGAAGTCGACCATCTCGATCTTGCTGATGTCGGCAGTCGGGTCGGCGGCCACGCGCAAGGACTGGGCTTCGGACGCCTTATCAAGCAGGTTGCGCATCTCGCGCGCATTACCCCAGCCCTCGCTTCGCGACTGGCTTTCGATCCAGGGGACCAGGCTCTGCTCGAGTTCGCCCGGCAATTCCGCGCGCTGTCGCGTGGCCATCAATCGCAGGATCGCAGCCAGCTCTTTCGGCTCATAGGCCGGGAATTCGATGGTCCTGTTGAAGCGGCTTGCCATGCCCGGATTGGTCGCGATGAAGCGCCGCATTTCGTTGGGGTATCCGGCGGCGATCACCATGATGCGGTCGCGGTTGTCCTCCATGAACTTGAGCAGCGTCGCGATGGCCTCTTGGCCGAAATCCTTGCCTTCACCGGCGAGCGCGTAGGCTTCGTCGACGAAGAGGATGCCGTCGAGCGCTTCCTTGCACTTGTCGAGGGTCTTGATCGCAGTCTGCCCGATATAGCCCGCGACCAGGTCGGCGCGCTGCACCTCCACCACATGTCCTTTGCGCAGCACTTTGAGCGAGCGATAGATCTCGCCCAGCGCGCGCGCGATCTCGGTCTTGCCGACGCCGGGCGGGCCGGTGAACACCATGTGCCGGCTCACCCTCGCCACGGGCAAGCCCTGTTCACGGCGCTTGCGCTCGACTTCGATACCGGCCAGCAGCTTGTTGACTTCCTCCTTGACGGAGGAGAGCCCGATCATCTGGTCGATCTCGTCGAGCACTTCGTCGGCGGTACGAACAGACACTGTCGGAGAGTTCACGTTCAGCCGTCGCCCGACCGTATAGCCTTCGCCGATAGGGACCAATCCGAATCCGCTGGGATCGTTGCCGAGCCGCATCGCCACATAGGTCAACGCGATCCCGGCCAGCATGATCAGGAGCACGGCGCCGATCGTGAGCGAGTTTGCCCACGTCAATGCACTGAGCGGACCGGATCTCGGATTGAGGATCCATTGCGTGGCGACCCCGGCCACAATCATCAAGACGCATATGCTGATCATCGGATGATTGCGGAAGAAATTTTTCATTGTCGGCAATTCCCGATCACGGCGTCGCGCTCGCCAGTTTGCACATTATCCGTTTGAATATTCATGGACAGGGGTTGCGAACCTGCCAGTGAACATTGACGGGATACGTGCCGTTGACGTCGTGAACGCCCCCGGGCGTCAGATAGAACCCCACCTGGTCCGCCTCGCCGACCAATGTCAGAACCCCACGTCCCGTCGGATATGGCGCGGGATAGGGAATGGCGACGCGCTGAGGAGCGGGGGTGAGCTTGATCGGCGGCGACAAATACTGCCCCGAACGGATGCGCACCATGCCGCCATGCCCATTTCGTTGCGTCAACGTCACCCATCCCAGCGGCACCTTGCAGTTCTTCGCGTCGTCGACCGCTGCTTTCGACGTTCCCGGATCGAGGGTCGGAAGTGCGGCAGCGATGTCGCCTGGGACAAGCACTTCCAGGGTGGATTCCTCACCAACGGGGACTGGCTTGTCGCGGACGATGCCGGGCAATATGACGGCGGCGGCTATTCCCGCGACCACAAGCCCGCCGGCAATTCCGATCACGATGCCCCGAGACGGGCCAGGCTTCTTGCCACGAGGTGGCTCCGGGCGTGACGGCTGGTCTTGCCCGCCGGGCGCGCCACCAGAAATCTCAGCCTGTGCCTCGGGCTCACTCATGTTTCGAGCTGCGGTCATTGTTGGGACCAGACTATTATGGGCGACGGCCGATGTGGCGACAACCCTGAGTTTAAAAAATCAGTATCCAAACCCTTACTGAACGATATCGCGTACGCGTCCCCCATCCTGTTTCACGCAAGCTTTCATTCCTGACAGGGGGCTGACGGAAGCATTGGCACAACATTATGACGTGGAACGTGCGCAAGGTCACTCATGCCGTTTCCCAAAGGAGACGGGCCAGCCTTTCCTTCACTCGCCGATCCCTGGATACGTCGATCGATAGGCGCAAAGTTTTCCCAACGTTCCGGCTGCGATGCGTTTAGGTTTCCGGCCATTGTTCGGCGCCTGATAGTCCAGTGAACTTGGCAACGGAGCTTCTCGCTCAACTCATTTCAAAAAATGGAACTGTAGGCACCCGCGACGACCGGCGCCTTTGACAGGCCGTCTGGCAACTCAACGATCCGGATCGAAGAGCAGATTAATACGAGCGCATTTCAAATGACGAATTGTCCGATCATACGCGGAGAACGCTTTGTGCTTCAAGTATATTGACCCGAACGGCTCGGGCGAGCTTCCTGGCTTTCGACAGGGCAATCTCATTGGGTGCGCCGTCTTGATTTGCATCTTGGCGATTGAGCTGATGGTGCTGCTTTAGTCCGCGGCTCGGCGCTGTCATCGATGGTGGGATCGGCACAATCGATGTTGCTGGCCGAAGCAATGCCTCCACCCCACGCGTTGACAACGCGATCGACTGTGCCTGTAATCGGGCATTCTCGAATTTTAAGTTCGATCTGATTGCCCCCGGAGCTTCCTCCATGACCACATTCAGCCGACGCGATGCTTTGAAATTTTCCGCGGGCCTGACGCTTGCCGCGGCTGCAGGTGGTTTCTCCTGCGTCGAGGTCGCAAGTGCGGCACCTCTTGAGGTCCCCACCATCGATAAGCTCAGCGTGCGTGTGCTCGTCGACAGCGCCAGTGATCTTTTCTTCAAACCTCAGGCGGTGAGTGGAGTCAAAACCGAACCGGGACGCTCGTCCGACTCGCGACGGCCGCTGCACAGCGAGTGGGGACTCTCGCTCTATCTGGAGCCGGAACGGGGAGACGAGAAGCGCACGTTCCTTCTTGATTTTGGTTGGACGCCTGAGACGATCAACGGCAACATGGAATTGCTCAAGGTCGATCCTTCCAAAATCGATAGCCTGATCATGAGCCACGGTCATTTCGACCATTGGGGTGGCCTGCTCGGGTTCCTGGACAAGCATCGTCGCGTGCTGCCCGCCGACCTCACGATGTATGCAGGCGGCGAAGACAATTTCTGTCAGCGATATGTGAAGATGGGCGGGCAGGGCGAGCTGAGCGACTACGGCATGCTCGATCGCCGGGACCTCGCCAAGCAAAATGTGAAGGTCGTCCTGTGCGAGCAACCCGTGGTGATCGGAGGACTCGCGTTCACGACCGGCAAGATCAAGCGGAACAGCATTGAGAAAGTGCTGCCGAATTCGCTGGTGGAGTTCAAATTGAAAGATGGCGCCGGCTGCAATGCAAGCCATTATCTGCCGGCGGAAATGGAAGGAAAGATCGTCCCCGACGAACACATTCACGAACACGCAACCTGCTTCAATCTGAAGGACAAGGGACTGGTCGTGATTTCGTCTTGCGGTCACGTCGGCATCGTCAATTCGGTGCGGCAGGCGATGGAGGTTTCCGGGATTGAAAAGATCCACGCGATCATGGGAGGTTTTCACCTTGGGCCTGCGCCGGCCGATTACCTGAAACTGGTGGTCGGCGAGATCGCCAGGCTAAACCCGGATGTGCTGATTCCGATGCACTGCAGCGGCCTCAATTTCACGGAGGAAGCGATGCGGCAAATGCCGGGCAAGGTGCTGACCACGACGACCGGCAGTCGAATTACGTTTGGTATCTGATACGGTCCGGCAATGGTCGGCATACGCGGATTGGCGGTCTTCATTGTGGGTTGCCTGATCGCGTCCGTCGGTCTTGCAGCAGACAAACAACCCTCTGCTGCGCAGATGATGGACGACCTGATGTATGGCCGCGGCCAGATCGGCGGTCCGTTCTCTCTCGTCGATCAGACGGGCAAGTTGCGCAATGACGGCGAGTTCCGCGGCAAGCTCATGATCGTGTACTTCGGCTACACGTTTTGCCCGGACGTCTGTCCTGGTGATCTGCAGGCGATCACCCTTGCACTGGATCAGCTCGGCTCACTGGCCGCCAAGGTGCAGCCGGTCTTCATCACCATCGATCCCGAGCGCGACGATAAAGTCCTGGCTGAGTACATCTCTGCGTTCCATCCCAGCCTGATCGGCCTCACCGGCACTCCTGATCAGATCCGCGAAGTCGCCAATTCCTACAAGGCGTTCTACACCAAGGTGCGAGACGAACGCACCGGCGACTATTCGATCGACCATGCCGGCGTGATCTATTTGATGGGGAAGGACGGAAAATATCTCGGCTTCATGCCACCACAAACCGCGCCCGATCGTCTTGCGGAGGTCCTGCGCAGCCACCTTGCTAACTGATCGGCCGGCGGCAGCCCATTCCTGGTCCTCCGTGAAGCCGATCGAATGCTCATTGATCTTCGAGGCGGGACATGCGGCGGCGCGAGCTTCTTGCAATATTCGGTGGCACGATCGCCTTTCCCTTTATGGCGCGTGCCGAAGCGGATTTGCCTGTTGTCGCCGTGTTGGTACCTGGGCCCGCAAGAAACGCTGAAAATCGCATCATCGCGATCCGACAGGGCTTGCGCGAAGCCGGTCTCACCGAGGGTCTCAACTTCACATTTGCCTCGCGCTATGCAGACGGAGTTTTCGACCGGTTGCCCGGGCTTGCTCTTGAACTTGCTGCTCTCAAGCCACGCGTCATCATTGCTTCGGCCGCCGCCGCGCCGGTCGCACATAAGCTCCTGCCGGATCTGCCCTTGGTCTTCACGTCTTATGCCGCTGACCCCATCAAGGCAGGGTTCGCCGAAAGCTACGTGCACCCGGGTGGCCACGCGACCGGGAACGTGATGAATGCGGTGGGCGGCGAGCAGGCCCTGACCCAAAAGCGCTTTAACCTGTTCAAGGAATTGGTGCCTGACTTGAAGGCGCTCGGCTTCATAGGTTCATCGTCGCTCCTTGCCACAGCCGAGTTGGCCGCGTTGCAAAGCGTAGCCGGTCAGTTTGGCTTTGAGGTCGTGCGTCACGATGTCAGCGGGCTCGACGATATCGAGAGTGCAGTTGCGGCAAGCGTCCACGATGGCGTTGGCGCACTCTACGTGTCCGGCGAGCCCCTGCTTTACAACAATATGGCGCGCGTCCTGCCGTTGGTTTTGGCGCCGGGAAAGCCGACGGTCGGCACCTATCCGGAGTGGGGCCAGGCGGGACTTCTGATGTCCTATTCGGCCGATTTGATCGATGACTTCCGTCGGGCCGGCATCTATGCCGCCAAGATCCTTGGAGGCGAGAAGCCGGCGAATCTACCCATCGAGCAGGCCAGCAAGTTCGTGCTCGTGATCAACCTCAAGACAGCCAAAGCTTTAGGGATCGCGGTGCCGGATCGCCTGCTGGCGGTGGCTGACGACGTGATCGAGTAAACGAACGTTGCCGCCTGAGTTCAGGGCTTCGATGCTGCAGGGTTGATCTCGGCTATTCGGGCGGCAACAATGGAGGAGGCCCGAGGTTCGAACTCAAGGGACTGCCCGGAAGGTGGGATCTGTTTGCGGCAAGCGGATAGGCCTCGAGGGCTTCGTTCATTCGATCGAAGCCCTCCTGCGCGGCCTAGATCCCCAATATCTTCCGCGCGTTCGCCTTCAGCACCTTCGGCCGGATCTCGTCGCGGATGTCGAGCTTGGCGAAGTCGGCCAGCCAGCGGTCCGGCGTGATGACGGGCCAGTCCGAGCCGAACAGCATCTTGTCCTGCAGAATCGAGTTGATGTAGCGCACCAGGATCGGCGGGAAGTATTTCGGCGACCAGCCGGAGAGGTCGATGTAGACGTTCGGCTTGTGGGTCGCGACCGAGAGCGCCTCTTCCTGCCAGGGGAAGGAGGGATGCGCGAGGATGATCTTGAGGTCGGGGAAATCGGCCGCGACGTCGTCCATGTACATCGGGTTGGAATATTTCAGCCGCATGCCCATGCCGCCGGGCATGCCTGAGCCGACGCCGGTCTGGCCGGTGTGGAACAGCGCGATCGCGCCGCCATTGTTGATCTCTTCGTAGAGCGGATAGGCCATGCGGTCGTTGGCGTAGAAGCCCTGCATGGTTGGATGGAATTTGAAGCCGCGCACGCCGTATTCCTCGATCAGCTTGCGCGCCTCGCGCACGCCGAGCTTGCCCTTGTGCGGGTC